>Ga0126313_10002339_pt1 | contig 10563 bp, 1 predicted proteins | sample Plot105A_FD_89954 | JGI IMG/M metagenome (GOLD analysis project Ga0126313, IMG submission 89954) | Serpentine soil microbial communities from UC McLaughlin Reserve, CA, USA - Plot105A | ecosystem: Environmental > Terrestrial > Soil > Grasslands | place: USA: UC McLaughlin Reserve, Lake County... | reverse complement strand
CCGCGGCGCTCGACCAGCGGCTCGTGCCGCGGCCCCTTGGTGACCTGGTCCCGACCCTCGGCGAGCTGGCCGGCCGGCGGCGGCTGGCGGAGCGGCTGCGCCCCACCTCCGACGGCGCCGCGGCCGGCCTCGGCGACCTGCTGGCGACCATGCCACAGCCACTCGACCGCCAACGGCAGGTGAGCGTGGCCGCGGCCCTGGCCGACGCGCGACCCGGCGCACCGGAGCTGGGGGCCCGGCTGGAGGCCGCCGGCCTGAGCCATGTGGAGGCGGTCGGCGTCCAGCGCACCCTGCTGCTCGGCGACCTCACGCTCGGCCACCCGCCGCTGGTGCGCGCGCTCCAGGAGCGCGTCGCGGCCGACGACGACGCCTCGCTGCGCGCGCTCGCCGCCGTACCCGCCGACCGCTGGCTCGACCTGGCCTACGCCCACGGCATCCCGGACCCCGGGCGTGACAGCCCCGACGGGGGCCCGGACCAAGCCCGCTACGCGGCGTGGCTGGAGCGGCGCGTCGATGCATTGCACCCGACCGCGACGCTGGCCGCGCAGCTGGCGGCCGGCCGCGTGGTGGTCGCCCAGCCCGGCTTCGGCGAGCTGGGCGCGTTCCTGGCTGACAACCCGACGCTCGACGTGGTCGGCACCCCGGTCGACACCATCGCCGCCGAGGCGCGCTTCGACCACATCGCGGACAAGGACCAGCTCATCGAGGCGGTGCGGCAGCTCCAGCGCCTGAAGGCGCTCGACGCGAGCTGGCGGGAGAGCGGCGTGCTGCTCAACGCCGGGATCGGCTCGGCCCGCGAGCTGGTGGCGCTGGGACGCGGCCGCCTCGAGGACGCGGTTGCCGGCCAGCTCGGCCCGGACCGGCTCGACGCGCTGCACGCGGCCGCGGCGCGCACGCATGACATGGCGATCACGGTGATGATGGCCACCCTGCCGCGGTTCTGGTCCACGACCCCGGCGGTCGGGCTCCTATCGAAGGCGGCACCGGCACTGGACCCGGACGCCACCCCGATGCCGCCGACGCTGCGAGCGCTCTTCGGCGACCTCGACGTTTGCGACTGCCGGCACTGCGGCTCGGTGCTCGGCCCGGCGGCCTACCTCATCGACCTACTCGAGCTGGTCAGGCCGAGCACCGCGGCGCTGTCGGCGCTGCTGCGCCACCGCCCCGACCTGCTTGACCTGGAGTTGTCGTGCGAGAACACCACCACCGAGCTGCCCCACATCGACCTGGCGCTGGAGATCCTCGAGAACGCCGCCGCCCTGCCGCTCCAGATCGACCTGCCCGTCGGCACCGACGCCGCCGCGCTGCTGCGCGCGGCCGCCCAAGAGACTCAGGCGGCTGGATCGGCGGCGCTGCCGGCGGCGCTGGCCGACGCGCTGCGGGAGACCGCGCGCGACGTGCCCGACCGGCTGGCCGTCTCGGCGCAGGGACAGCTGCTCATCAAGAACGGCCCGTCGTTGTGGGTGCTCACCGACCGCCGCCGCCGCTGGAGCCTGACGCTGCACGAGACCGGCTTCTTCGCCGCGCGCCCTGGGCTGCCTCCGCTGGACAAGCTGCCGTTCCCTCCGGCGGACGCCGCCACGACGATCGCCGCGCTCGACGGCGGCACCGTCCCCGCCAGCCTGCAGGCCCGCTTCGAGGCGTTCCTGCGCGCACTGCACCCCAACGAGCCGGTGCTCGGGGTCCAGTCGTACACCATCGCCCAAGGCGAGCCAGGCCGCCGCTGGAGGGTGCGCTACGCGCTCAGCGTGGCGGTGCTGGTCGAGCAGCACGACGCCGAGCCGACCGGGACGCTGACCCTCACCGACCCCGCGGGCACGGTGCGCCTGCGCGACAGCTACTCGTCCGCCGCCATGGTCGCCACGGCCACCGCGCTGGGCCAGGGCAAGCTCGGTGGGGTCATGCCCGCCTGGCTCGGCGCCGGCACCCCTCACACCATTACCGAGGAGTCCGCCGGCCAGCGCTGGACGGTCACCAGCGGCCCGCATGAGCTGGACCTGTACTACCAGGCCGACCGCCTCACCGTCGGCGCGATCGCCTACCAGAGCGCCGGACCCGACGCGGACCTGCCGGCCGCGCCCCAAAACCGCAACCCGGCCGCGTACCGGCTGCTGCGCACCGCCGAGTTCCCATGGTCGCTCCCGTTCGACCTCCCCCTCAGCGAGCTGCGCGCCTACCTGGAGCGGCTGGGCCTGCCCCGCGGGCAACTGCTGGAGCTGCTGGCGGCGCCAACGGCCCGCCTGGCTGACGACGCGGCCGCCCGCGAGACGCTGGGCCTGTCGAAGCCGGCAGCGGACCTGGCCGGCACGGCAGACACCTCGGACGCGCTGTGGCGGCGCTGGGGCCTGACGGTCGTGGGCGGCAGGGCCACGGTCCGCGACGCCAGCACCGACATGCCGGTCAGCGGCACGCCGCTGGCGCTGCTGGCACGCGTCTCGATCCTGCTGCAGCAGGCCCGGCTGGACCTCGGCGAGCTGCAGGACGTGCTGCAGACCCGGTTCGTCCAGGGCAGCCCCGCGGCGCCGGTCACCATCGAGCCGCCGACCGAATGCGCCACCAGCAAGCTGACCCTGCGTGGCATCACCGCTGCCCACCTCGACCGCATCCACCGCTTCGTGCGGCTGTGGCGCGCCCTGGGGTGGACAGCCAACGAGCTGGACCTGGCGCTCATGGCCGTGCAGCCGGGCGCGCAGGACGGCGCGGAGCTGCTTCTGCGCCTGGCGCACCTGGCGCGGCTGCGCCAGACCTTCGGCCTCGGCGTCGAGGTCCTGGCCGCCTGGTGGGGTGGGCTCGGCACCCCGGTCACGACCGCGCACACCCGCCCTGGCCAGCCCGAGATCCGGCCGCTGTACGACCGGCTGTTCGACAACCCGCTGGCCGGCAACCGGCCCGACCCTTCGTTCCGGCTCACCCACGACCGCAGGGAGCTGGCGGTCCCCGGTGGGCCGATCAGCGGCAAGGCCGCCCAGGTGTGCGCCGCGCTGGGGCTCCGCCAGGACGAGCTGCAGGCGCTGCTCGGCGCGCCGGCGGCAGCGCCTGCAGGCGCGGCGGTGCCCGACACGCTCACGCTCGCCAACCTGTCGCGGCTGCACGCCATCGTGACCCTGTCGAGGGCGCTGGGCCTGGCCGTCGCCGACTACCCGGTCGCCCGGCGCCTGACCGGCATCGACCCCTTCGCCGCCACCCAGGCGGCGCTGCGCTTCGCCGCGGCGGTCGCCGCCGTCCGCGAGGCCGGCTTCACCGTCGCGGAGCTCGCGTACATCCTGCGCGACGAGGCCGCGTCCGACCTGCCCACGGCCCTCGGCGACGACCGCGTGGCCGCGACCCTGGCGACCGTGCGCGCCCAGCTGCAGGACGCCCGCGCCGTGATCCTCGACAGTCGTGCGCCGCTCGCCGAGCGCCTGCAGACGCTGCTGACCCGCGCGGGCTGGCCGCCCGCCACGGTCGACCAGCTCCTACGTGACGTCGGCGGGCGGGCGTCGGTCGAGCTGCCCGACGAGCCCGCCCTGCTCCACGCCCTCGAGATCCCAGTGTCGCCGCGCGCCGTCGTCCGGGTCACCGGCCGCACCCTGGAGACCCTCGACGTCCTGCCCGCGGCGGCGCTGGACCCCAACGACCCGCACAGCCTGGACGCGGCCGTCCCGGCGACCACGCCCGGCTACGCCGGCTACAAGCTCGCCCTCGACCAGCTGCGGCAGCAGCTGGCAGAGCAGGCGACTGCTGCGGCGCAGGCGCTGCAGCGGCCGGTCGGGATGCCAGGTGAGCCGCTCGCGCCCGAGCCGCTGCTTAGCGCCGCGCAGGCGGCTCAGCTGCTCGTCCCGGCGCACGATGCCGGGACGCGCCACCGCGTGATCCTGGAGCGGCTGCTCGAGCGCGAGCAGCGCGCCCGCGTCGTCGCCGAGGTCGCCCGCGGCTTTGACCTGGACGAGGCCACCGCGGCGGTGCTGCTGCTCGACCGGCTGCACCACCCGGACGGCTCCGGGCGCCCGGCGATCATGGCCCTGGTCGACCCGGCCCTGGCCGGCTCGGATCCGAGCAGCGTGCCCGACCGGGCGGCGTTCCCGGCCGCCTTCGCGCTCGCGCGCCGGCTGCACAAGGTTGCGCTGCTGTGCCGGCGGCTCGGACTCGGCGCCGACCTGCTCGGCGCGCTGCCCGCCTTCACTGCGCTCAACCTGGACCACGTGCCGGTCGAGCCGCCCGCCGCGGGCGCGGCGAGCCTGTTCGACGACTGGTGGTCGCTGGCAACGCTCGGCCGGCTCGCTCGCCGCGGGCAGGGAGCCCCCGGGCTGCTCGCCGCATACGCCACGGCGCTCACCTCAGGCAGCCCGGCCGCCGTGGAGCACGCTCGCGCCGCACTGGCTGACCGCCTCGACCTCGACGTCGACACCGTCACTGCCGCGGCCACCCAGCTCGGGCTGGCCACCGCCGACTACGGCGACCCGCAACGCCTGGAGCAGCTGGTCGACCTGCTGGCCGCCGCGCGGCGAACCGGCGCCACCCCGGCGCAACTGGCCGCCCTGGCCGCGCCCGACCCCGACGAGCAGGCCGCCGCACTGGTGCGCGAGCTGCTGCGCGGCAAGCACGGCAGGGCGCGGTGGCACGCCCTGCTGCGGCCGATCTCGGACGCGCTCCGCGAGCGCCAACGCGACGCCCTCGTCGACCACCTGGTGGCGCGCGATGGCAGGCGCGATGCCGACGACCTGTACGGGTCGTACCTGCTCGACGTGCAGATGGCGCCCTGCGCGATGACCACCCGCATTCTGCAGGCGACCGCCGCGGTGCAGCTGTTCGTCCAGCGCTGCCTGCTCAACCTCGAGCGACCGGACGTCCCGCCCGCGGGCATCGACGTGAGCCGCTGGGCGTGGATGAAGAGCTACCGGGTGTGGGAGGCGAACCGGAAGGTCTTCCTGTACCCGGAGAACTGGCTGCTGCCCGAGCTGCGCGACGACAAGACGCAGGCCTTCCAGGAGCTGGAGGGCAGCCTTGGGCAGAGCGAGCCCTCCCAGGAGCACGCCGAGGACGCGTTGCTGGGCTACCTGGACGACCTAGCCGAGCTGGCACAGGTCGCCGTGGTCGGCCTGTACGAAGACGACCGGCCCGAGGACGTCACGCAGATCCAGCGGCGGGCGCTGTATGCCATCGGACGCTCGCCCAACCAGCCCTACCGCTACTTCTGGCGCACCTGCGACCGGTTCGGTCAGGACGGCATGCGCTGGAGCGGCTGGGAGCGGCTGGAGGCCGACATTCCGGGCGACCATGTCCTGCCGTTTGTGTTCGAGGGCGACCTGCACGTCGCGTGGCCGGTCATCAGCAAGCAGGGCGAGGGCGACGACACCCGCTTCGAGGTGCAGCTGGCCTGGGTGCGCCGCACGGGACGCGGCTGGACCAGGCGGAAGGTGAGCCGGGACCCGCTGCGCGTCCGCAAGCTCGCCAACCGCGACGAGCGCAGCATGTTCGCGTTCCGCGTCGCCAAGCCGGCCGCCCCGGTCGAGATCGTCGAGATCCGCTGCTACGCCGTCAAGCGGGATCCCACCCTCGACCTCAAGCCGGCCGACGAGATCACCAAGCCGACCTCAGGGCCGCGACGGCTGAGCATCAACCCGTTCACCAGCTACTTCAAGTACAGCAACCCGACCGCTTACGAATACGCGACCGGCGTCACCTACGAAGGCCTCGGCTTCTGCGAATCCACTGTCAACAACACGCCCGCGTTGGCGAAGTGGACGGCGAACGAGCCGTGTGTCCTGAACGACCTCTCCCGGTACCGGAGCGGCTCGTTCGTGCTGAGTGGCTGGCAGGATAACGAGACCGTCGAGCTCACGTTCCAGGCCAAGCTCCTCGACGGTTCGACGGCCAAGGGGAATCTGGTCACCGTGCCGCCGGGCACCGTGGTCGACTGCAGTCGGAACTTCGTCTTCGAGCGCGGGGCCGCGCCGACGCGGCTCAGCGACGCCGAGATCCCCCTCGACATGAACCTGGAGGGAGTCTTCACGCTGGCCAGCGGCGGCGACGTCGAGTTCAGCACGAAGACCGACCCGGCCGACCTCCAACCGCTGGGCAACACCTACCTCTGGATGAGCGGCTACCGCGAGGTGGCCACGGCGGGCCAGGACGGGCCCAGACATCGCGTGGCCGTCGACGGGAGCGTCTTCGGCGCGTCCAACCCCGAGCGGTTCTTCGTGCTGCCGGGCGGTCCGTGGACCGGCCACGCGGCCCACACGCGGCCCTGGTACTTCCAGGAGGCCCTGCGCCGGTACTACCTGGACCTCCGCAGCAGCCAGAGCGTCCACACGCTCACGGTCTACCCGGACGCCTACCCAGAGGGCGGCGCCTACCGGCGCCTGGCCGCACAAGGCCTGCCCGCGCTGTTCACGCCGGAGCGGCAGGCGACCACCTTCGGCGCCGACCAGCTCGCGACCTACCTCGCCGGCAGCCAGTACGCGCTCGTGGACGATCCACGACCGCCGGCGGGCTGGCCGCCGGACATCGGCTTCAGCCTGCACATGCCGTACGCCAACTACCAGTGGGAGCTGTTCGTCCACGCCCCGCTGCGCATCGCCGACGAGCTGGCCAGGCAGCAGCGCTTCGAGGACGCGCTGGGCTGGCTGCACCACCTCTTCGACCCGACCACCACCGAGTCGCCCGACCCGGTCAACCCCACCGCCCGGTTCTGGAAGGCGCTGCCGCTGCGGCGCGCCGGCCGCCCTGACCGGGTCGCCAAGCTGCTCACGTGGCTGCTCGACCCGGCCTCGCAGCACCCGGAAGCTGCCGCGCTGCGCAACCAGATCGCCGAGTGGGAGCGCAATCCCTTCCGCCCCGACGCGGTCGCCCGGCTGCGCCATGGCGCCTACCAGTGGCGCGTGCTGTTCAGCTACCTCGACGTCCTGATCGCCTGGGGCGACGAGCTGTTCCGCCGCGACACCCGCGAGTCGATCGCCGAGGCGACGCAACTGTACGTGCTGGCCGCGCGGCTGCTCGGCCCGCGCCCGCGGGTCACGCCCGACCGGCGCCGGCGGCAGGGAACGCCCGGCACCTACCGGTCGCTGTCGCAGCAGCAGATCACCTTCGCCGACGCCTGGGAGGCGTTCGCCGACACGCCGCAGGCGAGGGCGACCGGGCACGGCTGGGGACACGGGCGCGCGTCCGCCGCGCCCAGCGGCAGCGGCGGACGGTTGACCGCCGACAGGACTCCGCTGCTGTCGTCGCTCGGCCGGCTGTACTTCTGCGTACCGCCCAACGAGAAGCTGCTCGGCTACTGGGACACGGTCTCGGACCGGCTGTTCAAGATCCGCCAATGCCAGAGCATCGAAGGGGTCACGCGCCAGCTGGCGCTGTGGGAGCCGCCCATCGACCCGGAGCTCCTCGTCCGCGCCACCGCGGCCGGCGTGGACATCGCCTCGGTCCTCGCCGACCGCGCCGCGCCGCTCGCCCCCTACCGCTTCAGCGTCCTCGCCCAAAAGGCCGGCGAGCTGTGCGCCGAGCTCAAGTCGCTCGGCGCGGCGCTGCTGGCCGCGCTGGAGAAGCGCGACGCCGAGCAGCTTGCGCTGCTACGCGCCGGCCACGAGGTCGAGCTGCTGAAGCTCCGCCACGAGAGCGTGCGGCACCAGGCCGACGAGGCCGACCAGGCCCTGAAGGCGCTGCGCGCCGGGCGCCGCCTCGTGGCCGAGCGCTGGGTCCAGTACCAGCGCCTGCTGGGCAGGACCGAGATCGCCGTGCCAGCGGAGGGGGCGCAGGCGCCGCTGGAGTCGCCGAGCGTGCGGCCGGTCCCGGGCGTGGGCGGCGAGATGGCCGGGCTGGGCCTGACCCAGCGGGAGGTCGACCAGCTCTTCCGGCTGAACGAGGTGCAGGGCCTCCATCTCGCCGCTGGTATCTCCAGCACGCTCGCCGGGCTATTCTTCGTGGGGGCCGCGGGCTGGCAGGCCCGGGACAAGACCACGGCGAGCATGCTCGAGGCCCTCGGGCGCAGCGCCAAGGCGATCGCCAGCGGGCTCAACGCCGGCGCCGAGTATGCCGGGAGCTGGGCGGCCAAGGACGCGATCCTCGGCAGCTACGAACGCCGCCGCGACGAATGGGCGTTCCAGAGCAACCTCGCCGCCCGTGAGCTGGAGCAGATCGACGGGCAGATCGCCGCGGCGGCGCTACGCGCCGCCGTCGTCCGGCAGGAACTCGCCGCGCAGGAGCGGCAGACCGAGCAGGCCGAGGCCGTCGACGAGTTCTTGCATGACAAGTACACCAACGCCCAGCTCTACGGCTGGATGGTCGACCGCCTGGCCGAGGTGTACCGCGGGACCTACCGGCTCGCGCTCGACGCGGCCAAGCGCGCCGAGCGGGCCTTTCGCTACGAGCTCGGCGTCGACGCCTCGAACTACGTCCGCGCAGGCCACTGGGACAACCTCAAGCACGGCCTGCTGGCCGGCGAGCACCTGGCCCACGACCTGGCTCGCCTCGAGGTCGCCTGGCTCGAGCGGCACCGCCGCGAGCACGAGCTGACCCGGAACATCTCCCTGCTGCAGGTGGACCCGCTCGCGCTGGTCACGCTGAAGGAAACCGGCGCATGCGAGTTCGAGCTGCCCGAGACGCTGTTCGACCTCGACTTCCCCGGCCACTACTTCCGCCGCATCAAGTCGGTGAGCCTGTCCGTCCCCTGCGTCGTCGGCCCCTACGGCGGCATCAACGCGACCCTCACCCTCCTGCGCAGCTCCGTGCGGCACAGCCCGGACCTGCCCGACGACCGTCCGCCCGGCGACCGCTACGCGCGGGCGGCCGGCGCCGACGACGGGCGCTTCACCGACCTGTACGCAGCGGCCCAATCGATCGCCACCAGCAGCGCCCAAAACGACGCGGGCGTCTTCGAGCTGAGCTTCCGCGACGAGCGCTACCTGCCATTTGAGGGCGAGGGCGCCATCTCCCGGTGGCGCCTGGAGCTGGCCGACACCTTCCGCCCGCTCGACTACGACACCATCACCGACGTGGTGCTGCACCTGCGCTACACCGCACGGCCGGGCGGAGAGGCGCTCAAGCGCGCGGCGACCGAGTCGCTCCAGCGGATCCTTGAGGCGGCCGAGACGACGCCGCTGGCACGCCTGCTCAGCCTGCGCCACGAGCTGCCCGGCGACTGGCACCGCTTCCTCAACCCGCCAGGCCAGACCGACGACCAGACGCTGTCGATCCCGTTCGCGGGCCGCTTCCCTCTGATGTTCCAGAACGCAACGAGCAGGATCACCATCACCCGCATCGACATCCTCGCGAAGGCCGCAGCCGATGCCGACTTCAAGCTGGCGCTCGACCCGGACAAGCCGGCGACGCCCACCACCCGGGACCTCACCGCCTTGGGCACGCTCTTGGTAGGCACCACCGGAGACATCACCGCGTCACCCGGCACCTGGACCCTCACCATCTGGCGCCAGCCATCCCCGGACCCGGCGGTGCACGAGCGCCTCGCCCGCGACACGATCCAGGACATCCTGTTGATCTGCCACTACAGCGTGACGGTGGTGCCCGGGAAGTAAGCGCCCGCCCCGGCTGGCCCCTTGTTCCGACAAGATGAAGCCGCTGCTTCGAAGAGCACCTCTCAGGACGCCCAACCGGCCGCTTCTGCCAAGCGGGTGATGCGAACCTGCAGCTCCTGCGGGTTCGAATAGGAGAGCGCGTGGGCTACCCGACGCGATGCGAACCTGACCGGGCCGGTCTGGGTGACTCGCCGCGATGCAGCTCTACAGCGCGAGCGACGTGGTGAATCCTGGTAGGCGTAGTGTTGCAGTCGGCCCTGCGACACGACACGAACGTCCGAGGACAGCGGCGACAGCGTCCGGGTGTCTCGGTTACAAGCGACGTCATGGGCAGCGTTCTGAGTCGGCCATGGTCAACACGGTTGGTGCCTCCGATACCCCTCGCGCCTGACCTTGGCATGACGCCCGACCAGCCGAACCGCCGGACCCTCAACCAGCGGTGGAAGGTTCGTATGCTGGCTGGTTGAGGGCACCACTGATGCTCAAACGTGCGCTGAGCAGCGCAGACGGCCACCAGCGCCGCAAGCGGCAACTCGACAGGTTACGAACCTTCGTGCTGAGGCCGAGCGCCGGCAGCTGGACCGCTGGCTGGCCGTCCCGCCGGACAAGGTCCTGGCCCTGATCGCCCAGATGGACGACCCAGCCGCGCTGCCCGAAGGCGCGGGCCCGGTGACCTACGCCTGCCCAATGCATCCGGAGGTGACCAGCGAGGAGCCTGGCCGCTGCCCCAAGTGCGGCATGAAGCTGCTCGCAAGCCAGCCTGGCAGCCAGCCCGCGGCGGGCCACGACGCCGAGATGCTGGATGAGGCGGACAAGCTGGCCAGCGTGATCGCGTCTTCGTGGCTCTGGTCAGGCTAGGGCTGTCGGGATACGGGATGGCGTGAGAGCGCCGCGGCACCCCGATGCCACCCCCATCGCCGACCGCGCAGCAGGCCCCGGTGGTGAAGACGCAGACCAACGTCGCCCGTGGCAATGCCACACAGTACGCGGTCGCGAAGACGCCGCCCAGCGCGAAGACGTAGACCACCAAGGCGCCGGTCGACACTGCAAGCTG
>Ga0126313_10002338_pt1 | contig 10565 bp, 10 predicted proteins | sample Plot105A_FD_89954 | JGI IMG/M metagenome (GOLD analysis project Ga0126313, IMG submission 89954) | Serpentine soil microbial communities from UC McLaughlin Reserve, CA, USA - Plot105A | ecosystem: Environmental > Terrestrial > Soil > Grasslands | place: USA: UC McLaughlin Reserve, Lake County... | reverse complement strand
TCGTGGAGATGGCCAGGACCGCGCGCAATATATTCAGCGAGGGCCTGGATATCTACAGGAACCGTGATATAGAGAGGGCCCGCAACCTCCAGGCGAAGGACGACAAGGTTGACCTCCTCTACTCGGAGGCCATGAACCTCATCGCCAACCCGTCTGAAGGGGGAGGCGGCGCGCCTGAGTGGCGTGTGAAGGCGGCCTTGATGGTCCACTACCTGGAGCGCATCTCCGACCATGGCGTGGATATCGGCGGGAGCGCCGTCTTCCTGGTTACCGGGCAGCGGATCGAGGACAGCATGCAACAATACATGGATCGCGAGCTAGGCGAAGAATGAGACTTTGTTTACCTTAGACTACATGGTCTAATATATTACCCTATTGTCCTCGGTCGTACGGATGAGCGACCTCTACCTCGAAGGACTCTATGTTGAAATCGCCTTCTCGAACGAGCGCCAGAGAAGGGGTTACGAAGGTTCACTCTTCGTCGGAAATCACCGGCCGTCGCCTGCGTCTTGTCGCAACGGACGCAGAACATGCTTTCCGAGTTCCCCGAAGACGCGCAGCGCCATGATCTCGGCGACCACGGCGATCACGATCCGCACCCCGAAAAGCGCGAACACGCCGCCAGATTGCCACAATAAGGTAGCCAGGGCTGGACCTATCGCCTCTCCGACGCTCTGGGAGGTGTCGAGCACTCCGAGGCGGCGGCCGCTCTTCTGCGGGTCTTTGGAGGCGATGCTGGTTATTGTCGAGGCCCAAGCCGGGCGAAAGGCGCCTTTCCCGGAGTCGTCGAAAGAGCGGGCCGCCGCGAGGCCGACGAAGCTCGGGAAAGTGATATACATGAAGGATGAGCCGATGTTGGCGGCGGAGCGCCAGGCGATGCCGAATATCCGACCGTAGCGGTCGATCAACCACCCGAAAAGCGGCCCTCCAACGAGGAAAAACGCCGCCGAGACGCTGTAGATGAGACCCACTTCGACCTCGCTCAAGCCCACGTACTGGGTAGCCAGGATAGGGAAGAGCCCGTGGACCATGTAGGCGCTGGTCGCAACCAGCATCCCAACTGAGACCGGACCGGCGAGCTCCCGCAAAGTGGAGATAGTGTCCGCGATCCACCCCGTCCTTCCTTCATCATCTGCCGTGCTGGGCTCCACCGTCTCGGGCTCCGGATCGCTGGTGGGGCTCGACTTCGGCTCCTCGCGCAGCCCGATCCACGCCGCGGCCATCGGCAGCAGGGACATGCAAAGTACGCTGATGAAGAGCGGCTGGTAGGCTCCGCCGGAAGCGGCGATGATGAGTCCGGCCATGCCCGCTCCGGCGACCCCCCCGACGTGCTTGGCACTGGCGTAAGAACCGTAGGCGGTCCCCACGCGGCTCGAGGCGTCACGTGCTATCACGCCGAGCGACGCCACGTCTCTACCGGCGGCGCTCGCTCCCTGCAACAGCCGCGCGGCCATCAGCCCGGCGAATCCGCCCGCGAACAGCAGCATGGCCGCCGAAAGCGTCCGGGCGAAGATGCCGAGTAGGTACACCCTGCGGACGCCGATGCGGTCGGCCAGCCATCCGGCCACCGGTTTGAGTGGCAGCACGCACAGGGTGCGGATGCTCACGAGAATCCCGATCAGGGGCAAGGGCAGCCCGAGCTTATGCGCGTACAGGGGCATCGCGAAGCTGACCATCCCGAACGTCAGCCGCCCGAGAAACCCCTCCGCAAGCACCGTAGCCAACGCAAGACGCGCGCTCTTGGCCCTCACCGGACAATCCCTAACGCGCGCTCTATCTCTGCCCGCAGCGCCGGTACGGCTTCCTGGAAGCCCCGGTATCCGGGAAACGGGTTGGCGTCTATGACGACCGGCTCCCCATCCTCGAAGCGAAGATCCACGCCAAACAGGCGCAGATTCAGAGCCTCCCCGACAGCGTGGATCATCTCCTCCGTTCGTGCATCGAGCGTCACGGCTTCTATCTCGTTTGCGGCATAGCTTTCGGAACCAAACGTCTTGAAACCAGCGAATATCCGTTCACCGGCGACGTAGACTTTCACGTCGCCCTCCGCGCCGCCGATCCTGTGCTGGACCAGGCGGGTGTCGTCATCCACGACGTACGAGACGTCATCCTCGAGAGTCGCCACGGCATCGAGCGCCGCGGGAAACTCGGAGTAGACGGCGACGCCGCGGCCATGCACGCCGCGGGTAGGTTTGGTGACCCATGCTCCGCTCGTGCCGGAGGGCGGGACTTTGCCGTTCGCCTCCGGTTGGAACAGGAAGGTCTCGGGGACCGGGAGTCCGGCGGCTGCGAGGCGGGCCACCGTCGCGGCCTTGTCGTGGGCGCGCAGGGTGTCTCTCGCGCCGTTGAGGACCTTCACCCCGAGCGACTCATCGGCGAGGGTCAGGGAGAGAGAAAGGGTCGTGGCGGTCTTCAGCAGGACGAGATCTGGCGGGCTGGTGTCGAGCAGAGACTGGGGATCCACGACTTCGTGCTCGGGGACCCGCACGTTTACCATCGCGCCCGATGTCTCGAGGTCCTGGACCAGCACTCCCATTACCGGGTTGATCGCCGCGGCTCCGCCGCGGGCCTCGACCCACAGCTCGACGCGCATTCCCGCTAAGGAACTCAACATGCCACCTCTTCCCAGTTGAACGTATAGTAGCGTTGGCAGACGAGGCGGGTGAGCTCGTCATTGCGATCCAGGGTGCTCACTTCCGAGAGCACCTCCTCGGGCTCCAAAAACTCGAGCTCCCGTCGGAGGTCACGAGCCTGACGATCACTCTCTTCGCCGTAGGCTAGCGCGGCGGCGATCACACGCGCCAGCGCGTCCGGACGCATGCCTGCCGCCAGACACGCGCCCGCCGGTCCTACCAGGCGGTCGTCAGCGGCCAGCTTGCGCCGAGGATCGCGGGCGACGCGCACGATGGCGTCGTCCAGCGCGGGGTCGGCGTAGAGATCAAGTATCGAGCCGAGCCGGCGAGCTGGTATCGGCACGGAGCCAGGACGCGCGGCGAGGTAAGCTTCGAGGGCTTGTTGTGCTTCTCTCACGACCGCGGAGACCGTGGCGCGAATCTCCTCGTGGGCCATCGCTTTGTCGAGGGTCTCACAACCCGCGTGCCATCCGAGGTAGGCGGCTGCGGCATGACCGGCGTTGAAGACCCATAGCTTCTCCACTATCCGGTCCTCGAAAGCCCGGACCAACTCCAATCCGGGGATAGATCCGTCGAGTGGAGCACCGGGAACGAGCGAAGCTGCATCCACGTAGCATTCATCCACGCCGTTCGCGTCGTAGCGGATGCCTGAGGGCGTAATCTCACGGCACGAAACCGCCCGCCACACCGCAGCGCCGCCGACCCCGATCCAGCGTCCGATGTGCTCTGCGAGCGGTGTGTGCCCTTCGAGGAGGCCGCGCGTGAGGATCTCCGGCGCGCGCCTGTGGTTCTCGAAAGCAACGATGTTCACCGGGTCGCCGCAGGTCTGCAGCCTCGCCTGCAGCAGCGGGGCGAGAACGCGGCCCACCTCATGCAACGAGTATGGTCCTACGGCTGTTGCGACGAGGTCCGCCCCTGCCACGAACCCCGACAGGTTTGGGTCGTCAGACGAAACCGCGCGCACCCCGTCTATCCACCGGCTGCCAAGTGAGTCCCCGGCAACGTTGAGCCAGAGTCCGCTTCCCTCGTTGATCGTCTCGATAACCGCCGGGTTCCGGCCGACGAGAATGGGTTCCCATCCTGCCGCGCGCAGTAGTGGTGCCAGGAAGCCGCCCGCAACCCGTCCCGTGCCGATGACCACGCACCGCGGCGCGCTCACCTTATGGCTCCTTCGGACGCGTAACGCGAGATTTCCGCCGCCAATGCCTCTTTCATCGCTGTCTCCTTTATTGGCTGTCGCCGGATACCTCTTCGTGGCTTGACGGGGCAAATCCTCTCTGACATCTCTGGGAACGGGAACTGCCTCATCGGCGCGCCGCGTGCTCGACCCCATCTCAAGCCGCCTCCCTCTGGTCAGAGCCCTCGTCAGGAACGAAGAAGGCTTCCGGTTCTATGGGGAAGAGGAGGCGCACCCTGTGGCCAGGCTTTCTATCTCCTGCGACCTTCATCGCTAGCTCGATGGAGGGGGCGGTGATCTGCACTCGGCGTGTGAGGGGGCCCTCACGGATCTCGATCGTCACGCATATCATCTTTGTATGGCTCCTTCGGACGCGAAACGCGAGATTTCCACTGCCAATGCCTCTGGTGCCCCGATCGCGCCTTTGTAGCCGGGAAAGGCGTTCACGTCCACCAGCGCCCACCCGTCTGGCCCTTTCACGAAATCGCAACCGAAGCAGTCGAGCCTGAGGAGCCGGCCGGCCTCTCGCACCACCTCAGCAACGCTCGACGGCAGGTGTACTGGACGGCCGAGCTTGTCGGCATAGCTCGCCGCTGGGAACGGACGTTCGGTGGCCGCCATCCACTCACCGGCAACGAAGACCTTCAAGTCGTCCCCGGCGTGCGGTACGCGCTCCATGAGCAGGTAGGGTCCTTCGGGGAGCGTCGCAGCCATAGCGGAAAGCTCACCCGGCTCGACGCTCCACAGCCCGTCTCCCCGTGAACCGCGTGCAGCCTTGACGATTAGAGGATAGTCCAGCAGCTCGCCGAGCTGCTCCATGAGCAATTGCGGGCCTTCCGGGGCGTGGCAGGTCAGGACGGGGCTGTCGCCATCGCCCATGCTCTGATGGGCCGGTGCTTTCGGGCGAACGATGCTGGAACCCAGCCACGCCAGGTGCGCAGGAGCGATCGGCAGGCTGGCGCGTTGCAGGATGGCCGCGCTCGCCAGCTTGTCCTGGGCAAGACGGGTTGCTTCGCTCCAGTTCACCGAGGGTACCCCCCAAGTCTCCGCTGCAGCAGCCAGATGGAGCGCGGCGGCCGAGCCCGACTTGAGCACCAACAGGTCCCAGGGCGGAGCAGTGTCGAGACGGTGGAGATTCGTTTCAGCGTGGACGAGTTCTATCAGCGCGCCCGTTTTCCGGAGTAGCGGGATCAGACGATGGGTTACTGAACCCCGGTGCCCGGGAGGATGCGGACGTTCGATGAATCCGATGCGGAGTCCTCTCAGCACGCTATTCATGCTGGGATCCTCACGACCGACATCATCCGCCCGCGACCAGCCTGCCGCACGACGACATCCGATTGGATCCGGGTCAGCGTGTGCTGGGCGATGAGCGCCCCGGCCTCCGGGATGCCCGAGTAGGTGGGGAAGTCGTTGACCTCTATCACGTGCGGGCCGTCCTTCGTCATCGCCACGTCCACGCCCCACAGCTCGAGCCCGCATGCCCGCCCGCAGGTCAGCGCGATGTCGCGAAGCTCGGCGTCGACTTCGACCATCTCGACGCCTTCGGATCGCATGAGAGCCGCCGGCCCTGGCTCCAGGAAGTGAACCGGCGAAGGTTTGCGGACGACCCAGACCTGGCTCCCTATACCGTACAACTTGAGATCCCACCCCTCGGTCTCCAGATACTCCTGAGCCAGGTACAGGGTCTTGGTCCCCCGAAGATCGGGTAGCAGTTCAACGTCTTCGGGGTGCCTGAGGAGGGCCAGGCCGGCCGATCCGTCGCCGTCGTATGGTTTGACGACCAGGGGGAAGCAGTCGAGGGGCAGAGAGCGGAAGATCGCCGCATCGGAAGCGAACCAGGTCTTGGGGAGAGGCATCTCGTGCTCCTGGAGCACAGCGTGCATCGCGATCTTGTTTCGCACCAGCTCGATGGATCGCGGGGCGTTGATCGCCACGACCCCCAGAGCTGAGGCGGCGGCGAGCAACCCGAGGCCCGAGAGGTCCCGCCCGCGGCTCAGGACTGCATCCCAGGGTGGCGCACTATCCGGGATGTCGAACAGGCGTTGCGAATCTGGCACCACGAACGGTACAGCGCAGCCCGCAGACTCGAGGGCCGAACGGACCCCGCGCAGAACGTGGTTTTCGAGATGCCTCCTCTCGGCGATGATCGCCACGGTCGGGCCCTCGCCGGCCGGCTTGGTGCCGGCCGGAACCGATGACACGGGAGATCGGCGCGTCCGGCGCAGTAGAGCCCGCACCCTCGCCTCGAACTCGAGCAGACTGAACGGTTTGGTGAGGTAGTCGTCGGCCCCGAGGTCCAGGCCCCGCGCCTTGTCCACATCCGAGTCCCTCCCCGTGAGCAGCATTATCGCGACCTCGTCGCTGGAGGCGCGAACCCTCCGCAGCAGCTCCCAGCCCGAGAGGTCCGGCAGGACGACGTCTAGGACCACCAGATCCGGCGGACGATCGCCCATCATGACCAGTGCGTCGGAGGCGCTCGTGGCCGTTTCGACCTCGAAGCCATGCTTGGACAGCGCGAGGCGGTCGAGCGCGAGGAGGTTCTCGTCGCCGTCGACGACCAGCACCCGGTACACTTCCGAAACCTGTTCACCCACCACCTGCGCTACTTTTTCCATTAGCCTCTACCTCCTCAACATCCGGCCAACTCGCCGGATCTACTGTTACAAGGAGGAGTTTGCGGTACGGAAGTTAAAGCCCTGTAAAGCGAGGATAACAATGCTTTTATCTTTGGCCTACATAAAGGGATCTTTATCTAGCTTTTAGGCTGGTTTTATGATGCTCGTCCAATATGTAATGTGGGTAACTTTGCGAGAGCATCGAGAGGCAATCCTGAAAGGAATCATGCTCAAACCCACTTTTTTCGTACTGGGAGTTCTAGCCTCCGCTCTGATGCTGGCGCTGGTGGGGTTCGGCTTCGGCTGGTTCTTCTCCGGCCAGCAGATAGCTAACCTGAAGGAAGGCCCGGGTTCACCGTCGGCCATATCCCACACTACCGCGAAGCCAGATGCCACCTTGCCGAAAGCCGACGTGCCTGGTGAGGATTTCTCCGATCTGCCTCGGTACCCGGGCTCTGTTCGCGTCAAGTACGAGCGGCGCGTGTCCAAAGCTGGACTCATCCTGTTCGATACCGAATACGTTGCCTCCGCCAGACTCGGCGATGTCCGGCAGTTCTACCGCGGAGTCTTCCGGTCCGAAGGTTGGACGGTAGCCAGTTTGGATGTCTCGGAGGGTGAGTGGGACTTCTTGGTCACCAAAGGAGATAGAGAGGCCGTGATCGAGATCGAAATCCGAAAAGGGTTGGTCGAAACAGAGATCGAGGTGAGCGAGCCTCAGAAGGAAAAAGCAATCCAAAGAGATTCCGCCTCACCTCAGAGACCGGACCAGCCCACGCCTGCTCCCTCAACTACTCCGCCTTCAGACGGAGACGACGACTCCGGCGACGGTTCTGAGGGTGATTAGTAATCTCCTTGTGGTTCGAACCTGTAACCTGCGCCCCGGACGGTGTTGATGAGCGAAGGTTCTCCCGGACGGTCGATCTTGCGGCGCAGGTGGGTCACGTACACGCTAACCACGTTAGAGCCGGTATCGAAGGAGTAGTCCCATATGGCCGATAAGAGCTGCCCTCTGCTCAAGACCTGGCCTCGGTGGCGCATGAAGTGTTCCAGCAAGGCGAACTCCCTGCTCGAGAGTTCTATGCTCTTGTCGCCGCGCCAGACGCGACGCGAGAGAAGGTCGATGCGGAGGTCGCCGGCTTTGAGCCACACGGACTCGGGCTGTTCGGTGCGCCGGGTAAGAGCCCGAATCCTCGCGAGCAGCTCCTCGAACTCGAACGGCTTGGTCAGGTAATCGTCGGCGCCGGCGTTGAGAGCGGTTACCTTGTTCAGGAGATCGTCGCGGGCGGTCAGCATGAGTACCGGCAGTTCGGGCTGCGAAGCACGGATACGCCTCAAGACCTCCTGGCCGTCAAGCCCCGGCAAGGAGATATCGAGCAGCACGAAATCTACCATCGCCTCCCCGGCCATAGCAGCTCCGTCCTCACCGTTCTCCGCGCTGATAAGCTCGTGGCCGTGGGCGGAGAGTCCGCGGCGCAGGGCCCGCACGAGCGCAGCGTCATCTTCTACGAGCAGGATCTTCATGGCACCTATTGCAAAGTATAATCGTTGTCGTCCGCAAGGGCGTTTTCGGGTGGAGGTTCCGTGAGATGGATCGATGACATCCGGTCGCAGCCCGGTCAGCTCGCCATCGCGGCAGTAGTCGGACTGCTCGTCGTGGTCGTCCTCGTGGGAGCACTAGAACTCGCGCTCCACGAGCGGGTCGACAGCGTTACCGATCGGGCCCTGCAATACGACGTCAGGCTGGAGGATCAGGGCGACGACCTGAGACTGGCCGTCTTCAACCTCGATGTGCAGCACCGCAACCTTGCCCTGGGGGCTCTTCGCGGAAAGGTACTGCCGACTTCGAGAAAGCCTACGACGATTTGCAAGAGGAGATAGACAAGACGGACGAGATCGGTGTCCGGAGCTCCGGAGTTCCTCAGCCGGACCGGCTCCGCGAGATGGCGAAGACCTACTACGCCGACTTTCGGCCGGCCATAGGACTTTACGACTCCGAGCCGAAGCAGTTCACGCAGGCCAGCGATCGAGGTTTGGTCAGGCTGGACGAGCTGGAGCAAGCCGCCCACGAGATCGACAAGCTTGGCGAGAAGCGTGCATCGATCGCGCTAAAGAGTGTGGAAGAGGTCTCCAGCATCGCGCGCGTACTCCTGGTTACGCTCGTCGGGGGGTTGATCCTTATAGGAGCGGCGTTCGCATACGCGGCGGTGCGTATGGTCCGCCAGATCCGCGAAGCTAGAGAGGCTCTGGCGCGGGCCCTTCAAGCCAAGATGGACTTCCTGGCCGATGCTTCTCACGAACTAAGGACCCCGCTTACCGTGGTCCACACGAACGCGGAGGTCGGCGCACAGCTCGAAGAGGAGCCTGCCCAGCGAGAGATCTTCGAGGACATCGTCAACGAATCCTCCCAGATGTCGCGAATGGTCGAGAATCTACTGTTTCTGGCACGCTCGGACTCCGAGTCGCCGCCGCTCGAAATGGAGATCATCGCCGTGCCGACGTTCCTGGCCACATTGAAGGGACGGGCCGAGCCCTTGGCTCAAGGGCGCGGAGCGTCTTTCGAGGCCAACCTGAGCGGCGAAGGAAACCTCAGGGCGGACCCAGCGAGGATAGAACAAGCCGTTCTCATCCTAGTAGACAACGCCGCCAAGTACAGCCCGGTCGGGGGGCGCGTAACCCTGTTTGCAACTACCGAGTTCGGTGAGTTGCTCATTCGGGTTGAAGACCGTGGTCCCGGCATTCCCGATGAACACCTGCCGCACATATTCGAGCGCTTCTACCGCGCCGATAAGGCCAGAGCGCGCAAGCAGGGAGGTGCTGGGCTGGGACTCTCCATCGCCCAAACTATAGTACAGGCCCACGGCGGCCGCATCGAGGCCGAAAACCGCACCGCCGGAGGGACACGAATGTCGATTCATCTGCCGCTAACCGGTCCCTTCCGGAACGCAGAGGAACCGCTGCCTAAACAGGACTTGCGAGCTAGCCAGCGATGGACGCGCCGTGGGCAGAATTAGACGGCATCGGAGGACCGCCCCGCCTTCGTAGCGAACCGCTGGCCCGGCAGAATATCGCCAAAGAATTAGGCAATGCTTCGAGGCTCTCCTAACCGATAGGGGGTTTCTTGTCCTTGGTGTGGCCCATTGCTGGACGGTCCTGTGATTATGGGAGAAGTGGGATAGGCACAGTGGACGAGAGCACTTTATGTCCTATTCGCCCAACGACCCGTATTGTTGCCAAACTACAAACACAGGGGAACTCAGGTTTCGCGCTGTGCTCACAGAAGACAGTATCCGGCGAGTAGATTTGGTGAGAGTTTAGAGGGATACCATACCTTTATCTTGTTCTCTATTTACTAACGATCCTAATCTAACGTTTGATTCGTCTCTGGCAGAGGATGGCCCCCGCAGAGTAGTAATATGGTCGAGCGCATGAGGAGGAAGGGGTCAGTGCGAGGCCGCACCATCGGCGATTGAACGGCGCACTCGTAATGAGCTGTATAGACAGGATCATGCCGAGACCTTGTGAGCGGCCATAAGTTGACTACAAGACAAGATCCGGCGCGAAAGGGCGTCGATACTCGCTATCGACCAGTAGCCTACCTCCGACGCTGTTCACTTATGGCGATTACGCTCGGACTGAAAAACTCACCTCGCAACCCCCAACTAAAGTTCAAGAGTTCTTGGACTCCGAGGACAAGGAAGCTTCGACAGCCACGGAAGCGTCAACTCGCTCGTATGCCTACCCCCGGTTGTCGTCCAGGAAGGCGTCGCCCAAGCAGCGTCGGATTAGGTTGTCTGGTAGAGTATGTTGCTTAGGGCATTTAGGGGGAGAGGTTATGCACACCCGAACAAGGCACCGGCCGCGAGGCGTACTTGGTCTCGGTATCATTTTACTAATGGCTCTAGGACTCGTTGTCGCGGCATGCGGTGGCGAGAAAGCCAACGGGCCAGAAGCGGGGAAGAAGACTTCCGCCGGAGGCCAACAAGGGCACAGGTTGATCTGCCCCCCTTCCCCCCGGCGCCGCGTAGCACCGAGGACTCCAGGCTGCGCCTCCCTAGTGGTATGAGCACCTACGAGGATTTGCTGGCGTGGGTGCTAACCGATTCCGCCGCCAAGTGGCAGGCAATCTTCGCTGAGGCC
>Ga0126313_10002336_pt1 | contig 10565 bp, 13 predicted proteins | sample Plot105A_FD_89954 | JGI IMG/M metagenome (GOLD analysis project Ga0126313, IMG submission 89954) | Serpentine soil microbial communities from UC McLaughlin Reserve, CA, USA - Plot105A | ecosystem: Environmental > Terrestrial > Soil > Grasslands | place: USA: UC McLaughlin Reserve, Lake County... | reverse complement strand
GCGCGGTCGAGGTCCAGTCCTCGATGCGGACGCGCTGGCCGCCCTGCACGAGCACGCGCAGCGTGCCGTCGGGCACCTTGAGCATGCGCGCGACGACGCCCGCCACGCCGACGTCGTAGAGCACCTCGGGCCCCGGCTCCTCGGCCTCCGGGTCGCGGCTGGCGACCATCACGAGCCGGCGGTCGGCGGCCAGGACGTCGTTGATCAGCGTGATCGAGCGCGGCTGGCCGACCGCCAGCGGCGTCAGCGTGTCCGGGAACGTGACCGTGTCGCGCAGCGGCAGGATCGGCAGCGTCGCGGGCAGCGCGGGCGGCTCGGGCACGGCCAGGTCGCCCTGGCCGACGGCGATCACGGCTCGTCCCTGCGCTCGGGCTCGATACGGACCGTCGTCGGCCGCGACGGCGGCGCCAGCGGCAGCTCCACGATCAGCATCCCGTCCTCGTAGGCCGCGCTCGCCGCATTCGCGTCGACGTCGGCGCCGAGCGGCACCACGCGCCGGAACGGCCCGTGCTCGATCTCGAGCTGCTGGTAGACGCGGTCGTCGCCGGGCTCGGGCTCGCGGCGACCGCTCAGCACCAGCTCGCGGCCCCGTATCTCGAGCGCGATCGCAGCCGGGTCGACGCCCGCCAGGTCCGCCCGCACGATCGCCCGCGGCGGGTCGCCGGTGTAGTACACGTCGACCGCGGGCGAGAACCCGCCACGGCGCACCGGAGCCATCGTGCGGTCGAACACGTCGCCGAACAGCTCGTCCATCTCGCGCCGCATGCGCTCGAAGTTCGCGAACAGATCCCGGTCGGGGGCCATCGCCCGCAGATTAGGCCACGGCTGGAATGATGTGCCGCTCGCGCCGGTCACGGATAGGAGGTGCTCGATGACGTCCAAGGCTGACTTCACCGACGAGGAGTGGGTGCGGCTCAAGCGCGCCCCATTCGTGGCCGGGATGGCGATCTCCCTCGCCGACCCCGGCGGCCCGATCGAGGCGGTCAAGGAGACCGCGGCGACGCTCAAGACGGTGCGCTCTGCCGAGGGCGGAGGGAGCGGGGAGCTGGCGGGCGCGATCGCCCGAGAGGTCGTCGCGGAGGCAGGGCAGCGCAAGAACCCGCTCGGAGGCTTCAAGCCGACCTCCGGAGCGAACGCCGGCGTCGAGATCCTCGACGAGCTCGGCGCGGTCAACCGCATCCTCTCGGAGAAGGCCTCGCCGCAGGACGCCGCAGCGGTGCGCGAGTGGTTGCTGGCGGCGGCCCAGGAGGCCGCGAACGCAGCCAAGGAGGGCGGCTTCATGGGCTTCCACGCCGAGCGCGTCAGCGAAGGCGAGCAGCGGATGCTCGACCGCCTCGACGAGGTGCTCGCAGCGCCCCCGCTCTGATCAGACGAGCTCGGCGCGCGGGCGGACCAGCCGCGTGTCGACCGCCATCGGCTTGGCGGTCGGCTGCCCGAAGTAGAAGCCCTGCCCGAGGTCGACCCCGAGGTCGGCCATCGCCCGGAACTCGTCGACGCGCTCGACGCCCTCGGCGACGACCTTGCAGCCGTGCTCGTGGGCGCAGTCGACGAGCGCGGCCACGAGCCGGCGGCGGGCCGCCGAGTGCTGGATGCCGGCCGTCAGGGCGTTGTCGATCTTGACCACGTCGGGGCGGAGATGCTCGAGGAACAGCAGCGACTCCGCGCCGCCGGACATGTCGTCCAGGGCGACGAGCGCGCCGCGCTTGCGGTGCGCCGCGACCAGCTCGCCGAGCATGTCGCGGTCCGCGCAGCGCTCCGGCTTGACCAGCTCGAGGCAGATCCGGGACGGGTCGGCGCCGAGGCGGCCGACGGCGGGCCAGGTCGTGCGCAGGGAGCCCTCGACGTCGAGCACGGCGCGCGGGTCGAGGTTGACGAACAGGACCTCGCCCTCGGGCAGCAGCGGCAGACCGACCTCGAGCGCCGCGGTGCGGGCCCGGTAGTCGAACGAGAACAACGCGTCGTGCGCCTCGGCGGCGGCCAGCAGCTCGCCCCCGCGCAGCTCGACGGCGCCGAGCTTGCCGCGCATCAGCGCCTCGCGGCCGTACACCTCGCCGCTGGTGAGGTCCACGATCGGCTGGAAGTGCGGCTTCATCTGGCCGTGCGAGAGGAAGTCGGGGAACCAGTCCGTGCGGCTGCGGTCGAGCAGCGTGTCGGCCGGCAGCGGCAGCGCCTGGTCGTCGGCGAGGCGCACGGCGAACAGGCAGGCGCGCTCGGACTGGGACAGCGCGCTGAGCAGGTCCTTGAGGCGGTCCGCCCACGCCGGGCCGGCGAGCACGAGCCCCTCGACGGCGATGTCGCCGTCGACCGGCTCGGTCGCCAGGTGCTCGACCTTGTAGAGCACGGACGGACGGTGCGACAGCAGTCGCACGCCGTCTGAGGCGCTCTGGGAGTCGAGCATGGTCATGTGGTCAGCATCGGCCGGGGGTCCTGGGCTCTTTATCGGCAGCTGGCGCCGATTGCTGTGCACGAATGGCTACAGCTCGTACACCGCGTCCTCGCGGGCCACCTCGACCGGCCCGCCGAAGCTGCGCTCGGCCTCCCGGCGCGCCCACTCGGCGTCGAGCTCGTCGGAGAAGTGAGAGAGCACGAGCCGGCGCGCGCCCGCCCGGCGGCCGTGCTCGCCGGCCTCCTCCGGGGTCAGGTGGCCGCGCACGCCGGTGCGCTCCGGGCGCGGCAGCGTCGCCTCGATCAGCAGCAGCGACGTGTCGCGCGCGAACTCGGTCAGCTCGTCGTTGGGCGCGCAGTCGGCGCTGAACGTCAGCCGCGCCGCGCCCTCGCGCAGCTCGACCGCGTTGGTGGGCAGGAAGTGCGGCACGGGCCGGAAGCAGACGGCGAGCGCTCCGAGCGAGAAGCTCTCCTCGGGCCCGTACTCGACCAGCTCGAACGCCCGCTCGATGTGCTCCGGCCGCATCCCGGAGCCCGAGCAGACCTGGCGGAACGCCTCGGCCGCGCCCCGAGGGGCGATCAGCCGCGGGCGCGCGGGCGTGTCGGTGCCGGGATGCCCGCCGACCGGCACGGGCTGCTGGCGCGGGGCGTACGTGAGCGCGGACGCGTACGGCACGAGGTCGAGGATGTGGTCGGCGTGGAGGTGCGAGACGACGACCGCGTCGACCTCCCAGTACTCGCGGTGGCGGCGCAGCTTGCCGAAGACGCCGCTGCCGCAGTCGAGCAGCACGCAGGTCCCGTCCGCCTCGACGAGGTAGCCGCTGCACGCCCCTCCTGCGTCCTGCCACGCCGGGGACTTGCCCAGCACCGTGATACGCACGCGTGCGACTCTATATCTGTGACCGTCCTCGCCGCGACAGGGGCCGGCGGGTTCGACACGGTCGTGCTGGTACTCGGCGGGCTGCTGATGACCGGCGCGCTTCTGTCAGGGCTCGCGCGCCGCTCGTTCCTCTCGCTCACCGCCTTGTTCGTGCTCGCGGGCTTCCTGCTCGGTCATGGCGGGCTCGAGGTGCTCGAGCTCGACCCGGGCTCAGGCTTCGTGGCCGACCTCGCGCTGGTCGCGCTGATCGTGATCCTGTTCCGCGACGGGCTCGAGGTCGAGGAAGAGATGTTGCAGAAAGCCTGGCACCTGCCCTTTCGCAAGCTCGTACTGGCGATGCCGCTGACGGCGGGGATCGTGGCGCTCGCGGCGCGCGCGCTCACCGACCTCGGCTGGACGGAGTGCTTCTTGCTCGGCGCGCTGCTGGCGCCGACCGACCCAGTGCTGTCCTCCTCGGTAGTGACGAATCCACGCGTGCCGCGGGTGGTGCGCCACTCACTCAACCTCGAGTCGGGCATGAACGACGGCCTGGCGCTGCCGGCCGTGCTGGCGTTCACAGCCGCGCTCGTCGGTGCCGGGCCGGACGGGGAGGAGTTCGTGTGGTGGCAGTTCGTGCTCCAGGACGTCACGCTCGGCTTCGTCTTCGGGATCGCCATGGGGCTGGTGGCGTCGGTCGCGATGCCGCGCGGTCGCAGCGTCGACCGCGGGATCCCGGACCATCAGAAGTCGCTCTACGTGCTCGGAGCCGCGTTCGGAACCTACGGGGTCGCGGTCGGGCTGCCGCTGGACGGCAACGGGCTGATCGCAGTGTTCGTGTGCGCGATCGTCCTCGGGATCCGCCGGCCGGACCTGCGCGAGACGTTCGAGCACCGCGCCGACGACATCGTCGAGATCGTCAAGCTCGGCGTGTTCGTCGTCTTCGGGTCGCTGCTCACGCTCGACGGCCTGTTCGGAGACGGCTGGGCGGCCGTCGCGCTCGTCGCGGTCACGCTGCTGCTCGCGCGGCCCGTGGCCATCTGGATCGCGCTGGCGGGGACCCGCGTCTCGACGCCGCTGAAGGCGTTCATGGCCTGGTTCGGCCCGAAGGGCGTGGCGACGATGACGTTCTCGCTGCTCGTGCTCGCCTCGGGCTTCGAGGGCGACGCGCGGATATTCAACCTGGCCGCGCTGTGCGTGTTCGTCTCGATCCTCGCGCACGGGGTCACCGACTCGCCGGGCGTCGAGTGGGTCGCTAAGCGTGCAGCGCGGCCTGCTCCTGTGCCGTAGGGAACGCCCAGGCCGCCTGGCGGCGGCGCTCCTGGCGGAACACGAAGCGCAGCTGGCTCGGCGGCCGCAGGCCCTCGGGATGGTCGGGGCGGTAGGTCGCGCACGGCTCGTCGAGTGCGAGAGCGCACAGCCCGTTGCGACCGAAGAAGCAATCGTCGCAACTCACCTTCCGTGCTCCAGCGTTCCGTGCTGCCAACTTCCCCGACCTCTCCCCCACGACTCGACCCACCGGACGAGCGCAAGCAAAGCGCGCCGGCGTCGGGCATGCAACGCCGGAACCCGCAAACCGCACGGTTTTCGGGGCTTCCCCGCAAATACCCCCGAACGGGGCGAAAACCATGCTGCCTGCGGGAAGGCGACCCCGCATCCTCGGCGGTTTTCGCGGTCATCCCGTAGGGCAGGGTGTGCGGATGCGCATCCTCGTCACCGGCGTCTCGGGCTACGTCGGCTCCGTCCTCGCGCCCGCGCTCGCGGCGGCCGGCCACGACGTGCGCGGCTTCGCCCGCTCGCGCGACCGGGTGGCGGCGGCCGGCGTGCTGCTCGACGAGGTCGTGACCGGCGACGCGCTGACCGGCGCAGGTCTGGAGGAGGCCACGGACGGGATCGAGGTGGCCTACTACCTGATCCACTCGATGGAGGGCCCGGCGGGCGGCGCGTTCCCCGAGCAGGAGCTGCGCGCGGCCGAGCGCTTCGCCGCCGCCGCGCAGACGGTCGGCGTGCGCCGGATCGTCTACCTCGGCGGGCTCGTGCCGAGCGACGGAGCCGCGTCCCGCCACCTGGCGTCGCGGCTCGCCGTCGAGGAGGCGCTGCTGGCCGCCGCGCCGGAGTCGATCGCGCTGCGCGCGTCGATCGTGATCGGCGCCCGCTCGCGCTCGTTCCGCTTCCTGGTGCGGCTGATCGAGCGGCTGCCCGTGATGGCGCTCCCGGCCTGGCGGCAGAACCGGACGCGGCCGATCGACGGACGCGACGTGCTGGGGTTCCTCACCACGGCCGCAACGGCGCCGGCCGCGCTGGCCGGTCGCTCGTGGGACATCGCGGGCCCCGACACCGTCACCTACGAGCAGCTGATCGACCGGATCGCCGAGTCGATGATGGTCGGCCGGCCCAAGCTCGGACTCGGCTTCAACCTGACCCCGGTCGCCTCGCAGGTCGCCGCCGCGGTCGCGGGCGAGGACCCGGCGCTGATCGCGCCGCTGATGGAGGGCCTCGAGCACGACCTGCTGCCGCGCGACGACGCCGCGGCCGGTGCGTTCGGAATACGGTTGCACCCGTTCGACGCCGCGGTGGAGCGCGCGCTGCGCGACTGGGAGATGATCGAGGAGGTTGCCGCCAGATGACGCTCGTCACCGCATCGATCGACATCGACGCGCCGCGCGAGAAGGTCTTCGAGACGATGCTCGACCCGGCGCGCCTGAAGGAGTGGGTGACGATCCACCGCAAGGTCAACGACGCCGACGGCGGCCGCCCGCACGAGGGCTATGAGATGGAGCAGACGCTGTGCCTGCGCGGCGTGAACTTCAAGGTGAAGTGGACGCTCACCGAGTGCGAGCCCGGCCGCTCGGCGACCTGGGAGGGCCGCGGGCCCGCCCACTCCTACGCGCGCACGGCCTACAAGCTCTCCGACAAGGGCGAGGGCACCCACTTCGAGTACGAGAACGAGTTCAAGGCGCCGGGAGGCCTGCTCGGCAAGGCGGCCTCGCGCGTGCTGGTCGGCGGCCAGCCCAAGAAGGAGGCCACCCAGTCGCTCAAGCAGCTCAAGAAGCTGCTGGAGGACTGACGCAAGAAGGGGGTCAGACCCCTTTCTTGCAGCGGCCGGCCAGGAACACGGGCCGGCGCGTCCACTGCTCCACCGAAGGGTGCAGCGCGACGTGCTCGGCGTCCGGCACCGGCTCGCGCAGCGCCTCCACGAGGAGCCCGGCGCCCTCGAACGCGCGCGAGAAGGCGCCCAGCGGCCGATGGCGGTCGGCGAACGTCATCTCCAGCCCATCGCGAGTGCGGGTCTCGGCGTAGGTGTGCTCGGCGAAGTAGTCCTCGCCCGCCTTCAGCGAGTTCCACGGGTGCACCGTGGTGAAGCACAGGCGCCCGCCCGGCTCGAGCACCCTGGCCGCCTCGCGCACGGCCGCGTCCACGTCGTCGAAGTTCAGCAGCGCCATCGAGCACACCACGAGGTCGACGGCGCCGTCGGGCAGCGGCAGCGCGGCGGCGTCCCCGTCGAGCACCTCGATCTCCGGGTCCGCCTCGCGGGCGGCGGAGGCCAGCGCCGGCGAGCCCTCGACGCCGACCACGTCGTGGCCGCGCGCGGCCAGCACGCGCGAGACGCGGCCCTCGCCGCACGCCAGGTCGAGCGTCCGGCGGCCGGGCGGCGGCAGCAGCTCGAGCAGCGCCGGCAGGCCGAGCCGCCAGAAGAAGTGATCGTGCTCGGGCGCCCGCGCCCAGGCGATCCAGTTCTCCGCCTGTGAGTCCCAGGCGCTGCGCATATGGATAGCGTCACCGTCCATGCCACACGCACGCTACGAGACCGATGGCGACGTCGGGGAGATCGTCCTCTCCAACCCGCCGCTGAACCTGTTCGACGCCGCGCTGATGGCCGAGCTGCGCGAGGCGGTCGACGCGGCCGCCGCCGCGGCCCCGCGCGCGCTGCTGGTGCGAGCCGAGGGAAAGGTGTTCACCGCCGGCGTCGACGTGCACGTGTTCGAGGGCCTGGACATCCCGGCCGCGGACGCGCTCACCGCCTCGCTGCTGGAGCTCACCCACAAGGTTGAGGACATGCCGTTCCCCACGATCGCGGCGGTGCACGGCCTCTGCCTCACCGCCGGGCTCGAGCTGTCACTCGCGTGCGACCTGCTGTGGGCGACCGAGAGCGCCCGCTTCGGGCTGGTGGAGAAGGTGGTGGGGATCACCCCGCTGATGGGCGGTACGCAGCGGATGGCCGAGCGCGCCGGCACCGCCCGTGCGCGCGAGTTCGTGTTCTCGGGTGAGTTATTTGACTCAGCCACGCTGCACGGTTGGGGAGTGATTAACCGGGTGCTCGCCGACGACGCCATGCTCGACGACGCACGGGGCTTCGCCCGCACCCTGGCCGCCGGCCCGACGCGCGCGCACGCCGCCACTAAGGCCGTCGTGCGGGCTCAGGCCGACCACGGAACGCGCGGCGCCGACGAGCGAACGGCAGCGTTCACCTCACACTTGTTCGAGACTCACGATTCGCGCGAGGCGGTGCAGAGTTTCCTGCAGCACGGGCCCGGCAAGGCCACTTTCACCGGTAAGTGAGTACAGTCATCCGCACCAACGAGCCGAAAGGGCCCCTGCAGATGGCAGACTTCCTCGACGAGAAGCGCAAAGAGATCCAAGCGCGTTTGAAGGAACTGAAGCCGCTGGTCGAGGAGTACACGCGACTGGAGGCGGCAGAGCGCGCACTCTCGGGTGTGGGGAGCAACGGCGCCTCCGCCGCCACCACCACCGCTTCCCGCACCACCCGGCGCCGCCGCAGCAGTGGCTCCTCGGGCACCGGCCGGCGCGGCCGCCCGCGCGGCAGCGGCACGCGCGCCGTGCAGGCGTTCGAGCTGGTCAAGGCGCGCCCCGGCATCACGATCCCCGAGCTCGCCGAGGCGATGGGGATCAAGCAGAACTACCTGTATCGCGTCATGCCCACCCTCGCCGAAGAGGGAAAGGTCACGAAGTCAGGTCGTGGCTGGCACGCTCGTGGTGAGTGAGACTTACCACTAAGGCGAACCTGAGCGGGGCGGCTGTGAAGCCGCCCCGTTTTCGGTTAAACCAGGTCCAGCTTCTCGACCGCCGCGCGCTCCTCCTTGAGCTCGTTGACGGTGTTGTCGATGCGCTGCTGGGCGAAGTCGTTCACCTCGAGGCCCTGGACGATCGTGTACTCACCGCCGGAGCAGGTGCACGCGAACGACGAGATGATCCCCTCCTCGACGCCGTAGGCGCCGGTGCTGGGGACGGCCATCGAGACCCAGTCGCCCTCCGGCGTGCCGAGCACCCAGTCGTGGACGTGGTCGATCGCGGCGTTGGCCGCGGAGGCGGCGGAGGAGGCGCCGCGGGCTTCGATGATCGCCGCCCCGCGCTTGCCCACGGTGGGGATGTAGGTGTCGGCGTACCACGCCTCGTCGTCCACCTTCTCCGCCGCGTTCTCACCCGCGATCTTGGCGTTGAACAGGTCGGGGAACATCGAGGGGGAGTGATTGCCCCACACGGTCATGTTGGTGATGTCCGACACGGCCGCACCGGTCTTCGAGGCGAGTTGGGCGATCGCCCGGTTGTGGTCCAGGCGGGTCATCGCGGTGAAGCGCTCCCGCGGGACGTCCGGCGCCGCGCTCATCGCGATCAGCGCGTTGGTGTTGGCGGGGTTGCCGACGACCAGCACCTTCACGTCGTCCGCCGCGCCGGCGTTGATCGCCTCGCCCTGCGGCTTGAAGATGCCGCCGTTGGCCTCCAGCAGGTCTGCACGCTCCATGCCCTTCGTGCGCGGGCGCGCGCCGACGAGCAGCGCGACGTTGACACCGTCGAAGGCCTGCTCGGGGTCGTCGCTGATGTCGATCCCCGCGAGCAGCGGGAACGCGCAGTCCTCGAGCTCCATCGCGGTGCCCTCGGCCGCCTTGACTGCCTGCGGGATCTCCAGCAGGCGCAGCCGCACGGGCTGGTCGGGGCCGAGCATCTGCCCCGAGGCGATCCGGAACAGCAGCGCGTAGCCGATCTGGCCCGCCGCGCCGGTGACGGTCACGATCTTCGGTTCAGCCATCAGGCGATCATCTCCTCGGTCATGAGCAGCCGTTTACCCGAACCGCTCAAAGTTCGGCGGGCGATGCTATGCGAGGATCACCACTAGGTGCTGGGCGGAAGCTCATTCCAGCTGGGCCGGATCTTCGGAATCAGGATCGGCGTCAACGCCTCCTGGTTCTTCATCCTGTTCCTGTTCCTGTTCTGGCTGTCGTCGCGCTTCGGCGACGACCTGGACGATCCGACCCTGGGCTTCATCGCCGCCGTCATCGCGGCGGTGCTGTTCTTCGGCTCGATCGTGCTGCACGAGCTGGGGCACGCGCTCGCGGCGCGGCGCTCGGGCATCGACGTCGCGGGCATCGACCTCTTCTTCTTCGGCGGCGTGATGAAGATGAGCCGGGAGACCGACACCCCGGGCCGGGAGTTCTTCGTGGCCGTCGCCGGGCCGCTCGTGACGCTCGGGATCGTGATCGTCGGCACGGTCGTCGGGGTCGCGATCGCGGGCGGCCAGGATGCCTTCCTCGACGCGGCGCTGCTCGACTCGCGGGTGCCCCCGCTGGCCGTCCAGCTCGTCTCCTTCCTGGTGACGATGAACGTGATCCTGCTCGTGTTCAACCTCGTGCCGGCGTTCCCGCTCGACGGCGGGCGGATCGCCCGCGCGGCGATCTGGAAGCTCACCGGCGACCGCGCGCGCTCCACCCGCATCTCGGGCTACATCGGCCAGGGCTTCGCGGCGCTGCTCGTGGGCTACGGCATCTACCTGCTCGCCGGCGGCGACGCGACGAGCGGTCTCTGGCTGGCGGTCCTCGGCTACCTGCTGTGGCAGTCCGCTCGCGGCGCCGTGGTGCAGTCGGCGGTCACCTCGCGCCTGGAGGGCGTGACGGTCGCCGACATCATGGACGCGGACCCAGTCACGCTGCCGGCGGACCTGCCCGTCCAGCAGGCCTACGAGGACTTCTTCCTGCGCTATCAGGGCTGGCCGTGGTTCGCGGTCGTCGAGGCCGACGGCCGCTACGCGGGGATCGCCCACCGCGCCGCGGTCGAGTCCGCCGCACGAGGAGCCGAGGCGACCCCGGTCCGCGAGCTCGCCGCCGACTCGGGCGAGGTCCGCGACGACGCGCCGCTGGAGGCGCTGCTCGGCTCGGAGCCGCTGCGCCGGCTCGGCGCGCTGATGGCCGTCGACGCCGACGGGCGCCTGCGCGGCGTGGTCACGCTCGAGCAGGTGTCACGAGCGCTGCAGGCGAGGTTGACGCCCCGGGCAGGATGAGCGTCGAACCCGAGATCGTTCCTCCTCACGAGG
>Ga0126313_10002335_pt1 | contig 10565 bp, 11 predicted proteins | sample Plot105A_FD_89954 | JGI IMG/M metagenome (GOLD analysis project Ga0126313, IMG submission 89954) | Serpentine soil microbial communities from UC McLaughlin Reserve, CA, USA - Plot105A | ecosystem: Environmental > Terrestrial > Soil > Grasslands | place: USA: UC McLaughlin Reserve, Lake County... | reverse complement strand
GCCCGCGCGGTCGGCGCGCTGGGCGTGGACGACCGCCACGTCCAGGTCGACGGCGGAGACGGCGGTCAGCGTCTCGCCGGTGAAGGGGCACGTGATCGGAGCCACGCCGTCGGTGTGCTCGGGCAGGTCGGTCCCCTGGTAACCGCGCAGGACGGCGAAGGGCAGCCCCGAGGCGGCCGCGACGTAGCGGTTTGCCAGCCCGGCGTGGCTGTGCTCCTCGAGCTCCAGCGGGCAGGGCCAGCCGTTCTCCACGGCGTCGCGGAAGCGGTGCAGCGAGCCGACGCCGGGGTTGCCGCCCCACGAGAAGACCAGCTTGCGGGCGCAGCCGGCGCCGATGAGCTCGTCGTAGACGACGTCCGGCGTCATGCGCACGAGCACGAGCTCGCGCCGTCCCTGCCGGATGAGCTCGCGTCCGGCCGCGACCGGGATCAGGTGGGTGAAGCCCTCGAGCGCGACGGTGTCGCCGTCGTGGACGAGCTCGGCGGCGGCGTCGGCCAGGGAAGCGAACGGGTGCGTGCGCATAGAAACCAGTACGTGCTCGATGCGCACACTACCCGACTCCTTGCGCGGTCAATCACCGTGGCGTTTAGAACGCGAGAGGGGTGGGAAGGGTGTGCGCAGTTCACTCGAACGAGCGTGCGCAATGCGCACACCACCAGGGAGTGTGAGAGGCATGGGTCGGTTCCTCGCCGTTCTGTCGCTGCTGGCGTTGCTCGTGGGCGTCGCCGGCTGCGGCTCGTCGGACTCGTCGAAGTCGGGCGGTCGCGATCACATCACCGTGGGCGTGATCCCGATCGTCGACGTCGCGCCCATCTACCTCGGCAAGCAGAAGGGCTTCTTCGCCAAGCGGGGGATCGACCTCAAGCTCCAGCAGGAGTCCGGCGGCGCGGCCGCCGTCCCGGGCGTGGTCAGCGGAGAGTTCAAGTTCGCCTTCGGCAACGTGACGTCGCTGCTGGTCGCCAAGGACAAGGGCCTGCCGGTCAAGGTCGTGGCGAACGGAAACGCATCCACCGGCAAGGCGGGCGCGGACTTCGGCGCGGTGGTGGTGCCGAAGGACAGTCCGATCAAGGACGCCGCCGACCTGTCGGGCAAGACCGTCGCGGTCAACAACCTCAAGAACATCGGCGACACCACCGTGCGCCAGGCGGTGCGCAAGGCCGGCGGGGACCCCAACTGGATCAAGTTCATCGAGCTCGCGTTTCCCGACATGCCGGCGGCGGTCGCCGACCACAAGGTCGACGCGGCCTGGGTCGTCGAGCCGTTCGTCAGCCAGGCGCGGTCGCAGGGCGCCCGCGTGGTGGCCTGGAACTTCGTCGACACGGCGCCCAAGCTGACGATCGCCACCTACTTCACGTCGGAGGACGTGATCCAGAACGACTCCGACCTGGTCAAGCGGTTCACGGCGGCGATCGACCAGTCGCTCGCGTACGCCGACTCGCACCCGGCCGAGGTGCGCAAGATCCTGACCACCTACACGAAGATCCCGCCCGACGTGGCGCAGAAGATCACGCTGCCCGACTGGCCGCCGCAGATCAATCGCCCATCGGTGGAGACGCTCGCCAAGCTCGCGTTGCAGGACAAGCTGATCTCCAAGCCGGCGAACCTCAACGAGCTGCTCCCGTCGTCCACGCAGACGTGAGTGCCGCCGCCCCAGCCGCAGCCTCCTCCTCCGCCGCGCGGCCGGCACGACGCCGCCGGCGGGGGCTGCCGCGCGCGGTCTACGGCGTCGCTGGCCTCGTCGGGTTCCTCGTCGTCGTGCAGCTCGTGCCGACGCTCGGCATCGTGTCCGAGCGCTACCTGCCGCCGACGACCAAGATCCTCGACGCCCTCGGCCAGGAGGTCGCCAGCTCGGCCTTCTGGACGGCGGTCGCCGACACGATGCAGGCATGGGCGATCGGGCTCGCGATCGCCTTCTCGGCCGGTCTCGTGCTGGGGGTGATCATCGGCAGCGTGCCGTTCCTGCGCGCGGCGACGAGCTCGACGATCGAGTTCCTTCGCCCGATTCCGTCGGTGGCGCTGATCCCGCTCGCCGTGCTGGTGTTCGGCACCGGCCTGCAGTCGACGCTGCTGCTCGTCGTCTACGCCTCGTTCTGGCAGGTCCTCGTCCAGGTCCTGCACGGCGTGCTCGACGTCGACCCGGTGGCATCCGAGACCGCCCACTCGTTCCGCTTCGGACGGTGGGCGCGCGTCCGCCATGTGGTCTGGCCCACCGCGCTGCCTTACGTGATGACCGGGTTGCGGCTGGCGGCGGCGGTGGCGCTGATCCTCGCCGTCACCGCCGAGCTCGTCATCGGGGCGCCGGGGCTCGGGCACGAGATCGCGCTCGCGCAGCAGGGCGGGGCGACCGCCGACCTGTACGCCCTCGTCGTCGCCACCGGGCTGATCGGGGTGGCGATCAACGTCGTCGTGCGCGCCGTCGAGCGCCGTGCCCTGCACTGGCATCCGTCCGTTCGCGCGGAGGCGGTGACGTGAGGCGCGGCGCGCTCACGCTCGTGCGGGTGCTCGCGCTGCCGGCGCTGCTGGTGGGGCTGTGGGCGCTCGCCACGGCGGACAGTCACAGCTACTACATCTCGACGCCCAAGCAGGTCGTCTCCGCGTTCGCCGACACCTGGATCGGGCCGCGCCTCGTCGATGACGTGCTGCCCAGCCTCGGGCGGCTGGCGGTGGGCTATCTGGTCGCGGCGTTGCTCGGGATCGCCCTCGGCGTGGTCATCGGCCGCCATGCGCGCGTACGCGCCACCCTCGAGCCCGTGCTCGAGTTCTTCCGCGCGACACCGCCGCCGGTGCTCGTTCCGCTGCTGATCCTGCTCTCGGGCGTGGGGAACACGATGAAGGTGCTGGTGATCGTCTCCGGCTGCGTGTGGCCCGTCCTCCTCAACACGGTCGAAGGGGTGCGCGGCATCGACCAGGAGCTCATCGACACCTGTCGCAGCTACCGCATCGACGGAGTCGCGCGGCTGCGCCACTTGACCTTGCGGGCGGCCAGCCCGCAGATCGTGACCGGCCTTCGCCAGGCCCTGTCGATCGGCATCATCCTGATGGTCATCAGCGAGATGTTCGCCTCGAGCAGCGGGCTCGGATTCACGATCGTGCAGTTCCAGCGCACCTTCGCCATCCCCGAGATGTGGAGCGGCATCGTGCTCCTCGGCCTGCTCGGGTTCGGCCTGGCGATGGCCTTCCGGGCATGGGAACACCATGTCCTGAGCTGGTACTTCGGGGTACGGGGGGAGCGGGCCGGTGCTTGACGTCCGGGGACTGAAGAAGACGTACCAGACCGACGCTCGGGCGGTGGAAGCGGTTGGAGACATCACGTTCTCGATCGCCGACGGCGAGCTCGTCTGCGTCGTCGGCCCGTCGGGCTGTGGCAAGACGACGCTGTTGCGCTGTATCGGAGGCCTGCTCGAGCCGACCGCCGGCGAGGTGCGCCTGCGCGACCGGCCGGTGACCGAGCCGCCCGAGGGCATGGCGATGGTCTTCCAGGACTACGGCCGCAGCCTCTTCCCGTGGATGACCGTGCACGGCAACGTCGAGCTTCCGCTGCGCCAGAAGGGCATCGAGCGTGCACGCCGCGGCGAGCTTGTCGGCGAGGCACTGCACGCGGTGGACATGGCCTACGCGGGGGACGCCCATCCGTGGGAGCTGTCGGGCGGGATGCAGCAGCGCGTGGCGATTGCGCGCGCGATTGCATACGAGCCCGAGGTGCTGCTCATGGACGAGCCGTTTGCGGCGGTCGACGCGCAGACGCGCGCCGACCTCGAGGACCTCATTCGGGACATCTGGCGCCGGTACGACATCACCGTGCTGTTCGTGACTCACGACATCGACGAGGCGGTCTATCTCGGTGAGCGCGTGCTCGTCCTGTCGTCGTCGCCGACGGTGGTGCAAGAGGACGTGGGGGTCGACCTGCCCGACGAGCGCGACCAGCTCACGACCCGCTCCGACCAGGGCTTCGCCGAGCTGCGCAAGCACGTGTACGCGCAGATCCAGCGGGCCAAGCGCACGCGCGGGAGCGAGGAGCAGGCGCCGTCGCACCAGCCGGCGTGACCGTACGCGAGGCCGCCCTCGAGGTGCTGCGGCGCCATGGCCTGACCACGATCTTCGCCAACCCGGGGTCGACCGAGGTGCCGTTCCTGGCCGGACTGCCCTCCGACCTGCGGTTCGTGCTCGGGCTGCACGAGGGCACGGTCGTGGGCATGGCGACCGGCTGGGCGATCGCGCGCGGCGAGCCGTCGCTCGCGCTGCTGCACACCACGGCCGGATTGGGCAACGCGGTGGGGGCACTCGCGACCGCGCGCGTCAACCGGGCGCCGCTCGTGGTGCTGGTCGGGCAGCAGGACCGGCGCCACCTGGCCTTCGAGCCGTTCCTGGCGGGCAAGCTCGAGGGGCTGGCCGGCCGTTACCCGGTGTGGTCCGACCAGCCGGCGCGGCCCGCCGACGTGCCCGGCGCGATCGCGCGGGCGTGGCACGAGGCGCGCGACGGCCGCGGTCCGGCGATCGTGACCGTGCCGATGGACGACTGGGCGGCCGACGCGGCCGGCGAGCCGGCGGCGCCGCGCTCGGTCCTGCGCGCCGGCGGCGTCAACGGATCGGCCGTCGATGCCCTGGTGGCCATGCTCGAATCCGCCGACGCCCCCGTGGTCGTCGTCGGCGCCGGCGCCGACGACCCGGCGGCGTGGGCGGGCCTCGTGCGCCTGGCCGAGCGGCTGGGCTGCCCGGTCTGGCAGGAGGCGTTCGGCGCCCGCGCCGGCTTCCCCCAGGACCATCCGCGGTTCGCCGGCCACCTGCCGGCTGGGCGGGGAGCGCTGCGGACGGCGCTGGCCGGGCACGACCTCGTGCTGGCGATCGGGGCGCCCGTCTTTCGGCAGTACGAGTACGAGCCTGGCCGGTTGGTCGACGGCGGCACGCGCGTGGCCGTCGTCACCGACGATCCCGACGAGGCCCACCGCAGCGCGGCGGACTTGGCCGTGCTGGCATCACCGGCGGCGGTGTGTGCGGCGCTGGCCGAGCGGGTTGGAGAGCGCGACGATGTTCTGAGCCCCGCGGGCGGCGCCCCCGCTGCCTCCCCGCCCGCCGACGGCGAACCGCTTCGCGCGACGCACGTCCTCGCCGCGCTTGCCGATCGCCTGCCTCGTGACGTCGTGGTCGTGGAGGAAACGCCGTCGAGCCGCCCCGACCTGCATCGCCTGCTGCGCGCCCGCGAGCCGCTCGGCTTCCTGAGCGCCGCGATGGGCGGCCTGGGCTTCGCGCTGCCCGCGGCGGTCGGGGTTCGTCTCGCCCGCCCGGACCGTCCGGTCGTCGCCGTGGTGGGCGACGGCTCGTCGCTGTACGCGATCCAGGCGCTGTGGAGCGCGGCGCGCTACCGCGCGGGCGTGCTGTTCGTGATCCTGTCCAACGGCGGCTACGCGATCATGGACCGCCTCGCCGGCGGTCGCGGTCCGTGGCCGTCGTTCGACGACGTGGACGTCGCCGGCCTCGCGCGGGCGCTCGCCTGCCCGGCAGTGTCGGTGGACGGGTACGACGACGTCGTTGCGGCGTTCGACGAGGTCGTGCCGGGCCTCGCGACGCGGGAAGATCCACTGGTGCTCGACGTTTCGGTGCAACCTTGAGGGAGGAGACCCATGGCCCTGCTCGATACTCATCTGCTCGACACCGGGACCTGGTCCGGACTGATCCTCTCCGGCGGCTGGCGCGAGGCGGCCGGCGGCGACGCAGCGGTCGTCGAGCCCGCAACCGGGGACGAACTGGAGCGCATCGGTAGCGCGGCGCCCGCCGACGTCGCGGACGCGTGCGCCCGCGCCGCCGAGGCCCAGCCGGCGTGGGCGGCGGCGCCGTTCGACGAGCGGGCGGCGGTGCTGCGACGGGCGTCGGCGCTGATGGCCGACCACGCCCAGGAGATCCAGGGCTGGGTCGTGCGCGAGACCGGCGGCATCCCGCCCAAGGCGGGCCTGGAGACCCAGATCGCCGGCGGCGAGCTCGACGAGGCGGCCGCGCTGGCAGCGGCGCCCTACGGCGAGCTCCTGCGCTCGCACGAGCCGCGGTTGTCGATGGCGCGGCGCGTGCCCGCGGGGGTGGTCGGTGTGATCGCGCCGTTCAACTTCCCCCTGATTCTCGGGATGCGGTCGGTGGCGCCGGCGCTGGCGGTGGGCAACGCGGTCGTGCTCAAGCCCGACCCGCGCACGGCGGTGGCCGGGGGTGTCGTGATCGCGCGGCTGCTCGAGGAGGCGGGACTGCCCGACGGGGTGCTGCACATGCTGCCCGGCGGCGCCGAGGCGGGCGGGGCGCTGGTCGAGGACCCGCGCGTGCGGATCGTGTCGTTCACCGGCTCGACGGCGGCGGGGCGCAAGGTGGGTGAGACGGCGGCGCGGCATCTCAAGCGGGTCCACCTGGAGCTCGGCGGCAACTCGGCGCTGGTGGTGCTCGACGACGCCGACCTCGAGCCGACGATCTCGGCGGCGGCGTTCGGGTCGTTCATCCACCAGGGCCAGGTGTGCATGACCACCGGGCGGCACATCGTGCACGAGTCGCTCGCCGACGAGTACGTGTCGCGCCTGGCCGACAAGGCCAGCCACCTGCCCGTGGGCAACCCGGCGACCGACCAGGTCGCGCTCGGGCCGGTCATCGATGCGGGCCAGCGGGACCGCGTGCACCAGCTCGTGACGTCGAGCGTCGAGTCCGGCGCGCGGGTGGCGGCCGGCGGCGAATACGACGAGCTGTTCTATCGCCCGACCGTGCTCGCCGAGGTGGCCGGGACGCCGGCGTGGCGCGAGGAGATCTTCGGCCCGGTGGCTCCGGTGGCCTCGTTCTCGAGCGAGGAGGAGGCGGTGCAGCTGGCAGCCGACACCGGCTACGGGCTCGCGCTGGGGGTCATCACCCGCGACGTGATGAAGGGGGTGGCGCTGGCCGACCGCATCCCGAGCGGGATCGTCCACATCAACGATCAGACGGTGGGTGACGAGGCGGTGGCGCCGTTCGGCGGGGTCGGCGACTCGGGAACCGGTTCGCGCCTGGGCGGACTGGGAAACCTGGAGGCGTTCACCGAGACCCAGTGGCTGACGATCGCCGGGGAGGTGCCGCCCTATCCGTTCTGAGCCCCCGTTCCGCGCCGACCATGTCGGGTCGCTGCTGCGGCCTTCGCGCCTGCTGGAGGCCCGGGCCGAGCACGCGGAGGGGCGGCTGACCGACGAGGAGCTGCGTGCCGTCGAGGACGACGCGATCCGCGACGTCATCCGCATGCAGGAGGACGTGGGGCTGCAGTCCGCGACCGATGGCGAGTTTCGCCGCGCCTCGTGGCACATGGACTTCATCTACTCGCTCGAAGGAGTGACCCGGGCCGAGGACGACCTCGTCGTGCACTTCAAGAACGCCGAGGGCGGGATCGACTTCACGCCGGCGGCGCTGAAGGTGAACGGGAAGCTGGGCATCGGCGAGACGATCTTCGGCGACGCGTTCACGTTCCTGCGCGAGAACACGCGCAACGTACCCAAGCAGACGATCCCGTCGCCCAGCATGGTCCACTACCGCGGGGGCGCGGCGGCGATCGAGCCGTCCGTCTACGGGGACACCGGCGCCTTCTGGGCCGATCTGGTCGCGGCCTACCGCGAGGAGGTCCGGCGCCTGGCCGAGCTCGGCTGCACGTACCTGCAGTTCGACGACACCTCGCTCGCATACCTCAACGACCCCGAGCAGCGGAAGATGATGGCGTCGCGCGGCGAGGACGCCGAGCACCTGCACGAGAGCTACATCCGCCACATCAACGAGGCGCTGGCCGACCGGCCGTCGGACCTCACCGTCACCACGCACATGTGCCGGGGGAACTTCCGCTCGTCGTGGGTGGCCGAGGGCGGCTACGACTTCGTGGCCGAGGCGCTGTTCGGGGGCCTCGAGGTCGACGGGTTCTTCCTCGAGTACGACGACGCGCGGTCCGGTGGGTTCGAGCCGCTGCGGTTCGTCCCGCCGGGCAAGCTGGTCGTGCTCGGGTTGGTCACGACGAAGCGCGGCGAGCTCGAGCGCAAGGACGCGCTGAAGCGGCGGATCGAGGAGGCGTCTCGGTTCGTGGAGGTCGACCAGCTGTGCTTGTCGCCGCAGTGCGGCTTCTCGTCGACGGTCGAGGGCAACGTGTTGAGCTATGACGAGCAGGTGGCGAAGCTGCGGTTGATCGTCGAGACGGCGTCTGAGGTTTGGGGCTAGCAGCCGGTCCCGTCACTGCCCTAGCATCCAGCCGCTCCTGTCACTCCGCTCGGGTCCAGCCGCTCCTCGCACTCCCTCAGCTCAAGCCGCTGGGCGGGGCGGTCGGGGGTGCCCGAGAGGCGGCCGGCTTCGCCGGCCTTAATGGGTTGAGCCTCTCGGGTCACCCCCACCCGCCCCGCTCGGAGTCCGGGGCTCGTTGGGTCACCGGCAGCCGCCCCGCTCAGAGACGCGAGTGTCGACTGAGTCAGCCTCAGGCTGACAAATCCGACACTGGGCCGCCGGGGCTCCTTGGGTCACCCCCCGCTTGGAGCCCGTAGGGTCGAGCCACACGCGCTGAAGGTCGACGAGGGGAGGGCTCATGTGGCGATTTGGATCTACGCGGGCGCGCGCGGGACGATCGCGGTGCGGGAGGGCGACGGAGGCGACCGCTTCACCTTCCGGATTCGTGTTGACTAGGCGGTCGCAGCCCGGTCGCGGGCGGATGTGCAAGCCTTGGGCTGTGCCCACCGATGAGCAGATCGAGGCGCAGATCGACCAGCTCGAGGCCGAGCAGGAGCGGCTCCGGCGGCGCGAGGGCGCGACGGATCCGACGCTGGAGGGGGATGCCGCCCGACTCGGCGAGATCCGGGTCGAGCTCGACCGGTTGTGGGACTTCCTGCGCCAGCGCCGGGCGCTTCGCGAGGCCGGGGACGACCCGGACCTCGCCTCCGAGCGGTCTGCCGACATCGTCGAGAAGTACTGGCAGTAGCGCTGCTACCGTTAACCCTCTGGTTAACGATCCGTTCAGAGCTCTTGCACACCCCATCCGCCGTCGGATCGTCGAGCGCCTCGGCGCGGGCCCGGCGACGGTGGGCGATGCCACGGCCGGGTTCGGCGTATCGAAGCCCGCGATCTCGAAGCACCTGAAGGTGCTGGAGGAGTCTGGCGTCGTCACGCGCGAGGTCGAGGGCCGGAGCCACCGGCTCTCGCTCGACCCCAGCGCGCTCGGCGAGGCCACGGAGTGGATGGATCGGCAGCGCGCCCAGTGGGCGCGCTTGTTCGACGTCGTCGACGACTACCTGAAGGAGGAAGGGCCCCGATGAACATGCCGCCGATCGTGTCGCCGGAGGAGTGGGAGGCGGCGCGTGAGCGACTGCTGGTCAAGGAGAAGGAGCTGACGCGAGCGCGCGACGCATTGGCCGCCGAGCGCCGCCGGATGCCCCGCATGGCGGTGGAGAAGGACTACCGCTTCGAGGGGCCGGACGGACCGGCAGGCCTGGTCGACCTCTTCGACGGCCGCCGTCAGCTGGTCGTCTACCGCTTCTTCTTCGAGCCGGGAGTCGACGGCTGGCCTGGGAAGGGGTGCCCCGGCTGCTCGTTCGTCGCCGACCAGGTTGCGCACCTCGCCCACCTGAACGCCCGCGATACGACTCTTGCGTTCGCTTCGCGGGCGCCGCAGCCGGAGATCCAGCGCCTCAAGGCGCGGATGGGCTGGGAGATCCCCTGGTTCACGATCACCGACGACTTCGACGCCGACTGCGGCGTGGCCGAGTGGCATGGCACCAACGCCTTCTTCCGCGAGGACGACCGGATCTTCCGCACGTATTTCGTCAACAGCCGTGGCGACGAGGCGATGGGGAGCACGTGGAGCTACCTCGACGTGACGGCGCTCGGGCGCCAGGAGGAATGGGAGGATTCACCCGAGGGCTATCCCCAGACTCCGCCCTACCAGTGGTGGCGCCGCCACGACGAGTACGCCGACGCGGCGTGAGCGGCCACACTCTGCGCATCGAGCGGACCTTCCAGGCGCCCGCGCAGGCGGTCTTCGACGCCTGGACCAGCGAGGAGGTGATGCGGCGCTGGTGGCATGCCGGGCACGACTGGGAGACGACCGAGGCCGAGGTCGACCTGCGCGTCGGCGGCACCGTGCGCGTCGTCATGCGCGACCCGCACAAGGACGCCGAATACGGGGGCGGCGGGCGCTACACCGAGATCGATCCGCCGCGCCGGCTTGCGTTCACCCGGATCTGGGACGGGAACGACACGAGGCAGCTGATCGAGATCGACTTCGAGGAGGCAGGCGGCGTGACCACCGTTCGCTTCACCCACCGCGACCTCTGGAACGAAGACGCCGTGCGCTCGCACGAGGAGGGCTGGAACAACTGCTTCGACAACCTCGAGCGCACGCTGGAGGAGGCGAGCAAGCGAAGCCCCTGACCGCGCCGGGGCTGCGGCGCTCAGGCCCCCGGGCCGCGCCGGAGCCGCGGCGCTCAGGCCGCCGGGCCCGCCGGGGCTGCGGCTCAGGCCGCCGGGCGCGGGTGTGTTTGATTTCTGACAGGCTGGCGTGATCGTGCTGACGCCCCCTTGCCACGATGGCCCCGTGTGCGGGAGCTTTGGGT
>Ga0126313_10002332_pt1 | contig 10566 bp, 10 predicted proteins | sample Plot105A_FD_89954 | JGI IMG/M metagenome (GOLD analysis project Ga0126313, IMG submission 89954) | Serpentine soil microbial communities from UC McLaughlin Reserve, CA, USA - Plot105A | ecosystem: Environmental > Terrestrial > Soil > Grasslands | place: USA: UC McLaughlin Reserve, Lake County... | reverse complement strand
TCCCGAAGCCGCCCGGGAAGACCACGAAGCCGCTCGCGTAGCGGACGAACATGACCTTGCGCGTGAAGAAGTAGTGGAAGTTCAGCGCGAGGTCGACGTAGTCGTTCATCCCCTGCTCGTGCGGGAGCTCGATCCCGAGCCCGACCGAGGGCACGCCCGCCTCGCGCGCGCCCTTGTTGGCGGCCTCCATGATCCCGGGGCCGCCGCCGGTGATGATCGCGAAGCCCTCCTCGCCGAGCCGGCGGGCGAGCCGGCGCGCGCGCTCGTAGCGCGGGTCCTCGCGCGGGGTGCGGGCCGAGCCGAAGATCGAGACGGCCTTGCCGATCTGCCCGAGGGCCTGGAAGCCGTTGCGCAGCTCGTCCTGGATGCGCAGCAGACGCTGCGCATCCGTGAGCTCGGCGAGGATGGCGCTGGTCTCGGCCTCGAGGAGCTCCTCGTCGGACGATCGCGGATGCCGGGGCGCGGACACCCTCATAGATTAGGCGTCGGCGCCGGCGCTCCGGCATCCGCGGGGTAGGGTCGCGGCGAGATGTCGGGTCCCGCCTACACCCGCCTCGAAGTCGACGAGCGCCGCCGCCGGCTGCTCGAGCTCGGCACGGAGCTGTTCGCGCGCTTCTCCTACGACGAGCTGTCGATGGCGAGGATCGCCCGCGAGGCGGGGATCTCGAAGGCGCTGCTCTACCACTACTTCCCGGGCAAGCAGGCCTACTTCGCGGCGACCCTCGAGGAGAAGGCGGCCGAGCTGTCCGCGCTCACCGAGCCCGACCCGTCGCTGCCGCCCGTCGAGCAGCTCACCGGCAGCCTCGGCGCGTTCCTCGGCTGGGTCGAGGACAACCGCGAGGCTTACGGCAAGCTCGTGCGCAGCGCCGCCGCGATCCCCGAGGTGCGCGAGGTCGTCGATCGCGTGCGCGACGCGACCTCGGCCCGGATCCTCGACGGGATCGCACCCGGCGGCGCCCCGCCGCCGCTCCGCACCGCCGTGCGCGCGTGGCTGTGGTTCATGGACGGCGCCATCCTCGACTGGGTCGAGCACGGCGACCTCACGCGCGACCAGCTCCAGGGGCTCTTGCTCGGGACCCTGATGGGCGCGGTGACGGCCTCCGGCTGGAGCTAGCCGACCGACAGCAGGTCGATCACGAAGACCAGGGTCTCGTTCGGCCCGATCGTGGGCGGTGAGCCCTGCGGGCCGTAGGCGAGGTCCGGCGGGATCACGAGCTGCCGCCGGCCGCCGACCTTCATGCCCTCGACGCCCTGGTCCCAGCCCGGGATCACAGAGCCGGAGCCGAGCTGGAACTGGAACGGCTCGCCGCGGTCCCACGAGGCGTCGAACTGGCGGCCGTTGAGGTACGAGATGCCGACGTACTGCACGGTCACCTGGTCGCCGGCCTTGGCGGGCTTGCCGGCGCCCTCCTCGATGTCCTTGATCACGAGTTTCTTCGGGGGCTTGCCCTTCGGGACGGTGATCTCCGGCTTGGTGCGCTCCGGCGTCGCGGCGGCCTCCGGCGTCGCCTTGGAGGCGGGCTCCTCGGAGTCCGAGCCGCACCCGGCCACCGCTATCAGGGCGGCGAGGGCGAGGACGAGCAGCAACGGGCGTCTGGCGAGCGGCATGGCGCCGCAGGGTAGACGGTCGCCCTCAGCGATCGGTGCCGAAGATGCGGTCGCCCGCGTCGCCGAGGCCCGGCCGGATGTAGCCGTTGGTGTCCAGCTCGCGGTCGAGCGCGGCGGTGATGATCGGGACCTCGTGGTGCGCCGCCCTCAGGGCGGAGACGCCCTCCGGCGCCGCCACGAGGCAGACGAACGTGACGCGCCGCGCGCCCGCGCGTTTGAGCCGCGCGATCGCCTGCGTGGCGCTGCCGCCGGTGGCGAGCATCGGGTCGACGACGAACACCTCGGCGTCCTCGATCCCGGGCGGGATGTTCTCGTAGTAGCCGACGGGCCGCAGGGCCTCCTCGTCGCGGTACATCCCGAGGTGCCCGACGCGGGCGTCGGGCACGAGCCGCAGGAAGCCGTCGACGAGCCCGAGGCCGGCGCGCAGGATCGCGACGATCACGACCTGGTCGGCGAGCCTGGTGCCGGCTGCCGGCTCGAGCGGGGTCTGGACCTCGATCTCGTCGGGGCGCAGGCCGCGCATCGCCTCGTAGGCGAGGATCATCCCCGCGTCGTCGAGGGTCTGGCGGAAGCCCCCGTGCGGGGTCTCGCGGTCGCGCAGGATCGAGACCAGGCGCCGCAGCAGGACGTGGTCGACCACGGTGACGCCGTCGGGCACGCTCATCGTCGCGGCACGCTACCGGGTCGGGGCATCCACTAGGCTCGCGCCGGTGTCCGCGCCCCGCCGCAACGTGGAGCTCAAGGCGACCGATCCGGACCCCGCGCGCTCGCTCGCGGTGTGCCTGGAGCTGGGCGCCGCCGACGAGGGAACGCTGTTCCAGCGCGACACCTACTTCCGCGTCCCCGAGGGCCGCCTGAAGCTGCGCGAGCAGGAGCCCGGCGGCGCCGTGCTGATCCAGTACCGCCGCGCCGACCGCCCGGAGGCCCGCGAGAGCCGCTACCGGCTGATCGAGGTGGAGGACGCCGGCGCGACGCGGAGCGCGCTCGACGAGGCGCTCGGCACGCTCGCGATCGTCGAGAAGGAGCGGCGGCTGCTGCTCTGGGAGGGCGTCCGCATCCACCTCGACAAGGTCGAAGGCCTCGGCTCGTTCGTCGAGCTCGAGGGCGTCGCGCCCGAGCGCTCCGACCTCAGCGGCGAGCACGACCGTGTGGCACGCCTCACCGAAGCGCTCGGGATCGAGGACTCCACGATCCTCTCCGACTCCTACTCCGACCTCGTGCTCGCCGCCGCGGAGGGCGGCAGGGAGCAGCTGATCGCCGCCGCCCGCGGAGCGCTCGAGCGCGCCTACGCGCCCTACTCCCGCTACCGCGTCGGCGTCGCCCTGCGCGCCCCCGACGGCTCGGTGCACGTCGGGGCCAACGTCGAGAACGCCGCCTACCCGCTCGGCAACTGCGCGGAGGCGTCGGCGATCGGCGCGATGGTCGCCGCGGGCCGCACCAAGATCGTCGAGGCGGCCGTGATCGGCGACGGCGAGGAGCCGTGCGTGCCGTGCGGCGGCTGTCGCCAGCGGCTGCGGGAGTTCATGCCGCTCGACGCCACCGTCCACCTGATCGCGGAGAAAGGGGCCCGGGCCTCGATGACCCTGGAGGAACTGCTGCCACGCTCGTTCGGCCCGGAGTACCTGCCATGACAGCGAGAGCGCACGACATCGACCCTCCCGTCGCGCGCGGCGAGGCCGCGGCCGAGGAGATCGCCCGCCGCGCCCCTGGCTTCGCGCCGAAGCTCGGGCTGATCCTCGGCTCGGGCCTCGGCGGGCTCGCCGACGCCGCCGACGACGCGATCGAGCTCGACTACGCGGGCCTGCCCGGCTTCCCCGAGCCGGGCGTGGCCGGCCACGGCGGGCGACTCGTGCTCGGCCACCTGGGCGGGCTGCCGGTCGCGTTCCTGCAGGGCCGCAAGCACATCTACGAGGGCGGGGACCCGGGCGCGATGCGCGCGCCGGTGCGAGCGCTCCGGCTCTCCGGCGCCGAGGCGCTGCTCGTCACCAATGCGGCCGGCTCCCTGCGCGTCGAGTCGCCGCCGGGCTCGCTGATGGCGATCGCCGACCACATCAACATGCTCGGCGTCAACCCGCTCACCGGCCTCAACGACGACGGTGTCGGGCCGCGCTTCCCGAGCATGCAGGACGCCTACGACCCGGCCCTGCGCGAGCAGCTGCAGGGCTGCGCGCAGGCGCTCGGGATCGAGCTGCCGGAGGGCGTCTACCTCGCGGCGCACGGGCCGAGCTTCGAGACGCCGGCCGAGATCCGCGCCTTCCGCACGCTCGGCGCCGACGCCGTCGGCATGTCGACCGTGCCCGAGGTGATCCTCGCCCGCCACTGCGGGCTGCGCGTCGCGGCCGTCTCGGCGATCACCAACCTCGCCGAGGGGATGGGCGGCGAGGCGCTCTCGCACGAGCAGACGCTGAAATACGCGGCCGCCGCGGCGGGCGACCTGGCGCGGCTCGTCGAGGCCTTCTGCGGGGCGCTGGCCCGATGACGCTGCTGCCCGCCGAGGTCATCCGGCGCAAGCGCGACGGCGCGGCGCTCTCCGCCGAGGAGATCGCCTTCCTCGTCGCCGGCATCACGGACGGCGCGCTGTCCGACGCGCAGGTCGGCGCGCTCGCGATGGCGCTGTTCCTGCGCGGGATGGAGGCGGGCGAGCGCGTCGCGCTGACCGAGGCGATGCGCGACTCCGGCACGGTGATCGGCTGGGACCTCGACCGCCCGGTGCTCGACAAGCACTCGACCGGCGGCGTCGGCGACAAGGTCTCGCTGATGCTCGCCCCGATCGTCGCGGCCTGCGGCGGCGCGGTGCCGATGATCTCCGGCCGCGGCCTCGGCCACACCGGCGGCACGCTCGACAAGCTCGACTCCGTCCCCGGCTACGACACGACGCCCTCCGTCGAGGAGCTGCGGCGCGTCGTGGGCGGCCCCGCCGGCTGCGCGATCGTCGGCCAGACCGGCGACCTCGCGCCCGCCGACCGGCGGCTGTACGCCATCCGCGACGCGACCGGCACCGTCGAGTCGATCCCGCTGATCGTCGCCTCGATCCTGTCCAAGAAGCTGGCGGCCGGGCTCGGCGCGCTGGTGATGGACGTCAAGTTCGGGTCGGGCGCCTTCATGGCCGAGCGCGCGAACGCGGACGAGCTGGCGCGTGCGCTGGTGGAGGTCGCGGGCGGCGCCGGGCTGCCGACCGTCGCGCTGCTGACCGACATGGACCAGGTGCTCGGCTCGAGCGCCGGCAACGCGGTGGAGGTGCTCGAGTCGGTCGAGTACCTCAACGGCACGCGCCGCGATCAGCGCCTGCACGAGGTCACGCTGGCGCTCGCCGCATCGCTGCTCGTCCAGGGCGGCCTGTACGCGGACGAGGACGCCGCGCGCGTCGCCGCGGAGCAGTCGCTGGACTCCGGCGCCGCCGCCGAGCGCTTCGGGCGCATGGTCGCCGAGCTCGGCGGCCCGGCCGACTTCATGGAGCGCCCGGGCGAGCACCTCGCCGCCGCGCCGCTGGTGCGGGCGGTCGAGCCGGAGCGGGCGGGCGTGGTGCAGGCGATGGACTGCCGTGCGGTCGGCCTGGTCGTGACCGGGCTCGGCGGCAACCGGGCGAAGGAGTCCGACGTCATCGACCCGGCCGTAGGGCTGTCGCAGATCGCGGGGGTCGGCGCGAACGTGGGCCCGGACCGCGCGCTCGCCGTCGTGCACGCGCGCGACCAGGCGGGCTTCGAGGCGGCCGAGCGGGCGCTGCGCGCCGCCGTCCGCGTCGGCGACGGCGCGGCGGAAGCGCGTCCCGCGGTGGCCGGGAGGATCGAGTGATCCCCAAGGCCGAGCTGCACGTCCACCTCGAGGGGACGGCGCCGCCCTCGTTGATCCGCCGGCTGGCCGGGCGCAACGGCATCCCGCTCCCCGAAGGGCTGTTCTCGGACGAGGACACGTTCCGCTGGACGGACTTCCTGGACTTCCTCGCGACCTACGACATGGCGGCGAGCGTGATCCGCACCGCCGCGGACTATCGCGACGTCACCTACGAGTACCTCGCATCGTGCGCGGCCGAGGGCGCGGTCTACGTGGAGCTGATCGCCTCGCCGGCCCACGCGGACTCCGTCGGGCTGACCGACGAGGAGCACTTCGGCGGCATCGCGGCCGGCATCGACGACGCCCGCCGCGACCATGGCATCGAGGCGCGGATCCTCGCCGCCGCGGTGCGCAACCACGGGGTGGCGTCGGCCGAGCGGCTGGCGCTGCGGCTGGCCGCCGACCGTCAGCCGTATGTCGTGGGCTTCCAGCTCGCCGGCGACGAGGCGGGCTTCCCTCCTGGTCCGTTCGCGAAGGCCTACGAAATCGCCGCAGATTCCGGGCTCGGCTGCAGCGTCCACGCCGGCGAGCACGCGGGCGCGGAGTCCGTACGCGGGGCGCTCGCGCTGCCGGTCACGCGGATCGCCCACGGGGTGCGCGCGATCGAGGACCCGGAGCTGGTCGCAGAGCTCGCGGAGCGCGGAACGGTGCTGGAGGTGTGCCCTACCAGCAACGTCGCCACCGGGGTCTTCCCGAGCTATGAGGACCATCCCCTCGGTGCGCTCCGCACGGCGGGGGTGCGCGTTTGTCTAGGTTCCGATGACCCGCCCTATTTCGGCTGTAGTATCGGCTCCGAATACGCCGTGGCGCGCGAGCGCTTCGGCTTGGATGAGGGTGAACTGAGAGGGATGACGCGGACGGCGTTGGAGGGCGCGTTCGCGGATGAGGGTCTCAGACGTTCTCTTCTCGCCATCGTAGATCCGGCGAACGACCGGCCACGCCTGTAGGCTGCCGCCGCTTTTCGCAGGACCATCACTTTTCCTTTGGAGGGAAGCAAAGTGCCATCGCGTCGCGCAGTACATCTGTTGGTGATCTTCACGCTCTGTCTCTGCGGCCTCGTCGCCGTCGGCTGCGGAGACGACGAGTCCTCGAGCAGCGGTTCTGGGAGCTCCCAGTCCACGCCGGAGGCCAAGAAGATCAAGGTCGGTCTGGTGACCGACATCGGCGGCCTCAACGACCGCTCGTTCAACCAGCTCGCCAACGAGGGCTTCGAGCGGGCCAAGTCCGAGCTCGGTGTCGAAGGCCGCGTGCTCACCTCGAGCAAGAACTCGGACTACGTGCCGAACCTGTCCTCGCTGGCCCAGCAGAAGTACGACATCGTGATCGGCGTCGGCTTCCTGATGGCCGAGGCGATGGAGACGGTCGCCAAGAAGTTCCCTGACACGAGCTTCGCGATCATCGACTATCCGCAGGCCGCCATGAAGAGCAAGCCGACCAACGTCGACGGCCTGCTGTTCAAGGAGAACGAGGCGGGCTACCTCGTCGGCACGATGGCCGGCCTGTACGCCAAGGACCAGGGCGGCGATCAGGTCATCTCCTCGGTCGGCGGCCAGAAGATCCCGCCGGTCGACGGCTACATCGCCGGCTTCCAGGCCGGCGCCAAGAAGGCCAACCCGGGCATCAAGACCCTCAACGGCTACTCGGAGGACTTCGTCAAGCAGGACCTCTGCAAGGAGCTCGCGCTCAACCAGATCGCGGAGGGCTCGCAGGTCGTCTTCCAGGTCGCCGGCCAGTGCGGCCTCGGCGCGCTTGACGCGGCCAAGGAGAAGGGCAAGCAGGGCATCGGCGTCGACGCCGACCAGGGCTACCTCGGGTCGCACATCCTCACGAGCGCCCTGAAGAAGGTCGACGTGGCGGTCTTCGACACCGTCAAGGCGGTCCAGGACGGCTCCTTCAAGGGCGGCACCGACACCGTCTTCGACGTCAAGTCGGGCGGCGTCGGCCTCGGCAAGGTCTCCGCGGAGGGGCAGAAGTACGAGGAGCAGGTCAACAAGGTGATGGAGCAGATCAAGTCGGGCGAGATCTCCGACATCCCCGCCGAGGTCAAGTAGTCCGGGACCTGCTGTAAACACCGAACGATGCCCGGGGACGCCCCCGCACTCGAGCTGCGCGGGATCACCAAGCGCTTCGGCTCGCTCGTCGCGAACAACGCGATCGATTTCGAGCTGAAGCGCGGGGAGATCCACGCGCTGCTCGGTGAGAACGGTGCGGGGAAGTCCACCCTCATGAACGTCCTCTACGGGCTCCTGCAGCCCGACGAGGGCGAGATCCGGGTCAACGGCGAGAAGGCAGAGATCCACTCGCCGCGGCAGGCCATGAACCTGGGCATCGGGATGGTCCACCAGCACTTCATGCTCGTCCCGGTCATGACCGTGGCCGAGAACCTGGTGCTGGGGGCGGAGCCGCGCAACGGGCCGCTGCTGGACTACAAGGCGGCGGCCCGCCGCACGCGCGAGCTGTCGGAGCGCTTCGGCCTCGCGGTCGACCCCGACGCGAAGGTGGAGAACCTGAGCGTCGGAGCGCAGCAGCGCGTGGAGATCCTGCGGGCGCTGTTCGGTGGCGCCAAGGTGCTCGTGCTCGACGAGCCGACCGCGGTGCTGACCGCGCAGGAGACGCAGGACCTGTTCCGCGTGCTCCATGCGCTGCAGGACGACGGCACGTCGATCGTGTTCATCTCGCACAAGCTCAACGAGGTGCTGGCGATCTCCGACCGCGTGACCGTGCTGCGCCGCGGCGAGAAGATCGACACGGTCGTGACCGAGGGCTCCACCGAGCGCAGCCTCGCGCGCCTGATGGTCGGCCGCGACGTGCTGCTGCGGGTCGAAAAGCCCGAGCACAAGATCGGCGAGCCGCTGCTGCAGGTCGAGGGGGTATCGGCCCTCGACGACCGCGAGCTGCCGGCCGTGCGCGACGTCTCCTTCGAGGTGCGCTCCGGCGAGATCGTCGCCTTGGCGGGCGTGGACGCCAACGGGCAGAGCGAGCTGATCGAGGTCCTGACCGGGCTGCGCAAGCCGACCGAGGGCCGAGTGACCGTCGCGGGCAAGGACGTGACGGGCGGAAGCCCGCGCGACTGCCAGGACGCGGGCATGGGGCACATCGCCGAGGACCGCCACCGGCGCGGCCTGGTACTCGACTTCTCGCTCTCCGAGAACGTCTTCCTGCGCGAGTACCGCCGCCCCGGCAACTCGCGCTTCGGCCTGCTGTCGCCGCGCCGGATGGCGGAGCGCGCGCGCCCGATGCTCAAGGACTTCGACGTGCGCGGCGGCGATGCCGACACGCGCGCGGCCTCCCTGTCGGGCGGCAACCAGCAGAAGGTCGTGATCGCGCGCGAGCTGAGCGCCGATCCCGCCGTGTTGATCGCCGCGCAGCCGACGCGCGGGCTCGACGTCGGCGCGATCGAGTTCGTGCATCGCCGCCTGGTCGAGCAGCGCGACGTGGGGCGCGCGATCCTGCTCGTCTCGCTCGAGCTGGAGGAGGTCCGCTCGCTCGCGGACCGGGTGCTCGTGATCTACGAGGGCGCGATCGTAGCCGAGCTGCCCCCGTCGGCGTCCGAGGAGGACTTCGGCGTCGCGATGACCGGCGGCGGGCGCGGCGAGGAGACGGCGGCGTGAGCACCCCCGACGACGATCTCCCGATCGCACCGACCCCGGAGGCGCCCGGCGAGGGCGCCCCGATGACGGTCGCCGGCCGGCTGTCGGGCTACCTGCGCGGCGGCGGCATCGTGACGCCGCTGCTGACGGCACTGCTCGCGTTCGCCGTCGGCGGGCTCGTGGTCGCGCTGACGGGCAAGGACCCGATCGCGACCTACCGGGCGATCTTCGACGGCACCGGCCTGAACTGGTTCTTCCCCTGGATCAGCTCCGACGACCGCACGGTCGCCGCCCTCAACCTCCAGCAGACGCTGATCGTCACGACGCCGCTGATCCTGACCGGCCTGGCCGTCGCCTTCGCCTTCCGCTGCGGCCTGTTCAACATCGGCGGCCAGGGCCAGTACCTCGTCGGCTCCTACATGGCCGTCTGGCTCGGCTCCTCGTTCGACGGCATGCCGTCGGTGCTGCACATCGTGCTCTGCATCGTCGGGGCGTGCGCCGCGGGCGCGGTGTGGGGAGGCATAGCCGGCCTGCTGAAGGCGACGACCGGCGCCAACGAGGTGATCACGACGATCATGCTCAACTGGATCGCGCTCTGGGTCGGCGTCTGGCTGGTCAACCTCAACGGCCCGCTGCAGAACACCGAGCAGAAGTCCGTGCCGGTGTCGCCGGACATCGCGGAGGGCGCCAAGCTGCCGGTCTTCTGGGGCGACCCGGAGCTGCAGGGCCTGCACATCGGCCTGTTCATCGCGCTCGCGTCGCTGCTCGTCTTCTGGGTGCTGCTCAACCGCACCGTCACGGGCTACGAGGTCCGCGCCGTCGGCTTCAACCCCGACGCCGCGCGCGCCGCCGGCATCTCGGTGAGCCGCAACTACATCCTCGTGATGGCGATCTGCGGGCTGTTCGCAGGGCTCGCGGCCTCGCTGGACGTGCTCGGCTGGCAGTTCCGGGTGGCGCGCAACGACATCGAGATCTCCCAGATCGGGTTCCTCGGCATCGCGGTCGCGCTGCTCGGGCGCAACACCGCGATCGGCACCTTCTTCTCGGCGCTGCTGTTCGGCGCGCTGCTGACCGGCACCTCGGTGCGCAACCTCGACCCGCTCGTGTTCCCGCCCGAGCTGGCGACGGCGCTCACGTCGATCATCCAGGGCCTGATCGTGCTGTTCGTCAGCGCGGACATCCTGGTCGTCTACCTGTGGCGGCTGCGAAGGCGGATCCGCAGACCCGGCGGCAAGGCGCCGGCCGAGTCCGAGGCGGTGGCCACGTGAGCCGGCGCCAGGTCGGCTGGGCCGCGGTCGCGGCCGGCTTCCTCGCGTTCTTCGTCGCGGTCCCGCCGCTGACGGTCCGCACGCCCGCGCTGCCGATCGCGCTCGGCCTCATCGGGCTCTGCCTCGGCGTGTGGTCGCTGGCCGGCGGCGAGAAGCGCCATGGGTGGGGCGGCATCGCGGCCGCCGTCGTCGGCATGGCGGGCGGCATCGCGGCCACGCAGTCCGGCGTCGGCAACCTCGAGCGCGTGATCGTGTGGTCGGCGCTGTTC
>Ga0126313_10002331_pt1 | contig 10567 bp, 11 predicted proteins | sample Plot105A_FD_89954 | JGI IMG/M metagenome (GOLD analysis project Ga0126313, IMG submission 89954) | Serpentine soil microbial communities from UC McLaughlin Reserve, CA, USA - Plot105A | ecosystem: Environmental > Terrestrial > Soil > Grasslands | place: USA: UC McLaughlin Reserve, Lake County... | reverse complement strand
TGGAAGGGCCCGAGTATCTGGCCTGGTTGGACGACGACCCGGAAGCGGGCTACAGCGTCCTGATGGGGGCCAACACCTATCGGCTCATGTCCGGGCTGGCCAGCGACGGTGAGCCGGGGACCGATACCCTGGCGGGCCTGTCGAAGGTCGTCTTCTCGTCGACCTTGACCGAGCCGCTGGCGTGGCCGAACACCCAACTGGTCACCCAGGATCCCGTGGAGGCCGTGCGGGAGATGAAGGACACCGCCACCACGTCCATGCGCACCCTGGGCAGCCTCACCCTGTGCCGCTCGCTGCTGAAGGCCGGTCTGGTGGACCGGTTCCGGGTGGTCGTCTTCCCGGTCATCACCGGAAGCAGCGGTCGGGACCGGATCTATGACGGGTACCCCGACGTCGCCCTGGACATGGTGGCCAGCCGCACCTTCGACGGGCGGCTGCAACTGCTCGAGTACGTCCCCACGGTGCTGGCCGGCCCGCCCGGCACCACCAAGGCCGGCGCCTAACCGGCGATCGACCGCACCAACCAGAACGGTCGACGCCAGCGCACCCGCCAACCTCGCCACCACCGACCCAGCGTGGTCACGACCGCGATGGTCCCGTCCTTGATGACTGCCACCGACTGGATTGGTGATCGTCAGTGGCCCAGCGGAGCCGGCGGTACTCGTCGACGCCGGGCGCCCAGTTGAATCAGACAGCTGCGGCCAGGGCGAGCAGCCGCCCGCACAACTCGATGGCTGTGGGACCGCCCACCGAGCTGAGGGGCGCTCGCCGCTCATCGGGTTTGCGCCACGCAGAACTCGTTGCCTTCCGGGTCCTGCATGACCGTCCACTGATAGCCCCACTCGTCCATGTCGGTGACCCGTTTCGCACCCAACTCGACGAGCCGGGCGACCTCGGCCTCACGATCCGCTGCGGCCAGATCGATGTGCATGCGGTTCTTGGCGGTCCTCGGCTCGGGCACCTTGGCGAACAACCAGGTCGGATCGCCGCCAAGGCGCCATCCCCGGACGTCTCGATGTTCGGTCATGCCGATGGCGGCAAAGTCGCTCGACGGGTTCGGGTCGAGTGGGCGGCCGAGGGCGGCTGACCAGAACCGGCCGACCGTCAGCGCGTCCTCGCAGTCGACAGTCACCGCGGCAAGCTTGACGGTCACGCTGTGTCCTCCTTGGTGAGAGGATGATGTACTTGTGCCGAGTGTGGATGCGGCCTGCCTTCGCCCTCAGCTCAAGGCCCTGATCATCCCCGCCCCCGAACCGCTGCGCGACAGCCTCCGCGGGCGGCCCTGGCGCCAACAGCTCCGCGCCTGCGCCGGGCTGGTCGCCGCCCCGCCGATCCGGTGGAGCACCGGGCCACCGTGCGGGCCCTGGCCCTGACGCCCAGCGGGTCCTGACCGCCCGCCAGGACGCCCACCAGCTTGAGGCCGAACTCCGCCAGCTGGTCGTGGTCATGGCCCCGGCCCTGCTGGCCCAGCCCGGGATCGGCCCCATCGGCGCCGCCCAGCTGCTGATCAGCTGGTCCCATCCTGGCCGCATCGCCCAGGGCAGGTGCCAACGTGAGATCCGCCGCTGCCTCAGGCGCACCGTTGCCCGTCAGCTGTACCGGCTGCTGGAGCGCGCTGGAACCGGTTGGCCGTCTCGTGGGGTACCTGGGTCAGGTGGTCAGGTCGGGCGTGGCGGTTGCGTACTGCGGGCGGCCGGTGAGCCGGTAGACCTGGATCGATACCCCCTTTGGGGTGGACCGCGAGTCCACCAGCTCCAGCGCTAGGTCCGGGCCGGTGGCGGGGAACAGCCGCCTGCCCTGGCCGAGGACCACCGGGCAGACCAACAGGGTGAGCTGGTCGACCAGCTGGTTGTCGAGCAGCCAGCGGACCAGGTTGCCGCTGCCGTGCACCTGCAGCTCCCCTCCCGGCGTGGCCTTCAGCTCGCCGACGGCGGCCCCCAGGTCACCGGACAGGACGGTGGTGTCCGCCCACCCCGGGTCGGTGAGGGTGGTCGAGGCGACGTACTTGGGCCGGGTGTTCAACGCCGTCCAGATGGGGTTGCCGCCCGGATCCGGCCAGGTTCCCCAGGAGCCGGCAAAGAGCTCGTAGGTCCGCCGGCCGAACAGGAACCCCTCGGCGCGCTCATCGACCTGGTTCAGGAACGCCATGGCCTCGTCGTCGAACGAATGGGTGACCCAGCCGCCGCGCTCGAATCCGCCCCTGCGGTCCTCATCCGGCCCGCCGAGATGGATCACTTCACGGGGCCCGGTCAGCATGGTCACTCCCCACCTGCTCGAAGCGACTGAGCGAAGCGGAAGAAGTCGCCCGGGTCGTACCTCGCCTTGACGCGGACCAGGCGGTCGAGGTTGTCCCCGTAGTAGGCGTGCGCCCAGTCGTCCAGGTCCGGGTCGGGGAAGTTCTGGTAGGCGCCGCCGGTGCCCCACGGGTGCACCAGGGCCCATGACTCCGCCAGCCAGCTCCGGGCGGTCCGTCGCTGCGCGCCGTTCGCGTCGGGGCCCACCACGGCGGCCTGCTTGAGCAGGAAGCGCGCGTCGCGGTGGACGAACGCGGTGGCGTCGGCGGGGACGCGGTTGTAAGCGCCGCCCCACGGCGTGAAGTCGAGCTCGCGTGACTGGCCCGCGACCCGCCCGGCGTTGAAGTGCTCCAGCAGCGCGGCGACGGCGTCGGTCGGCAGCGGCCGCGGGAAGAACTCCGACTTGCTGTAGGGGTGGGCGCCCGGGCGCTCCTCGCCGGGGCCGTGCTCGGCGAGGTGGCGTTTGGTCGCCCGGTAGGACCGGTGGACGAGCACCGTCGAGGTCGGGTCCGCGCCCGCCTGTACGACCAGCTCCTCCAGCAGCATGGTGGTGTCGGCCTGGCTGCCGAGCATGGTCCCGAACACGTTGACCACCGGTGGCCGCTCGGGGTCGGCGGCGGCGGTCAGCAGCAGGCTGGCGGCGAGCTCGTCGGGAGCGTCGGGCGCCCAGCGCTGCCAGGCGTCCAGGACGGCCGCCGCGTGGGCGTGCGGCCAGACCAGGTGGAAGCTGGTGGCGGCGGGCGCCGAAAGGGTGCGGAACACCAGGGACGTGACCACGCCGAAGTTGCCGGCGCCGGCGCCGCGCAGCGCCCAGAACAGCTCCTGGTGGTGGTGCTCGTCGCAGTCGACCACGCGCCCGTCCGCGAGCACGACCTGGGCCGCGAGCAGGCTGTCGGCGGTCACGCCGTGGGTGCGGCCGAGGATCCCGAGCCCGCCGCCGAGGGTGAGGCCGGCGATCCCGACGGTGGGGCCGCAGCCGCCGGGGATGGTGAGGTTGTGGCGCTCCAGGGCGTCGTAGACCGCGTCCAGGCGGGCGCCGGCGCCGACGGTGGCGGTGCCGCTCGAGACCGACACCGACCCCACCGGGGTGACGTCGATGACGATCCCCTCGGTGGAGGAGTGGCCGGCAAAGCAGTGGCCGCCGCTGCGTGGCACCGCCGACACGCCGGACAGCCGGGCGAACCGGATCGTCTCGGCGACGTCGGCGGGTGCCGCGCACCGCACCACGGCCGCCGGCCGTATGTCGTGGAAGCGGGCGATGGCCGGCAGGCGCACGGTCTCGTAGGCGGGTGAGCCGGGCAGGACCAGCTCACCGGCGATCGCGTCGTTCAGCGGTTCCCAGCTGCGTACGGTGGACATGCCCGCAGGCTACGGCAGCGGCGCCCACCGGTCTTGAACGGAACGGCCATCTCGCGGTCGGTCGCGGTAGCGCAGCAGCGGCGCGAACGACACCTCGTGCGCGTGCCCGCAACCGCAGGCCTGCGCCGTCTGGCGCAGGAACGTCCCCGGCGTCACCCCGGTCAGCCGCACGCACTCGCGGGTCAGGTGAGCCTGGTCGGCGAAGCCGGAGTCGGCGGCCAGCGCGGCCAGCCCGTCGCCGCCCGGCTCCTTGCCCTGTGCCAGCGCGGACTGGACCAGCGCGAGGAGCCCCTGGAACCGCAGCACCCGGTGGAGGGCCTTGGGCGCGAGCCCGATGGCGGCCTGGCAACGGCGGCGGAGCTGGCGCTCGGAGATGGACAGCCTGGAGGTGAGCGAGCCGACGTCGGCCGTCCGCCACGGCATGAGCCGCCGCACGGCCTCCGAGACGAGCGCGTCCGGGCCCGGGGTATCGCCCAGCCGACCGACGACGTGCCGCTGGAGGTCGGCGAGCGCGTCCGCCGGCGAGGCGGCGCTGTCGACGCGTTCGCCCAGCGCGACGGCGGAGCGGCCCCACAGCTCGTCGGTGCCCACCGCGAGGTCGAGGAGCTCCGAAGCGGGCAGGTCCAGGACCGAGGGGGCCGCGCCCGGATGGAAGCGCACGCCGACCACGGTCGTTCCCGGTGGCAGCACCTCGACGAGCGGGCGCGTCAGCGGCCCCACCACCCGCGGGACCGAGCCGAGCGGGCAGACGAGCTCGACGCCCCCGTGCGGGATGTTGCGGTGCGTGTACGGGTCCGCGTCCGGTGCGACCTGCTGGATCCAGACGGAGGACACCAGCCCAGCCAGCGCGGATACCGGCGGTCGCTCGACGTAGCCTTGACCGGCGGGGGCGGCGGCATCGCCGCGAGCGCTGGGCTGCATGAGCGCATTGTGCCAGGCTCAGCGGCACCGGGCGCCGGTGAGGAGCAACGTGTCGCGGAGGGGGGTGCAGGGTGATTGGCGAGGTCACGCGGGTCCTTGACACCTGGTGGGACCGCTTCCTGGCCATCGAGCCGAGGTTCGCGACGGCGGTGGGCGACTCCCGCCTCAACGACGTCCTGCCCGACCCGGCCGAGGACGGCCGCGCCGCGCGGCAGCGGGTGCATGCCAGTCTGCTAGCGGCCATCGCCACGGACCGGGGCTGCTGCTCGGCGTGGTCGCGTTCCAGCAGCCCGGCGGCACCGCCCCGCGGCGCGCCGCCTACCTCCGACGGCTGGCGGCGTTCCCCCCTACGACCCGGCTGACCTACAGGCTCGGGCAGCTCGAGCTCGAGGCGCTCCGCGAGGAGTGGGTCGCCGGCGGCGGTGACGTCCGCTAGCGGGCACCAGCGGTCTACGCTGGTGCCCGCACCCAATGAAGACGCTCGCCCGGGATGGATCAGTTCACGGGGTCGGGTCACACGCCACCGACCCAGCCGGCAGTTGACGCGAAACAGAAGCATCAGCCGGCCTCGAACGCCAGGACCTCCACGTCGCGGGGGGAGGTGCTGGAGCTCGGCTAGCACCAGCCGCGCAGCTCACGCATTGAGGATGAACCGACGGCACTGCGTGCTCTGAGGTGACAGCCCTAGCCGATACGGCGCTCGAAGGTGACAAGCAGGCCCTCGGTCCCCCCGGGTCCAACCCGGCCCTTCACCTCCGCGCTGGTGATCGCCTTGAGCTGCCAGCCCTGGGAGGCGTGCTCGTTGAGCAGCTTCTCCAGCTTCCCGCCGGACATCTTGCCGCCGACCAGGCTCTCGCGGACCTCGACGACCCTGTAGTCGTAGCGCTCCGGCATCGACTTCCTCCGCCAGGGCGGGGTAAGGGTTGGCAGATGGGGACGGTAACGGTCGCCAGCGGTCACCACGGGGACCCATGACCCGCAGGTCAGGCCGCCAACACAGCGACCAACAGGGGATCTATGCTCTCGTGAGTGCCTGCCACGGTTTGTGCGTGCTTGTCTCGGTTAGGGGGAGGACGATGTCTAGGCGCTCCCAAGGCCAGCCCGATCGGTCGCAGCCCCCGCCTGGGGCTGGGGTGCCGTTGCTGGCATCCAAGCTGACCCGGCCGAGGACGCCACGGTGGCTGGTGGCTCGTGGGCGGCTGTTGGAGTTGCTCGACGCTGGCGTCCAGGGCCGGTTGACGCTGCTGACCGGGCCGGCCGGTTCGGGCAAGACGGTGCTGCTCAGCTCCTGGGCCGCTACCGCCGAGCTGCCCGGCCCGGTGGCCTGGCTGTCGTTGGACGCCGCCGACAACGATCCGGCCCGGTTCTGGTCCTACCTGCTGGCCGCCTTGCGCCAGACCGGCGCGGTCCCTCCCAATGGGAGGCTCGGCAGTCTGGGCCTGCCGTTCGGTGGCCCCGACCGGAGGTTCGGGCTGGAACTGGCGGCCGCGTTGGCCGAGCTGACGGGGCCGGTGGTGGTGGTCCTGGACGACTTCCAGGAGCTCACCAACCCGGCCGTGCTCGATGGGGTGGCGACCGTACTGCGTCGGTCGTCGGCGTCGCTGCGGCTGGTGCTGGCCAGCCGTGAGAATCCGCCACTGCCCAAGGCGCGGCGGCCAGTCGCCGGCCGGCCGATCCAGGTCGGTCCCGTCGAGCTGGCCTTCACCGCCGATGAGGCCGCCAAGCTACTGGCCAGCCATGGGCTGATCCTGGCCGACGCGGACCTGGCGCTGGTGTGGGCCCGCACCGAGGGCTGGGCGGCCGGGCTGGTCCTGGCCGGGCTGGTCCTGGCCGACCTGTCGCTGCAGGACGACCCTGGCCGGGAGAGGTTCATCGCGGCGTTCACCGGCAGTAGCCGGGCGGTGGCGGACTTCTTGCTGGAGGAGGTGCTGGATCGGCTGCCCGAGGAGGACCAGACGTTCCTGCTGCATACCTCGGTGGTGGAGCGGGTCAGCGGCGAGCTGGCCGATACCCTGACCGGCCGCGCCGACGGAGCTCAGACCCTGGCCCGGCTGGCGCGGGCCAACGCCTTCGTGGTCGCCCTCGATGAAGACCGGTCCTGGTACCGCTCCCACCAGCTCCTGGCCGAGCTGCTCCACGCCCGCCTCCAGGCCAGCGCGCCGCGGCTGGTGCCGGAGCTGCACCGGCGCGCCGCCGGCTGGTACCGGGACCACGGCTTCTCCGTCGAGGCGGCCCGGCACGCGCTAGCCAGCAGGCAATGGCCACTGGCCGCGGAGCTGCTGGCCTCGATCTGGCAGGGCTTCATCCTGGATGGCGAGATGGCCCTGCTGGGCGAGCTGGTGGACCAATTCCCGGCCGACGTGGTGGAGGCCGACGCGGAGCTGGTGACGGTGCGTGCCGCACAGCGGCTGGGCGCTGGCGACTGGGACAGAGCCGACCGCGACCTGCGGCTGGCCGAACAGGTCGGCCGCGACCTGCCGCAGCGACGGCGACGCCGCTTTGCGGTCGCCTTGGCCACCGTCAGCCTGTACCGAGCGCGGCTGCGGGGCGATCTGGATTCGGCCCTGGTCGCGGCCCGGCAGATGCTCCCAGGGGGAGCGGACCTGGGCGGTGACGACGACCTGCGGGCGCTGGCCCTGTTGAACCTGGGCACCGCCGAGTTCTGGACTGGAGCGCTGGAGGCCGCCAGCCGCCATCTCAGGGAGGGGCTGGACGCGGCCAGGCGTGCGGGCCGAGACGGTCTGGTGGTGGACTTCCTTGGCCAGCTGGCCGCGGTGACCGGGGCAAGCCGGCCGGGAGAAGGCGTCCGGCTGGCCGGGGAGGCGCTGGCGTTGGCCGAGCGGCGCGGCTGGTCGCAGCATCCCAGCGCGGCCTGCGCCTACCTGGTCCTTGGAGGTGCCTGCTTCGAGTGGGGTGACCTGGCCGCGGCCGAGCGGTACCTGGACCTGGCCATGGCCTGCCGGCCCGAGCCGGCGATCAGCCTCACGATCGGCCTGACGCGGGCGGTGATGGCCCACGCCAAGGGGGAGCCAGCTGCTGGCCTGGCGATCCTGCGGGCCGCCCAGCAGGAGCTGCAGCGGCTCAACGGCCCCTACATCATGGCCGCTTCGCTGCAGGAATGGGAGGCCCGGCTGCTGGCCGCGACCGATCGGGTCGAGCAGGCCCAGGCACTGCTTTCGACCTCCGACGAGCTTCTGCCGCCCTCGGCGGCGACGCTTGCCGTCCGGGCCGAGCTGCAGCTTGCCGAGGGCGACGCCGCCGGCGCCGTGGCCACCCTGGCGCCGTGCCTGGACGCGTCCGCGTCGCCGCTCGTTGCCTACCAGAGGCTGGAGACGCTGCTGTTGGACGCCGTGGCCCGCCAGCGGCTCGGTGACCTGGACGCAGCAGCCACCTCGCTCGAGCACGCGCTCCAGGTCGCCGAGCCCGAGGGCTACCGGCAGGTCTTCTGGAACCACGGTGAGGAGGTCCACGCCTTGCTCCGGCGGCAACGGGAGCGGGGCAGCGCCCATCCCCGGTTGCTCGCCGAGTTGCTCGACCGGACGACCTTCGATGCCCCCTTGGCCTTGCCACCCCCGGTGGCGCTGGCCGCGCCCCTGACTGAGCGGGAACAGGCGGTGCTCGGCTTCCTCGACAGCAACCTGAGCACCCGGCAGATCGCCGATGAACTGTACGTCTCGGTCAATACCGTCAGATCACAGGTGCGTAGCATCTACCGGAAGCTCGACGTCAGCCGCCGGGGCGACGCGGTGCGCCGGGCCCGATACCTCAGGCTCCTGTGACGGGCCTTGCGACAGCCGGCGGTGCCCACCCAGCATGCCGCTGTGTCCGTCGCCACGACTACGTTATCCGACGAGAACGGCCTGAGCCGTGTCCGGCGTCCTCGGCGCTGGCCATGTCCCCGGTCAGCAACCGCAGCTGGCCGACGACGCGCGGGTAGGCGTCCTGAAAGAAGGCCGTGAACCCGTCGTCCGCCACGCCAGCTCCGATCCTCGCCGCGGTCTGTTCCTAACACGCCGCGGCTCGGCGGCCAGGTTCCCGCGGCCGACGGCCCATCAGCGGTGGAGATCTGGATCCGGCGCAGCCGGTCGCCGACCGGGCAGCCGAGCACCCGGAACGAGGCTCGCGAGGACCACAAGCCCCCGCCAACGAGGACACCGAAGCCCCGGACATGCCGGGGCTACATCGGGGACAGGGAGCGCTGTGCTTCAAGCCCCCGGAGGCACCACAAATGCGTCCGCGCTGCTCAGCAGGTCCGCGAGCTGCCGGGCGTTGGTCACCGCCTAGTCCCGGTAGCAGTTGTCTACGCTCGACTGAGCGCTGCGCTGACCTGCGTCTTCGCAGGTGGACCGCAAGCGTGTCGCCGAAGTTATCGGAACATCACTCGGCTATGAGCGTGGCTAGCCTCGGGCAGCCGACCGATGTGGCGCGGGCGGACCACCAGCAGTTCGCCGATATATACTCTTGATATGAGCAAGCGGACGATGCAGGAGGCGACCTTCCTGATCCTGACGGCCCTGGCTGCCGGCAGCCAGCACGGCTACGGGATCATCGCCGACGTCGCCAAAATCTCGGACGGACGGGTGCGGTTACGCGCCGGGACCCTCTATTCGGCCTTGGACCGTCTGCGCCTCGACGGATTGATCGGGGTCGACCGTGAGGAGATCGTGGAGGGCCGCCTGCGCCGCTACTACCGGCTCACGCCAGAGGGCACCAGGCAGTTGGCCGCCGAAGCGGCTCGGTTCCAAGCCAACGCGGCGGCCGCGTTGTCGCGGCTCGGTCTGGCGGGCGGGACGGCCGGATGACCGACACCGCCGACCTGGAGCGAGGCTACCGCCGCTGGTTGCGGTGGTATCCGAAGGCCTTCCGGCGTGAGCACGAGGCGGAGATCCTGGCGGTGTTGCTGGCCGGGGCCAGAGCGGGCCAGCGCCAGCCAGCGCCGATGGAGTGTCTGGACCTGCTGCGCAGCGCGCTGCGGATGCGTCTGTGACCAAGGGTGCCTCGGTCGAACCGAGCAGCCTTCGCCGCGATCAAGCTCATGTACCTCGGTGGCGTGGTTGAGCTCGCTGCTGCGATCACGATTTTGGTCACCATCGGCGACGTGAGGTCGAACGTCGCCACCAGGAATCCGGATCTCACCGAGGGCGAGTGGCATGCAATCGTCGCCGGTCAGCTTGCACCGCTCGCGGTGGCGGCCGGGATCGCGGTCGGGTTCTGGCTGTGGATGGCCTGGGCGATTGGCCGCGGGCATCGCTGGGCGAGGATCGCATTTGCCGGCTTCTTCGCCCTCAACTCGGTTGGCCTGTTCCACGGACTGATCCAGGGTTCGGCGGTGTACGCCCGGCCGGACCTGGTCATCGGGAGTGTCCTGTGGCTCGTCGAACTTGCGGCCGTCGTCCTCATCTTCCGACTGGCGCCCGCCGGCTCGCCGTCGGGCGCCAGTCGGATCACCCCCGGGAGCTAGCGGCGTGGGGCAGGGAGAGATGTCCGGACGCCGCCATGCACCCAGTCGGCGATCTTGCAGGATGACAGCGTTGTGAGCGGCGCTGTGAGCGACCGGGACGGGAGGCCGTCGCCTGCTGGTGACATCGGCGCTCCAGCGCTGTTGGTCGAGCATTTGTCGAAGCGGTTCGGCGACCGCATCGCCTTCGACGACGTCTCCTTCGACGTGGCGCACGGTGAGGTGTTCGGGTTCCTCGGCCCCAACGGCGCCGGCAAGACCACGATGGTGCGGACGCTCGGGACCCTTCTGTCCCCTTCGGCAGGCGCCGCATCCATCGGTGGGATCCCGCTGACCTCGGACAACGGGGTCGAGATCCGTCGGCGGATCGCGATCATGCCCGAGTCGCCGGGCCTGTATCTGCGCTTGAGCGTGGCCGAGAACCTCGAATGCTTCGCCGACCTGTACGAGGTGCCCGACCCAACCGATCGCATCAGCCGCGCCCTGCGGGCCGTCAACCTGGCCGACCGGGCCCACGATGCCTGCGGCTCGTTGT
>Ga0126313_10002330_pt1 | contig 10567 bp, 10 predicted proteins | sample Plot105A_FD_89954 | JGI IMG/M metagenome (GOLD analysis project Ga0126313, IMG submission 89954) | Serpentine soil microbial communities from UC McLaughlin Reserve, CA, USA - Plot105A | ecosystem: Environmental > Terrestrial > Soil > Grasslands | place: USA: UC McLaughlin Reserve, Lake County... | reverse complement strand
GCTCGCCCGCGCGGCGGAACGCCGTGCGGCGGACCATCCGCTCGTTCATCTCTGGATTGCCGAAGTTGAACGCTTCCGTTCCGATCACACCCGGAACGACCGCGTTGACGGTGATCCCGTGCCGCGCACCCTCGAGGGCCAGCGAGCGAGTGAGGCCGAGGAGCCCCGCCTTCGTCGTCGAGTAGCTCGCCTGCCCGAACCCGCCGAGCGTTCCGGCGACCGACGCCATGTTCACGATCCGTCCCCACCCGCGCTCGCGCATGCCGCCCCACACGGCCTGGGCGCAGTTGAACGCACCGGTTAGGTTCACGCGCAGGTCGCGCTCCCAGAGCTCGGGCGACTGGTCGCGCAACTGGCCGACGTGGTCGAGCGTTCCGGCGTTGTTCACGAGCATGTCGACCGAACCGAGCTCCTCGACAACCCGCGCGACGGTCTGCTCAACCTGCTCGCGCTCGGTCACGTCGCAGCGCAGCGCCAGCGCCCGCCGTCCCAGCTCCTCGATCTCGGCGGCCGTCGACTCCGTGTACACGATTCCCTGCGCGCGAGCCGCCTGAGCGAGCGGCCCGTATCGCTCCACGTCCGCCCCGCCGTCCGATTCGAGCTGGATGTCGGCGATCGCGACGTCGGCGCCGGCGCGCGCAAACGTGAGCGCGTCGGCGCGGCCGAGCCCGCGCGACCCGCCGGTGACAAGTGCGACGCGTCCGCTCAGGTCGATCTCGACCGACATGCTGGAACGATCTCAGATGTAGCGCTCGTGCACGGAGTCCAGCGAGAAGATCTTCGAGCGGTCGCGGCCGTACGCCTGCAGCAGCGTCGGGAAGTACCGCCGCAGCGCGTCGTCGTAGGAGAGGCGACGCTCGACGAGCATCCGCGCCGCCTCGACCAACTCGGGCAGGTCCTCCTCGATTCGCGCTCGCGTCATCGAGGGCGTGCGCGGCGTTCCGTCGTCGTCGACGAGCGCCGGAGGCTCCGCGCCCCGCGAGTAGGTGGGGTAGCGGCGCGTGTCGGGGATCACCGAATAGAAGGGCACGTCGTTGAAGAACCACTCGTGCCAGGGCCCACCCGACAGCGCGAGCCACGGCGTCCCCACGGCGAGCACCGCCATCCCGAATCCGGTATGCGGCGCGACGAAAACGTCGCACGCCTCGGCGAGCGCGAGCTGCTCGAGCAGCGGCAGGTCGACGCCGGATACCGCCCATGGAGCCGCCGCGGCGATCCGCTCAAGCTCGGCGGCGGCCATCGAGGTCGAGGTCCGCGTATCGCGTTCGAGCTTCCCGAGCAGGCAGAGCACCGAGTTCGGCAGGGCGTCGCACAGCGCGTGCACGACGAGCTCCCACGAACGGGCAGACGGATAGCGGGAGGGCTCGCTCGAACCGGCCGGGAGCAACGCAATCCGCGTCTCCGCACCTGCTAGCCGCTCACGCGCTCGCGTCCGCAGCTCGTCCGGCAGCTGGAGGCGCAGCGCGCCGTGCGGCCGGTACGGCGGCGGCTCGGCGCCCGCGGTGCCATGGTGCAGGTGCGCGCTGAAGTGCCGATGCGCGGCTTGGTAATAGATCCGCACGCCGTCGAAGGCCAGCTGGGCGGGCTGACGCGAGCGAGCATCGTCGGCCACGAAGTCCCACTCGCGCGGCACTTCCCGCAGGGCCTCGTCGGCATCGCCGAAGCGGCCGAGGAAGTCCGTGTACGAGACGCCGTACGCGTGCCGGACGAACGGACAGCAGCCGGCGAGCTCGAGCGGCGTGGCGCCGTTCAGCAGGACGCTGACCTCGAGCGACGCGTCGGCGAGGTGGTAGCCGAGGCAGTAGCGGAGCGCCTCGATCGCGTGTCCGACCGGGTGCGCGTACCAGAAGTTGACGAGCAGCGAGCGGGAGACGGCCCGATGCTAGCCTCGGCCGATCGACCAGCACGCGCGAGCCGAGGCGTTCCGCGCCCTCCACGAGGGCGACCCGTTCGTGATCCCGAACCCGTGGGATACGGGCTCGGCGCGGATGCTGCAGGCGCTCGGCTTCAAGGCGCTCGCGACGACGAGCTCCGGCTTCGCGTTCACGCTTGGACGCGTCGATGGTCGCGCCACGCTCGCGGAGACCGCGACGCACGTTGCGGCGCTCGTGGACGCGACGGAGCTGCCGATCTCGGTCGACCTCGAGAACGGCTACGGCGCGGGTCCCGACGACGCGGCGCACGCCGTGACGCGAATCGCGACGGCCGGCGCCGTCGGCAGCTCGATCGAGGATTACGACCCGCGGGGGCGGCTGTACGAGTTCGACCACGCGGTCGAACGGATCGCCGCGGCGGTCGAGGCGGCGCGAGCGCTGCCGCACCCGTTCGTGCTGACGGCCCGGGCGGAGAACCACATCCGCGGCAATCCTGACCTCGACGACACGATCGCGCGGCTCCGGGCGTTCGCCGAGGTGGGAGCCGACGTCCTCTATGCGCCGGGCCTGCGCACGACCGATGAAATCCGCGCCGTGTGCGGCGCAGTTCCGAAGCCCGTGAACGTCCTCGCCCGGCCCGACCTCTCACGTGACGAGATCTTCGAGGCGGGCGCGCAGCGCATCAGCGTCGGCGGGGCGCTCGCCTGGGCGGCCGTCGCCGCAGCGGCCGACACGGCGCACGCAATCGCCGAGCGCGGCGACTTCGCGGGCCTCCGGCCGAGCCCGCCACTCGACGACTGGTTCTAGTCCGGCCGCGGGAGGAAGATCTCGCGCGCGATCACGAGCCGCTGGATCTGCGACGTTCCCTCGTAGATCTGGAACAACTTCGCATCGCGCATCAGCTTTTCGACGGGGTATTCCTTGATGTACCCATAGCCGCCGAAGACCTGGACGGCGTCCGTCGTCACCTTCATCGCCGTGTCAGCCGCCAAGCGCTTCGCGAACGACGACTGCAGCGTTGCGCGCTTGCCCTGGTCGATCAGCCACGCCGCCTGCCACGTGAGCAGCCGCGCCGCCTCGATCTCGGTCGCCATGTCCGCGATCAGGAAGTTGATTCCCTGATTCATCGCGATCGGCTGGCCGAACTGGACGCGCTCCTTCGCGTACTCGACCGCATGCTCGTACGCCGCCTGCGCGACGCCGATCGCGCCGGCCGCGGTTCCCGGGCGCGTCCCGTCGAGCGTCTTCATCGCGATCTTGAAGCCCTCGCCCTCCTCGCCCAGCCGGTTCGCGGCGGGCACGCGGACGTCCTGAAACGCGAGCGCCGACGTGTCGGTGGCGCGCTGTCCCATCTTGTCCAGGTGCTTCTCGACGACGACACCCTCGACGTCGGTCGGAACGATGAACGCGGACAAGCCGCGGTGGCCCTTGGTCTTGTCCGTCGAGGCGAAGACGACGACCCAGGTCGCGTGCCCGGCGTTGGAGATGAACATCTTGGAGCCGTTCAGGACGTATTCGTCGGCGTGGCGGACGGCCATGGTCTGGATCCCCGAGACATCCGAGCCGGCATTCGGCTCCGTGAGCGCGAACGAGCACAGGATCGGCTCCTCGAGCAGCGGCGGCAGCCATTCGCGCTTCTGCTCGTCGTTGCCGGCGATGATGACGGGCGCGGCGCCGAGCGAGTTCGCAACGATCGAGACGGCGATGCCGGAGCAGCCCCACGCGAGCTCCTCGCCGATCAGGACGCCGTCCATGACCGAGAGACCGAGCCCGCCGAACTCCTCGGGCACGTGCGGGTTCATCAGCCCGACCTCGTGCGCCTTCGCGATCACGTCGGCCGGATGCGTCTGGTGCTCGTCGTACTCGGCCGCCTTCGGCCGGATCTCCTGCTCGGCGAACTCGTGGGCGAGCGAGCGCAGCGCCTTCTGCTCGTCCGTCAAACCGAACGAGATACCCGTGCTGCTGCTCTGCTCGATGATCGCCGTCACGTACCCACCGAAAGGTTGATTGACCGGTCAGTCAGGATAGCCCATTCGATCCCGCCCGTAGACTCCCTCCATGGATTTCTCGCTTACCGGCGAGCAGCAGCTGATCGAGGAGACCGTGCGCGCGTTCGTGGACGAGCGCGTGCTCCCGAACGCGATCGAGAACGACATCAACCATCACCTCGACCTGTCGGTGATCGAGGGGATGGCCGAGCTCGGGCTGCTCGGGATCGTGATCCCCGAGGAGTACGGCGGCGCCGGCCTCGACTTCGTCTCCGAGGCGATCGCCTGCGAGGAGATCGAGCGCGGCGAATCGGCCTTCCGCACGCTGATGTCGGTCCACGTCGGCCTCAACTCGCTCTCGCTCCTGCAGTACGCGACGGAAGAGCAGAAGCAGCGCTACCTCGTGCCCCAGGCGCGCGGGGGGGCGCTTGCGTGCTTCGGCCTGACGGAACCCGGCGCCGGCTCCGACGTCGCCTCGATGCGATCGACCGCGCGCAGGGAGGGCGACGTCTATGTCCTCAACGGACAGAAGAACTGGATCTCGTACGCTTCGGTCGCCGACCATCAGCTCGTCTTCGCGAAGACCGATCCAGAGGCGCGGCACAAGGGCATCTCTGCGTTCATCGTCGAGCGCGGCTGGCGCGGCGTCACGACCCGCGACACGGAGAACAAGCTCGGCGTCTGGGCCGGTTCGACGGGCGAGCTGTTCTTCGAGAACGTCGAGGTTCCGGCTGAGAACCTCGTCGGCGAGGAAGGGCAGGGGTTCGAGATCGCGATGTACGGCCTCGACCAGGGCCGCTTCACCGTCGCGGCGGGGGCCTGTGGCGTCGTCCGCGCCTGCCTCGAGCGCTCGGTCGAGTACGCGCGCGAACGCGAGACGTTCGGGCAGGCGATCGGCCGCTACCAGTTCGTCCAGGACATGATCGCGGAGATGGTGCTGGGCTACGAGACGTCGAAGCTGCTCGTGATGCAGGCGGCGTGGATGAAGGACGAGGGGCGGCGCAACACGCGGGAGACGTCGCTTGCGAAGTGGCACGCGACCGAGTCGGCGTTCAAGGCCGCGCACCTCGCGATCCAGGTCCACGGCGCCTACGGCTACTCGGCCGAATACGGGATCGAGCGCTACTTCCGGAATGCCCGCGCCCCGATCATCTACGAGGGGACGACGCAGATCCACAAGCTGATGCAAGCCGAGCACGCGCTCGGGTACCGGCGCCTGAACGGCCGCGACGGCGACGTCTCGCCGCTCTGCTCGTGGGCGCCCGCGCTCGCCCCGATGCATCGCGCCGCGGGCGCTGTCGCCACCGGCGCCTGACCCGATGCCGGTCCAGATCGAGCCGTTCGTGCGGCCGGACTGGGAGCCGCTGCCGATGCCCGGCTGCCGAAACGTCGAGGGCCGCGTGATCTTCCGCGATGACGCGCTGCTCCTGGCAGTCCTCCGATTCGCGCAAGACGGGACGATCCATGAGCACGCCGGCGAGAACGACACTGTGGTCGCCTGTCTGGAGGGAAGCGGCTACACGAGCGTCGGAGACGACGTCGCGCCGATCTCTGCCGGCGAGCGCGTCTCCTGGCCGAGGGGCGTCGACCACCGACTGTGGAGCGAGGACGCGACGATGACGACCCTCATGGTCGAGCGCGCTACGCCGTCGGACTGATCGGCTCGGGCTCGACGCGCCCGCGGGGCTCCAGCGGGATCAACGTGAACACGAGCGGCGCGGCGGCGAGGATCGGCAGCCCGCAGAGCGGCCAGAGAATCTGGTAGCCGTCGGTCTGCTCCAGGTACGGCGAGAGCACGTCGATTGCCGTCCCCGCCACGATCGGCCCGACCAGCAGGCCGATTCCTTTCGTGGTGACCGCCAGGCCTGAGATCGCGCCGCGGTGCTCTGCCGGCATCAGCTTGAACAGGAGACCCCAGGCGAGCGTCATCACCGTTCCGCCTGCCACGGCCATCGGGAACAGCGCCGCGTAGTACCAGTCGTGCCAGGTCTGCGCCAATCCCGAGACCATGTAGCCGCCGCCGTAGACGAGGGACGCGAAGAAGATGACGCGCGCGAGGCCGACGCGATCGCCGAGCGGGCCGGACGCGATCGCGGCCACGACGTATCCGACGCTGATTGTCGCGAGCACCGCCGACGACGTCGATAGCGGTTCGTGCAGGCCGCGGACGAAATAGAGGACGACGAAGGTTCGCGCCGCGGCGAATGCCGCTTCCCAGGCCGTGTTGGCGATCAGGAACCGCCGCACGGACGGCTCCGTCCGCACCACTTCCCAGCTCCGCGCGACGTACGTTCGAATCCCCTCGAAGACCCGGCTGTGGCCCCCGGTCTCCTGGACGAACACGATCGTCGCACCGCAAGCCCAGGTCGTGACGGCCGCTGCAAGCAGGAACGGCGACGGCCGCCAGACGTGAAACAGAAACCCGCCGCCTACGAGGGCCGCGCCAAGCGCCGCGCCGCGCATCAGGTGCTGGACGCTCTGCGCGCGCCCGTAGAACGCCTCCGGCACGAGATCCGGGTATAAGCCGCGGTACGGCGGCTCGTAGACGTAATAGGCGAAGTAGAAGGCGAAGACCAGGAGCGCCGTGAGCCAAAAGGTCGGCATGAACGCCATCAACGTCAGGCAGAACGCCATCGGCGCAAGCGCGACCAGCATGAACGGCCGGCGCCGCCCCAGCGGCGTGTGGAAGGTGTCGCTCCACGGCCCGATCACGAGCGGTAGTGCGAGCGCGAACAGGCCTTCGGCGGAGATGACCGCTGCGATCAGCACCGAGGAATCGGTGAACCGGCCGAGCAGCGGCGGGAGGTACGCCGCGACGATCGAGATCGAGAAGGCGAGCCCGAACGCGCCGAACCCGAGTGACCACACGAGGCCCGGCTGTGGCCTCGGGACCGGGGGCTGCCGCAACAACGCGCGGAGACTCTAGATGATGGCCCCCATGGAGCCGCTCGCCGGAAGGATCGTCGTCGACCTCACGCGCTACCTCCCGGGGCCGTTCGCGAGCCGCGAGCTGCTGCGCTACGGCGCGCGCGTCGTCCGACTCGAGAGCCCCGACGGCGACCCGCTGCGAACGCTCGCACCGAAGTGGGACACCGCCCTGAACGCCGGCAAGGAGTCGATCGTATGCGACCTGAAGCGCGAGCCGGAGCTGGGACGCGCTCTGTGCGCGCGCGCCGACGTCGTGCTGGAAGGCTTTCGGCCGGGGGTCGCGGCGCGGCTCGGCATCGGCCCCGACGACCTGCCGGAACGGATCGTCTACTGCTCGATCACCGGGTTCGGCAGCGAGCCCCCACATGCGCGCCGCGCGGGCCACGACCTCAACTACCTCGGCTATGCCGGCGTGTTGGCCGACACGGCGCCGGGTCTGCCGCCCGTACAGATCGCCGATCTCGGCGCAGGCGCGCTCGCCGCCGTCGCGGAGATCCTCGCCGCGTTGCTCGAGCGCGAGCGAACGGGGCGAGGCGCGCGCCTGGAGCTCTCGATGGCGCACGGAGCGCACCGATTCGCGGCGCACCGCCTCGGCGGGGAGCCGCTCCCTGCGTTCCTGACCGGCGGGCTCGCCTGCTACCGCATCTATCGAACCGGCGACGGGAGATTCCTCACCGTCGCCGCGCTGGAGCAACCGTTCTTCCAGCGCTTCTGCGAGCTGCTCGAGCGGCCCGACCTGATCGCGCGACAGTACGACCCGGACGCGCAGGACGGGCTCGCCGCCGAGCTCGCGGCGATCCTCGAGACACGCGACCTCGGCTCATGGCTGGAGCTGTTCGAGGGCGAGGACGTGGCCGTCGGGCCGGTCGCGACGCTGCAGGAGGCTGGGCGCGACTTCGGTTCGCGGCTCCCGGCGAGCCGGCCGCCCGAACTCGGCGAGCACACGGAAACCTGGCGCGCCGAGCTCGGTCTCTAGAAACCCAGTGCGGCCGGGAGCCCGAACAGGTCGGGTAGCCGCTCCTCGACCTCGGGAAAGCGTCCCTCCCGGTCGATCAGCACGGCGCGCATCCCCAGCGCCCGGGCGCCCTCGATGTCGTCCTCGAGATGGTCGCCCACCATCGCCGCCTCCGGCGGCTCCACGTCGAGGCGCCGCAAGGCCTTCAGAAAGATCGTCGGGTCCGGCTTCACGCGACCGTGGTAGCGCGAGCCGACAGCTGCGTCGACGTCCAGCGCATGGTGCCGCAGGAACTCGCGCAGGTCACGCGCGCCGTTCGACACGACGCCGATCCGCAGCCCGTACCGGCGGAGCTCCTCGAGCACCGGCAGAACGTCGTCGTAGAGGTCGAAGTTCTCGTGCTGCTCCCACGCCTGCTCGACCGCGCGCGCGATCTCGCGCGCCGCCGGCTGCGAGCCACCCATCCCGAGGACGATCCGCTCGGTGAACGCGATCCAGATTCCCTCGTCGTGCCGAAAGTCGGAATGCTTCTCGAGCGTCTCGAGCGCCGCTGCGCGGGCCTCGTCGTGCCGCGATACCTCGAGCTCGACGCCGAACCGCCGGCCGATGCGGAGATAGCCCTCGGGCCCGAGTCCCGGGCCGGGCCGGGCGAGCGTGAAGTCGAGGTCGAACAGAACCGCCTTGAGCGGCACGCCGCCACCCCCCGCGTCGGCGTCAGACGCTCGCAGGCGACCGGTACGCCGCGGGACGCCGGCTGGCCAGTGAAGGGAGACTCGCCCTGACGTCGGCGAGTCGTCGATGCTCGAGGTCGGCAGCGACCACACCTTCCTCGTCGGGAGCCTGAGCAAGGACGAGCCCCCACGGATCGGCGATCAGCGACCTGCCATAGCTCGGCTTCCCCGGCCGCGTCTCACCGATCTGAGCAGCGGCCGCGACGTAGCAGTGGTTCTCGATCGCGCGCGCCCGCAAGAGCACCTCCCAGTGATCGCGGCCCGTGTGGAGGGTGAAGTGCGAGGGCACCGTGAGCACGTCGGCGCCTTCGAGCGCGAGCACGCGGTACAGCTCCGGGAAGCGGACGTCGTAGCAGATCGACAACCCGAGCACCCAGCCGTCCGCCTCCGCGACCACGGGCTCGTCGCCCGGCTCCTCCGCCTCCGACTCGCGGTACACGTGCCCGCCGACCTCGACGTCGAAGAGGTGGATCTTGCGGTAGACGGCCCCGAGCGAGCCGTCGGGGCCGAAGACGAGGCACGTGTTCGAGAGCTTCTCGCGACCCTTGCGCCGCTCAGTGATCGAGCCGCCGACGAGCGTGACCCCGTGCCGTTCCGCCCAGGCGCTCATCGCCTCGGCCGACGCGCCGCCGTCGATCGGCTCTGCCGCGGCGTGCAGCGTCTTGACGTCGCCGATCGCGTTCCACTTCTCGGGCAGGACGACAATGCCGGCGCCGGTCGAAGCGGCGCGCGCGACCAAGCGCTCGGCGCTCTCGAGGTTCGCCGCCTTGTCGGCGCGGCTCGTCATCTGCACGCACGCGAGCCGGATCGTGTCCCGCACGGGCCCGAGGATAGCTTTGCCGCATGGAGGGGCCGGGCCGCGTCCGCGTCTTCGACGCGCTGCGCTTTCGCGACTTCCGGCTGCTCTTCGCGGGGCAGACGGTCTCGCTGATCGGCGACGCGGCGTTCCTAACGACGCTCGGGTGGCGCACGTTCACGCTCGTCGGCTCGGGCGGGTTCGGAATCGTCCTCTTCTGCCAAGCCACCGGGCTGCTCGCGACCCTGCTGATCGGCGGCGCGCTCGCCGACCGGACGTCGCGGCGGCGGATGATGATCGTCTCGGACCTCGCGCGCTTCGTCGCGGTCGGGGCGCTCGCCGCGGTCGATGCGTCGGGGCACCTGGGCTTCGGGGTGATCATCGTCCTCGCGACGCTGATGGGCCTCGGCGACGGCCTCTTCTACCCAGCCTTCGGCGGCATGGTTCCGCTGGTCGTCGAGCCGACGGCGATTCCGTCGGCGAACAGCCTGATCGGCGTCGCACGCTGGGGCAGCCTGCTCGCCGGCCCTGCGCTCGCCGCGAGCCTGTACGGCGTTACGGGGTCTGCAGCCGTCTTCGCCCTCGATGCGGCGTCGTTCCTGCTCTCCGCGGGGTTGCTCGCGATCACGCGGCCGCGAACGGCCGAGAGCGCGGCCGGTGAAGGGACGCTTAGCGAGATCTGGTCGGGTGCCCGCTACGTCGCGGGCATCCCGTGGCTCTGGGTGACGATCGCCCTGTTCTCGGTCGTGCTGATGCTGCAGTACGCGCCGCAGCAGGTGCTGATGCCGAAGCTCATCCAGCAGCATTTCGACCGCGGGGTCGGCGCCTACGGTCTGCTGACGTCGCTCCTCGGCGTCGGAACGATCATGGGCACGCTCGCGTTCGGGCAGCTCCAGCCGCGCCGCCGCCGTGGCGTCGTCTCCTACGTGATCTGGTTCGTGAACAGCCTCGCGATCGTCGGCGTCGCGCTGTCGCCGTGGTTCGGCCTCGCCTGCGGCTTCGCCGTCTTCCGCGGCTTCTGCATCGGCTTCGGCGTCGCAATCTGGGAGACGATGATGATGGAGCTCGTCCCGCCGCACCTGCTGTCGCGCGTCGTCAGCCTCGACTTCTTCGGCTCGTTCGGGCTGATGCCGGTCGGCCTCGCGCTGGCCGCAGGCGTCGCAGGCCTAGCGGCGCCGGGAACCCTCATCGCCGTCGGCGCACTGGTCTCGGCGGCTCTCTTCCTGATCGTCCTGACGCGCCCGTGGCTGAAGGCGGTCGATTGACCGCTGTCTCAGCCGCGGCCGCGGCGGAGC
>Ga0126313_10002329_pt1 | contig 10568 bp, 10 predicted proteins | sample Plot105A_FD_89954 | JGI IMG/M metagenome (GOLD analysis project Ga0126313, IMG submission 89954) | Serpentine soil microbial communities from UC McLaughlin Reserve, CA, USA - Plot105A | ecosystem: Environmental > Terrestrial > Soil > Grasslands | place: USA: UC McLaughlin Reserve, Lake County... | reverse complement strand
CGCGGCGCTCTCCGGCTGGCTCGATCACTACAACTACCGACGACCACACGGCAGCCTCAACCACCAGCCCCCGGCCAACCGCCTACACCGGCTGACCGGAAACAACCTCCTCGGGTCTTACAGGTAGGCCACGGCTAGGCCCGGCTTCACCGGCCTCGGCTGGGGGCTGCCGGCCGGCGTGGCGAGCGGGTCGACGGGCGTCTCCTCAGTGGGCGCGCTGGCCAGCCCGGTTTCGTCGGGCGCACCGGCCCCGCATGCTCGTATGAGCTGGGCGGCAGCGCCGCCGTGCGCCGATCAGCGCCGTGGTCATGCGTCCGCCAAGCGGCCGCGAGTTGTCCAGGGATTTCGCCTAGGTTGCCGGGGCGATGCGCCGCACGAAGATCGTCGCCACCATCGGCCCGGCCTCGCGCGACCCGGAGGTGCTCGCGCGGATGATCGAGGCGGGGATGGACGTCGCGCGGCTGAACTTCTCGCACGGCACCAGGGAGGACCACGCCAAGACCGCGCGCCGCGTGCGCGAGGCGGCAGGGCGAGCGGGGCGCCAGGTGACCATCTTGCAGGACCTCCGGGCCCGAAGCTGCGCATCGGCGAGCTGACAAACGACCTGGCCGAGCTCAAGCCCGGCGAAGTCGTGACGTTCGTGTGCGGGCAGAAGGGTGTCGGCGACGCCACGCACATGTTCATCGCCTGGCCAGGCCTGGCTAACGCCGTCCACGCCGACGAGATTCTCCATCTCTCCGACGGCAGTGTGCGCCTGCGCGTGACCCCGGCGCGCCCGGGCGAGGGCGAGTTCGACGCGGTGGTAGAGATCGGTGGCGCGGTCGCGTCGCGCCAGGGGCTCAACATGCCCGGCGGCGCGGCCGCGCTGCCGGCGGTTCCCGAGGAGGACCTCGAGCACCTGCGGTTCGGCGAGAAGATCGGCGTCGACCTCGTGGCGCTCTCCTTCGTGCGCCGGGCGGAGGACATCGAGTTCGTGCGCGCTCACACGCGGTTGCCGCTGATCGCCAAGATCGAGAAGCCGCAGGCGGTCCAGCGCGCCGAGGAGATCCTGCGCGCGGCCGACTGCGTGATGATCGCTCGCGGCGACCTCGGGATCGAGCTGCGCATCGAGGAGGTCCCGATCGTCCAGAAGCAGATCCTCGCGCTGGCGGGAGCGCTCGCGCGCCCGTCGATCACCGCGATCCAGATGCTCGATTCGATGGTCGTGTCCGCGCGCCCGACGCGTGCCGAGGTCAGCGACGTCGCCAACGCCATCCTCGACGGCACCGACGCGGTGATGCTCTCGCAGGAGAGCGCCGTGGGCCACACCCCGTCGGCGCGGTCGCGATGATGGCCGGGATCGCCGAGCGCACCGAGCAGGCCGCGCCGTATCGCGAGTGGAACGAGCGCCGCGTGCGGCGCGACCGGCGCGACCCGGCCTACACGATCTCCTACATGGCCTGCCAAGCCGCGCACGAGCTCGGCCTCGCCGCGCTCGTCTGCCCGACGCTCTCGGGCCGCTCGGCGCGCCTGATCTCCGCCCACCGTCCCACGGTGCCCATCTACGCGCTCTCACCGGGGCGCGAGACCGTGCGGCGCTGCGGGCTGATGTGGGGTGTGAAGGCCGCGTCGATGAAGCGCGTTGAGATGACCGAGGACCTCATCTGCGCGGCGGTCGCGCGCGTGCGAGAACTCGGCTGGGTAACGCCCGGCGAGCGGGTGGGCATCACCGCCGGCCTGCCCTCCGGGCGGCCGGGGACCACGAGCCTGCTGCAGATCCAGAAGGTCTAGCGCGAGATGAAGGAGGCGTACGACCGGGAGCGCACATCGGCGGCGGTGCGGCTCGAGTGCATCGCCACGATGGCGGCCTGGAGCCGTCGGAGCCCACGTACCCACGCGGTACCGGAGGGTGCAGAAACTTGCGGCCCGGTGCAGTCGGTTGCTGGGTGCGTTATCCGCGTGTGCAGGCGCTTTGGCTCTGCGTCAGGCCTCGCGATGACGCTCCGGACTGCGACGGTAAGGAAGGGTCGTGGGCTTCACCACAAACGCGACTTGACTGAAACGAGTAGGAACTCGCTCGCGCCGACCCGATTGAGGGTAAGGTGGAGTTCGAGGCTGGCCCTGCGGCCAACAATCCCGGCCTGAGAGCGGTTCTACGCCGACACGCCAGCGCGACGAGGCAACGCACCCTTGAGGCAAACGGGATCGACTGCGGGGCCGGTCCCGTTCACGAAGCGGTGGTGGGCTCGAGCAGGCAGCGGCACAGGTGCTCCCGCTGTAGCTCCATCGGCTCGCTTAGACGGAGCGCGGCGGTGGCGGAGATAATCGGTGCCGCCTGGCGTGCACCGTCGCGATGATCTCTTCCGTGTCGATGCACTGCAGGCAATCGAGGTCATGCCGAGCTTGGAGTGGCCGAGCTGACGCTGGATCACGTTCAGCGGCACGCCCTCCCGCGCGAGCTCGACCGCGTGGGCGCCGCGCAGTTGGTGCGGCGCGAAGCGGCGCCTGACGCCCTGCTTGTGCGGCGAGCCGGCGGAATTCGAGGCGCACATTGGCGCTCGACCAGGGCCGCCCACGGGTCGGGCCGTCGATCACGCAAAACAGCGGTCCGATCGGCAGCGCGACCCGCGCCGCGAGCCAGGTGAGAGCCGTTCCCAAGCCCGGGCATCCATGCCCGATGTCGCGCCTGCGCCCGTCCTCGCCGTTGCGCACCAGCAGCGACCCGCGCCGCGGATCGAGGTCGTGCTCGCCGAGGGCGAGCGCCTCCTGCACGCGCGGCCCGCCGCGCCAGAGCGCGACGATCACCGCGCGCAGCCGCCAGCCATGTCGATCCTCGCAGGCCCGGAGCATCACGGCGACGATCTCGTCCACGGTCGGCGGGTCGGCCGGGTATGGAAGCGACACTCTCACGAATAATTGAACCTCGGTGCCGCTCTGGAAGACGACAGGAGCGGTGGTCGAGACTGCTGCTCCTCGCGCGAAAGACGGCGGTCTGCGGCTTCCGCCGCGATGCGCCTCACTGCCCAGTTGGACGAACAGCGCGAGCGCTCGTCCCGCAGGCTGTTGGTTCGCCAGGACGCGCAGGCTCGCGCCTCTCCTGCTGCCGCTGGTCGCCCACGTCGGGGTCGGTTATAGGAGGGATCCTGCGATCATGCGCCGCTGGGAGCCCGCGGGCAATGACGCATCGAGCTCACCCGACAACGTGCCGCCCGTCGTGGCCACCGTGCGCGTCCTCTGGGCGACGATCGGCGCGCCGCCGCCCCCGATGCGGGCGGCTGCGATCGCGACCGTCGCGGCCGCGACTTGGCACCCGTTTGTCCTGCGGGCGGATCTCGCCGTTGGGCCATTCGTTGGGCCAAACGCCGCCGTATTGGGCCGTATCAGGCGCGTCGCGGGACGTTTGCGGCTTGTCTAATCTGCTCGATTTGCAGGTATTTCGGTGGCCGGATGGGCGACGAACGCCATGCTTCACACGCGAGAGGTCGCAGGTTCGAAACCCGCCGCGCCCATAGCCCTGCATTAGCAGGCCTTTCGCGTATCAGGGTCGGCTCGCGGGCATCGCGCCGAACCGCTCCGAGCCGCTCGTTGGGCCATTCGTTGGGCCAAACGTCCGCTCTTCGGGCTCGTCGGGAAATCGCATCAGCTGCGAGATCAGCGCCTCGTCGACGCGCTGGCGCTGCATCACCTGGGCGTAGACGTTCAGCGTGAGGCGCGCTTCGGTGTGGCCGAGCTGGGCCATAACCCAGCGCGGGTCGCGGCCGGCAGCGAGCGCGAGGCTCGCGAACGTCCGGCGCAGCGTGTGCGGCGTGACCTTGTCGGGCAGCAGCACCCGCCCCTCGCCTTCCCGCTTGGCGTTCGCGCGCACGACGCATTCGGCGAGGAGGCGGTTGCGGATGTTGCTCGCGCTGTGCTGGCCGCTGCGACACGTGGGAAAGATCGCAGCCCCGGCTGACTTCGTGCGGCCGAGCGCCGCCATATGCGCGAGGTGGTCGCGCAGCTCAGCCTGGAGCGCGAAGGTGAGCTCGATGTCGCGCAGGCCGGCCTCGGTCTTCGCCTCACCGACGCGAAGGCGTCCGCCGTGGAGGTCGAGTCGCGCACGGGGCGCGCTCGTCAGCTCGGAGATCCGCGGGCCCGCGAGGCAGAGCGTCGCGAGCAGCGCCCGCCGACCGTACTGCTGATGCGGCGGCAGCGCCCGCGCTCCCATTCCCCGGCGACGTCGAGCAGGTCGACCGAGGCCGTGACGTGCAGCGTCTCGTCGCGGTCGAGCTCGACCGGCGCCTGCGGCGCCGGCGGCTCCCACGTGCCGCGCGCGACCTGGCCCGTGATCCGTTCGAGCTCGACTCGCGCGCGTTCGGCGTTCCAGCCCTCGTGGTTCGTGCCGAAGTCCATTCGCCACCGGCGCCCGTACGCGCGAAAGCGCGCGCGGAACGTGACCGTGCGACCGTCCTTCCAGGGGTGCGTCTCGATCGAGCCGGTCGCCTGCCGCGGCATGACGCGCGCGACCCTACGCTCACCGCGGCGCTCCAACCGCGGCCGGCAGCGGAAGAAGCGGCACGCCCGCGGCGCGCGGAGCCGGACGCCGCCGCGATCGCCTCGCAGAAGCCCTTTCGAGCCGCCGGCGCCCGAGCGCTTGGTGGACGCGCGCGAGCTCGAAGCGGAGAACGCCCCGGCGGCCATCGCCGAGCCGAATCGCTCCGAGCTCGACCGCGTGATCTCTGACCCACTCCTCGCTCGCACCGATCATCCGGGCGACCGCAGCGGTGTCGAGGTATGCTGGGACCGCCGCCGTCTGCGCGAGCAGCTCGGCCACCCGACCCGCGGCCGCCTCGACGTCATCGACGTCGAGCGTCCCGCGCCGGCTCGTCTACGGTCCCACTGGCATCTCACCTACAAGGAGGCCCGAGCCCCAAGATTGGCCCCCTCAGCGGCGGCCGCGAGGAACCGCCGGGACGCGGCGTACGATCCTCAGCGTGCTCACCGTCGAACAAGCCGCGCGGAGAGTCGGCCGCAGCCCAGAGACCGTTCGCCGGTGGATCCGTGACGGTCGGCTGCCAGCACGGACCGAGGGTCGCCGGCGCGTCATCGACCCCGTCGACCTGGATAGCGTTCGTGACGAGCTGTATCCGATGCTGCCGTTGCCGCCGGAATGGCAGCACCTCGAGGACGGGACGCCCGCGCCGAACTGGGTCGCCGCTGTCGGGCTTTCGCGCAGCGGTCGGTGAAGCTCGTCGTCGACGCAGGCGTCGCCGTCGCCGCGTCCGCGACGCCAGTCGGATTCGCTCGCTTTCGCCGCTTCGAGCTCATGGCGCCGCCCCTCCTGTGGGTCGAGGCCGTGTCCGCGCTGCACGCTGCGATGTGGCGTGGCGAGCTTCGCCGTGCTCAGGCCGAACCGACGCTGGAGCGAATTCTCGGAGCGCCGATCAGGCGCTCCGAGCCGAAAGCGCTGGCGCGGGAGGCCTGGGCGGTGGCCGACGAGTTCGGCTGGGCGAAGACGTACGACGCCAACTACGTCGCGCTCGCCCGGATGCTCCGCTGTCGGCTCGTCACGCTCGACGCGCGGCTGCGTCGAGGGACCGCGCGACTCGGATTCGTGATCGGGCCGACTGAGCTGTAGCCGTCGCCCGCGTCCGACGGGCCATCGTGGGCGGGGGCGTCGGCGCCGGGGCACGCGCGTCGCGTCGCTCGGCAGAGGGGCCGACGGCGCGAGCAGGACATCGGATAGCGGCGAGACGGCGCGCAACGCGTCAGCGGTCGCGCGCACCGCGAGCCTCACGAACGCGACAACGAAACATTCGATCCACCCACGACCGCGTCCGCTACTGGCCCACTCCGAACCGACTATCCCCGCGCGGCGTGTCCCCGACGCTCCCGGCTGTGTCCGAGTTCTTGCTCATCCTCATGCTCGACCCTCTCACGCTTGCCGCCGCCCCGCCTCCGGCCGTCCAGCATCACTCCCGCGTTCGATGCGTTGCGCCGGGCATCACTCGATGACATGACGGAGCTCTTTGCGGCGCTTGCTGAGGATCCCGAGCGGCTGAGGGAAGCGGTCCGCCTCCCGGCGCCCGAGACCACGCGGGAGCTGCCTGCCGATCAACGCGAGGCGCTGCTTGAGGTGGCCGAGATCATCGCCGCGAGGTGGCACGCACAGTGGACACGAGCGGCGTCGGGCTGGATGTTGCTGCTCAAGCTGGCCAAAGCGATGCGGCACGGATGCCGCTCATCCCGCGCGAAGTCGTCGTGGACGCTCCCGGGGCTGGCGCACTCGGCGATGGCCTCGACGACCTCTTCGTCCGGTGGGTGCTCGTGGTGGAGACGACGGGCGACCACCGGGCTCGACGCACGCCACGTCGTACGCCATCGCCGACATCGGTGACGACACGCTCAGTCGTGCACGCCAAGGTGGCCTGGATGCGATTGCGCTGACCAAGCAGGTCGCCGACGGACACGCACATCGCGTCATGACGCAGTCGAGGTGGGCCATGCCGCGCGATGCGATGAATCTAGTGCCGGGCAGGCTGCAACAGATCCTCAGGGAGCACGAGCGTGGCTGACCGCATCCCGGCGCCGCCGGACATGCCCGACCGCGGCTCATGCTGCTACCCAGCCGTGCCTGCCTGCTCAGCGTGCGAGAGACGCTGTGCGTGGCGCGACGCGCCGGCCTGTTGGATGCCGGGAGGATCGCTCTCGAGGTCATCCGCAAGGAGCGCGACCGCGACCGCGCCCAGTCGCAGCACTGGGGTGCGTGTGGGAGGCGACGGCTTGCCGGGAGCTCGCTGCCAACGTCGCGGCGCCATGGGTCGATCCACAGATCCCAGCCGACAACGGCGGGTGGGTCGAGATGACCCGCTACGACCCTGGGAGGGCGAACCGGTTCTACGAATCCAGTCACAACTGGGACGACGATCGGTACGCAGTTCTTTCCGGTCACGTCTTCATGCGCGGGTCAGAGCACACGCTGCCCGAGTTTCTCGCGGAAGCGGGACTGATCAACCCGGAGCTGATGGCCGCGTATGAGGAAGCCCAGCGCGCGACCGCGAGCTTCCTGCGCGACGTGTTCGCGCAGCTCGCCGAGGCCTGGAAGCAGTTCCGCGGCTACGCCGCGGCGTACGAGCACGGCCTGCTCTTCGTCCCGTCCGATATCGGCGATGTCGTCGACGAGGACGGCAACGTGATCCCGCACGCGCTTCTGATCCTCCAGACCAGACAGGACAGCTCGATGGGACATGTCGGCGACGATCCGAAGCCGGCTTTCGAGCAGGCCAGCTACGTCGGCGATCTCGCATGTGAAGTCGCTGAGCACGTCGCGGACTCAAGGCTCCGGAGCGTCGAGGTGCTTGAGTTCGACGGTGACCAAGTCTTCCTCAGGCCCTGGACGAACCCGTTCCCTTACTGGTTCGGCCGGGGCGCGGTTTCTGAGGAGACGCTGGCGTTGCTGCAGAGGGACGTGACGCTCAGCTGGATTCGCGTGGAGGACGACGAGCCGCCCGCACCTTCTTGAGCGCGAGTCGACGTCCGGCTGTTGGATGACATGTACGGTCGCGTCGTGGAGCTCAACCAGATCGTGCACGCACTCGCCCAAGCGATCACCGTCGTCGATAGCCGGTGTCCTGCGTACGTGACGAGATCCGGCCGCGCGTATCAGCCCCGGCATCGGCCCGTATGCCGAGAACGCCGCGATGGCGCTCGTCTCCGAGCGCCTCTGCGACTGCAGGATCGCATGCGGCCAATTCGTCCCGTACCCCGAGGCTCCGCGCCGGAAGTGCAACCTCTGGATCGGCGAACCAACCGAGTGGGTCGCGGCGGTCAAGATGCGCCGCTTCCGTGGCGACAACGGCAAGCCGGACGACACCGGCATCAAGGACCTCCTGTCGCCATTCCGAGCAGACCGGAGCGCCCTCAGCGACGCCCTGAAGCTTGCGGAGAGCTCATTTGCTCCAAGGAAGGCCGTCGTCGTGTACGGGTTCGATGACGAGGAGCGTCCGCTCGAAGATGCGCTCGGCGCCCTCGACCTGCTCCTCCGCCACCGAGTCGAAGTCGTCGAGCGCAACGAGGCGCGCTTTGACGGCCTGCGCCATCCGGGTGTTCCGTTCCGGTCGGGTCGCAGCGTGGGAGAGATCGCGTAGGCGACGAGTCCGGGCGCGCTGTGGTCGTTGTCCCATTCCTTGCGCCAAACGCGGGTCGATGGACCCCCATGCGGCCCAACTGCACCTCATCGCTTTCCGAGCGGTTTGCAGCGAGATCACCGATCACTACGCCACGGCGCGCTTGCTTCACACGCGAGAGGTCGCAGGTTCGAAACCAGCCGCGCCCATCCCGAGAAGCAGCTATTAGCAGGAACTTTGTCGCAATACCGGAGTCACGGCCTGCCAAGTCGGGGCCGTGAGAGCGGGCTCCTGGGAGTTCGTCCGGGCGGACCTCGTGGTGGACGGGTTCGCCGAGCGAACCCTCGTCTGACACGCGAGAGGTCGCCGGTTCAAACCCAGCCGCGCTCATCGTCGTCCGACACGGTGGCCGTGAGGTGCGGGCTTCGACGTGGAACGCGGCAGACTCGTGCGTGGCTGCCGCGTCACTACCGATGCAGGAGCGACGCGGAGGCCGAACGCGCGCCAGCGGACGCCAGGATCTCGTCCGCAGCGAGGGTCCCGCGCCTGAGCTCCGCGACGTTCGCTTCCATGCGCCAAGGAGGAGCGCGCCGCTGGTGCGCGGCTTGACCGCGGCAGTGCTCGGATTGGAAAGCGAACTTCAGGGTGAGGCGCGTTGCACGCTCTTACGACTGCGGCCCGCTGGCGCTGAACACCCGTCCCGCAGATCAAATCGCAGCTAAGAGGACGACTGGCGCACGTTCGCGGCCCACTTCCGGCAGTGCTGGGCTCAAGCTATCCGTGCGGCGATACCCGCGATCCGCGAGCCGGCTGCGCCGGCGCGCGGATCGCTGCGATTAGCTCGTCGCCACGGCTGGTGCGCTCACGTGGACACTCCGGCCGTGGCGGCTTGCCTAGCGGCCGTGGAGCGCGTCGAGGAGCGAGCCGATGGCCGTCGCGTAGTTCTGCTCCGGGTCGCCCTGCAGGTGCGCGACGAGCGGGCCGCCCCACCTCCTGTGCATGAGCTCGATGCTGACCAGGCCGTGCATCGTCGCCCAAACGAGGTGCGCGTCGGCCGCCGGGTCGGTGAAATCGGGTCGCCAGTCGGCGACGCGGCTCGCGAGCATTTCGAAGGTCGAGAGTCCTGCCAGGCGGCTGGCGTCGGAGGGAACGAAGTCGGGGGTCGCCCGCTCGAACATGAGTCCGTAGAGCGCCTCGTTCTCGAGCGCGAAGGAGCGGTAGGCCAGGGCGAACGCCAGCAGCTCTTGCCGGCGTTGACCGTCGGAGGGGACGCTGTTGAGGCCGTCCTCTAGGCGTCGGAAGCCGTGCAGGTAGAGCTGCTCCAGCAGCCCCTGCTTTGACCCGAAGTGGGTGTAGACGCCCATCGTCGACTGCTCGGCGGCCGCCGCCAGGTCGCGTATGCGCAGAGCTCCGGGTCCGCGCTCCTCCAGTAGGCGCAGCGCAGCGTCGAGAAGCGTCTCCCGGGTGGTCGTGGAGCTGGGCACGTACGCATCGTACGACTTGACACGGATCAATAACTAAGTTATGTTCCGGTCATGTCAACTCACAGAAACACCCACATCGACAAGCTCTCTGGGCATCCTGCCGGGCTGCTGCTCGGCCTGACCGGCGCCCTGCTGGCGCTTTTGATCCTCAACCTCGCGGTCTTCGACGACCTGCGCATCGACGCGTCGGCCGGAGTGCTCGATACGTTCACCAAGCCGCAGCATCTCTCAAGCCTCGTCGCCGTTCTCATCGCCGCCGCCCTGGTCGCGTTCAGGCACCGAGCTGCGGCCCGGGTGGCTGTGGTCGTCGCGTGGATCGAGATCGCCGCGTTCGCGTTCTTTCACGCCATCCCGGTGGAGGTTGGGCCCTCCAGGCCGTACTGGGGTGACGGGATGGGAGACGCGCTGCAGTGGGTGGGCCTGCTGTCGATCATCGTCGTCAGCGCGGCCATCGTCCGCGTTGCGCGGCGCTCATCGAAGGGGGCCGTCACACCGGCCGCCGTGAGCCTGCGGTCATGATCGAAGCCGACGGACTCACCAAGCGACGCGGCGGGCACGCCGTCGTCTCCGATGTCACGTTTCGCTGCGAGCCGGGCACCGTCACGGGCTTCCTCGGTCCCAACGGGGCCGGCAAGACCACCACGATGCGGATGCTCGTCGGCCTGTCCGCGCCCGACCGCGGGCGGGCCCTGCTTTTCGGCGGGCGCTACCGCGACCTGCCGAACCCCGGCCGGCGCGTCGGGATCCTGCTCGACGCGTCGGCGCAGCACGCGGGGCGGCGGGGCCGTGAGGCCCTCGCCGTCTCCGCGAAGACCATGGGCGTGCCGACGGAGCGCGTCGACACGCTGTTGAAGCTCGTCGGCCTCGACGAGACGGCGGCCGGGCGGCGGGTCGGCAGGTACTCGCTCGGGATGCGCCAGCGCCTCGGCCTCGCCCACGCGTTGCTCGGCGACCCGGAGGTCCTGATCCTCGACGAGCCCGCCAACGGCCTGGACCCGGAGGG
>Ga0126313_10002328_pt1 | contig 10568 bp, 10 predicted proteins | sample Plot105A_FD_89954 | JGI IMG/M metagenome (GOLD analysis project Ga0126313, IMG submission 89954) | Serpentine soil microbial communities from UC McLaughlin Reserve, CA, USA - Plot105A | ecosystem: Environmental > Terrestrial > Soil > Grasslands | place: USA: UC McLaughlin Reserve, Lake County... | reverse complement strand
GCGCGCAGGACGATCACCTCGTCGCCGGGGCGGACGTCCTTGCGGACGAGGTCCTCCTCGTTGTGCAGCGTCGCGAGCTTCACGGTCACGCCGCCGAAGTGGACCGGCTCGAGTTCGGCGAACGGGTGCAGGTCGCCGAACTTGCCCACGTTCCACGAGATCGCGTGCAGCGTCGTCACCGCCGTCGTGGGCGGGAACTTCCACGCGATCGCCCAGCGTGGGTCGCGGCCGACGACGCCCAGGCGCCGCTGCATCTCGATGTCGTCAACCTTCACGACGACGCCGTCGATCTCGAAGTCGAGCGCGCCGCGGCGCTCCTGCCAGGCCCGGCACTGGCGCACGACCTCGTCCTCGGTGTCGAAGCGCTTGACGTCCCTGTTGACCCGGAAGTCGTGCGCGCGCAGCCACTCGAGCGCGTCCCAGTGGCTCCCGAACGAGATCCCCTCGGTCGCGCCGATCGCGTAGCACCACATCGACAGCGGCCGCTCGCGCGCGAGCCTCGGGTCGAGCTGGCGAACCGTCCCGGCCGCGGCGTTGCGAGGGTTCATGAACGTCGACAGGCCCTGCTCGGCCCGGCGCTCGTTGAGGGCGGCGAAGTCGCTCAGCGACATGTACACCTCCCCGCGGACCTCGAGCCGCCGCGGGGCGTCGTCGATGCGCAGCGGGATGGTCGGGATCGTGCGCAGGTTGTGCGTGACGTCCTCGCCGATCTCGCCGTTGCCGCGGGTGGCGCCGCGCTCCAGCACCCCGTCGCGGTAGAGCAGCGAGATCGCCAGCCCGTCGATCTTCGGCTCGGCGACGTAGCGGAACTCGGGCGCCTCGATGCCCTCGCGCGCGAGGTGGTTGCGCATCCGGTCGATCCACGCGCGCAGCTCCTCCTCGCTGCGCGCGTTGGCGAGCGAGAGCATCGGCTGCAGGTGCGTGACCTTGTCGAGCCGGTCGAGTGGCTCGCCGCCCGTGCGCTGCGTGGGCGAGTCCGGGGTGAGCAGCTCGGGGTGCGCGGCCTCGATCGCGCGCAGTTCGTCGAGGAGGCGGTCGTACTCCTCGTCGCCGATGATCGGGTCGTCGAGGACGTAGTAGCGGCGACCGTGCTCGCGCAGCTCGTCGCGGAGCGCCGCGGCGCGCTCGACGACCTCCGGCGGCGCGGTCACTCCACCTCGCGCGCGGCCGGCTCGAGGAGCCGGGCCAGGTCGTAGCGGCTGAGGACGTCCATGCCGGCGACGTCGGTGAGGTCGAAGTGCAGCGGCGTGACCGCGATGCGCCCGGCGTGGATCGAGGCGAGGTCGGTGCCGGGCTCGTCGTGGAAGCCGGGGTCGGCGCCGTAGATCCAGTAGCGCCGGCCGCGGTCCTCGTCCTCGGCGTCGAGCTTGAGCTCGTCGCGGTAGATTCGCTTGCCCAAGCGGGTGACGTCGACGCCCTGCGGGTCGCCGGCCGGCACGTTGATGTTCAGCAGCGTGCCCTCGGGCAGCGGGACGTCGTCGAGCTGGTCGACCACGCGGGCGGTGAACTCGGCCGCGGTCTCGAACGTGAAGCGGCTGCCGAGGCGGAAATCCATCTCGCGCGCGCTCGACTGCTGCGAGACCGCGATCCCCGGGATGCCGAGGATGAGCCCCTCGAGCGCCGCCGCGACCGTGCCGGAGTACGTGATGTCGTCGCCGAGGTTCGAGCCGTGGTTGATGCCCGAGACCACGACATCCGGCGCGAACCCGTCGATCAGCCCGAGCTGGGCGAGCCGCACGCAGTCGACCGGCGTGCCGTCGGTCGCGTAGCCCACCGTGCCGTCGCCGAAGTCCACCTCCTGCACCCAGAGCGGGCGGCGCGTCGTGATCATGCGCGCGAACGCGGAGCGGTTGCCGTCGGGCGCGACGACTGCGAGCTCGACGCCGGGCACCGCGAGCAGCGCGCGGCGGAGCGCCTGCAGGCCCTCGGCCTCGATGCCGTCGTCGTTGGTCAGCAGCACCCGCATCGCCATGCAGGATAGTCGCGGCGCCGGGCCGGTCTCCGACGCCGCGCGGCGCGGCGATGTAAAGCTTGCTTGACCGCTAGCCTATGACAAGCTAACTTTACATCCATGCACAACGACGTCCGTCGGTTCCGCGCCGCCCGCGACCTCAGCCAGGCCGCGCTCGCACAGGCGATGGGCGTCTCGCGCCAGACGATCAACTCGATCGAGACCGGCCGCTACCTGCCGTCGCTGCCGCTGGCGATCGCCCTGGCGCGGTTCTTCGAGACCACGGTCGAGGACCTGTTCCGCCCCGAACCCGGAGAGATCCCCACATGATCGAGTCGATGAAGACCCCCCACCGGCCTGCTCGTGTCGGGCGCTCTCATCGCCGCCGCGGTCCTCGCCGCCTACCTCGTCGGCGGGCAGTCCGTCGGCGAGGCGCTCGCCGGCGGCGGGCTCGTGCTCGGCTTCATGGTGCTCGTCGTCGTGGCGCGCCGCCGGAGCGACGCGTCGGATGTGATGAGCGGCGTCGGCGACGAGCGCACGCGCCACCTCTACGTTCGCTCGGTCGCGTTCGCCGGCAGGTGATGTCGATCGTCCTGCCGGCGTGGTGGCTCGTGACCGTCGCGAGCGGCGAGCCGGACACGACGCTGAGCGCGCGGTGCGCGATCTTCGCGGTGTCGTGGATCGCCGGCGTGGTCGTGCTCTCGCGCCGGCTCTAGGACAGGAGCCGCCGGAGCTCCCCGAGCGTCAGCGCCGGGGCCTCGAAGACGTCGCCCCAGGTGTAGCGCCGGAAGTCGTCGCCGCGGGCGCGCGCGTCGCGCTCCCGGTGGCGGTCCTGCTCCCAAGCGTGCCGGGAGTGGTGGAACCGGTAGCTGTCGAGCTCGACGATGAGCCGCCGCTCGGGCCACCGGCAGTCGACGTGGTGGGCGCCGGCCGGGCGATTCGTCTGCGGCAGCGGAAGTCCGTGCTCACGCAGGAGCTCGACGAACCGGCGCTCGAGTGCGCTGAGCGTGACGCGGGTGTCGCCTTCGATGACTTGGGGCAGCTGCCTGGCGCCGGGGGTGCGAGGCCGCCGCTGCAGGACCGCCGCGATCTGCGCAGGCGTGGTGCGATAGCGGACACCGGCCTCGTGGCAGGCTCTTGCGAGGTCATCGAGGGGGAGGTCCGCGGCCAGGTCGACGAGCGTCCGCGGGACGGCGGTGATCGGGATGCCGCGCTGGATCGTGCAGTCGTGCCGTTCGACGCGCCCGCGCCGCGTCTTGACGCCAGTGACGCGTCGCTTCAGCGGCGTGATCACTTCGGGCGGGGGAATCGGGCCCTTGAGGAGATCGAGGAAGTGCGCCGCCGCGCGGCCGCTGAGCCGCCCCTCCGCGCCGCAGGCGAGCACCGCGGCCATGTACCGCGCCTCGATGCTCGGCGCGCGGTGGCCGACGCGGTACACGCCGAGGTGCACCCGCAGCAGCGCCCCGCGGTCGACGCGGTGCTGGATCTGGTGCCTCGTCACGCCGGCCCGGAGCAGCTGCTCGCGCGTCGCGTGACCACACCGTGCTGCGTTGAGGCGATGCGCGCGATCACCGCGTCTACCTTGGTCGTTCCTGCCGACATTGTCGGCACTAGTGACCACGGTGCTTCGCTTCGCCCCCTTCAGTACGCGACCGAGGCGAGGTAGAGCCCGTGTGGCGGGGCGGTCGGCCCGGCCTCGGCCCGCGGCCGGCCGTGCAACAGCGCGGCGAACGCGTCGAGCGAGCGCCGGCCACCGGCCACCTCGAGCATCGTGCCGACGAGCGCGCGGTTCATGTGGCGCATGAACGTGTCGGCCTCGATCCAGAACTCGAGCAGCTCGCCGCGCTCCTCCCAGCGCGCGGCGGCGACGTCGCGCTCGAAGCGGACGTGGTCGGTCTCGGTCGGCGTGAACGCGGTGAAGTCGTGCGTGCCGGGCAGGAGCGCCGCGCAGGCGTGGAGCGCATCGCGGTCGAGCCGGTGCGGCCACCACAGCGCGCGGCCGGCATCGAACGCCGAGCGCTCGGCGCGGTGCAGGACGCGGTAGCAGTACGTGCGCGACCGGGCGTGGCGGCGGGCGTCGAACCCGTCCGCGACCGCGCCGCTCGCGGTGACCGCGACATCCCGGTCGAGCAGCGCGTTGAGGGAGCGCGTCGGCGCGAGCTCGCCCTCGTAGGACGCCACCTGCCCCCACGCGTGGACCCCGCGGTCGGTGCGCCCGGCGACGGTCAGCGCGACCGGCGCGCGCAGCACGACCGCGAGCGCCCGCTCGAGCTCGCCCTGCACCGTGCGGTGCCCGGGCTGACGCGCCCAGCCCGCGAACGCGGTGCCGTCGTACTCGATGTCGAGGCGGGTCGTCGGCATGGCGGCGCGAGGGTAGCTCGCCGTGCGCTGGGGCCGGACGTCCCGCGCGATCGCCGTGGCGCCCCGTCAGCCCAGGGGGAGCGTCTCGACCATCGCCGGGCGCCGCACGTCTGTCACGGCGGCGAAGCCGCCGGCAATGGGATGACCACGAGCGCCGCCGTGGGCTCCCGGTCGCCGGGTCGCAGGGTGAAGCGCGCGGCCGGGTCGGCCACCCGGGCGCAGGGCCGGCGCCGGACGGTCGAAGCGCGAGGACGAAGTAGTCCAGCCCGTCGAGCTCCCACGAGTCCGCCGGGCGCGGCACGGCGATGCGCCGCCGCACCGCTCGGTACTCCGTCGAGCGCTTGAGCGGGGACAGCAGCGAGAGGTCTGCGCACGGCAGCTCCTCCTCGGCCCCGGCGAACCCGGGTGGCGGGGCGACCAGACCGGCCGCCTGGGGGTCGCCTCGCCTCCGCCGCTTCCTGCGGAATACCCACTGCGGCTCCGTGATGTTTGGACGGGCCGGGAACGCGGCACCGGGCGGTTCGGAGCCCCGCCCCGTCCGTTGCCTCTTCGGGAGGATCGCGTCGGCTCCAGGCCGCTGATCTCCGCGGGCGCCGGCTACTCGCGAGTCGCAGTGCTCGGAACCCTTCGCGCCGCAGTTGTCGTCGTCGAGCGCGGTCGTCCGGCTGCCGGTGGCGCTGGGCGCCAGGGAGCGGCTCCCGACGCACAGGCTCGGGTTTTGGGAGAGCAACCATTCGCGCCCGTTGCCGCGAAGGCGGCCGCCGTCATCCACTGAAGCAGAACCCGGCGGGCGCTCCCGTCGCGCCGGTGCCTGCGCGGGCACAGACCCGGATCTCGATGTACGTCTGCGCCGCAGCACCGAACTGAGCCGCGGCGTGTCCAGCTTCGTCCAGCTTCGTCTTCTTGGCCGCGAGCGCGCCCGCCGCGCCACGCCGCCGACCGCCGCCGCGCCGGCTGTGGCCGCGCCTGCGATCCTGACGAAATCGCGCTGCGAGCGACCCCGCAGGCTTGTTCGCGGTAGTGAGGTGTTGGTGACATGTCGCCCCCAGTCGTGATTGCTGGCCGGTGGCTCAGCATCCGCGGCGGCGGGCGCCGATCTATGACCCGCGTGAGCAATTTTTGGCGCTCAACGCAGTGACCGATCCCCGCACCGTCAAATGCGCCGCATCCCGCCGAGTCGGCGCGAGCCTCCGCATGTTCTCTTGCAACAACCGCGCATCCACACGATGCTCTATTTCGCGTAGCGTGTGCGCAGCTAGCTGCTCAGCAGTCGCATGGGGGGATTGGGCATGGCCGGCCGGGATGGCGGTCTCGAAGGTGACGTCAGGATTCTGATCGCGGACGGCGAGGATCTGTTTCGTGCCGGACTGCGGCTGATGCTCGAACGCCAGGGACTCCACGTCCTCGGCGACGCGCGCACGGTCGACGACGCGCTGTCCGCGACGACGCGGCTGTCGCCGGACGTCGTCCTCGTGGACCTCAAGCTTGGCGCGTCCGTCACCGAGCTCGTCCATGCGATCGTCGACCGCGCTCCGGCCACCAGGGTCGTCCTGCTCGCCGGCGATCTGGACGCGACCGAGCTGATCGACGCGCTCGCCGCCGGGGCGTGCGGCTTCCTCGCCAAGGACGAGTCGACCGAGCACATCGTGGCCGGGATCGTCCGCGCGGCGGCGACTGGCCAGTGGCTGCTCTCGGAGAGGACGACGCGCGCCATGATCGCGCGACTGCACGAGCTCAGCGCGAACCGCGCGAAGCCGGCCGGGATGGGAGCGCTCTCACCGCGCGAGCTCGAGGTGCTCAGGCTGATCGTGGAGGGCGAGGACAACCTCGAGATCGCGGAAGCGCTGTGCATCAGCGTGCAGACCGTCAAGCATCACGTCTCGATGATCCTCTGCAAGCTCCAGGTCCAGAACCGCCTCCAGGCTGCGGTCCGCGCGGTGCGCGCAGGGGTCGTGTAAGCGCTCATCGCCCCGGGTCGCACACCGGCGGGGGAGCGCCCGGAGGCGCTCCCCCGCCGCCCGGGGGGGTCGTGCTGCTACCGCGTGAAGTTGAAGTTCGCGGTCTTCGTGGTCCCGTCCGCGAGCTTCACCTGAAGCTGGCGGCAGGTGGCCGCCCACGCCTTGTCGGTCTTCCAGACGTACGTGTACTGGCCGGCCGGCGCGTTCGTCGTCGCGTCGTACGAGAGCGCGCTGTTGCCCGCGGTGACCGTCTCCTCGATCGCATCCTGCGGCGACGTGGCGTTGCACGGAACCTTCGCCGACGTAGGCGAGCCCGACGCGAAGATCGCGAGGCCCATGTTGCCGCTCAGGTCGAACTTGACCGGGATGCCGCTCCCGGCCTTCACCACGTTGTACACGCCGTTGTTGTCGATCGGCTGGAAGAGCCCGTGGAAGCCGTACTGCACGCTCACCTTGAAGCTGCCGGTCTTGGTGTTCCCGGCGGCATCGGTCGCGGAGCAGTTGACGGTCGTCGGACCGACCGGGAACGTGCTCCCCGAGGCCGGCGAGCAGCTCGGCGTCACCGAGCCATCGACGAGGTCGCTGGCGGACGCGGTGTACGAGACGGTCGCGCCAGACGCGCTGGTCGCCGTCTCCGTGATGTCGGCGGGCAGCGTCAGTGACGGCGGCGTGGTGTCGACGACCGTCACCGTGAAGCTGTCCTGCGCCGTGTTCCCATGCGCGTCAGTTGCCGAGCAGTTCACCGTCGTCGGTCCGAGCGGGAACGTGTCGCCCGACGCGGGCGAGCAGCTGGGCGTGACAGCGCCGTCCACGGCGTCGGTCGCAGACGCGGTATAGCTCACGGCCGCACCTGACGGCCCGGTCGCCTCGGCGGTGATGTCGTCCGGCAGAGTCAGCGACGGCGCGGTCGTGTCCACGATTGTGACGTTGAACATCCCGGTGGTCGTGGCAAGCGCGCTGTCGGTGACCGCGCAGTTCACCTGCGTGATCCCGAGCGCGAAGGTCGAGCCCGAGGCGGGCGAGCACGTCGGCGTCAGCGCCCCGTCCTCGGCGTCTGTCGCCGTGACCGTGAACGAGACCGCAGCACCGGAGGCGCTCGTCGCCTCCTTGGTGATGTCGGCCGGGAGGCTGAGCGACGGAGGCTCGTTCGGCGGTGTCACGCTATTGACGGTCAACGTGAAGTCGGCGTTGTTGTTGAACGTGCTGCCCGTCACGCCACCGCTGATCGAATGTGTGATGGGATAGGTCCCGGCGGTGGTCGACGAGAACGTGGCCGTCTTCCTGTTCGCCGGACCGCAGCCCGTGAAGGAGAGCGACCCCGTTCCGGAGACGGCGGCCGGCATGCTTATCGCGACCGTCACCGGACGCGTAGCCGTCGCGTCACATCCGGGTGCATCGCCGCTCCCCGAGGAGGCGATCAGCTGGTACGTGATCGTGGTAGAGCCGCCCTCGTCGATCGTCGTGATGCCGGCCGTGGTGGCGGCGTCGTTGTTGAGATTGTCGGCGAGCGCCCCGCCGGCGATCGCGAGCAGCACGCTCGCGCCGACGGCGGCGGTCACCACCCACCACCGGGACCGTTTTGCCTTGATCGGTGTTGCTGTCGCCACGATGATCCCCCTGACCCGCCGATGGACTGGAAGGCCTAAGGATCCGCCGCGGGGGCTCTCACCGTCTATGGACCAGCCAGGCCATTTGCGTTCAACCGCCGTTGAACGCACCGGCGCCCGGTAAAACGCCGGTGGCCGAGCTCACTCGCACCCGCGCTGCGGGCGGTCGTCCAGCAGCCGGAGCGCGGCCTGGCGATTCGAGACCTGCAGCGTCTTGAGCATCCGGCCGACATGGCGGCGGACTGTGATCTGCGAGATTGAGAGGCGGGCCGCGATCTGCCCCGTGGACAGGCCGGCCCGCAGCAGCTCGAGGACCTCCCACTCTCGCGCGGTCAGCTCGACGCCGCGCCGCCTGCCCAGTACCCGCGGGCGGCCGTGCCCGCGTGGGCCACGGAACTCCTCGATCAGGCGGCCCACCAGGGCCGGGCTCAGGACGGGCTCGCCTGCGAGCACACCGCGCAGCGCGGAGGTCAGGCGCGCTGGATCGGCGTCCTTGAGGAGGTAGCCCGAGGCCCCCGCCCGCAGTGCCTCGAGGAGGTCGTCGTCGTCGCGAGACACCGTCAGCATGACGACCGCCGTCTCCGGAACCCGAGCGACGATCTGCGCCGCCGCTGCGATGCCGTTGCCCGGCATCCCGATATCCAGCAGGCAGAGCGCCGGCCGGTGCGCCTCCGCGGCGGCGACCGCGCCCGCGGCATCGGCGCACTCCGCGCAGACGACGAACCCGTCGGCCTCGAGCGCAGCGCGGATGCCGGCGCGGGTCGGCGGATGATCGTCGGCGATCAGGACCGTGATTCCTTGGGCTATGGGAGCACCACCTCGATCTGCGTTCCCTCGCCGGGGCGGGACGCGATTTGCAGCGTGCCGCCGGCGGCCTCCGCGCGCTCGCGCATGCTGGTGAGGCCGAAGCCGCGGCCGCGGCGCGCGTCCCGCTCGAATCCCACGCCGTCGTCGACGATCCGCAGCCGCAGCGCATCGGCGCGCCGCAGCTCCACTTCCACCGCGCCGGCGGCTCCGTGGCGTGCCGCGTTGGTGAGCGCCTCGCGCACGATCCGGACCAGCGCCTCGCGCGTCTCCGGATCCGCCTCGCCGCTGTCGGCCACGTCGAGCCGCACCTCGACGTCGAAGCGCGCCGCGACGTCGAGGGCGGCCTGAGCCACGACCGCGCCGAGAGGCTCGTCGACCGGCCGGCCGAGCGCCGCGATCGCGTCGCGCGACTCGTCCAGCGCCCGCTCCGCCGCGGCCGTCAGATGCCGCAGCGCGAGGCCGTCGACGGGGCCCGCCGCGAGCCGGCGACTCTGCGTCACCACGAACGTGAGCTCGTGCGCGAGGCCGTCGTGCAGCGCCCGGGCGACACGCCGGCGCTCGCGCAGCTCGGCGGCCTCCACGAGCTCCCCCTGGTGGCTCTGGATCTCGCGCAGGGCCCCGATCAGGAGCACCACGAAGAACCCGAGACGGAACAGATCGCCGGTGTAGACCCAGTCGGAGTACAGCGACGGGAACAGGAAGTAGTTCACTCGCGCGAACGCCCCGAGCGTCGATGCCACCGCGAACCACCCCATCAGCTCGTCGGCTCTGCGCCGCGCCGTACGGGCGAAGCCGGCCGCGGCGGCCGCGTAGAGCAGCGTGGCGAGCGCCTGCAGGACCAGGATCAAGGGATGCCCCACGATCCGCGGACGCCCCGATGCCTCGGGCGAGAGCCCGGGGTCGATGGCCTGGGGCAGCCACGGGCGCAGGAGCGCGACCGCGGCGGCGAGCAATGCGAGCGCGGCGGCCGCCGACACGAGCACCGCGCGCGACGCGCGCGCCGGCGCGCGCAACCTCGTGTCGGGCGCGAAGGCGGCGACGACCAGGGCCGTCGCTCCGAGGAGACGCCCTCCGGCCTGTGTCCACGTCGGGAACTTCTCGGTCGCGTGCTCGAGCGCGGCCGGCACCGCCGAGAACAGCAGGTTGGTCGATCCCAGGACGACGAGGGCGCCGAACAGCGCGAGGTCGCTCGCGCGGCCGTGGCGCCGCAGCCGCCAGAAGACGAGATATGCCGCCAGCAAGGCGACGACCGACGCGGTCGTCTCGACGGCGACGTGCATGGACGGCCCCCGGTACGCGAACCGCACGGCGCTGAGGACGGTGAAGAGCACCGTGACGACCGCGGACAGCGTGGCCACGGCGATGACGAGACGGAACGGGCGCTTCGCCACTCGGCCACAGTAGCGCCAGCGGACGAGCGGTGGGTTTTCCGCGCTGAGCGGTCGGACGCCTGTCGGACAATATCTCCGAGCGCTCAGCCCCTTTCGACGCGCTCAGACCCGGTCGCCGCGGCTACACGAGCTCGAGGTACACCATCTCGGTCGCGTCGCTGCGGCGCGGACCGAGCTTGAGGATGCGGGTGTAGCCGCCCGGCCGCTCCGCGTACCGCGGCGCGACCTCCTCGAACAGCTTGTGGACGGTGAACTTGTCCTGCCCCAGCGCGCTCAGCGCCTGGCGGCGGGCGTGCAGGTCGCCGCGCTTGGCGAGCGTGATGAGCTGCTCGACCTCGGGCTTGACCGCCTTGGCCTTCGCCTCGCTCGTCTTGATCCGCTCGTGCTGGATGACCTCCTTGCAGAGGTTGGCCAGCAGCGCCTTGCGGTGCGCGGCGTCGCGGCTGAGCTTGTGGCGCGTCTTCTGGTGGCGCATGGCGGCGGGGATCCTAGT
>Ga0126313_10002327_pt1 | contig 10569 bp, 8 predicted proteins | sample Plot105A_FD_89954 | JGI IMG/M metagenome (GOLD analysis project Ga0126313, IMG submission 89954) | Serpentine soil microbial communities from UC McLaughlin Reserve, CA, USA - Plot105A | ecosystem: Environmental > Terrestrial > Soil > Grasslands | place: USA: UC McLaughlin Reserve, Lake County... | reverse complement strand
CGATCACCGCGGGATTGAAGAAGTTGACCGTGCCGGCGAGCACTTCGCCCAACGTCCGGCCGGCGTCGCGCACCATCCGGATCGCACCCGCGTGGCCGCCGTGCACGAGCCTGACGACGTCGCGGCTCCGGGTGGCGTCTTCACCCGCCTCAGCCAGTCTCTGCGCGAGCGCCCGACCTCCGGCGACGGCTTCGAGGCAGCCGACGTTTCCGCAGCGACAGATCACGTCCTCCCGGCTCGTGGCCCGGATGTGACCGATGTCACCCGCGGCCCCGCGAGCCCCCCGGTGGATGTGTCCGTCGGCGACGATGCCGCACCCGATGCCGGTGCCGACCTTGATCAACAGAAGATGCTCGGTCTCCGGCCAGTGCAATCGGTGCTCGCCGCGAGCCATGATGTTGACGTCGTTGTCGACGAGCACCGGAGCGCTGTACCGGCTGGCGAACCACTCCGGGATCGGGAAGTCGTCCCAGCCGGGCATGATCGGCGGGTTGACGGGCCGCCCGCTCTCGAACTCGACTGGCCCCGGCACGCCGATTCCGATCCCCTGTACGTCTTCATTCGAGCGGCCCGCTTCGCCCAACAGCTCGGCGAAGCGCTCGGCTACCCACGAGAGGGCGTGCTCCGGTCCCGACGCGATGTCGAGATCGGAGGTCCGCTCGGCGAGCGGGGTACCGACGAGGTCGCTCACCGCCACCCGAGCATGTGTCGCTCCGAGGTCGGCAACCAGGACCACCCCTGCGTCGCGATTGAAGGCCAATACGGTTGCCGGGCGGCCGCCGGTCGAAGGGTTGCCTCCGGCCTCGTAGACGAGGTGCTGCTGCAGGAGCGCATCGACTCGTTGCGCGACGGTGGACCGCGCGAGCCCGGTGGCTCGGGCGAGGTCGGCTCTGGTGACTGCGGTCTCTTCGCGAATGAGACGCAAGAGCGCTCCCGCGCTGGTCGGCGACAAGTTCGTTGCCATCCCGATGAAAAGTAAAGCACGGAGTGGACGAAGTGCGCCAGCTTTTGCTTGACAGTTGGACTAAGCCCTGTTTAGGTTCACCCGCTGATGCCTCTCCGAGCGGCGATCGCGGGTACCGGATTCATCGGCAGGGTGCATGCGCGGTCAGCGCGCCTTGCCGGCGCACACCTGGTGGGGATTGCGGCCTCGTCACGGGACTCAGCCAGGGCTGCGGCCACCGAGCTCGACGCGGATCGCGCTTTCGACTCCGCTGAGGATCTCGTGCGTGACCCGGACGTCGACGTTGTGCACATCTGCACGCCGAACTACTTGCACGTTCCGCTCTCCGAGGCAGCCTTGGCGGCAGGCAAGCACGTCATCTGCGAGAAGCCGCTGGCACCCGACGGGAGCGGCGCAAGACGCATCCGACACCTCGCCGCCGAAACGGGATTGCTCGCCGGCGTTCCATTCGTCTACCGCTACTACCCGACGGTGCGCGAGGCTCGCGAGCGTGTCGGCAGCGGGCAGACCGGACCGATTCGCCTTCTCCACGGCACCTACCTCCAGGATTGGCTCCTGAGGCCTGACGACGCTAACTGGCGGGTGGACGAGCGACTGGGAGGGCCGTCTCGGGCGTTCGCGGACATCGGCTCGCACTGGTGCGACCTGGCCGAGTTCGTTTCCGGCCATCACATCGCTCGCCTGTCGGCAAGCCTGCTCACGGCGCTGCCAGAGCGGGTTGGCACCACCGGCCGCCGGGCATTCGAGGCCGGCGGCGATGGTGGTGGCGCCACGCAGCGGGTCACGACCGAAGACGCCGCCGTCGTCCAGTTCGAGACCGACGCGGGTGCGGTTGGCTCGGTCGTCGTCAGTCAGATCTCGGCAGGCCGCAAGAACCGGCTGTGGATCGAGCTCGACGGCGCCGAGCAGGCACTCGCCTTCGACCAGGAGAACCCCGAAACGCTCTGGTGCGGGAGTCGGGACGAGCTGAGGATCCTTCGCCGCGATCCGGCGACCCTTTCCCCGCCGGCCGCACGCCTCGCGTTCCTTCCCGGCGGACATCCCCAGGGCTACGCGGATTGTTTCGACGCGTTCGTGGCCGACTTCTACGAGGGAGTCCGGAGCGGTTCTGCTCCGGACGGGATGCCGACATTCTCCGACGGCCTGCGAGCCGCGCTCATCACCGACGCGGTTCTGGCCTCCTCCCGCGAGCAGCGCTGGGTCGACGTGGCAGCGAGCGAAGAAGCCGGAGTCGATCCCCGGGCGATGGCGACGTGAAGCTCGGCTTTCTCACCTCCTGCATGCCCGACCGCAGCCTCGAGGACATCACAGAGTGGGCGAAGGCAAACGGCTACGAGGCGCTGGAGCTCGCCGCCTGGCCGCACCTCGGTGACCGGCCGTTCACGGCCAGCCACGTCAAGGCCGACGCTTTCGACGACACCGAGGCAGAGCGCGTTCGCCGAGCGCTCGACGATCACGGGCTCGTTCTGTCCGCGCTCGCCTACTACGACAACAACCTGGCCCCCGACCCCGCCGAGCGGGAGGCGTATCACACCCATCTCCGCGCCTGCATCGACGCGGCCGCCGCCCTGGGCGGAGTTCCGGTCGGCACGTTCATCGGCCGCGACCCGGGGCGCAGCGTCGCCGAGAATCTCCGCGAGGCGGAGCACGTCTTTCCGCCGCTCGTCGACTACGCGGGCGAGCGCGGCGTGCAGCTGATGATCGAGAACTGCGTCATGGAGGGCTGGCACCCGGACGGCTACCCGGGCAATCTGGCCTACTCGCCTGAGCTCTGGGAGTGGATGTTCGAACTCGGGCTCTATCTGAACTTCGACCCCTCCCACCTGCTCTGGCTGGGGATCGACCCGATCGCTGCCCTCCGGCCGTACGTCGAGCGGGTTGCGCACGCCCACGCCAAGGATGCCGAGACATTTCCGGCCGAGCGCAACACCTACGGCTTCTTCGGCCGCACCTCGACCCGCGAGCAAGACCCCTGGGACATGGGCTGGTGGCGGTATCGGATCCCCGGACTCGGCGAGGTCGACTTCCGACGCTATGTCGACGCGCTCTACCAGGGTGGCTTCGACGGAGCACTGTCGGTTGAGCACGAGGACCCGGTATGGGGCGGGACGCCGGAGCGGGTCGAGGACGGGCTCCGGATTGCACACAGCAACCTGCGAGGGCTGGTGATCGCGTGAAGAGGGTCCTGGAGATTCGCAACCTGGTCAAGGAGTTCCCCGGGGTCAAGGCGCTGCAAGGCGTCGACCTCGACGTCCTCGAGGCCGAGGTGCATTGCCTGCTCGGCGCCAACGGCGCCGGCAAGTCGACGCTCATCAAGTGTGTGTCCGGCGTCCTCGAGCCGACGAGCGGCGAGATCCTTTTCCAGGGCGAGCCGCTGCCCCCCGGCGACCCCGCCGGCAGGCTCAAGCGCGGCATCGCGACGATCTATCAGGAGCTCGACCTCGTCCCGGACCTGAGCGTCGCCGAGAGCGTCTTCCTGGCACACGAGCCTCGCCGCTGGCCGCTGCTCGACCTCGACAAGATGTACCGGGAATCGGCTGCGCTCCTCGCCCGGCTGGGCCACGAATCGATCCCAGTGCGTGCGAAGGTTGGCCAACTGCGGCCGGCAGCCCAGCAGATCGTCTCGATCGCCCGGGCGCTGTCGGGAAACGTCCGGCTGCTGATCATGGACGAGCCGTCCGCGATCTTGGACGAAGGCGAGATCAAGACGCTCTTCGAGGTGGTTCGCCGGCTCACCGCCGAGGGTGTCGGCGTCATTTACATCTCGCACCGCCTCGATGAGATTCGGCGTATCGGCGACCGCGTCACCGTGCTCGCGGACGGGCGGACGACCGGTACGGGCCTGCCCGCTACGACCCCGACTGACCAGCTCGTGCAGCTCATGGTCGGACGTAAGGTCGAGCAGCTCTATCCGGAACGACTCGTGGGCACCGATCGTGTGCTGCTCGAGGTTCGGGACGCCAGACGGCTTCCCGCTGTTCGCGGCGTGAGCCTGAAGGTTCACGCGGGCGAGATCGTCGGCTTGGGTGGGCTCGTCGGGTCCGGTCGGACGGAGCTCCTCCGACTGGTCTACGGGCTAGATCAGCCCGAGGCCGGCGAGTTCCTCGTCGAGGGCAAGCTGCTGCGTTCCAACCGCCCGGGCCATGCGATTCGGCGAGGACTCGGCCTCGCTCCCGAGGACCGCAAGTCGCAGGCGCTCGTCCTCGACTGGAGCGAGACGAAGAACGTGACCATCGCGGACCTCAACCGCTTCTCGCGCGTGCTGCTGGACGTGCGGAACGAGCGCGCCACCGCGCACGAGCAGCTCAGGTCGCTGAACACGGTGCCGGACGATCCCGATCGCGTCGTTCGCCTGCTCTCGGGCGGCAACCAGCAGAAAGTCGTGCTCGCGCGATGGCTGCTCCACCAGTGTCGCGTTCTGCTCCTCGACGAGCCGACCCGAGGCGTCGACATCGCGACGAAGGCCGAGATCTACCGAATCATCAGCGACCTCGCGAAGTCGGGCCTGGGCGTCCTCGTCGTCTCCTCGGAGCTCGAAGAGCTCGTCGGCATCTGCACCCGCATCCTCGTCATGCGCGACGGCGAAATCGTCGCAGAGCTCGACGGCAAGGACGCCACGGAGCACGAGCTCCTTCGCCACGCGGTCGCGCCCAGCGATGCTCCCGAACTAGCCGAGGAGGTTGTATGACCACCCCTGCCCCCGCCGAACAGGCGGCCCCCGCGTTCTCGGACCGACTGAAAGGGCTTCGGATCCAGGAATACGGGCTCGCCGCCGTCGTCGTCCTGCTGTTCGTCGCAGGCTCGATCCTGAAGCCCGAAACCTTTCCCACCCTGGACAACGTCCGCAACATGCTGACGCAGGCAAGCGTTGTCGGAGTGCTCGCGATCGGGATGACTTTCGTGATTGCGACAGCCGGCATCGACTTGTCTGTCGGCTCGATCGTCGCAGCGGCGGGCGTCTTCGGCGGGATCCTGATCGGCGACGGCACGAGCAGCCTCGTCTTCATCCTCGGCGCGATCGCGTTCGCAACCTTTCTCGGAACGGTCAACGCGACGGCTGTCGCCTACGCACGGATCGTGCCCTTCATCGCGACTCTCGCCATGTTCTCGATCGCCCGGGGCCTCGCGTTACTTCTGAACGACAAGCTGCCGGTGAGCCTGCTCGACCTGAATGGCGGCTCGTTCGGAGACCCGCGCCCGTTCTCGTTGCTCTGGTTCGGCAACGGCAGGATCTTCGGAATCCCGGTATCCGTGTATGTCTTCGTCGCGATCACGATCGCCGGCTGGATCGTCCTCAATCGCACGAGGTACGGTCGCTACGTCGTTGCGGTGGGCGGCAACCGCGAGGCCGCGCGCATCGCCGGCGTCCCCGTCCGGAGGATCATCTTCAGCGTCTACGTGCTATCCGGACTACTCGCCGGTGTGGCGACCGTGCTCCTGTGCGCGCGGCTCGGAAGCGCTTCGCCCGTGAGCGGAAATCTCTACGAGCTCGACGCGATCGGGGCGGTCGTGATCGGCGGGACGAGCCTTGCCGGCGGACGGGCGACGATCGTCGGCACGTTCCTCGGCGTCCTCACGTTCGCACTCATCTTCAGCCTCATGACGCAGCTCAACCTCTCGACCGAAGTCCAGCAGGTGACAAAGGGCTTGATCGTGCTCGGAGCCGTCCTGCTGCAGCGCTCGGACTCGCGGTACTGATGCTCAAAAAACACGGCAACAGGAGGTACGTAATGTCGCGCAAGCGGCTCATCATCTGGATCGTCGCAGCCTCGCTGCTCGCGATCGGGACCACTGCCTGCAGCATCGGCGGCGGCGACGAAGTGACAAAGACCGTCACCGTCAGCGGAACGACGTCGAGCGGGACGTCTTCCGGGAAGACGGTGAAGATCATCGCCAGCGTTCCGCCGACAGACCACGGCTGGCTCGGCGCCATCTCGAAGGACGCCAAGGCCGCGGCCAATCAGCACGACGACGTCGATTTCGAGCTGCTGCAGGCCGCGGACGCAGATTCCCAGGCGCAGCAGATCGAGCAGGCGATCTCGCAGAAGCCGGACGTGCTCGTCGTGCTCCCGCAGGACGGTGCCGCGCTCACGCCGGTTGCCCAGAAGGCCGAGCGGGCGGGCATCCCGGTGGTCAACATCGACCGCCTCTTTACAGCGCCCGACGCCGCGACGGCGACCGTGCTCGGCGACAACTACCAGATCGGAGTTCTGGCGGCGAACTACATCGCGGACGAGTTGAAGTGCAAGGGCAACGTCGTCGAGATCCAGGGTCTGGCCGGCATCTCGGTCACGACCGACCGAACGAAGGGCTTCACGGACACTCTCAAGAAGAAGTGCCCGGGGGGTGGCATCAAGATCGTGGCCTCGCAGCCGGGCGACTTCAACCCGGACAAGGGACTGACGGTGATGGAGAACATCCTCCAGGCCCAGAGCGACATCGATGCGGTGTACACGCATGACGACGACATGGCGCAGGGCGTCGTGCAGGCCATTCGCAACGCGAACCGCGACGACGAGATGTTCCTCACGGGCGTCGGCGGGTCGCAGGACGCGATGAAGCAGATCGAGGAAGGTGGCCTCTACCGCGCCACGTTCCTGTACAACCCGAACATGGCCGCCACGGCCGTGAACATGGCGCGCCTGATCGCCCTCGGCGAGGGCTTGTCCGAGCTCGTTCCCCCCGAGGTGCCGCGCCAGCTGGTCGTTCCCGCTGCCGTCGTCACGAAAGACAACGTCAAAGAGTACGAAAAGTACGCGTTCAACTAGTCGGATCGGTCACGCGGCCCGCTGGATCTCGGATCGTTCGGCGGGCCGCGGCAACTTCACATCTGGATTGGATCGCTCTCGGCGCCTAGAGGCTCTTGAGGTACTCGACCAGGTCGGTCTGCTGGCGCGCGCCCAGCCCGAGGCCGAAGCATGTGTTGTAGTGCTCCACCACGGCGCCCAGCGTCGGGAAGCGGCCGTCGTGCCAGAAGCCACCCTTTGCATGGGCGAACAGTCCCTTGAGCGGCGTCGTGCGGTACATGCCGGTCGGTGAGCGGTCGGCCTGGAAGGCGTCGGTGCAGATCTCCGTGGGCCGGTGCAGGTTCTGGCCCGGCTCGGTGAAGAGGGGCGGGACGTGGCAGTTCGCGCACTTGCCGATCCCGTTGAAGATCCTCTCGCCACGCCGCGCTGCGGCAGGATCGAAGCTGCCGCGGGGCGGGTTCGGCGCCGGCAGCCCGAGCTGGTAGTCGTGGAGGGCGGCGAGCTTCGGCGTGATCAGGTCGGGCGTGTTGCGAACGTTCGCGAAGCCGGCCCGGGCGGCGATCGGGAACCTCGCCGCGTCGTTCAGGCGTGGGTCGAAGAAGGTGCCCTTGCCGTGCATCTCGAGGTTAGCGACGAAGGCGTTCCAGTACGTGACCGAGCCCCATCCCGTGTAGGTGTGGAGGTTGACCCCCGCGAGGCCGAACGCCGGTGGAATCAGCACCGCAGCCGTCTTGCCGTCGGGCCGGAACCCTTTCCCGTCGAGGAAGAGCTCCGCGTCGAACTTGCCCGGCCCCCAGGCGGCCAGAACCCTGTTCACGGTCGCTTCGTCGACGCCGAGCAGGTCGGTGAGCGGCCTCTTGTTCGGAGCCAGCGAGACGATCGCCCCGACGTTGAGGTCGCGAGCCGGCCAGCCGTCGAGCCGCCGGCCGATTCCCGGAGCGAACGAGTCGTCGACGGTCGAGTGGCAGACGGCGCAGGTGATCCCGATCGAGCTCAGGGTCCCCTGCCGGTTGAAGAACCCCTCGAGGCCGACGACCGAGTTCAGCTTCAAGAGCGCGAGCGTCGTCGCCGGAGAGTCGAGGTCGACCCGGCCGTGGCGGAGGGCGTTCTTGAGCTTTTCCGGGAGGGCCGTCGAATCGACCTTGAGCCCGACCGCGAGTGCGGTTCTCGGGCTCACTCCCGGGCCGACGCCTCCGAGCCCTTCGCCCTCGATCGCCCGGTGCAGCTGCAGGGACCCGCCCCAGAAGGCCTCGTCGCCGAAAGTGTCGAAGCGGAAGACCTGCTTGCCCTGCTGGAAGAGCTGGTCGGCGGCCCTTTCGTTGGCGACGTCCTGGTCGCCGGTCACGCCGCTCACGGCGAGGTTCACGGCCACGAAGCCGAGGTACAGGATCAGGCCGACGCTCGCGATCAGCGCCAGCCGCCCGAGCCCCTTCGTGATCGCGCTCATCCGCTCCCCGATCGTAGGACTCCTCCGCACGGGACCCTGTGATCGCTGTCACATCGGCTCGAGGACGCGCTCCGGAGCGACGAGCAGCCGATAGGTGTGGCCGCGGCGGACGACGAAGCCGGTCCGCTGCAGCTCGTCCAGCGACCTAGTCACGGTCTCCCGGGACGACCCGATCATGTCGGCCAGCAACGTATGGCTCACCGGGAAGTCGATCCTGATCCCGTCCGGGGCGACGTGGCCGTAGTTCTCTGCCAGCTGGAGGAGCTTGCGCCGCACCCGCTCGATGTGGCGTGTGTGTGCGAAGTTCCCGAGCGCCGCCTGCTGCTCGGCGAGCGTCTGCGCCAGCTGCTCGAGCAGCGCGTCGGCGGCTCCCCGAGCTCCGAGGAGGCGGTCGCGCGTGTCGGCGGTGATGCCTCTGAGGCGGGACGGCACCAGGCCGAACAGCGCCTCCTCGGGCGCCGGTGGAAGCAGGATCCCGCCCGGCCCGACGTCGCGCGTCACGATCGAGCGGGCGAGTCCCGGGGGAGTGCTGCGCAGAACGACGAAGCCCTCCTCGACGGCGAGCAGCACGGCGCCCGCAAACGACGCTTCGAAGTGGGGCTCACCGGCGGCGATGTCGAATACGGGACAGCCGCTGAGGATCTCCGCGATCCCATCGCTCCGACCAGCGCTCTCCATCACATGATGCGTGTTGCACAGCCACCGTTTCTTACCGCGCTCCGCCGAATCCGCGTCTCGTGCGGCTGTACAACACTGCGCACGTTTCACGGATCGAGGCGGCGTAAGTGCTGGAGCGGCTTGACCCGTCTTCCCGCGTCGTTTATTCATACTGAACAGTGAGCGCCGCACACGACCCGCGTCTGACCGTCGGGTTGATCGGGCTCGGCAACATGGGCACTGCGTTTGCCGAGCGCCTTCTCGACGGCGGATACGACCTGCTGGTGTACAACCGCACCGCGTCCAAGGCGGATCCACTCGCCGCTCGCGGCGCAGCCGTCGCCGACACGGCCGCGGAGCTGGCTGAACGGGTCGACGTGGTGCTCACGTCGTTGCCGAACGACGGGGCGCTCGAGTCCGTGGCCGAAGAGGTCCTCGGTGCCATGCAGGCGGGCTCGGTGCTCGTCGACCTGAGCACGGTCTCGCCGTCTGCCTCCGCACGGGTGGCGACGCTTGCCGAGGAGGCTTCGGTCGACTACCTGCGCGCGCCGGTCAGCGGCAACCCGACCGTCGTGCGCGCCGGGAACCTGAGCTTCATCGTCTCCGGCCCCCGCGAGACGCTCGAGCGCGTCGAGCCGGTCATCAAGACGATCGGTCCGACGCTTCACCACGTCGGGGACGGAGAGCAGGCCCGGATCGTCAAGCTCGCGCTCAACCTGATGATTGCGGGGTTGGCGCAGCTGATGTCCGAGGCTCTCGTGCTCGCCGAGGCCTCCGACGTCTCCCGCAAGGATCTCCTCGAGACGATGGCGAGCTCGGCCGTCGGCGCGCCGTTCGTCCAGTACAAGACGAAGCCTCTGCTGCGCGACGACTTCTCCGCGACGTTCACCACGGCCCTGATGGAGAAGGACATCGACCTCATCCTCGACGCGGCGAAGCAGGCAGGCGTGGAGCTGCCGGTGGCGCAGGAGATGAAGGGCCTCCTCCGGGCGACCGCCGAAGCCGGCTATGCGGACGACGATTTCATGGCGCTCTTCCTGCGGCTGCGGAGCGCGTCCCTCGACCAGGAGGTGGTCCGGTGAGAAGCAGGTCGGTGGGCTCGCCCGACGCGACGCGGGCGGTGGACTGGGAGCAGCGCATCGACTTTCCGCGCCTGCGCGGCGACCGCCTCGAGCGGGCGAAGGCTGCGCTCGAAGCGTCGGAGCTCGGGGCGCTCCTCCTGTTCGACCCGAACAACATCCGCTACGTCACCAGCACGCACATCGGCGAGTGGGCGCGCGACAAGAACGCCCGCTTCGCGCTGCTGAAGCGGGGCGCCGACCCGATCCTGTGGGACTTCGGCTCGGCCGCCCGCCACCACCAGCTGTTCGCGCCCTGGCTCCCGCCCGAGAACTTCCGAGCCGGGGTCGCGCCGATGCGCGGCGCGATGCCGGTCGAGACCGGGATCCCCGACCGGCTGGGCGACAAGATCGCGCGCGAGCTGCGCGAGTCCGACCTGCAGGACGAGCCGCTCGGCATCGACATGGCCGACCTGGTCACGATTGAGGCGCTGCAACGGGCGGGAATCCAGGTCACCGACGGCTCGCGGGTCATGCTCGAGGCGCGGAAGATCAAGACGGCGCAGGAGATCGCGCTGCTCGATCAGTCCGCGGGCCTCGTCGACGCCGTCTACGACGAGATCTACCGGATGCTGCGGCCGGGCGTGTACGAGCACGAGATCGTCGCCCGCGCCCACCAGCTGCTGTTCGAGATGG
>Ga0126313_10002326_pt1 | contig 10570 bp, 16 predicted proteins | sample Plot105A_FD_89954 | JGI IMG/M metagenome (GOLD analysis project Ga0126313, IMG submission 89954) | Serpentine soil microbial communities from UC McLaughlin Reserve, CA, USA - Plot105A | ecosystem: Environmental > Terrestrial > Soil > Grasslands | place: USA: UC McLaughlin Reserve, Lake County... | reverse complement strand
GGCGATCGCCTCGAGCACCTCCTCGGCATCGCCCCCGAGGACCGCTGTCATGGACGTGGGCCTCGCCGCACTCGCGGCAGCCATCGCCCGGCCTCTCTCCCGAACGAAAACCATCGCTTGCTCGGCCGACAGCACGCCGACCCCGGCGGCTGCGGCGATTTCACCGACCGAGTGTCCAGCAGCAACGCCGATGAGAGGGTACGCGTCGGCGGGATGCGGAAAGAGCTCCAAGGCCGCTAACAGCCCGGACGCGACCAGGAGTGGCTGTGCGACGGCCGTGTCACGAATCGTCTCGGTGTCGGCATCGGTGCCGTAATGGCGAAGATCAAGCCCGCAAACCGCCGAAAGCCAGGTCAGGCGATCGGAGAAGGTCGACTCAGTGAGCCACGGCCGAAGGAAACCGGGCGTCTGCGCCCCCTGCCCCGGCGCCACGATTGCGAGCACGCCCTAATCGTTCCGTGACCTTCGACCGAAAGTCGCACGGGCAGGCCACGAATCTTCGGATGTCCAATTGTCAGGTTCACACAAAGCCGGGGCCGACCGGCGGAGCTGGCCCCTCCACCTTCTCGACTTGGGGCCGACCGGCGGAGCTGGCCCCTCCACCTTCTCGACTTGAGCCCCTGCACCGGCTCAAGCGCCAGGACGGGGCTCAAGCTCCTGGGACGGTGGGCTCAAGGTCGCTGGGAAGGTGGGCTCAAGCTCGCTGGGGAGGTGGGCTCAGCGGAAGCTTCTTGACAGCCGACCCGGGAGGGTCAGACGTCAGAGACCTCGTCCGAAGCAGTGCGTTTGAGCAGGCGACCGAGGGTGAGGGCGAGGCGGAGGGCGTACGCATCCCGCGGGTCGGTCGGGCTGTAGCCGCTGACCTCATGAATCCGTCGTAGCCGGTACCGGACAGTATTGGCGTGGACGAACAGGGCCCGTGCGGCGGCTTCAACCGAGGAACCTTGATCAAAAAACGTCACCAGTGTCTCGAGCAAGCCGCCGCCGGCTGCGAGCAGCGGGTCGTACAGGCCCCGGGCCAGCTCACGCCGGGCGTGACCGTCCCCGGCTAGAGCGCGCTCCGGCAGCAGATCGTGGGCGGTGACCGGACGAGGAGCCTCGGGCCAGGCAATAGCCGCTCGGAAACCCGACAGCGCCTCCCGCGTACTCGCCGCGGCATCCATCAGATGTTCGACCGGTGGTCCCACCACGATCGGTCCAGGCCCGAAGTCCGCGGCGAAGGAACGAACCACATCCACGGCCCGATCGGCTGAGGTCAGCGAATTTCCTCCCAACACCACGATCATCCGATCACCTTGGACGGAACCCAGCATGTCGGCACCTGAAATGACTGAGGCGTGCCGGATGGCTTCCAGGGCCTGAGCAGGGTCCATTTGGGGTGCGGAGCCAACGACGGCGACGATTGCCGCCGCTGACCGCCAACCGAGGGTGGATGCCCGGGACAGCACGGTCTCGTCAGCTTCACCCCTTAACACCGCATCAACGACCAGCGCCTCGAGCCGGGCATCCCATGCACCCCTCAGTTCGGCGGCCCGGGCATAGATTTCGGCGGCGGCGAAGGCGACTTCCCTGCTGTACTGCACGATCGCTGCATGTAGCACCGGCCGATCACCCTTCGGCATCACCTCATCGATCTGAGCCTCGACGACCTCGATCGTGGTGCGCACCAGTTCAACGGTCTGGTGCAACGAAATCTTGCGGGTGAGTTCGCGCGGTGCCGAGCTGAAGACCTCTGAGGTACTCGGCCCACGCGGGTCCGGATCAGCGAACCATTTGACAAAACCGTCAATGCCGGCCTGCGCCACGAGTGTGATTTGTGATCTGGGTTCGGCATCAAGCCCGCGAAACCATTGGTGCCGTGCCTCCATCTCGGTGATCGTGGCAGTAGTCATCGCCCCGGTTACGGCGGAGAGTCGTTTGGCGATGCCCGCTCGGCTTCTGGCGGATGGCAGCAGGGACTTGGTAAGCCCGCGCGTGCTCGGCGCCATAGGCTGACACTCTAGTGGCGCTCTGCGAGCGCTACCCGGGGAGCGAACAAGAAAAAGCATGAGTGATCTTGATCTTCGACCGCAAGAGATCATTTGCGGCTCGGCTGGACGGCCGCAGCCGGAGCAACTATTGCTGAGGGCACGCCGGGTCTACCTGGGGAAGACGACCGAGGTTGCTCGGGCCCTGCCCGATGCCCAGATCCGGATGATCGGTGCCTGGTGTTTTCTTGATCACTACGGCCCTGAGGTTGTTAGAGATGGGCCAGGAATGCAGGTCTGGGCACATCCGCACACCGGTCTGCAGACGGTCAGCTGGCTGATGGAGGGCGAAGTCGAGCATCGCGACAGCCTTGGCTCGCAGGCGAGGGTACGACCCGGAGAGCTGCACATCATGACAGCCGGTCGGGGCATCGTGCACAGCGAGATTTCCCAGCCTGATAGGCCACCGACCTTGCATGGTGTGCAGCTGTGGGTCGCGCTGCCAGATTTCGACCGGGACACTGATCCGCGGTTCGAAAGCCACCTGGAGTTGCCCGACATCGCCCGGCTCGGGATCAGGGGCAAGTTGCTGATCGGTGAACTCGACGGAGTTCGCTCTCCAGCGCGAGCGTCGACCCCGTTGCTAGGCGCAGACCTGACAATTGCGCCAAATATCGATGTGACGCTGCCAGTGCAGGAGAGCTTCGAGCATGGGGTCTTCGTCGTGGCGGGTGAGGCAGTTGTCGAGTCGACCACAGTTCAGGTTGATCAACTTCTGTATCTAGGCGCGCAGCGTGAGTGGATCTCTCTGCATAGTGATCAAGGCTGCCGGGTGATCTTGCTCGGTGGCGAACCGTTCCACGAGCAGATTGTGATGTGGTGGAACTTCGTCGGCCGCAACCACGAGGAGATCGTTGCCTTCCGCACTGCCTGGCAGCGTCGCGATGCCCGGTTTCCGCCCGTCGTCGACCGAACGGAGAAGGTGATGGAGGCTCCGGCAATGCCGACCGTACGGCTCAAGCCGCGGCCCCGCCGTCAGGCTGGAATGTGACTGCGATAGGACGGTCATGAATCCGGTGGAGGCGCTGCGCGAGATTGGCTTTCTCCTCGAACGCTCCCGGGCCGACACCTATCGGGTACGGGCGTATCGCGCGGCGGCTGATGTGATCTCACGCCTCACAGACGAAGAATGCCAAGATCATCAGCGGGAGAACACCTGGGGGAAGGTACAAGGGGTTGGTCCCAAGACGGCGGTTGTCATCAGTCAGGCGATGGCTGGACAAGTTCCGGATTACCTACAGCGGCTGCGAGCGGAGAAGCGACCGCTGATCGAGGGTGGGCTGGCCGTGCGCGCCGCCGTTCGAGGCGATCTGCACTGCCACTCGAACTGGTCCGACGGCGGAAGTCCACTCGAGGAGATGATGATCACTGCCCGTTCGCTTGGACATGAGTACTGCGCGATCACTGATCACTCACCGAGACTCACCGTTGCGCGGGGATTAACCGCCGACCGACTTCGAGAGCAGATGGCTGTGGTCGACAGCCTGAACGATGCGATGGCCCCATTTCGGGTCCTGCGCGGGATTGAGGTCGACATCCTCGAAGACGGGAGCCTCGATCAAGATCAAAACTTGCTCGGTGAGCTGGACGTCGTCGTGTCGAGTGTGCACTCGAAGCTGCGGGCGGACTCGGAGACGATGACCCATCGGATGGTCGGCGGGATCGCCAATCCGCGAACCAATGTGCTAGGGCATTGCACCGGTCGATTGATCGAAGGTGAGCGCGGATTGCGCCCCCAATCAGTATTCGATCCGGAGGTGGTGTTCGAGGCCTGCCGCACGTTCAACGTTGCCGTGGAAATCAACTCACGGCCGGAACGCCGCGACCCACCCACCCGACTGCTGAGCATGGCCATAGACATGGGGTGCCTGTTCTCGATTGACACCGACGCTCATGCGCCCGGGCAGCTGGAGTTTCTCGCCTACGGGTGCGAGCGGGCGGAGGCCCTTGGGATAGATCCCGACCGGGTGATCAACACATGGCCACTGGACCGCTTGCTAACCTGGTGCAAGAAGGGTGGGCGCTAACCTCAACGGGTGAACGACCTGGAGCTTGCTGCCGATCTCGTCAAAACGGCTGGAACGCTCGCCGCCGGGATGCTGGTCGAGGGCCTTGAGACGCGGTACAAGACTTCGGTCTCCGACGTCGTTTCTGCTGCCGATCACGCGGCCGAAGAGGCGGTGGCCAATCGACTGGCAGCACTCCGACCGCAGGATGGCGTTGTCGGCGAGGAAGGAACCAAGCGTGCAGGGAAGGGTCGGACCTGGTACGTAGATCCAGTCGATGGCACGTACAACTTCCTTCATGGCGTGCCGTACTGGTGCTCGGCGGTTGGGCTGGCCGACCAGAGCGGTCCGGTCGTAGGAGCGGTCTACTTTCCGGGTCGCGAAGAGCTGTGGGTGGGAGGCCTCGGTCAGCCCACCACCTTGAACGGCCGGCCCCTTGCTGAGCTGATCGACCAACCTCTCGCCTCGGTCTCGATCGCCACCTACTTTCATCCTCGTCATCTGGGCAATCAGCGCAGGTTCGCCAGCTGGCAGGCGGCAATTGCAGGTGCGGCAACCCTACGGATTCTCGGCTCCGCGTCAGTCGACCTGGCCTGCGTCGCCAGTGGCCGGCTCGGCGTGTTCTTGCAGGCGAACCTCAATCCCTGGGACTGGTACCCCGGAGCCGCATTGGTTCTTAGCGCCGGCGGAGTTGCCGACACGCTTCATCTTGACGACAGCCTCTGGCAGATCGCCGGCAACCATCTTGCGGTCGAGCAGACCAAGACCGCGTTGGAATCTGCGATTTCAACGGCGAACTCGGGTTGCGGGGGACATGGGGTTCCCCTCAGCTGAGTGCTCTGGCAGGCTTTGGCCCAACAGGTCGGAACTGCAGACACACGCGGAGGTGAGTCCGACGGCGGGACCGGAGGAGTTGAAGGCTCCGGCGGGAAACAAGCTCTCGCTCGCTTCTGGCATGGTGGTCCAGGAGCTCGGCTGGGATGAGGATGTCGACGACGACGTACGGGTGATGATCGAGGACTCGATTGACGGTGAGTTGATCGAGGAAGCAGTGGAGGCGGTCGACGTTGTGCTGCTCTGGTGGCGCGACGGTGACGGAGACCTTGTCGATGGCCTGGTCGATGCGCTGACGGATCTGAGCGACGCCGGATATATCTGGTTGATGACGCCGAAGGTAGGTCGTCCTGGCTACGTCGACGCGGCTGATCTTGCCGAGGCGGCAGTTACCGCTGGCCTAGCGCTGACCAATAGCGCCTCGGTGTCCACCGATTGGGCTGCCACGCGACTTGTCCGCCCACGCGGCGCGCGCCGGTGAGCCCGCCGGCGAACGGGACGCCGGCACCAAACAAAGGGTTGGCCTTCGACCTGCTCAGTGATCATTGGCCGCACGGCGCAATCGCGCGCTCGTAAGAGGTGTTCGATGATCAATTGGGATGTGCCGTGCGCGGATCGTTCGTTGTCGATGCAGACGGGAAGATCAGCTGGCAGGTGGTGAACCAGATCGGCGAGGCCCGGCAGCTCAGTGATGTGCTAGCAGGCCTGGCTGGTTGACTAGCGTGAGGGAGGAGAAGCTATGCCCTTGAATGGTGAGTACGAGCCGAGTCCCCGCTCATGGGTTCGAGAACAGGTCGAACGGTATGAGGCAACGGATGGCCGAGAAGCGAACACGCTGCGCGACACTGGCTTACCCGTCGTGATCTTCACCACCCGGGGACGCAAGTCAGGGAAGCTCAGAAAAATACCGTTGATGCGAGTGGAGCACGACGGTCAGTACGCGATGGTGGCATCGATGGGGGGCGCTCCGGAACACCCGGAGTGGTATCACAACATCAAGGCTGATCCGGAAGCGCTTATGGTGCAAGATGGTGCCGACCAATTCGACGCTCACGCTCGCGAGCTGGACGGTGAGGAGCGGGCGATCTGGTGGCAGCGTGCTGTCCAGGCGTACCCGCCCTATGCGGAATATCAGCAGCGCACCGACCGCAAGATTCCGGTTTTCCTAGTCGAGCGTCGGGACTGAGTCCGCTGTCGGCAGAATGGTTGTCATGATTCCAGTTCATCCCTTCGGATCCACCGGCCACGACAGCACCCGAGTTCTTTTCGGCGCCGCAGCTATCGGCGCAGTGAGCCAGGATGACGCTGATCGAACTATGGAGCTGATCCGCAGTCACGGCATCAACCACATCGATACGGCCGCAAGCTACGGAGAGGCTGAGCTGCGCCTGGGTCCATGGATGGAGGAGCATCGCTCCGACTTCTTCCTGGCAACTAAGACTGGCGAACGCAAGCGTGACGAGGCCTACGCCCAGATCTCACACTCGCTGGAGCGGCTTCGTACCGATCAGGTAGACCTGATTCAGCTCCACAACCTGGTCGATGAAGAGGATTGGCGGACGGCCTTTGCTCCAGGTGGTGCGCTCGAGGGGGTCGTTCGAGCAAAGGAAGAAGGGCTGGTCCGTTTCATCGGCGTGACTGGCCACGGCGTGACGGTCGCGGCTCAACACTTGCGGTCGTTGGCTGAGTACCCCTTTGATTCGGTGCTGCTGCCGTACAACTATCCGATGTCGCGCAACGCCGCGTACATGGCGGACTTCGAGGCCCTGGTCGAGCTTTGCCAGCAGCAGAGCGTCGCGATCCAGACGATCAAGGCAATTACTCGGGCTCCATGGGGGGACCGACCGCACAGCGCAAGCACCTGGTACGAACCCCTTACCGATCAGGGCGCGATCGATGCCGCGATCAGTTGGGTGCTCGGTCGAGAGGGCTTCTTCTCGAACTCCGTTGGCGACATCCATGTCCTGCCCAAGGTGCTGAATGCCGCTGAGCGTTTCACCGAACGCCCATCGGACGATGTTATGCGAGAACTCGACCAAGCTTTCGGCCTCGAGCCACTGTTTGTGTGATCTTGGGCGCTTCTCCGGCGGTCGCTCCCGGCTTGGGAGGGTTCGGCGGCGGGAATACTGGTCAGGTCAGTTATTGCCCTGCTGGAGTCACGCTGTCGACTGTTGAGCGGTTCCGAAGCAGAGCGCCATGCTCAGCATGAAAACAAAGAATCCGATGAAGCCAATGTTGGAGATTGCCGAGATCACCGACGATGCCGGACTTAGCAGGCCTAACCAGCCGGGCGAGCAGGCCGACCAGTAGGCCCAACCATCCGATCCACCGCGGCAGCGCTCGGGTGCTAAGGATGGCCGCCCCGTACATCGGAACGACCACACCCCAGCCGAGGAAGTTGCCGGCGGCGTTGGTCACAAGGGCCGTTGCCGCCAATGTGTCGGCAACGGCAGCGAGCGTCGCCTGTCCACCTGGATCGGCGTTCACGTAGGCCGGCACTAGTTCGTAGGCCGCCGCTATGGGGACCAGGTGCGAAACGGTTACCAGGGTCAGTCCGACAGCGCCGAGAATCGGAGCCAGAATCATCACCGGCCCGGCCACTCGAAGGGCGTCGTAGAACCCCACCAGGGCGACGATCCCAAGGAAACCCATGAGGATGACCAACCAGGCTCCAGCGAAGAACAAACTGCCGGCAGCAGCGACGGTCTAGGGGCGCGTGAAGCCAGCGACTCAATCGCGGCACTGCTAGCGTGCCGGAGCTGCAGTACTAGCTTGCTGCTGCAGGCCGGCCAGATGGAAGTTGGGAGGATCACCCCGGTGGATAGGGACGCAGTTCAAGACCTTAACCACATGCTGAGGAACCTTGAGTCAAGGCTGCCGAGGTTCGCCGAGACGCTCCGCTCCCAGGAGGAAACCGCCGCGTCGGACTCGATCGATGCGGAACAGCTCGGGCAGTTACGCCAAGCGTTCAACAAGCTGATGCGCGGCTTCGAGTAGAACGATCGAGACCTAGACACGCCGGACCCAATGGGATCCAGCCGCTGCATTCCTCGTCAGCGACTCCACTCATCGCACACCGGATGGCTGGACACGAAGTTTCGTGACCGCCGACAAGGACGACATGATCAAGAAACGGAGTCGGCTGCGGTCGGAAGTGGGGATCTTCGGGGGATCGTCCAAAAGCTGATTCTGACTACCGTTAGGCGCATGGCGGAGCGGCGTGGAGGGCGGCGAACAAGTCAGATCAGTTTGATAGCGTTCCTCGCTGGCATCGGCCTCTTGGGCATTGCAGTTCTGGCCAATATCTTGAGCATCCTCCCCGAGCTGGTTAAAACTGTCGTCGCAATTGTGGGCGTTGCTGGAATGATCTACGGGCTTGCCACCGGAGCATTGGTTGCTTTCAGCCGCGACTATGAGAAGTAGTACGGCCGCGGCGTCGGAGCGGTTCGCGCTTTGCCTTGGACATGGCGCCTGGGTAGGTAGTCCGGCTTCGCCTTCTAAGGGATGTCAAAGACGACGGTGGCCTTGAGCTGGGTTCCCACGCCGTCTTCGGCGACTTGGCGCAGGACCGTGTTTCGCTGAGCCCACGTGGGTATTGCCGTAGGACAACCACACTGTCGAGAGGAACACCCGTGGCACTTCAAAACTTTCCCTCCCGGTCCCTGCACGACGTCGGCCTGGCCGCCTGGTTCGGCGGCACGCTCGCCAACGCGGTGAGCCTGAACCGGGCCGTCGGGGAGACCGACCGGTACAGCACCGCCGGCCGGGTGACCAACGCCGGCTGGGACGCCTGGACACCGGTCAACGCGGCGGCCATCGGTGCCCATGTCGTCGGAGCGGTCGGCCAGCTGCTCGGCAACAGGGACCGCGTGGCGGCGCAGAAGGGTGTGGCCGCGATGTCGGTGACCAAGAGCGTACTGACCGCGGCGGCGCTGGGGGTTACCGCGTACAGCCGGATGTTGGGGCGCAAGGTGTCACAGCAAACCGACGTTCCCGTCGAGTCCGGCACCCAGCCGGCCGAGACGACCCCGCCGGACGTGGCCAAGGCGCAGCGGCAGCTGAAGGTGCTGCAGTGGGCCGTCCCGGCGATCACCGGAGCGATAATCGTGGTTAGCGCCTACGCCGGTGAGCAGCAGCGGCCGGCCGCCGTCCAGGAGGGTCTGCTCGATGGCTGAACCCGGCCGCTGTCAGGGAGGGTCTGCTGCAGCGGCTGAACCGGCCCAGCTGACGCCTGGGACGAGTCGGGTCGGGTGTCGGGCGGTTTTGTTGGTGGCCGCGCACCAGCTGGCTGGCTGAACGAGGTGTGGGAACAGCCCGACTCGAACGGGCGACCTCTTGTTTGTAAGACATAGGCACGGCGTCCGCCGTAATTCGCCGAAGTACGTTTTGGCAGGTCAGCGACGCTTTCCATGTTCAGCGAACCTCGGCGAACCTCCGCGAACCGCTCCCCGTGGCTACACCCGTGGCTACATTCCCAAGATCATCTACGGCAGGAGGTGAGCCGCTAACCAAGATCAACAACGCTTGACCACCAAGTAAGCGGCCTGCCCGGTGCGCGAACACCAGACAGGCCTAGGAGATCCACCAACCCGCTAAGGAGCCAGATCCCCAATGAGCAAAGTAACGCAACTGTCCACCGGCCGGATCACCGCAGCCGACGACATCATTACCATCACCTACACCGAAGAATCCGGCCTCGTTCTCATTCGCTGGCCCCGCCAAACCGGCGAGCATCAGAAATCCAGCGGCTACCAGCTCCTCGCCGCGTCGGATTCGGGTGGCGAACCAGGCCCGGAACCCCTTGCAACCGTCGCCCCAGCTTCGCACCGCTCTTAACCGAACACCGTGCACATTCCGGTCTGGTGTTGGACAAGCTGTTTATCTGCGCCGCCGACCACCCAAGCCGTTTAGCAGTGGCCCGGTCGACAATGTGACCGACGACCAAAGAGCGAGGGTTCAGCCGCCTCACACCGGCGACCACAATAAACGTCTTGCCTGTGTAGTCGATCGCCAGGCCACAGACGGCACAGGGCCGCCGTAGACGCTTCCAATGTTTCCGGTTCGCCCCCGGATGCCGGGTAGTGGCAAGTAGCGGGTCGTCGGGGCCGTGAGGCCCTCTCCAGGGCATATCTCAGCCAATCCCCGGCAACGGCAGCGGGGTTGCGGCTGCGGCTGGAGCGCTGCATGCGGCGCCGGTCGGAACACCGTCGACGTTTCGACCACATACCCGGTTTCAACCTCAACACCGGCCCAGCGGACACGGCGATACCAGCGGCGAACGGTGCGGACAGCCTGTTGGTCTGTTGAGGCTGTCCCCGTCTCCGGTGCTGGTACACGTGTACCAACCACCTCGCTGGGGCCCATGGACCCCAAAGCCACAGTTACCTCTGCGGCTTCGAGGTGGTCGTACCCGCCTCGAAGCGCTGACAGTAACGACCGGCGGTTATGATCCCGCATTCCCCGCCAATCCTCCACCGTCACACCTGCCACACGTACCGACTCCCCCGCCAGACAGTGACCACCGTGACCGTTCCGCCGTCGGCCCGTTTAATGATCACGGTGCAGAACATGCCTACAATGCATCGCCATGGAACATCTCGGCCCGGTGCTCATCCATAACCCGACGCTCCTCCCGCATCGCCTCCAACATGCTGCCGATCGGTGAATCCGGATGTACCTTCACCCACTCGTGCCGGGCAGCCG
>Ga0126313_10002325_pt1 | contig 10576 bp, 10 predicted proteins | sample Plot105A_FD_89954 | JGI IMG/M metagenome (GOLD analysis project Ga0126313, IMG submission 89954) | Serpentine soil microbial communities from UC McLaughlin Reserve, CA, USA - Plot105A | ecosystem: Environmental > Terrestrial > Soil > Grasslands | place: USA: UC McLaughlin Reserve, Lake County... | reverse complement strand
CGAACTTGGAATCAAGCTAAAGACGGTGTACTTTGGCGAAGAGTACCTTCGTATGCTAAAGAATCCTAAATATGGCTATGGCTCATGTATGAATCCTTGCATCGATTGTAGAGGCATGATGTACAATGCAGCCAAGGAGCATATGAAAAAGACAAATGCTGATTTTGTAATAACAGGTGAAGTGCTGTTTCAGCGCCCTATGAGCCAAAACAATCGTGCATTACATATCATTGAAAAAGAGACAGGTATGGAATGCAAGGTTTTACGCCCGTTATCTGCAAAGCACCTCCCACCGACAGATGCGGAAAAGATGGGGTTGATAAACCGCGAAAACATGGGCGATATTAAGGGTAGGTCAAGAAAAGGGCAGCTGATGCTGGCAAAACACTTTGCCATATCTGAACCACCAAATGCCGCCGGGGGATGTCTATTAACAGATCCCAGCTTCTCAAAGCGTGTCAAGGATATTTTGGATCACTGCGACGACATTCCAACTCTTAACGATATTGAGCTTTTGAAAGTTGGCAGACATTTCCGGGTTACGCATGATGCCAAGTTCGTGGTTGGCAGGAATATGGACGAAAACGAGGTTATAAAGGCACTTGTGGCTGACGGTGACGTCACTATAGAAGTCAGGGACTATGTTGGGCCAACATGTATACTCCGGTGCAAAAACCACGATGATTCGTTAGTGGCAAAATGTGCTGCAATAGCGGCGCGTTACTCTGATGCCCCTAGGCACGAGCTCTCTAAGGTCTCAATAAGTGTAAACGGAGACAAAAGTGAAATTATAGTCACGCCGGCTGACATTGCTACGATAGAGATGATGCGCATATAAACAAGAACAATAATAATGATGATAATAATAATATCATATCCTATAAAGAAAAGAACCGATTCCGCATTACTACTATCATTGAGCTAAAATCAACTATTCGGTGAATGAGAATTGACCAGCATGACTATTGATTACACATGGCAAGCTCAACTGCAATTCGCAGAAGATAGATAGCAGATGCAGACACAGAAAACACCGGTTTATTTGAAGGCAATTACGCTGCGAGATCAGTCCGACATCGCTGTAGTAAAGGAAGATATCAAAAAACATATGATCCTGATTATCAGGGTAACGCCCCTTGCGCAAAAGGACTTGGAGGAATTACGCAAGGTTGTTGAGGATCTTTATTCCTATACACAGTCAGCAGGCGGCGATATTGCAAGGCTTGGAGAAGAGCGCATTGTCATCACTCCTCCAGGCGTCAAGATCTGGCGTGGCATATATGATCTAAAATAGCTTTATTGCTTCCTGCACCAATGGGTGCTGTGTCTGTATTCTAAACTGCTTATTTATCATACTTGCTAGGTTCTGCGCCTTTGGTCGCTCACCGTGGTTTACAAGAACTCGCCTAAGCTTGGGACGAAGTCGCATAACATATGCCATAAGCTGGTTGTAGTCACTGTGACTGCCAAGACCATCGATCCATTCGACTTGGCACTCAAGATTGATCATTTCACCCCCAATTGTAATTTGTCTGTTACCGTCTAGAAGCGCTCTACCTGGAGTTTCGAGCGATTGATAGGATAACATGATGAGCGTGTTTTTTGGATCATTCGCTATTTGCTTCAGATATCCTACAGATGGCCCTCCGATGAGCATGGATGAAGGAGCAAGGACTACTGAAGGCTCGCTAGGATTGAGAGTCTCCGATTCAACTATTGAGAATTGTGACCCGAAATAGCTTGTTTCCGACTCAAGCACATATTTGGCGAGCTCTTTTGAAAGAAATTCCGGATACGCCTCATAGACAGCTGTTGCATCTGAGATTATTTTTTCTACAAGCACTTTGGTCTGAAGCCGGCCGGCTTTTGTAAACCTGTCAAGTACAAGAATCAGCTCTTGGGAAATTCCAACTGCCGGCACCGGTAATAGTACGTGACCGCCTGCCATAACTGTCCTTTCAAGTGCGCTGGCAAGATTGGCCTCAGCCTGCTCTCGCGGGCACATGATATCTCCCTTGCCCCCGTATGTGCTTTCAATTATCATTGTTTCAACTCTGGGAAAATTCCAAGAAGCGTTTTCAAGTGCAAGGGTCTTGCCGAACTTCATATCACTTGTATATACAAGGTTGTGCTGGCCGTTGCCAATGTGCATATGAATTGATGCTGATCCTATGATGTGTCCCGAGTTTGAAAGCACCAGCTTGATATCTGGCGAAATATCAGTTACTATACCATACATCAGTGTTATCGCATGTATTACAGCGCTGTCGATGTCTTGCTCAGAATATAACACGTCATCCCCAGAATGCCTAAGATAATCGCGCTGAAGCATACTCATTAGCAAGAGAGTTGGCTCTGTGCAGTAGACCGGACCGCTATACCCATATTTGAAGAGCGCGGGTAGAAAGCCAGTATGATCAAGATGTGCGTGGCTGAGAACTACTGCATCTATATCTTCCATGCCTATTCCTGCAATGTCAAATCGAGGTATGGCTGCGAGTGGGTCCTTCGCCGACATATGGAGTCCACAGTCGAGAATAATCTTGCTTTCACGCGTTTCAAGTAGCATACATGACCTGCCTATCTCTGCAAATCCCCCTAGCGTGAGAAGGCTAGCTTCAGCCTGCTCAGTCAATTTAGGCCGAAATATCTTGTCTCCCACTTCTCTGTAGAACTTGATGCGCTGGCTCACTGTGTCGCTCAATGTCTTATAAAGTGTTTCAAATGGCAGCATGTTTTGTGGAGCTTTTCTAACCCTGACTTTCCAGCCTATTTTTTCTGTAAGATCTAAATCCCCAGCTTCGTGCAAAATGGTCCACGGCTTCTTAGCAAATATTACTGCCTCGCCTAAAGCGGCGTCAAAGAATGTGCCGGCAACGCCAGCCTCTCTTGGAATGGTGGTGTCTTCAATAACCTTAATAGACTCATCTTGAGAAAGCCTTAGCGACTCATCCGTCCGGATAACGATCCGCTTCTTTATGCTATTGACCATGTTTAGGACAAGCTGATTGTTCTGTAGTAGGTAGCTTGGGTTCTTAGAATAAAGTGCAATGCACGGACCTTCATATTCAATTTTAGTCAGGCTAGCCTCATGCGGCAGACTCTGCAGTATTACTGCCATGATATTTTGGCTAGCAGATTCATGATGGTAAGGCGATTTACGTTGCATGAATGTAATTCCTAGATGAAGACGTCAAACGAACGTCTCCGTCAAGAGTAATGGCATCTCTTACATTGATGCAGGTATTATTAAGTATTTGGCTTGTTTGTCTCAAAAAGTTAAGAATTGAAAAAAATATACCACACCGGTTTAAGTTGCATTACCAATCAGTTCAGAAGGTAATGTATAGCTCATGCTACAGTCATTTGCTACTGAAGTGTCACTACTGCAGAGAGAGCCAAAAGTCGTTAGATGTTGATAAGGCTGGATTACTGTTGTTGGTCTAGTAAATATAATAGGTTCGAAAATCCAACCTTGTTCAAACCGTTTCCAATGCGCTTCGACCATCACTCCCTTCTTGATACAGATAAATCAACAGCTACTACAAGACGAAGTTCTAAGATGCAAGTTGGTGTGTGGAAGTTAATAATATGATTATCAGCGTTATAAGATAATAGATATTTAACAAAGACATACATAATCAATACGGGTTCACTTACATGAATACTGAGATAGAGGGGCAGGAGCACATACCTGGTTTAAGTGAAGATAAACACAGGAGTGCCAAAAACTCTCTACTATGAATAATTCTCTAAACCAAGAGATCAACACAGAGATAGGTGCAAGCTTAATTAATTGCTATGTGCAGCGTTTTTTTAATTGAGTTCTCCTCCACCGACCCACCTGATGGAGTTGCCAAGAAAGATACTCATAGGTCAGGGCGTTGTTTCTCAAGTCGGTGTGCTTATTCGAACGCTTAATGAAAGTGCAGCTGAGGTAGCAGTTGTTACTGGCAGGACAGTCAAATCAAAGGCAGGCGATGAGCTAGACTCCTCTCTTGAAAAGGTCTCTCTAAAAAGATCAATGCACGTAGTAAGTCACGCTTCAATGGGCATCGTTAACAAGCTGCAGGACAAGATTGGCGACAAATTGCCCGACTTTGTAATCGGTTTTGGCGGCGGACGGTCTGTGGATATTGCAAAAATGACAGCTTTTAGGATAGGCAGACCATTTCTGAGCGTGCCAACATCAGCATCCCATGACGGAATGTCAAGCCCATTTGTTTCCATAAGAGGGACTAACAAGCCGCATTCCATAAAGGCAAGTACGCCAATTGGTGTAGTTGCAGACACTCGACTGATGTTGGAGGCACCGTCCCGACTTCTGGCTGGCGGCTGCGGTGACTTGGTTGCAAAAATAACTGCAGTTAAGGACTGGGAGCTCGCCCGCGATGAGAAGGGTGAGTATTTTGGAAGCTACGCAGCCAATCTTGCCTACATGAGTGCCAAGATAATACTTGAGGAATCAGAGAAACTGAGCTGCAAGAGCCAGTTCAGTATACGCACAATTGTTGAGGCGCTGATAAGTGCTGGCGTCGCCGCCTGCATCGCAGGTAGTAGCAGACCATGCTCAGGGGCTGAGCACCTCTTCAGCCATGCAGTGGAATATGTAGCGGGTTCAAACTTTGGGCTACACGGCGAGCGCGTTGGCATAGGCACGATAATGATGGCAAAGCTGCATGGCCTTAACTGGAATGAGATCGCAGAAACATTGAAAAATGTCGGCGCACCAACTGAGGCAAAGCAGATTAAACTGAGTGAAGAGCAAGTGGTAAAGGCATTGATGGCAGCTCGCTCGCTTCGCCCTGACAGGTATACCATACTAAGCAAGGTCAGGCTAGACAATAAATCTGCGTTTGAGCTTGCAAAGTCTGTTGGAGTGATTTAATGGTTGAGTTTCTACGGTAAACTGCTGCCTTTCTATGCACAAGCAGGAGTGTATTCAGTCTGAAATCGAGATAATGCACAGAAAATTCCGACCAAGAGCTCAGTCATAGTAGATTGAAATGGGGAATTTAGACTTCTGTTGAGAGGTGGGGAGGGGATTCGAACCCCTATAAATTCGCTAACCGCTGGTATGATCTGCAGGCGAACGCATGGCCGCTCTGCCACCCCACCACACAGCCGCTAGTTCTTTTTCAGCTCATAATTTAAAGCATTGGCATATGAACGCGCAGCAAGCTTGGCCACCCTAATCGGCTCTGGAATAGAGCCCTGTAGAGTAAAAGAATTCAGTATGGCAACTGCTCTCCTCCGATTTACTCTCCAATACCGGATGAAAAGATTCTTGCCGGTCTTGAGGGTCATGCGCTCGCGCCTTCCTAGCTTTTGATATTGTACAAGCTTATCTTGCCAATCGTCAAAGTGGTGTTTGATGCTATCCTCAAGTCCCTTTGAATCTTCAAACGTTATTGCAATTACAGGTAGACCTGTTTCTCTAGCAACCTGCTCACCATCTATGATGTTGTACATGCTGATAACAAGGCCATCAAGCATAATACAGTTGATGTCATCCCTTGCAAGTAACCTGTGCATCGAAATTATACTGTTGGTTGCATCATCGCCTTCTATTGTGGCAGTTCCGTATGCCATACCGTCTATTATGAGGTCTCGTCGCATAACCATGCCAGCTAGGATTGATTTCTTGGAGAATTTTTTGAAACTCTCAGCTATGCCAAGTACTCTGATCCCCTTTTTTTCTGGATGAACCCTGCGCACAATAATCTCAATCTTCTTGAGGCAGTTTTGATATAAGTTTATTGTTATAACTACACTTTTGTGACTAACCTGATCCTTATCTGACCATGGCGCATAAAGATGACGAGCGGCAACTACTTGAGAGGCGCCTTGCGGGTTAGTTAAACCTACTTCGAACCTACTTGATAGTTAGTTTGTTGGTGTAAATACTTCTCAGGAATCACTCCTTTCTTAATAGTAGTATTAGCCATACCGCCAGAGAATTCAACGGCTTGTATAGCTAGCAAAGTCAGTATTTCATAAGTAAATAGTCATCACATCATCATCATCTTGGCAAGACCTGTGTCCCGTTTGGCGCTACTAGCCTACCTTGTTCGAATTTGTAGCCATTTGTTGTACTGAATTCGGTTTTGTCAATTGACAGGAGATTCTAATAATGAAATTTCAGTTGCTGTTGTTGTTCAAGCCTAGACAGTATTAGTAGACTTTCGCTTAATGGATCAGGAATGAAAGAAAGAAAAAAGAGAGTGGAGAGTTAGAGTGAGAGGATGTGTGTGTCAGTTGTTGTTGTTGACTAGTTGTCGAGGAGCCCAGCTAAGTCCAGGTTGAAGTAGTTGTCGTTAATGTTGAATGCGTCTTGGTCTACGTCTGCATCAACATCTTGGTCTTGGTCAACGTCGAAGTCCTGGTCATTGTTGTTTGTTTGGTCATTGTTGTCAGCAGATGAGTCTGCGGTATTTTGGTTGTTATTTACTGATACGCTCGATCCTGACTGTGCAGCAGAAAAAGCATCTCCGCCGATTGCATTTCCGCCATCACCGTCATTGGAACCGCCATCTGACCAGCTATGCTTACCGTCCTTCTTGTCACAATCACCACAACCGTCATCACCGCCGTTACCGCCGCGTCCTCCTTCAGCGCTACCTCCAACAGCTGCTGAAGTTGCAGTTGATGTTGAAGTAGCAGTATTGGTCTGTGTTGCAGTAGCAGGTCCTGTAACTATTGCATTAGTTTGTTCGTTAGGTGCAGTAATTGTTGAACTTTGTTCTCCATTGGCAGTCGCAGTACCTTCTTGAGCTATAAAGTCTTCAAGGGTAGTGAATGCATCTTCTTCTTGCGCCACTGCGAACTGATTTAGCGGAATTACATATCCCGCTAGTGCTGTAATAGCTATGGCTGCGATTACAAGCTGTTTGTGTCTAAGTATTGAGTCAAACATCAGCGAGTATCTGTTAGTAAGGTATTAAAGGGTTGCTCATAGATAATATTTAAGAATCCAGATTGCATATATTTCCTCTGTATTATTATCAAACAATAATAGTAACTATTTCGACGGAACTATGACAGAACACATACTGGCAGATATCACTAGGAAGAGAGCAGACTCGTACTTTCACGCAAACTCAGATGTCCTAAAGCAGATGGACATAGTATTTGAGCAGCAGCAGTTAGAAAAAAGGAATCAGCAGGCTGCAGCGCAGCAACAAAAGATTGCTGCTTCTGCTTCTAACAACAACAATGGGCCAGATATTTGTATGTGTGCGCATTGCGTAGAACAAATGAACAAACACTTACAATGGGAACAGCAACAGCAACAGAAGGCTGCTTCTTCTTCAGTTTCAAACAATAATAAACATGTACGTTTGCGCAATCAGAGGCTACCAGTCAGGCTCAGCTTCAATAGCATTATTGTAAGTCAGCCTTGTCTGTCCGCTTCCATCAGTTGCGTTCATAAGATAGATTTCCAAGTTAGCATCTTTGGCACTTGCAAAAGCAATCTTTGTACCATCAGGTGACCAGCTAGAGCCAACATCTAGTACGTCATTATATGTTAACCTAGTCTGATTACTACCATTGCCAGCATTCATGACGTATATCTCCTGGTTGCCATCTCTGTTGCTGTTAAAAGCTATCTTTGTACCATCAGGCGACCAGTTAGGAAATGAATCCCATCTACGACTCTCTGTCAACCTAGTCAGATTACTACCATTGCCAGCATTCATGACGTATATCTCGTCGTTCCCATCTCTTTCACTGTTAAAAGCTATCTTTGTACCATCAGGCGACCAGCTAGGCAGTGAATCCACTTCAAGACTAAATGTCAAGCTAGTCTGATTACTACCATTGCCAGCATTCATGACGTATATCTCCTGGTTGCCATCTCTGTTGCTGTTAAAAGCTATCTTTGTACCATCAGGCGACCAGCGAGGGTTGGAATCATCTGCAAGGTCATCTGTAAGCCGAGTCAGTCCACTGCCGTCAGCATTCATGACGTATATGTTAGCGTTTCCGTCTCTGTCGCTCTCAAAGGCAATCTTTGCATGATCAGGTGACCAGCTAGGGTCAGAATCACTTGCATTAACACTTGTCAACCTAGTCTGATTACTACCATTGCCAGCATTCATGACGTATATCTCCTGGTTGCCATCTCTTTCACTGAAAAAAGCTATCTGTTCATCTGATCCAGTAAGTGTACCAAATGCAGATCGGTGTGGTTGTGGTGGTAACAATATAAAAACACTTGATGTAAAAATAATGATGATGATAACTTGTGCAACTATCGTAAGGCTACACGCAACAGCACTCGTTGCCATCGGCAGTGTCGACAGTAGTGATGACATCATGAGATTATATTCGTAATAATGCACATTAATAAGCTACATAAGGAGATAGTTGATTATTCTCCAAAAAACATGATAACTAAGGCAACAGATGGTTTCATAGTAAGTTCACTGGCATCTGAAAAGGGACGATAATAAATAATAGCCGTAGCTGTTTTTCTGCATTAGGCTATTTGAACACGAAAATCATCTAGGCTTGACAGTGCTGAGGTTCTGGATTCAAATCCCAGCCCGTCCATTTCTTCAATCTCCTAAGGGAAAACTTTCAAAATAGTTTCAAAAAAATCTCTGTCTTTACAAAGGGGAAGGCGCGAGCCTAAACTGAGTAATTTAGGACTCAATAGAAAAAGAACTACTACTACTACTATTATTATTATTAGTAGTAGATTGCTCACCCTGATCTTCTAATGTGAAGGCAAAACGTGATCCCTCAAATTCTTCCAGTCCAAGCCGCTCCCACTTTACTGCATATTCCTTGGTGACCTGCTTACCTATTACCTTGATCTTTTTTGGCAGGTCTTGCCATAGCTTTTCTACTTTTTCAGAGTTTTTAGTCATCAAAAGCGATCTGCGCCTCTTCATAAGATATTTGACTGCCACATTTCTATGCACTTGGCCTTCAACGGCTATCTGCTCTTTTCCTGTATCTATTTTAAACTGACGTTTAGCCAATGCAACAACCGTAAGATTGTATATATAGAAAAGCTTTGTGGCTAATAACGTATCCAATTATTGCTAACATTAAGAAGGCATTGGTTCTAATCTCATTATCTTGCCATTTTCCGAAACGATGTAGACTAGCCCATCAGGGCCAATCTCTAGGTCAGTGATACCTCCCTCTATTCTAGCAAACACCGCTTCTAGCTTTTCTACGTCGTTATTAACAACTCCATCAGAAAGGGAACCATTTAGTGACAATCCAGTACGACTTTGATTTAGAAGGAATCGATATAGATAGCCAGAATTAATATCTCCTACAAAGAGGTTTCCCTCGTACTCCTTTGCTAGCTTGTCTGATGGAACAAATACTAAATCAGTCACTCCTATAGAAGGAAACCATTCTAAGATAGGGTCATAGTATTTTCCCTTGTCACTGAAGAATTCAAGGTCAGTTAGATTAAATGCTTTATCAAAAGAAGAGAAGCCCATTACTTTCTTCCAGCCTCCATTAAAACCTGGCCTCACTAAATTTAATTCATCTCTATGGGCTGGACCATTATCAGTTATCCAAATGTTACCAATAAAAGGATCATAATCTATTCCAAAGCTATTCCTTATACCATAAGCGTAGTATTTATCCAATGGAGAGGTATCCCCAAGTAAGCCACCGCTGACTGGCTCGCCATCTTGTGTAAATCTCAGTATGCCACTTGAGCCATCAGGCAAGGAGCCATTCTTGATATTTTGAGCTCTGGTTTCTCGCCCATTGATGTCGCCTATGGTTAGATATACGTTTTTATCTGGACCTATCATGAGCTTCCCTCCATGATGAAGACCTTCACGAGCTGATGGTATTTCAAAAAGTAATTTTGAATTGGTGAACTTACCGTTATTATCTATGTCGTACCGATAAAGACTGTTGACAAGTTTTGTTGTACCGTTCTCTCCAGTTACTTCTGCTAGATAGTAGTATACAAATGCGTAGGATGTACCAGTATCATTTCGCGCTATGGCAATACCACACATACAACCAATAATTTTTGTGCTGTTTCCAAGATCTAGTACTGGTTCATCAAGCATTTGACCATTTACAACTCTCATGATTGTATTATTAGTCTTTTGAAGAACCAACATATCATTAGGGCCAAGAAAGCCAATAGCAGTGGGACGGTTTAATCCATCGTAGATAGGTTCTATCTTAATCCTTGTGTCATTACCATATATCTCTCCCTCTTCACTTGAAAAAGCCACCTTACCAATAAGGAAGCGGGAACTAAGAGCTGAAATAAAATTATTGCCTGTATTAGCCACATACACATTACCAGATAAGGGGTCTACAGCAATGCCTTCTGGAGACATTAGCTGTGCTTCGTCACCAGGTTCTCCCCATTGTGTTATCAAAGTACCAGTGCTGGAGAATACCGATGGCAAATGATATAATGATGAGGATACTAAGGTTATCGAAATTAGAAGCAGTATTGATACTTTATACAAAATAGAGTAATTTGAATAGATTTTTTTTGATTAAGTCACGCCTCACTGAGGCGGTGAAAAAAGGCCAAGCTTATGAACTTTTCTTAGGTATGCCTACATGTCTT
>Ga0126313_10002324_pt1 | contig 10577 bp, 9 predicted proteins | sample Plot105A_FD_89954 | JGI IMG/M metagenome (GOLD analysis project Ga0126313, IMG submission 89954) | Serpentine soil microbial communities from UC McLaughlin Reserve, CA, USA - Plot105A | ecosystem: Environmental > Terrestrial > Soil > Grasslands | place: USA: UC McLaughlin Reserve, Lake County... | reverse complement strand
GATGGAGTCGCCGGTCACCGCGCTCTCCGGGGGCAACCAGCAGAAGGTCGTCATGGCGCGGGCGCTGCTGTCCCAGCCGACGATCCTCCTCGCGGACGAGCCGACGCAGGGCGTCGACGTGGGAGCCCGGGCGGAGATCTACCGCATCCTCCGGGAGGTCTCGGCCGGCGGCGTCCCGGTGATCGTCGCCTCGTCCGACGCCAAGGAGCTCGAGGGGCTGTGCGACCGCGTGATCGTCATGTCCCGCGGGCACGTGGTGGCCACGCTCAGCGGCGACGAGGTCACCGAGGAGCGGATGGTCCACGCGGCCGTGTCCTCCACGACCCTGAAGAAGGAAGAGGCGGAGCGGCGGGCACGCACCGCGCAGAGCTCCGGGCTGCGCCGCCGTCTCGAGGGGGACTACGCCCCCGTCGTCATCCTGGCCGCGGTCATGGTCAGCCTGGCCGCGTACATCTACACCCAGAACGACCGGTACTTCTTCCCGTTCAACGTCAGCTCGGTGATGCTGCTGTGCACCGCCCTGGGGTTCATCGCCATCGGCCAGACGATCGCGTTGATGACCGGGGGCATCGACCTGTCGGTGGGACCGCTGGCCGGCTTCCTCGTCGTCGTCGGCTCCTTCTTCCTCGTCGACGAGTCGTCCGGCGGCACGATCGCCCTGGGCCTGGTCCTCATGCTGGTGCTGGCCGCGGCGACCGGGCTGGTCAACGGCTCACTGATCCGCTTCGGGAAGTTCACGGCCGTCGCCGCCACGTTGGCCACCTACATCGCCCTGCAGGGGTTCAGCTTCCTGCTGCGAGGCGAACCCGGTGGCCTGATCAGCCGCTCCGTGACCGATGCGATCACCTGGACCGTCGGTCCGATCCCGGTGGCCTTCGTCCTCTTCGTCGTCGCCACGCTCGTCATGGAGTTCCTGCTGCGCAGGAGCGGATGGGGACTGCGGCTGCGCGCCGTCGGCTCCGACGAGGAGGCGGCTCGTCGACTGGGCGTCCGCACCACCCGGACCGTCGTGCTGGCCTACGTGGCGGTGTCGGTGTTCACCTTCCTGGGCGCGCTGATCCTGCTGGCCCAGCTGGGCATCGGCGACCCGGCCCAGGGGGTCGGCTACACGCTGAGCAGCATCACGGCCGTCGTGATCGGCGGCACGAGCCTGCTCGGCGGGCGGGGCAGCTTCGTCGGGACCCTCCTCGGGGCGGGCCTGATCGTCCAGCTGCTGAACGCCACGACGTTCCTCGACCTCACCCAGACGTGGCAGTACATCTTCCAGGGCGGGCTGATCGTCATCGCCGCCGTCGTCTACAGCCAGATCCGCGGCACCCGCCGCGGCGTCGCCCACTGACGGCGACCACCGCACCACTCCACCCCGATCGAGAAGGGAGCAGCCCCGTGCGCGCTGCCCGCTACCACGGCAAGGGCGACATCCGCGTGGAGGACGTCGCCGACGCACAGATCCGCGAGCCCGACGACGTGCTCATCGCCCCGTCCTACTGCGGCATCTGCGGGACCGACCTGCACGAGTACGCGGTCGGACCGATCGTCACCCCCACGTCCCCGCACCCGCTGACCGGCGTCACGCTGCCGCAGACCCTCGGACACGAGTTCTCCGCGCGGGTGGTGGAGGTCGGGCCCGCGGTCCGTGACGTCCGGCCCGGCGACCGGGTGGCGATCATGCCCGCGATCGTGTGCGGACGGTGCCGGTACTGCCGGCGCGGTCAGGGGCACCTCTGCGTGCAGTTCGCCTGCACCGGGCTGAGCGCCGAGACCGGGGGGATGGCCGAGCTCGCCGTCGTCAAGGAGTACCAGGTCGCCCGGCTGCCCGACGAGGTGTCCGACCTCGAGGGCGCGGTCGTGGAGCCGGCCGCCGTGGCGGCCTACGGCGTGGAGCGGGCCGGGGTCACCGGTGGCGACGTCGTCCTGGTCACCGGGGCCGGGCCGATCGGCGTGCTGAGCGCGATGTACGCCAGCGCCGCCGGCGCCTCCTCGGTGATCATCTCCGAGCCGAACGAGAACCGGGCCGCGCTGGCCGCGCGACTCGACATCGGGCACGTCGTCGACCCCACCACCGGCGCGCTGGACGACCTCGTCGGCGAGCTCACCGGCGGCGACGGCGTCGACCTGGCCGTGGAGTGCTCGGGCAGCACGCCGGGCCTGTCCAGCTGCGTCACCCTGACCCGCAAGCGGGCGTCGATCGTGCAGACCGGCCTGCACACCAAGCCGGCCACCCTCGACGCGATGGCGCTGTCGGAGAAGGACCTGACCCTCTACGGCAGCTGGTGCTGGAACACCACCGACTGGCCGCGGATCATCCGGCTCATCGCCACGGGCCAGTACCCGGTGGCCAAGGCCGTCACGGCCCAGATCCCGCTCGACGACGTCGTGCCCCGGGGCTTCGACACGCTCATCGACCCGCAGGGCGACGAGCTCAAGGTGCTCGTCCGCGCCGGCTCCTGAGCCGGGAGAGAAGGGAAGCACTGCCATGACCTCGTTCGGCGACGTACACCACGTCGGGATCACCGTCCGGGACCTGGAGGAGTCGCTCCAGTGGTACGAGCGGGTCTTCGACGTGCAGCGGGAGTTCGTCACGACCGGCTCGGGCCCCGAGCTGTCGCGGGCGGTCGGGGTCCCGGACGCCGACCTGCGCTTCGCGTTCCTCCGCTTCGGGCCCTGTGTCATCGAGCTGCTCTGCTACGCCAACGAGCGCCAGGAGACCTTCGACCGGTCCAACGCCGATGTCGGTAGCGCGCACGTGTGCATCGACGTCCCGGACCTGCAGAAGGCCTACGAGGACCTGCAGGCCAAGGGCGTGGAGTTCCTCGCGCCCCCGCTGGCCATCGACGAGGGGCCGCTCGAGGGGTGCGCCTTCGCCTACTTCAGGGACCCCAACGGCGTGACGCTCGAGCTCTTCCAGAGCGCCGCCCACGGCCATCCCTGAGCCCCGTTCCCCGCATCGACGAGCCGTTCCCTCTCCCGGGCGGGAGCGGCGGAGAAAGCGAGATCCGATGAGCAACCGCAGAGCGCTGGTCGTCGGCGCCACCGGCCTGACCGGCCGCAACACCGCTGAGCACCTGGCCGCCACCGGCTGGGAGGTCCACGGCATGTCCCGCCGCCCGGGCGCCGAGGCCGACGGGGTGCGACCGGTCGCCGGGGACGCGCTCGACCCCGCCTCGGTCACCGCCGTGGCCGAGCAGGTCCGGGCGACGCACGTCTTCTACTGCACGTGGCTCCGGCAGGACACCGAGGACCGCAACATCGAGGTCAACGGGGCCATGCTCCGCCACACGCTGGACGCCACCGGCGCCGTCGGGACCGTCGAGCACGTCGCGCTCGTCACCGGCCTCAAGCACTACCTCGGCCCGTTCGAGGCGTACGCCCAGAACCCGGCGAAGCCGCCGTTCCGGGAGAGCCAGCCGCGGCTGGACTACAAGAACTTCTACTACGACCAGGAGGACGTCCTCTTCGCCGCGGCCGAGAAGTACGGCTTCCGCTGGTCGGTGCACCGGCCGCACACCGTCATCGGCTACGCGCTGGGCAACGCCATGAACATGGGCGTCACGCTCGCCGTCTACGGCACCATCGCCAAGGAGACGGGCCGGCCGTTCGTCTTCCCGGGGTCCCCCGAGCAGTACGACGGGACGACCGACATCACCGACGCCCGGCTGCTGGCCCGGCACCTGGCCTGGGCTGCCACGTCTCCGAACGCGGCGAACGAGGCGTTCAACGTGGTCAACGGCGAGACCTTCCACTGGCGTCGGATGTGGGAGGTCGTGGCCTCGGGGCTCGGGGTGGAGCCGGCCCCCTATCCGGGCCATCCCACGCCGCTGGTCGAGCAGATGACCGACGCCCCGCAGATCTGGCGGCGGATCGCCGAGCGGGAGGGCCTGACCGAGCCGGACGTCGACCGGCTCGCCCCGTGGTGGCACACCGACAGCGACCTCGGTCGCACCGTCGAGACCCACGCCGACATGACCAAGAGCCGGGAGGCCGGCTTCCCCGACGTCCAGGACAGCGAGCGCTCGTTTCTGGACCTGTTCGACCGGCTCCGCGTGGAGCGGGTCATCCCGTGAAGCGGTTGTGAACACCACCACAGCGATGTACGCTGCCAGTTAACATTGATGCGGGTCACCGCAGCTCCGGGCGCTCTCGCCGCAGCTCCGCCAGGTGCCCCACGCGCACCGGCCAGGTGCTCCTCGCGCACCGTCACGTGCCATTTCCGCGCACCGCTCACGTGCCATTCGCGCACCGCCCCGGTGCCCCTCACGCACACGCATCGCAAAGGGGAAAGTCGCATGAAGATCCGTCACTCGACGGCGATCGCGGTCGCTGCCACCAGCTTGCTGCTGGCCGCGTGCTCCACGGACCCCGAGACGGGGAGCGGCGGGGGTGGCGGCGCAGCCTCCGCGGAGGAGCTGTCCGGCACTGTCACGTTCCTCCTGCCGAACACCACGACCACCCGCTTCACGGAGCACGACGCGCCGGCGTTCCAGGCGGCGATGCAGGAACTGGCGCCCGGCGTCGAGGTCGAGGTGCTCAACGCGGAGGGCAGCGCCGACGAGCAGGTCTCCCAGGCGGAGACCGCGCTCAGCTCCGGGACGTCGGCGATCGTCCTCGCGGCTGCCGACCCGACGCTGTCCGGGGCGGTCCTGCAGCGAGCTGCCGCGGACAACGTGCCGGTCATCAGCTACGAGCACGAGGCGCTGGACGGACCGGTCACATACCAGGTGATGTTCGACCCGCACAAGGTCGGCGTCGCGCAGGGTGAGTACTTCGCCGAGCACCTGCCCCAGACGGAGGGCGGCCCGATCCGGCTGGCCCGGCTGAAGGGCAACAGCGGTGACAACTACACCAACCGCAACGAGGAGGGTCAGAACGAGATCCTGCAGCCGCTCATCGACTCCGGCCAGGTCGAGGTGGTGTGCGAGGACTACACGCCCGGCTGGGACCCCGCCGAGGCGCAGCAGCTGATGGAGCAGTGCCTCACCAGGTCCCAGGACCAGGTGGACGCCGTCATGGCGATGAACGACGGGACGGCGAGCGGTGCCATCGCGGCTCTCCAGGGCCAGGGGCTCGCCGGCCAGATCCCCGTGTACGGCGGCCAGGACGCCAACCTCGAAGCGCTCCGCTTCATCCTCCAGGGACAGCAAGCGGCCACGGTCTTCAAGAACTACCCGGTCGAGGGGCAGGCCGCGGCCGAGCTCGTCATCGCGGCGCTGACCGGGAACGAGCCCGAGGGCGACCTGGTCAACGGGGAGTTCGACAACAACGCCGAGAAGGTCCCCACCGCGTATCTCGACGTCGAGAGCATCGACGCGTCGAACATGCAGACGGTTGTCGATGCCGGTCTCTACACCAAGGAGCAGCTGTGCGACGGGCTGACGGGGGTGGAGTTCTGTGGCTGACGAAGAGGTGCACGGTGTGCGCGCCGGCGGGACGGGCGGGGTGGCCGCGGCGGACACCGCGGGCGAGCCGGTCGTGGTGTGCGAGGGGATCAGCAAGCACTTCGGCGGGATCACCGCCCTCGAGGGCATCGACCTCACGCTCCGCGCCGGCGAGATCACGGCCCTGGTCGGCGACAACGGGGCCGGCAAGTCGACCCTCACCAAGGTGCTGGCGGGCATCTACAGCCCGGAGGAGGGCTCGATCCGGATCCACGGCGTGGAGCAGCGGTTCCACGGGCCGAAGGACGCAGCCTCGGCGGGCATCCAGGTCGTCTACCAGGACCTCGCGCTCTGCGACAACCTGAACACCGTCCAGAACCTCTTCCTCGGCCGCGAGCTGATCGGTCCGGCCGTCGGTGGTCGGCGACTGCGCCGGTCGGACATGGAGCACCAGGCGCACGGCGTCCTCGGCGAGCTCGGGGTCAAGGTGCGCTCCCTCGGCGTGGCGGTGGGGCAGCTCAGCGGCGGGCAGCGGCAGGGCATCGCGATCTGCCGCAGCGTGCTCACCGACCCGGAGGTGATCCTGCTCGACGAGCCCACCGCGGCACTGGGGGTCGAGCAGAAGCGGCAGGTCCGCGCTCTCCTCGAGAGGCTGAGAGGTCAAGGTCGTGCGGTGATGGTCATCTCCCACGACCTCCACGACGTCCAGGAGCTCGCGGACCGCGTCGTCGTCCTCCGCCTCGGTCGCAAGGTCACGGAGCTCCGGCGCGGTGAGTACTCCTCCTCGGACATCGTCGACGCGATCACCGGCGCCTCGGCCTTCAATGCGGGAGGTCGGTCATGACGGCGACCCACGCGCCCGCCGCGGCGAGCACTTCCCCCCGCGTCCGGTTCAACATCTTCGAGCACCTGTCGGGACGTATGCGTCTCGTCCCCGTGCTGGCCTCCCTCCTGCTGGTCTGGCTGTTCTTCTGGGTCCAGCAAACCGCGTTCCTCTCTCCCCGCAACCTGACGAACCTGGTCATGCAGACGGTCGTCGTGGCGACGCTGGCGCTCGGGCTGGTCCTCGTCCTGCTGGTGGCGGAGATCGACCTGTCCGTCGCGGCGCTCAGCGGGGCTGCCGCCGTCATCGCCGGCCGGCTGGCGACCGACCAGGGGTGGAGCCCCGTGCTGGCCTGCGTCGTCGCGCTCGCCTTCGGGGTCCTCTGGGGGTTGATGCAAGGGACCATCGTCCGGTACGGGGCCCCGTCGTTCATCGTGACTCTGGGTGGCTCGCTCGCCCTCGGGGGCATCCTCCTGTGGTTGCTGCCCGATGCGGGTCAGATCAGCCTCGCCAACAGCCCGCTGCGCTTCATCGCGGGCGCCTACCTCGACCGGAGCGTCGGGTGGGCACTCGCGCTCGCCGTCATCGTGGGCTACGGCGTGAACTGCTGGACCCAGTTCCGGGCTCGCCGTCGGGTCGGGCTCGACGCGAGCGTGCCGATGCACCTGGTGCTGCCGGTCGCCACGGTGGCGGTCGGCACGCTGGTCGCCGTCTACGTGCTCAACAGCTACCGGGGTGTCCCGGTGGTCGTGGCCATCCTCATGGCGTTGCTGGTCTCGCTCTCGTACCTGTCGACCCAGACCCGGTGGGGACTGCGCATCTACGCCGTGGGCGGGAACCGTGAGGCGGCCCAACGGGCCGGGATCCCCGTCACCCGGACGCTGCTGTGGTGCTTCGCGGCCGCCGGCTTCTTCGCGGCCCTCGGCGGCATCTTCGCTGCCTCCCGGCTCCTGGGCGTCTCCAACCAGTCCGGCGGCGGCAGCTTGCTCCTGGAGGCCATCGCTGCCGCGGTCATCGGCGGAACGAGCCTCTTCGGCGGTCGCGGCACCGTCTGGTCCGCGCTCCTGGGGGCGCTGGTCATCGGCAGCATCTCGAACGGGATGGACCTCCTCGGCTACCCGACCGAAGCCAAGCTGGCGGCCACGGGCGCGATCCTCGTGCTGGCCACGCTCTCCGACGTCGTCATCAGCCGCGGCTCCCTCCGCTGGCCGCGGCAGTGACGGAGGGGGAGACGATGCAGACGGACGCAACACCGTGCTACGCGGTCTCCGACGACACGACCGGGGCCGGACTGCGACTGGTGACCGTGCAGCTGGAGCCACCGCGCGAGCCGGCCGACCGGGACCACCTCATGACCCAAGGGGTCGTGGACGTGGTCAGCCACCTGGTCCAGGCCACCGAGGACACCTCGCGCCCGGTCGTGGTGGACGTGCGGTTCGGCGACGGACACGACGGGGTTCCCCCGCTGGAGGGCTTCGTCGAAGCCGCTCGAGGGCTCGTCCAGTCGTACGTCCTCGAGCGCCAGCAGGGCATCGGGCCCGTCAACGTCGTGGTCAGCCGCGCAAGCCAGGACCACGACCGTCAGCTCACGTGGGACTACCTCGCCGGCGCGACCGGCTCGTTCTCGCGGGGCGCCACCTACGACCTGCGGGAGGTGACCTCGTGAAGGCCCTGGTGACCGGAGCAGCAGGCGGTATCGGCTCTGCCGTCGCCGAGGCGTTCGAGAACGGCGGTCATGGGGTCCTCCGCCAGGACCTGCGTGCACCGGCCGACGGACCCGAGGACTTCGTCGTGGGGAACCTGGCCGACGACGACGTCCTGGCCGAGCTCTCCCGGCGGGTCGAGACCGAGCAGATCGACTGCGTGGTCGCCGCCCACGGCGTCGCCGGCGCCGTGGACCTCCGCAGCATCTCGGCGGAGCAGACCCGGTTCGTGATGACCGCCAACACCGTCTCGGTGCTCAAGCTGTACGAGGCCGTGGCGCCCGTGCTGCGAGAGCGTTCGGGGGCCTTCGTGGTGGTCGCGAGCCAGGCCGGGCTCGTGGGCGAGGCGAACAACGGCGTCTACTGCGCGTCCAAGTTCGCACTCGTGGGCTGGGCACGGGCGCAGGCCCGTGCCGACGCGGGTGCGGCGCCACGCCTCCGGCTGCTGTGCCCGGGGGCCACCGAGACACGCCTGTTGGTCGATGCCTTCCAAGGCATGGCCGACAGTGCCGGGACGTCCTACGAAGAGGCCCTCGGCGCGCGGGAGGCCGCGATACCGGGCGGCCGTCTGGGTCGCCCCGTTGAACTCGGCGCCGCCGCCGTCTGGCTGGCGGGGCTGACGACCTCCTCCTGCATCGTTGCCGCAGTCACCGGGGGCGAGGTCCTGCACTGAGCCGACGTGGCAGAACCGCCAACCGATCCCTGCTCTCACCGAGAGGAACCAACCCATGAAGGCCGTTCAGTTCCAGGACGTCGACAAGCTGGCGCTCGCGGAGATCGACACCCCGTCCATCAAGGCGGACGAGGTGCTCGTGACCTCGCGGTCGGTCGGCATCTGCCACTCGGACTTCGAGCTGCTCGAAGGGCGTTACATCATCCCGTTCGACTACCCGATCATCCCGGGCCACGAGTGGGCCGGGGAGATCGTCGAGGTCGGCCGCGACGTCACCGACTTCAAGCCCGGCGATCGAGTGGTGGGGGAGTGCGTCATCGGAGAGGACCACTTCGGTTTCTCGATCTCCGGTGCCGCAGCCGAGTACTTCGTCGCGCGGCCGGAGTGGCTGCACCGGGTGCCGGAGCAGCTCACCGACACCCAGGCCGCCCTCGTCGAGCCGTTCAGCTGTGCCTACTTCGCGGCCATGCGGGCGGACAACCTCAACGCCAGCGACACGGCCGTGGTGTTCGGCGCCGGTCCGATCGGGCTCAGCTGCGTGGCCGTCGCCTCCACCCTGGGTGCCCGGGTCATCGCCGCCGAGCCCAACGCCGCGCGGGCGGACCTGGCCCGTCAGCTGGGTGCCGAGGAGGTCGTGGACCCGACGGCCGACGGCTTCCTCGACACGGTCATGCAGCTGACCCAGGGGCGGGGTGCGGACGTGGTGCTGGAGGCCTCGGGGCAACCGGCCGCCATGGCCGCGACCCTGGAGGTGGCCGGCTTCAACGCGCGGCTGGTCAACATCGGCATCGACGTCGGCCGCAGCGCGCCGGCGCAATTGGGTCTGATCCAGTCCAAGCAGCTGCAGATCCGCGGCAGCATCGGCTCACCGGGGGTGTGGCCGCAGACGCTGCGCTTCCTCGCCCGCACCGGTCTGGACCTCGCGCCGATGGTGACCCGCCGGTTCGGTCTCGACGAGGCTCCCGACGCCTACGCCGCCGCCCGGCAGACCGGGGAGAACATCAAGGTGCACATCGAGAACCGGAGCACGCGGTGAAGGCCCTCGTCCTCCACGCCGCGGGGGACGCCCGCATCGAGGAACGTCCCGAACCGCCGGCCCCGGGTCCCGGCGACGTGCGGCTCAGGGTGGTGCGGGCCGGGTTGTGCGGCACGGACGCCACCGAGTTCGCGGCCGGCCCGGTGATGACCCCGCTGCAGCGGCGCCACCCGGCCAGCGGCGCGCAGGGGCCGGTCGTCCTCGGGCACGAGTTCATCGGTGTCGTCGAGGAGGCCGGGTCCGCCGTCGACCGGTTCGCCGTCGGCGACCGCGTGGCCGCCGGCGCCGGCGTGTGGTGCGGCCGCTGCGACTGGTGCCGCCGCGGGCAGACGAACCTCTGCGCGTCCTACTGGACCTTCGGCCTGTCCGCCGACGGCGGGCTCACCGAACGCATCACGGTGCCGGCCGCGATGCTGCACCCGATCGCACCGCACGTCTCCGACGACAACGCCGCTCTGGCCCAGCCCCTCGCCGTCGGCTTCCACGCCGTGGACCGCAGCCGCATCCGGCGGGGGGACGTCGTCGTGGTGCACGGGGCCGGCGCGATCGGCTCCTTCGTCGTCGCCGGCGCCGTGGCGGCCGGCGCAGGCGCAGTGGTAGCCGTCGACGTGGACCCCGGCCGCCTGGAGGTCGCGACCCGACTGGGCGCCACCCATACCGTCGACGCCAGGGAAGCCGACCCCCTGGAGGCCGTGCGTGAGCTGACCGGGCCCGCGTTGGCCGATGTCACCGTGGAGGCCAGCGGGCTGGCCGACGGCATGTCCCGGGTGCAGCGGCTCACCCGTCGTGGCGGCACGGTGCTGCTCGTCGGCCTGCCCAAGAAGGAGGTGTCCTTCAACGCCGTCGACCTCATCCTCCGCGAGATCGACGTCATGACCACGGTCGCGCATGTCTGCGACCGCAACCTCCCGGCCGCCCTGGCCCTGCTCGCCGAACGGGACCTCGCCTCCCTGCTCGTGGAGAAGGT
>Ga0126313_10002323_pt1 | contig 10578 bp, 12 predicted proteins | sample Plot105A_FD_89954 | JGI IMG/M metagenome (GOLD analysis project Ga0126313, IMG submission 89954) | Serpentine soil microbial communities from UC McLaughlin Reserve, CA, USA - Plot105A | ecosystem: Environmental > Terrestrial > Soil > Grasslands | place: USA: UC McLaughlin Reserve, Lake County... | reverse complement strand
CCCATGATCGCCCTGCTAGAAGCGATGTGGGCGTCGTCGAGGAACGCGCGCTGCAACTCGGCGATCGCAGCGTCCATGAGCACCGTCAGTGCCGGGACATCCGCCGAGACTGCAAGCCGACTCGTGAACTCCGCCACGCAGACTCCTTTGACGCGATTGGGCGGCGATTGTCCCGCATCGCGGGAGTGCACGCAAAATCTCGGATCAGGCGGCTGTGAGAATCGTTGGGTCGGTCCGTAAGGCGCCGTTGCCAGGGTGGGTGTCGTCCGTGTCGTTTGTGACTCGTCAGGCGTCAGGCCGTGTTCGTGGCTTCGCAATGAATCGTCCGGGTGTGCACGGCGACGTTGGCCTGGCACCCCGCGTTGGCTTGATCAGGGGCTTGTACGCCTTGGTGGCGTGACCCGTCGCGGACCTGCCGCGCGGTTTCCTTGCTTCAGACCGGCGTCATCTGACCTCACGAGTGAACAGAGGATCGGTCGGGATCCTTGGAGACGAGGTGGATTACGTGATCGGCGTCGATACGCACCGCGATCAGCACACGCCCGCGGTCGTGAACGCGGCGGGAGCGGTGCTGGCGCAGACGGTGGTGCGCGCGAGCGCACGCGGGTACGGCGAGGCGGTCCGTTCCGCGGAGAGGCACGCCCGCGGCGTTCGCGCCTGGGCTGTCGAGGGCGCCGGCCACTATGGCGCTGGTCTCACGCGCGACCTCGGCGAGCGCGGCGAGACGGTGCCCTCGAGGTCGGCCGCCAAGCTGCGGGAGCGGCGACTGCGCGGCAAAGACGACCGACTCGACCAATTCGCGGTGGCCGCACGGGCTTGCGGCCGAGACGCTGACGCCGCCGCGCTCGGCGGTGCGGCAGGAGGCGTTGCGGGTCGTCGGCGTTAGCGTGCAGTGGTCACGATGAGGGTCCGGGACCTCAACTGGATGCAGCTCGAGGCCTACCTCGACGGAGACGACCGGATCGTGCTCCCGGTCGGCTCGACCGAGCAGCATGCCTACCTCTCTCTCGAGACCGACAACATTCTTGCCGAGCGCGCGTCGGTCGAGGCCGCCGAGCCGTTAGGGGTTCCGGTGCTGCCGGCCCTGCCGTACGGCGTCACTGGCTTCACCGCGTACCCCGGCAGCCCCACGCTCCGGGAGTCCACGCTGGTCGCAGTGCTCTCGGACGTCGTTGATTCGCTGCTCGGCCAGGGCTTCGCGCGGATCCTCGTCGTAAACGGTCATGGCGGAAACACCGAGTCGGGCAGGGCTTGGACACGACGCCGCCCGGACAAGGTCGTGGTTTGGCATGAGCTTTGGGAAGGACCACCGGACGAGATCGCGGCCGCAATCGATCCCGACTACGACCATGCGTCGTGGTCGGAGAACTTCCCCTGGACGCGAGTTCCGGGAGTTGTTATCCCGGCAGACCGCAAGCCCCCGGTCGAATGGCCCGAGGACGGAAACCCCGGGACGTGGAGGGAAGCCCTCGGCGACGGGTCGTTCGGCGGTCTCTACCAGCGGTCCCCGCAAGACGAACGTCGGCTCTGGGACGCCGCCGTCCAGGCGATTCGTACCCGTCTCGAACGCTGGGACGCATAGAGGAGGCGGCTAGGCCGCTCAGCGGTCATTTAGAAACACTGGCGCATGCCGAGGTTGTTGGGCTTCGCGGCTTGCCTGGACGCGCCCACGCCTCAGGCTTCGCACACGCTCGCGCCCCTCTCAGGGTCGTCGCTTCCGTCCGGGTGAGGCCGAATGAGACCGAGCCGCGTTTTCAAATCGACAGCAACGCCGACTCGACCGCTTGCTGGGAAGGCAGCTCGATCTGCGCCTGTAACGCTACGGCTGCCGCGACGGCGCCGATTGCGAGCAAGACGCGCTTGATCCTGCCGCCCGCGGTGGTCGAGAGTACCCGTACGCGCACCGAGCCGAGGCGGAGGCGGTCGCCGGGCCGCGCCAGTCTGCCGAGCGAGTGTTGGATGACGCCGCCGATCGAGGTGCTTACGCGGCTGCCTTCGACGTGGACGCCGTATCCGTCGAGATCGCTAAGGGACGTGTCGCCGCGGCAGACGATCCGGCCACCGGACAGCGTCCTGATCCCGGTGGGAAGATCGTCCTCGTCCCAGATCTCGCCGACGATCTCCTCGACGATGTCCTCGACCGTGACGACGCCGTCAAAGACGCCGTACTCGTCGACGACTGCCGAGATCGACGTCCTCTGCTCCTGCATGCGCGCGAGCAGCACGTCGAGCGGCAGTGTGGGCGGCACGACAATTGGCTCGTGCAGGAAGGCTTCGACTGGCCGCGCGCTCTTGCCGTCGAGCAGCGCCTCTGTCAACTCGCGCCGATATACGACCCCAAGCAGCTGCGCGCCGCTGCGATCGAGCAGCGGGAAGCGGCTGTGGCCGCTGTCGCGCGTGGCCACCAATGCCTCGCGCGCGGTCTGACCCTCACGCAGCGCTGTCACTCGTGTGCGCGGCGTCATCACCTCCGCGGCCCGTCGCTCGTCGAGTGTGAAAACGCCCCGCAGCAGCTGGGCGTCGCCCTCGTCGAGCTGACCCTCCTCGGTCAGGCCACCGATCAGCTGCCGCAGTTCTTCCAACGATGCTTGCTGCGCATGACTGGAAGCGGGCGTCCCACCGAAGAGGCGGACGAGCGCGTTCGAGGCCGAGTTGAGCACAACGACGAGCGGGCGCAGCGCCCGGTGGAACGCTTCGAGCGGCACGGCGCAGAACTTGGCCACCGCTGCCGCAGAGCCGATCGCGAAACTCTTCGGCGCCTGCTCTCCGACCGTGATGTGCAGCGCCGTCATCACCAGCAACGCGAGGATGGTGGCGAGAGCGCCTGCGACATGCGCCAGCGCGACCGAATGCAGGAGTGGTTCGATCAGGTGCGCGAGGGTCGGCTCGCCGATGGCACCGAGCGCGAGTGAAGCGATCGTGATGCCCAACTGGCAGGCCGACAGATACTCGTCCAGCTTGTCACGCTGTTTCCGCGCCAAGCGTGCCGCGAGGGAATCACCGCGAACCTGACCCCGGCGCGCCGACACCAGCGCGAACTCCGCCGCGACGAAGAATCCGTTGATTAGGACCAGCGCGGCGATGACAAAAAGAAGCAGCGTGGTCATCGTCGCGTGGCCGGCGAGCGCGAGGCACGGTCGGCTGCCTCGAGCGACGGCCGAGCATGGGCCCCGGTACTAGGAGATTCCTCGTCCAAGTGTTCGGAACTTTAGCCGGTCCTTAACCAACGAACGTTCGTCGCGACGTACGCGAGAACCGTCTGGCCAGGCGCCTGCTCGGATGACTGCGAGACTCTGCGGGTCGGTCTGTCTGGGGCCGTCGCCAGCCTGGTGTCTCGACTCATCACCGTCCTGCCGTCGCGCCTTCCCTGTGCTCAGACCGCCGCCATCCGACCCTACGAGTCGAGTCGGAGGATCAGCGGGATGCTCGCAGACGAGCTGGACTACGTGATCGGCGTCGATATCGCGACGAGCACGTCCTCGCGGTCGCTGTCGCACCGACACGATGGCGCAGGCTTCGCGCGTCATCTAAACGAGCGTCCCGAAACGGTCGTCGAGGCCGGTCGCGGCCCTGCGGGTTTGCCCTTCGGGCCGACCCTCGAAATGCGCCCGGCTGGAATCGAACCAGCGGCCTTTCGCTCCGGAGGCGAACGCAACGGTCGCGTCGGGTTGCGGCGAGCCGCTGGATTGGCTCCGTTGCATAGGTAACGCGCCGCGCTCGTTGCTTCCTGTTGCACCCGCCGGTTGACATTCTGCTGACATCGAGGGTGCGGGCGCGATGAGATCTGTGCGGTGGCATGGGCATCGCTGATAGTCGCAAGCGCCTCGGCGGTCGTCGCGGGCGCCGCGCTCATCTGGACAATCCTTCGCGACCGGAAGCAGACCCGGCGGCCATCGCGCAAGAAAGACAGGAGCGTAAGCAGGCGGACGACCAGCGCCGGCGTGAGGAGCGAAGTGCGCAGTTGATCGCGGAAGCCAGCCGCCGCCGCGACTCGAGCCGCTGTATCGACCACACGATCCGGTTACGCAACGTCGGTCCAGCGGCCGCTCGAGATGTCTACGTGTGGCTTGCTCTCCTGCTTGCGGGCGACGAGGTTTCGGCGCCGGCGTCCTACCAGACGCACGTCGGCAGTGTCGTGCCGGATGACGAGTGGATCGCCTTCACTGTCACACAGGGGCCCCGCGGTCGCCGGAATAGAGCACCCGGCGGTCATCCTCGCCTCATGGCGCGACCGCAACGGCCTGCACCAAGATCAAGAGATTGGCCGAACTGGCGTCCCGCCGTGAAGCGAGCGGGCCGCGGTCTCGGAACCGATGCTCGCCCGCCCTGGTCCGATCCACGCGGACGCAGCTTGAGCCGAAGCTGGACGGGTTTGGGTGGTGGAGCCTCGCGGCGCAGGCGATGACAGCGCGGATTATGTACATCGTGCTTGCGGTCGGTCCGGGCTGAGGGCGCTGAGCGATCGTTCGTGGTGTTCATGAACACTGATGGGCCCAACGGCCTATTGACGGGCGCGGCGGTGCGCCGCATGATGCTGCGTCTGAAGGTCGCGCTGCGAGCGAACGAGGGGGTCAGGCTGAAGATCATTCGCAGTGGGGGCGGGCGCTTGGCGTTCCTGCTCGCGGGCATCGGTGCGCTCGTTGCGCTCGCGGCGGCTGCGCCGGCCTTGGGCGGGCGCGGGATGCTGATCGGTGCGTCGGATGATGCGCTCAAGTGGCACACGACTGACGCGATTGTTGTTGGACAGCAGCTCTCTCTGGAGGCGTTCCGGGTCACGCTGCGTTGGCGTGCTGGACAGACTGCGCTGGATCAGAGCGACGTTGGGGTGCTGAACGACGTCACGTTCCGTGGCGGCGCGGCGTTTCGGATCGTTCTCTCCGTCTACTCAGACTCGCCTGCCGACGCACCCGTGACGGCTGAGGAGCGGGACACGTATTGCTCGTTTGTCCGCAACGTGCTTCGGCGGTATCCGCTGATCAACGACGTGGTGATCTGGAACGAGCCGAACCTGAGCATGTTTTGGCAGCCGCAGTTCGATGCCTCTGGTCAGAGCGCTGCTCCGGCCGCGTATGCGGCCCTGCTCGCGGAGTGTTACGACGCTCTGCACGGCGTACGGCCGGAGGTCAACGTGATCGCGCCGGCTACGTCGCGCGACGGGAACGACAATCCGTGGGCGGAGAACAACGTTTCTCATTCTCCAGGGAACTTCATCCGGGAACTCGGACTTGCGTACCGCGCGAGTGGCCGGCACCGTCCGATCTTCGACGTCGTCGGGCACCACCCACACTCGCTGGACGCGACTGAAAGGCCGTGGAAGACGCATGCGGGAACCGCGATCTCACTCGCGGATTGGTCGAAGCTGATGGACGTCTTGCGGGAGGCTTTTGCGGGCACTCCCCAGCCGATACCGGGCGAGGGGGTTCCCATTTGGTATCTCGAGGTCGGTTACCAGACGACCGTCCCGGCGGACAAAGAGTACTTCGGACGGGAGAACTGGGGCGTCCTGCCACCGTGGGCCGGTGGAGAGGCGAACGTTCCCCAACCCGTGTTGAGCGAGGCGCCCGACCAGGGAACCCAGTTGATCGATGCAGGCCGACTCGCCTATTGCGAGCCGTACGTCGGCGCGTACTTCAACTTCCTGCTGTGGGACGACAGCGATCTCGGCGGATGGCAGTCGGGGCTCCTGTGGAGAGACGGGACGCGAAAGGAGTCGTGGGAGGCGTTCGAGCGGCTGTCCGGCGAGATCCGTACCGACCGCGTCGACTGCGGCAAGCTGAAGGGAGGCCCTGAGCCGTGGCTGGCGCCGCCCGGGACCGGCGGTGGCTCCCGGTCGTCGGCGCAGTCCGACGCTGCGTTGTCGCCAACGACTGGCTCGGCCGCTGATGCATCGTCTACCTCGCGGCCGACGGGGACTGCCGGGTCGGTAAAACGGACGTATCTCGCCTACCGCGGCTCCCGGCTGGCGACGTTCGGCTATTCGACGCTGGGCGCGTTCCTTGCTGAAGCGACCCGTCGCGGCGGTCCGGCCCGTCCGCTGGCCGGTCGGCTCGTGCGGTTCCGCGTGGGTGGGACGGTGTTCACGGCGCGCACGAACCGACGCGGTCTCGCCGTCGTCGGCGTTCGGGCATCACTGCTTCCGGGCACGTTCCTCGTCAGAGCGGATTTCGCCGGAGAAAAAGCCTTCGGTGCGTCTCACGCGTTGGGCAGGCTCGCGATCCGCCAATCGCGCGGACGCGTGTGGTCGACGGCCCGCCTTGGCGTCGCCGCCGGCGCGGGCCAGATCGACGCGCGATTCGACGGCCGCCGCCCCTGCGGCTTCATCCGCCTCGACACGCGCGCCACACATATCCAGTCGCGCACGATGCGCGCGGTCGGCATCTCCCGCGACGGGCGGTCGGCGTGGCTCGCCGCGAAGGACCGGCGCGGAAAGCTGATAATCGCGTACGCGCGGAGTGGCGGACGGCCTCGCGGCACGTTCCGGCTGTGGTCGAGTGGGCGGCCACGATCGGGCCGTGGTGCCGTCATCGCCGGCCGAATCACAATCGCTAGTCCGGCGGCGCCGCACGCCGGTCGTTTGCGCCTCACCACCGGCACGGCATGCGCCGGGCCGCCGACCCGTCCCCGGCACGTCGCCGGTGTTGGCACTTCGTAAAGCGGCGACGATGGCCACCCGCGTATGCGGAGCGCCGCTGCTCGAGGAGTTGGACGTGGAGGGGCCGCCGGTGCGGCTCGTCGCGACGTTCGAGGACGGCGAGGCGCTGCGTCTGCGAGCGCGCGCTCGAGGGTGTGGTGGGCCAAGCGCGACCTCGACTGCGTACCGGCTGGGCCGAGCGCGAGTGGGTGAGGACGTTAGTAGAGGTAGACATCGACCAGGAACGCGGCGAGTCCGCTCGCCAGCGACAGCGCTGCGACACGGCGGCCAGGCTCGTCGCGCCCCGGCCCAAACCCGACGCCGAGCGCGGCGACTGCCAGTGCGAACACTCCCGATCCGGTGTCTTGCCAACTTGCGGGCATCACGGCGACGGGAGCGTCCACGAAGAACTCGCGGCCTTCGACCCTGTGCAGAATTGCGTTCCACAAGAACGCTCCGAGCGTCGCGCTGACCGCAGACGCAGCCACCAGGTCGAAACGCCGATCGCGGCGGACAGCGGCGTAGACGAGCAGCCCGGCGGCGAACCCGGACAACACCGCGCCGTAGACGATGGTCCCCCACGAAAGCACGTCTTGCTCCCTTCGTTGGTCGCGGCCGCGGCCGCGGCGAGCATACGCTCGGGTTGCACCGGCTCTCCGCACACGCTGGCGCGGAGAAGCGCAATGAGTAGTCTCATCAACAGTGCGCGGTGGTTGGGCGTCTCACACACTCCTCCTTGCCGCCTCGCACCCTCTCGCGTCTGTCACGTAGCGACTCTCAGGCGTCAACCCTGCCCTTGGGGGCCGATGCCGTACCCGCGCCGGTCACTCAGACGGGCTTCACGCCGAGGCTTCGGAATCTCGTGATGCTGTCGGCTTTCGTGCCCAGGCCGACTTTGCCGATGCGCCACCTCGTGTCGCTCACGGTTCCTACCTTGCGGCCGTCGAGGAAGATCGTGACCGCGTTCTTCCGCGCGACGAGTTTGATCCTGTGCCACTGCTTGCTACTGATCGTCGCGCCGAAGCTAGACAGAACGAGGCGGCTGCCGTTGCCAAATCGCGCGAGGAAGACGTTGTTCTCCGAGGCTGAGAAACGGACGGCGTAGTAGTTACGCGCATCGCGCAGACGGAACACGAACCTCGCATACCGATCGTCGTCGCCGGACTCGATCAGGAACTCGCCGCTGTAGTCCATGCCACCGAATCTGGGGCTGTCGAAGACGAAGAGCGGGAACGCGACCTTGCCGCTTCCGTCGGCTTGCAGGATCGCGTTCCTATCGTCCTTCCACTTTCCGCCGTGAGCGACGCCCTGTCTGACTGATGAGAACGTGGTACGTCCGTCCTGTTGATCCGCCGGACGAGGCGCTTCCTACAAGCGCGACGAGGAGAGCCGTGCCTAGCGTGAACGTTCGCAGACGCCTTCGGCTGAACAAGGCGGCTCTCACACCGCGTCAGACAGTATCTCGCCTGAAACGGCGTTTCGGAAAGCGTCACGCGCGTCGCGCGTCGACTGGCCGTGGATCAGCCTGCTGGCGGCCATCGATTCTTCCTCCGCGCAAGTCGCACGTGAGTCAAAGTTTCACGAGTGAAACGAGAGACAGTGACGTAATAGCGATCACGATGATGCTGACAGCTTGGTAGGCGATTGGACGAGCCAACCAGCGGAACGGATTCACATTGAAGAATCGGAGCAGCGCGAGACTGCCAACCGCGAGAAGCACCTCATACGCCGTCGCCGCCACGTCTGCGAAACCGAACGCTTCGACCTCTCCAGCATCGGGGCCGACCGGGAGGCCCGTAGTGCGGGTCACGACCCAAACGGCAGCGACGATCAGGTTGCCGCCAGCGGCGGCGACGAGCAGTGTCCGCGACGGCTCGACCAGTAGTACGAGGATCGCCCAACCGAGTTGCAGCGGCGCGAGGAGGAGGAAGAAGACGCCGGTCAACCACCACTCCTCCAAATGCGGCGCGATGACCGCGAAGTGGATGACGCCTGCTCCGGCCGAGAGCATCGCGACGGGCGCGAGCAGAGACTCCGTTGCCCCTGGGGAACGGCGCGCCGTGGTCGATGCCGCGGCGTCACGGGAGGGTTTTCGCCGTCGGACGAGGATGCTCACGGGGATGAGCGCAACACCTGCGACAGAGATCAGGACCGCCCCCGCGACCTTGCCCATGCGGCTTCCGCGTTCCTTCTCCGCTTCGGCTTGTGCGCCCTCTGCGTGCTCAACGTGGGCAGCGCCGTCACCGTGACCGCTTGCCTCGCCGTGCGCTTGGGGGAAGACGCCGCCGTAGGCGCTCGCCGCACCGGCGACGACCGCCGCCGCAAGTGCAACCACCACGAGTCGTTGGGTGTGACTCGTCATCCACGCCGGCCCATGTCGTTCACGTACGGCTCGCCGCGCGCTTCGGTTTCCAGCTCGAAGCCGGGCTTCGACTGAACGTGTTTCAGGACCCGCTCCCGCTCTTCTTCCTCCCGCAGCAGGCGGACGAGGAAGTAGCTGATCGCGGCGAGGAAGATGAGCGCCTGCTCGCTGTTCATGAGGATGCCGCCGAAGTTCTGGTCCTTGGCGGGAGAGAGGCCCCAGAGCCTCGGGGCTTGCTCGTAGAAGTCGTAGAACGGGGTGGGCGAGAAGGTGAGCGCGAGGCCGAGGAAGGTCGAGCCGACGAACCCGGCCGCGAGGTAGGCGAGCTTCGCTCCCGTTCCGACTGCGTGGGGCGTTTCTGTGAGGACGGGCCACCAGAAGAGCGTCCCTATCGCGATCAGGAGCACGTGCTCCAGGTAGAGCGCCCAGTGATTTTGGGAAGTTGCTCGACGTCGCGCCGCCGCGCTTCCGGACGCTGCTCGCCGCGGCGGTGCTGACGGGGATGCGACAGGGTGAGATCCTCGGCCTCCAGTGGGACGATGTCGACTTCGACGCGAACGTGATCCACGTGCGGCGGCAGGCGAACCAGAAGGGCCAGCTCGTCGAGCCGAAGACGTCGCAGGCGAAGCGTGCGATCGTGCTCTCGCCCGGCCTCGCGCGGATGCTGCGCGAGCACAAGATGGCGAGCAAGTTCAAGGGCGTCGACGACCTTGTCTTCCCGTCGGGGACAGGTCGCCCGCAGAACGGCCGCAACGTCGCGCGGCGCGGGCTCGAGAAGGCGCTCGCCGAGGCCGAGCTCGGGAAGCTGCGGTTCCACGACCTCCGCCACACGTACGCGTCGCTTCTGATCGCCGAGGGCCTGAACGTCGTGTTCGTGTCGCGGCAGATGGGCCACTCGTCGCCGGACATCACGCTCCGGGTCTACTCGCACCTGTGGGGCGCGGCCGAGCACGCGAGCAAGGCCAGCGCGGCCCTCGACGCTGTCTACGGCGCGTCGAGTTGACATTCGCTGTTGACATCGCGGCCTGAGCCTCGCGCCGCGAGCATCCTGAGAAGCAGAAAAGCCCTCGTACGCGGGGGCTTTTCTCATGCGCCCGGCTGGAATCGAACCAGCGGCCTTTCGCTCCGGAGGCGAACGCTCTATCCCCTGAGCTACGGGCGCGGGGAAAGCCGCGACAGTCTAGCCGGGAAGCGCGGCGGGCCGACTTGCGCCGGCCCGCCGCGATTCGGTGCCTCGTGGGCTACTCGGCGCCGGGCGTCGTCACGCCGCCGCCCGCGCGGTCGTACAGCCACTGGTCCTGCGCACGCGCCGCCTGGCCGCGATGTTGAGGTCGGTCGTGGACGACTGCCGCAGCGCGCGCAGACTAATCCGATAACCCGCGATCGCTAGTGTCGCGCCGATGGGGCTCGAGGCGCGGATCGCGACGCTGCGGCTCGCCGAGACGTTCGTGATCTCGCGCGAGGCGCACGACGAGGCAGAGGTCGTCCAGGTCGAGATCCGCCACGGCGGAGTGTCCGGCTTCGGAGAGGCGGCACCGATCGAGCGGTACGAGGAGTCGGCGCAGTCCGCGCTCGCGTGGCTGGG
>Ga0126313_10002321_pt1 | contig 10581 bp, 10 predicted proteins | sample Plot105A_FD_89954 | JGI IMG/M metagenome (GOLD analysis project Ga0126313, IMG submission 89954) | Serpentine soil microbial communities from UC McLaughlin Reserve, CA, USA - Plot105A | ecosystem: Environmental > Terrestrial > Soil > Grasslands | place: USA: UC McLaughlin Reserve, Lake County... | reverse complement strand
GCTTCGCGCCGACGACTCCCGACCCGCCGACAGCACTGCCGCCAGCGCGAGTAAAGCTGCGCGCGTCGTAACCCCTGGCGATCTCTACGCGACGGCTAGAGAGCCCTGGGCCCCGTCGTGGACGCCGTGTCGCAAGTTCGCCGAAGACTTTCATGCCTAAGGCTGGCTGTCTCGCGGGGAATCCAGCGGCTGAGACGACCGCCCAGAGGCCGTTGGTGATCCGGGTCGGCCGTGGCAAACGAACGCCGGGGGCGCGTGAACGTCGTCGCCGGCGGATCGTCCGTACTCCATCTAGCCGAGCTTGATGCAGGACCTTCAATCTCGGCATGGCGCGCTAGTACCCGAGCCCAGAGGAGTCGCGAGACCAGATCTTCCGCGCATTCTCGCCCGAATGGACGAGCTCGGTTTCTGGCCGTCGGCCCGCTCCACGCTGGTAGTCGTCGGCCTGCTAATCCTTTTGATCGGTTCAGCGGTCTGGCATTACTTTGTCGGCTAGCCGGCTGACGGTTCCTTGGGCCTGCGACCTCGGCGGGCCGTCTGTCTGCCTTTCTTCCCTAGCTCGGCTGCCTCTTCCGCTGTCGCGTCAATCTGGTAGCTCCCTCGCCGCGCATCGTCAAAGGTGATTCGGATGGTCGCTCCCCTGTTGTCGCTGATTTCCTCGCCGCTCAGGTCGCTTACGCGGATCGTCTTGCGGGCCATGCTGCCGCCTTTCGTCGCGATGACTGTCGATCCCATTTTCCTAAAGAAGAAAGCGCTCGTAGCCGCCCCTAGGCAGCTGCCTTCCGACCACGGTTATAGATCGCGTGAGGGAGGTCCCGTTTGGCGTCGTGCGGCGCGCCCCGCCCTCTGCGGCAAGGGGTCAATCCGACTCCCCCGCGCGTTGGAAGGTTTCCTCAAATTCCGTGCGGGTTGCAAGTGCTCGCACGCCGTCTCGGGGACGCCGGGGAGCCAGGCAGAGGAGCGCGCACCCCTCCGGCGTAAAAAACGCGAATTACGGCCCCGTTTTCTGAAAACGCGCTAAGACGGGTAACGCGGCAGCTGCGCCGGCGAGGAGACGAGCCTGCGCACAGACGCGAAACAAGCGAATCCGCCAGTCTCGCTGCCGACGTCGTGCGCTCGATTCAGCCGGCTCGCTCGGCGCTTCGCAGACCGCGGAGTGCCCAAAGCCAAAGGATGGCCGCGAGTGCGATCGCCACGGCGAAGGCGGTGGCGACTTCGGTGGGCGTCCCAGCGAGGAATCCTCGCCCCGCCTCGAGCACGCGTGTCAGCGGATTGACCGTGGCGACGGCGTGGATCCACCCCTGCAGGAGCGAGAGTGGCACGTAGACCGGCGCGAAGAAGAGGATCAGGAAGACGGGCATTTGCATGATCGGCCCGGCTTGCATCGTGCGAAGCCGCATCGCGACGCCGCTGGCCCAGAGGATGGCTGCGAAATTGAGGATGACCGCGAGTGAGTAGAGGCCGACCAGGTCGACGCCGTCGCCGCCGATCTGCATGCCTACCGCGAGCGCGACGCCGGTCAGGACGGCCGCCGTCACGAGCCAGCGGGCGAGCGCGGCGAGCGCATACCCGAGCACGATTCCCGTCCGGTGCGGCGCCGCAAGGAGGAGGCGCCTCGCGAACCCGCCTTCGAAGTCACGCGCGATCCCAAATCCAGTAAAGACGCCGCCGAACGCGGCCGACTGAAGTAGGACGAAAACGAACTGGAAGGCCGTGTATCCAGGCGGGTAGTCGAAGCCGGGGACGCTGTCGATGCGTGAGAGCCCGCCCGCGAACGCCGTAAAAAAGAAGAGTGGGAAGACGATCCCCGGGATGAAGAGCGACGGGTTCGTAAAAACGGTGTGGAGCGTGCGCCAGGCGACGCCGCGGGCAACGGCAAACGTCCTCATGAACGCGCCAGCCTTGTCCTTAGCGCCCACGACGCAAGCGCGAGCGAGACGACAGCGATCACGGCTGCGGTGCCGAAGCCGAGCGCGAGCGCCCGGCCGTCCCAGCCTGTGATGATGAGGCTGCGGACGCACTCGATCAAGTACGAAACCGGGTTGGCGGTGGCGGCCGTCCGAAACCAGTCGATCTCGATCAGGTTGCGCGGCATGTTCATCGACGAGATGAAGAGGAAGACAAAGAAGATCGGGAAGAGGCCTTGGACCGCCTCGCCCGATCCGGTGCGGAGCGCCGCGAAGGCGCCGAGAGCTCCAAAGCCGAGGGCGATTAGGACCGCGAAGGCGAGGAGGACGAGTGCCCCTGCGACGCCTGACTCGAGCCGCACGCCGATCACCATGCCGACACCGAGGTAGACGAGCGCCTGGACAAATCCCATCGTGACGACGCCGCCGAGCTGGCCCGCGAGCACAGCGATTCGGCGCATCGGAGTCAGCGAGAGCCGGTTCAAGAAGCCCGTCTGAATATCGCGAGCCAGGTCCGTGCCGGCGTTCATCGTGGCGAAGAGCGCTCCCTGAATGAACGGGATCGCTAATGCGAAGGCGACGAAGGAATCTGTCGGGAAACCGGGGATACGGGTTGCTGCGTCTAGGCCACCCGAGTTCACGGCAAGAAGAAGGAGCGGGAAGACCAGCGGGAACACGACGTTCGCCGGCTGGCGCAGCGTCCGCATAAGCGAGCGCTCGGCCAGGAGCAGAACCTGATCGGCGAACGCCCGCTGGCTCACGTGGCCTCTATCTCAGGCTCTCGCTCCTCGGTCGCCTCCGCGCCGGCACCCTCGAGCTTGTGGCCCGTCTTGGCGAGAAAGACGTCGTCCAGCGTCGGCTCGTGGATCGCGAGGTTCTCGACCTCGACGCCTTCCGCATCGAGCGCGCGAACGACGTCGGCGAGCCCCGTATGGGCTGACTCGAGCCGCACCGCGGCCGCCCCATGGTCGGAGTCGAGAGCCGGGCCGAACCGCGCCAAGACCGTGGACACGCGCTCGGCGCTCGTCCCCTCGGCCGGCACGGCCTCGACCGTGCAAAGCCCGATCTCGGCCTTGAGCGCCGCCGGCGTCCCCGCGGCAACGATCGCCCCGTGGTCGATGATCCCAATCCGGTCGGCAAGCGCATCCGCCTCCTCCAGGTACTGCGTGGTGAGGAAAACGGTCACGCCGTCGCGCTTGGCAAGACGCTCGACCTCATCCCAAAGCGCCGTGCGACTCTGAACGTCGAGCCCGGTCGTCGGCTCGTCGAGGAAGAGCACGCGCGGCCGGTGAATAAGCGCCATCGCGAGGTCGAGCCGCCGCTTCATCCCGCCCGAGTAGCCGCCCACCTTGCGGTCGGCGGCATCCTCAAGTCCCACGCGCGCAAGGAGTTCGTCCGCGCGCGGCTTGCGCACGGCACGGGAAAGCGCCTGGAGTGCCGCCTGAAGCCGGAGATGCTCGCGCCCCGTCAACAAGGGGTCGAGCGCCGCCTCCTGAAGCGCCGCACCGATCGCCGCTCGGACTAGTGGACCCTCGCTGATGACGTCGTGGCCGGCGACCCGCGCCGTCCCGGACGTCGGCGGGAGGAGAGTGGTCAGGATGTGGACGGTCGTGGATTTCCCGGCACCGTTCGGACCGAGGAAACCGTAGATCTCGCCAGCGTTTACTTCCAGGTCGATCGAGTCGACGGCTCGCGGACCCTTCTTGTACTGCATGACAAGATCGCGGGCCTCGATCGCAAGCTGCGACATGTCAGGGACCCTAGTGACGTGAGCCGGTATCGCCGCGGCCCGGGTATGTGCAGAGCGGTCTGCGAACGACCCGGCTAGGACGTGCGGCTTCACGTTGTCGCGCGGAGTGGTTGTCGCAACTACCGCGACAGCGACGCCGCCGGGATCTTCCGGCTCAGCCGCCAAAATGCGCGCTTGTACCTCACCTCGCACCCGCCCGCTTCAAGATCCCACACGAGGAGGGCTCGGAGGAGCTCACGAACACGTCGGCTGGGCGTGAGGCTCCAGAGGGCATCGACCCAGGGACGGTCGAATCCGTAGCGCCCGCCAATCCCCGCGCGCCCACCCTTCCGCGCGAAAACGCGAAAATGCGCTCCGTTTCCTAAAAATCGAGTTCGAGTGTGCCTACGCGACGGCTAAGGCTTCTGAGAGGAGGGCGAAACCGTGCATGATGCTCCGCGCCGGCCTGCGAGAAGAGCGTCCCGGACGTCGGTTCGTGCCGCTGGTGCCAGCCCCCGCGTCCAGGTCAGGATGAGCAGGCGCAGGCGCGGTGGAACGAAGCGCTCGACCGCAACGGCTATCGCACGGCGAAGAGCCTGCGCGGCTCGTCGAGCCCTTTGAGCTTGTGCAGTCCGCGGTCCTTGAACTCGATGCCCGAACCGGCGACCAGATCCCGCACCGTCGAGGACACGAGCACCTCGCCTGCGTCTGCGACGGCAGCTACGCGCGAGCCGGTGTGCACCGCGATCCCCGCCAGCTTGTCGCCGATGCGCTCGACCTCGCCGGTGTTGCAGACCGCTCCGCACGGGGATCCCGAGGGCGGCGAGTGCATCCCGCACGGTAATGGCGCACCGGATGCCGCGCGCCGGGCCGTCGAACGACGCAAGGAAGCCATCGCCGGCGGTGTCGATCTCGCGGCCGCGGTAGCGGGCGAGGACGTCGCGGACGGTCGCGTGGTGGCGCTCCAGCAACGCGCGCCACTCGCGGTCGCCGAGCTCCTGTGCTCGTTCCGTCGAGCCGACGATATCGGTGAAGAGCACGGTCGCCAGGATCTGCTCGGGCTCAGGCGCCTCCCGGAAGCCGGTGAGAAACTCGCGCGTCTCCGTAATCACCTCATCTGCGACGTCGAACCAGGGGACGTGATCCCGCCCCTCGAGCTCGACGAATCGAGCACCCGGAATCTGCTCGGCCAGCCAGCACCCCTGCCCGAACGGCACGATGGGATCGGCAGGTGCGTGCAAAACGAGCGTGGGCACGTGGATCGTCGGAGCGACGTGGCGGACATCGATTTCGCTGCCGAGCCGCATGAACGCAACCGCTGCTGCGGGTGAAGCCGCGGTCCGTTCCAGCCGCGCCACCCACTCCATGACGGCCGGGTCGAACTCCTTGCTTGGCGCGAACCAGACTCGCTTCGCCTGTCCCCAAGGGATCTCGCCGGAGAGGATCTTCGCAAGGTGCTCCTCGTATTCCTCGCGGGTGTCCTGGCCCAACGGCCAGTCGTCCTCGATGATTTCCTTCACCTCGCCGCCGACGAAGATAAGCGCGGCCGTGCGCTCGGGATGCGTTGCGGCGAAGACCATCGAGAGAGGCGCGCCTTCGCTGATGCCCATGAGCACAGCGCGCTCGGAGCCGACCGCGTCCATGACCGCGCGGACGTCGTCCATGCGCTCCTCGAGCGTCCCGAGCGCGATGTGGTCCGAGAGGCCCATCCCGCGCTTGTCGAAGAGAATGAGGCGGGTGAAGCCGGCAAGCCGTAGCATGAAGCGTCGGTAGCTCGCCTCTTCCCAGTAGGTCTGGAGGTTCGTCAGCCAGCCCATGACGAAGACGAGGTCGACGTCGCCCGACCCGAGCACCTGGTAGGCGATGTGTACCTCGCCAGAGCGGGCGTAGCGAACCTCGGGAAACTCGTCGTCCACGCGCGCGAGCTTATGCAGCGGGCGCGAGCTTCGTCAGACGCGCCGGACCCCTTCCCAAGGCGCGCGAGCTCCTCTCGGCATGGGCCGGCGAGGTCGACCGAACCACTGCGTCACTCCGAAGAGCGGCCGAGGTCAGGCGCCGAAGAGCTCCAGGCGCTCGCCGAGCTCGACGTTGCCGCCGACGCCTGCCCCAGGGGAGGTCGGATCGCGCGCCGCCACGAAGTAGATGACCCGCGCCCACCCTTCCGCGCAAAGACGCGAAACTCGATGCCATTTTCCCCGCAAAAGAGTGGTATCGCGAAATTTGAGTGGTTTTTCTGGACCCCTTTGCGAGCGGCGGCGGCGGCGTTCAACTACGAGGAGAAGACCATGCGGAAGTGGAAGCCCGCCCCCTCTCTCGCTGCCCGGACGTCGCCGAGAGGGAACCCTTATGGAGCTCCCTGTCACCGCCGGTTGGCGCGGTTGACACGAAGTCGCGGTCGCGGTTAACTCACGGCAGCGACTGGCGGGAGACGGACGGATCGTGCGAGTTCCGCGGAGGGGTTGCTGCGGCGCAACGGTCGAGTCTCCGAACCCGATGGGAGGCGCGTCGGCTTCTGGGTCGCGTCGCTCTCGACGGAAGAACGACCCTGGTTTCCAGCGTCGCATCGCCTCATGAGCCACGGGGACGTAGACAAGGGCCAGGTCACACCGCGCTCGACGTTCTACGAGCAGGGCCGCTTCGGGCGGCTGTTTCCGATGCTGCCACCCTTCGCGCCCGACACGCCGTCGATCCGGGACGCCCTGACCGAGCTGGGCGCGCCGGGCGGGCCCATGGATGCCGACGACGACCTGTCGGACCCGATCACGCTCATCACCGACCCGGCGAAGAGCCACGACAATCCGAACAACCCGACTATGACGGCCGGTTTTACGTTTTTGGGGCAGTTCCTCGACCACGACATGACCTTCGACCCAACGTCGAGCCTCGCGCGCCGACAGGACCCGGAGTCAATCCGCAACTTCCGTATCCCCGCGCTCGACCTCGACAGCCTGTACGGCGGAGGCCCCGGCGCCTCGCCGCACCTCTACGACCGCTCGGTGGACGGCGGCCGCACGAGCTTCCTCACCGAGGAGATATCCGGTTCGACGGCCGTGTCGGTCGACGGCGGCACCCGCTACGACTTGCCGCGCAATAGCCAGGGGATCGCGCTCGCGGGTGACCCGCGCAACGACGAGAACCTGATCATCTGCCAGCTGCACCTGGCGCTGCTGCGCTTCCACAACGCCGTGGTGGCCGACGTCAGGGCCGACCTGGGCCCCACGTTGACCGACGGCGAGATCTTCGCCGAGGCGCAGCGGACGGTGCGCTGGCATTACCAGTGGCTGATCGTGCACGAGTTCCTGCCCAAGACGGTTGGACAGTCGATCCTGGACGACGTGCTGACCAACGGCCCCAAGCACTACAAGTGGCGGAACGACCCCTACATCCCGGTCGAGTTTTCCGTGGCCGCCTACCGCTTCGGTCACTCGCAGGTTCGGCCGAGTTACCGGGCGAACTTCGGCACCAGCGCGACGGACGCCTCGCAGCAGTTCTTCGCGCTCATCTTCGACCCGGCCGCGGTCGATCCCGATGACCCTGCGGATCTCCGGGGGGGATGCCGCGCCGCGCGCCGTTTCATCGACTGGCAGACCTTCTTCGACTTCGGCGACAACCGGGCACGGCCGAACAAGAAGATCGACACCACGCTCTCTACGGTGCTGTTCAACCTGATGGGGCAGTCGCCCGGCACGCCAACCTCGCTGGCGACCCGCAACCTGCTGCGCGGGCTGACCATGGAGCTGCCTTCAGGCCAGGCCGTCGCGCGGGCGATGAAGCTTCCGGAGCTCGCACCAGGCGACCTCGCCGACCTGCCGCCTCGCCTCCATCAACGCACGCCGCTCTGGTTTTACATCTTGCGGGAAGCTGCTGTCACCGCCGATGGGGAACACCTCGGCCCCGTCGGCGGGCGCATCGTCGCCGAGGTCATCGTGGGCTTGATCAAGGGCGACAGGCAGTCCTACCTTCGCCAGGCCCCCGACTGGACGCCGACCTATGGCTCGGGCGACGCCTTCACGATCGTCGACCTGCTCGAGACCGCCGGCGTCGTTCCGGCTATCTCGTAGAAGATGCGCCATGGCTCGTGCGGCCGCGAGGCCCGTGAGCCTCGCGGTCCGGCCGAGACCGCTGAAGCTGTTCTCTAGCGTGCGGAACCCCGGCCCCGTTCGCGGTGCTCGAGAGGAGACGATTCGGGGTTAGGGTGACTGCAAACGGCGATCGGAGGATTCGTGGCGACCAAGAAGCAGAAGGCTCGGGCGGCCGCAGCGGGCAAGGAGCTGCCGGGCAAGCCGAAGCCGAAGAAGAAGACCTCACGCGGCAAATAGTCCGCTCGCGGCTGGGGGCCGGCGGCTCTCCGCGTGGCGATGCTGGCTTCGCATGCCGCCTGACGCTGTCGAAGTTCACGCCCGGCAAGCGCATCTGCAAAGCATGTCGGGCGGCGGCGGAGCGTGAGCGTGCGCAGGCCGAGCGAACCGAGGCGGCCCAGGTCAACGTGCTCGACGATGAGGACGGGCCCGTCGCTGAGTGGGCTGCGAAGGTGCGGGCTCGCCTGCCGGAGCATCCGCACCTAGACTTGGAGCCGGGCTGGCTTGAACGAATGCAGGCTGTGCTTGCGCCCGGCCCTGAGGCTGTGATTATTGCCGGCTCCTGAGGAGGAGACTGTTGAGCATCGCCTTCGTTGCGCGCTTCTCCTGAAGCCCGTGTTTTCGCAACAGGGCATCCGCCCCGGAAGGGGGCACTTCATGACCAGCACCATTGCTCTTGTCCGCCACCGCGTGGCCGACTTCGACGCTTGGAAGAAGGTGTACGACGACTTCGCGCCGGTCCAAGCAGAGCACGGCATGCGCAGCGACCAGGTGCTGCGCTCGATCGAGAATCCCAACGAGGTCATCGTCACCCATACCTTCGACTCACGCGACGCCGCGAGCGCCTTCTTCGCAATGCCTGAGTTGAAGGAGGAGATGAGCCGGGGAGGCGTCGATGCCGACTCGGTTGAGATCTCCTACTTTGACGAGGTCGAAACGGGCATGCTGGCTAGCGTTTAGCCAGCTCGATAGCCGGGCCGCGTTGCTTCGCAGGCGCGGCCCGGCTTATTTCTCATGAGCGTCCGCCTGGATTACGAGAGTCGGAGGGCGCGATTCGTAGAGGGTGGAGCCGATCCCCTCTCTTCGGTGACCGCGATCCGTGTCGACGACCCACACGAGGGCTTGTCGCGGGCGGCTGAGGAGTTCGCGAAAGGCTGCACACCTCACCAGCCCGCGAGACTGATGAGGGCCCATTTCCTACGGGGCGTTGAGACCGGGCTACCCACGAGAACCGCAACGACTGCATCACGAACTCTCCTTTCCCCGACACGGCTGACGGCCAGCGTCTGGTGCGTCTCTGGGTCGTCTCGCGGACTTCGCCTATGGAAGCTCACTCTCCGAGGCTAGTCGAGCCTCCTCGAGGAACGCGATCACGACTTGCAGGGCCAGGCGTGACCCGATCCTCATCCTCGGTGGGCTTGTTCTCGGCTTCGCGGTCGGTCGATGGTGGGCGCTCACCGCGTCCGGTGCGCTCGCCGCCTGGCTCGCAGTAGCAAGCGGCGTCGGCGAAGTTCCCGGCTGGTACCTCGGCTTGGGGTATTCGCTGCTCGCGGGGGCGGGGACCGTCGTGGGCGTTCGGAGCCCGCACGAGCCTGAGAAACGCAGCAGCGGACTAGGAAGAACGGATCCGGAACGTGGAGCTGTATCTGCTCGCTCTCGCCGTTCTCGGCGGCGGCGGTCTCCTCGTCGGCCTCGTTCTCAGGTGGTGGGGCTTGCTTGCCTCCATCGGCTTCGCAGCCTTCCTTGCGTTCGGTTGGGAGTTCGGCCCCGTGGGGCTCACGTATGCCCTGATCGCAGGAGTACTTGCATCCGCCGCGGTACTCGCCGGAGTGTGGCTCCGCGGCAGGCTCGGTGGGCGGTAGGGGACCGGGTACGAGGTGCTTACGCTCGGGCCATTGTCGAATGGATCGAGGTTCATCCCCTTGTCCCAGGCGAGCGGGTTTTCCCCAGGCTGTCCACAGGCGTGGGAAGATGACCGGGTGCAGGAGGAACACCTGGGGGCTCTTCGGCGGTGGGGCGAAGGGCTACGTACCGACGACCGCGATGAGGTTCGGGCCGCGGGCCGGGCGATCGTGCTTCTGTGCGACGACGTGGAGCGCCTCGAGCGAGAGCTCTGGCATCTGCGCGCGAAGTCGACGGAACAGGGCGAGCTCCCTGCAGATGTGGACGCCGGGGATGTCGAAGGTGAGACCGATGAGAAGCCGGTCGTCGCCGATGATGCTGTTACGGCGCTGAAGGCGCGCTTTCGACGAGTCCGCGCGGTTGTAAAGCGCCGATAGCTTCAGGCGGCTAGGTGCTCGGCCAAGAAATCGGCCAGCCAGGGCCCGACGGCAGCTCCGACGGCGTCGAGACCCGTCTTCAGGCTGTGGGTTCCAGGCACGCGCACGACGCTGCGATGGGCGCCGGCGGGCGGCATCCCGAACGGGTCTCGATCCCCCTGGACGACCAGCGTCGGAACCGTCACAGCCTCGAGCTCGTCCAGGCGGCTCGCCCCGCCGGAGCGGCCTGGGGCGTGGAGCGGGAACGCGAGGCAGAGCACGGCGACCGTACCGGTCTCGTGTGCGGTGCGACAGGCCACGCGCGCCCCGAGGGATCGACCGCCGACGAGGAGGGGTAGGCGCGCCAGCTCCCGCCCGGACAAGTACTCGATGGCGGCCATCCAAGCAGCGTCGAGCTGCCGCGCGGGGGCGGGGCTCCGTCGGCCCGCGACACGATACGGCTGCTCGATGAGCGCCACGCTGACTCGCTGCGCCAGCGCGACGTCCTTCACCGCCACGAGATCCTCGGAAGCGACGCTTCCCCCGGCCCCGTGACCGAGGGCGAGCGCGGCGCGCGGTTCACGTGGTAGATGCAGATAGGCTCTGGC
>Ga0126313_10002319_pt1 | contig 10585 bp, 11 predicted proteins | sample Plot105A_FD_89954 | JGI IMG/M metagenome (GOLD analysis project Ga0126313, IMG submission 89954) | Serpentine soil microbial communities from UC McLaughlin Reserve, CA, USA - Plot105A | ecosystem: Environmental > Terrestrial > Soil > Grasslands | place: USA: UC McLaughlin Reserve, Lake County... | reverse complement strand
GTTCGTGTCGCAGCGAGCTCAGCCAGCTCTTCAGGAGGGATCGATTCGAGCACCGCATCCAGACGACCACGCCGCCTGTCGTGCACCGCCCGGTTCGCGAACCTCGAAGCGAGCGCGCGGAACCGGTCGAATGGCGTCGCGGCCGAGGCATCCGCCTCGGGAACCAGGAATCGCGGATCGGCGAGGATCTGTGCAACCTCGGCGCGCTCGATGATCTCCGTCATGCTTCGACGCTACGACGAGAACACTTCGGCGACGAGCGAAGTGTCGCCGACGTATGGTGGCCGTATGCACGGAGACGCAGATCTCGCAACGCCCGCCCGCCTGATGGGCGAGCCCGCCCGCGCCGCCATGCTCGTGGCGCTCCTCGACGGTCGCGCGCTACCCGCGAGCGACCTCGCCGCCATCGCCGGGGTGAAGCCGTCGACCGCGAGCGCGCACCTCGCGCAGCTCGTCGACGGCGGACTCGTCGTCGATCGCCGGCTCGGTCGTCACCGCTATTTCGCGCTCGCCGGGCCCGAGGTTGCGAACGCGGTCGAAGCGCTGCAGCTGCTCGCGCCCCGGCGCGAGGTGACGTCGTACACCCAATCGGCCACGGCGGCGCGACTCGCCGAGGCGAGATCCTGCTACGACCACCTGGCCGGCCGCGTCGCACTGCAGCTCGCCGATGCGCTTGTCGCCGAGGGCTCGATCGCACCCCTCGCGGCTGGAGAGCCGGGTCGCATCCTCGACACGAGCGGAGCACTCGCGCGCCGGTTCGACCTCGAAGCCTCGCAGGCGACGGATGCCCCGACGCGGCGCCCCGCGATTCGCGGATGCCTCGACTGGACCGAGCGACGTCCGCACATCGCCGGTCGTCTCGGCGCGCAACTGCTCGAGTCGCTCCTCGCACAGGGCTGGATCTCACGCGTGCCCGGTGATCGCTCGCTGCGCATCAGCGCGGCAGGGAGGGCCGGGCTCGCGGCGCTCGGCTGAGCGCGTCGGATCGCAGCGCAGGCACGGACGCAGCTGCCGCTAGACCGCGATGTCGCGCGACGTGTGCCGCAGCCGCGGCGGGCCGTGCACCTCATGGTGCAGCCGCTCCATGCGCGCGTCGAGCTCTGCGGCCGTGTGCGCGGCATCCGTCAGCCCATCGAGGAGTTCCTGCGGCACCTGGCGATCGTACTTGTAGTAGATCTTGTGCTCGAGGCTCGCCCAGAAGTCCATGGCGATCGTGCGGATCTGCACCTCGACGGCGACGGGATGGGCACCCGTCGAGAGGAACACCGGCACCTCGACGATCACGTGGAGACTCTGGTAGCCGTTGTCCTTCGGGTCCTTGATGTAGTCCTTGACCTTCAGCACGCGGATGTCGCGCTGCGCAGTGAGCAGCTCGAAGATGCGGTACGCGTCGGAGACGAAGCTGCAGGTGACTCGCACGCCTGCGATGTCGGTGATGGTGTCGCGGATGGTGTCGAACGACGGCTCGATGCCCTTGCGCTGCATCTTCTCGATGACGCTGTCGAGGCTCTTCAGCCGGCTCGAGATGTGCTCGATCGGGTTGTAGTCGTGCGTCTGGCTGAACTCCTCGCGCAGGATCGAGAGCTTCGTGATCACCTCGTCCATGCCGAACTTGTAGCGCAGCATGAAGCGCTCGGTCTCGTCGCGGAGGGCCCGCATCTCGTCGAGCGTCTGCCCGTCGATCGTCTCGAGCGTGCGCTGGGCGCGAGCCGTCAGCATGCGCGGAGCGTCGTGGTGCCGGGTGGGTGGGGTTCCATCGAGCGGAGTCACGGATGCCACCGTACGGACCGAAGCTCTGGATTCCCTTTGATTCGGCTCGCGTGCTCGACCGCGGACCATCACTAGGCTCAGGGAATGGCAGCTTGGCTCACCGTCGCCTCGGGCGTCCACCAGCGGCGATACGATCCGTTCGACATCTCCATCGTCGCAATCGAAGGCGATGACGGCCTGCTCGTGGTCGACACCCGGGTCGAGCCCGGTGAAGGCGAAGCGCTGCTCGCCGACCTCGGGGCCCGATTCGCCCAGCCCGTGCGCTGGGTCGTGAACACGCACGCGCACTTCGACCACACCTTCGGCAACCAGGTGTTCGGACCGGGAACGCCGACGAATGCCGCCATCTACGGTCACGCGAACATCGCGCGCCATTTCGACGACTTCGAGGGGCCGCGACTCGCGGCGTGGCGCGCCGACCCGCGACGCGAGCCCGATCGGCACTGGGGTGAGGTGCGGCTCACGCCCCCGACGCATCCGCTCGTTCGCGCGATCACTCTCGACCTCGGCGGCCGCATCGTGGAGCTGCGACCGCAGCCCGAGGCGCACACCGATACCGACGTCGTGGTGTTCCTGCCGGCCGAGCGGGTGTGGATCGTGGGCGACCTCGTCGAGGAGTCGGGCCCTGTCATGTACGGGTCCGGCAGCTTCCCCCTCGGATGGCCCGACGTGCTCGACGCCCTCGTCGCCGAGATGCGCGCCGACGATGTGGTCGTGCCGGGGCACGGGCGAGTCGTCGACCGGGAGTTCGTCGCCGACCAGGCGGGCGAACTGCGTCTCGTCGCCGAGCGGTTCCGCGCGGCGCACGCCGACGGGCTCACGACCGAGCAGGCGCTCGCGGCGCACGACGACTGGCCGATCCCGGTGGCCGGTCTCGCCGGGGCGGCCGAGCGTGCGTTCGCCCGGCTCGACGGCGAGTCGGCAGGGGAGCACTGACCTGTTGCATTGCGTCGCCGACGGGTTCAGTCTGAAAGCGGAGGTGACAACATGCAGAACACCGATTCCACCAGTAACCCAGAGCCGTCGCCGGTCCGCATCCCGCACGCAGACGTCGAACTCGACGGCGATCTCACCGTCCCCGCGCGTCCCCGCGGCTTGGTGGTCTTCGCACACGGAAGCGGAAGCGGTCGCCATAGCCCGCGCAACCGGCAGGTTGCATCCGCGCTCGTCTCTGCGGGCTTCGCCACGCTGCTCATGGACCTGCTCACACCGACCGAAGAGGAGGTCGACCTCGTCACGAGGGAGAAGCGGTTCGACATCGCCCTGCTCGCAGCCAGGCTGATCGCGGCGATCGACTGGGCCGACGGTGAACCGGAGGTCTCGGAGCTGCCCGTCGTGACGTTCGGCGCCAGTACCGGCGCCGCCGCGGCACTCATCGCCGCCGCCGAGCGACCCGACCGGGTGATCGGTGTCGTCTCGCGGGGCGGCAGGGTCGATCTCGCCGGTGACGTGCTCGACCAGGTGCTCGCACCGTCGCTCTTCATCGTCGGCGGGAACGACGAGGTCGTCAGGGAGATGAACGAGGACGTGTCCCGGCGCATGGAGTCGCCCGTCGACTTCGAGGTCGTCTCGGGTGCGACCCATCTCTTCGAGGAGGCGGGCGCGCTCGAGCAGGTGACCGATCGAGTGCTCGAAGCACTCGATCGCTGGCTGCCGGCTCCGCCGGCCGAGCGCACGCCCTAGCTACGTCGCCGGGATCCACACCCGCATCGTCGACGGTCCGCGCTCGGCCCACTCGTGGTACGGCACGAGCGCGACCTCCTGCACGGATGCCGCCGTCGACCCCATGCCCGTCTCGTCGCCGTACGGCCACGACGCGATCTCGGGGTGCCGTTCGCGCACGGCGACGAGCACGCGCCCATCGACCTCGCGCGGCGGCATCGACGCGTCGAGCACGATGTCGGCGACATCCGTCGCCCCGATGCCCGCCTCGACGAGATCGATCGACTCGAGCGCGAAGACCTCGGGGCCGCGCTCGACCACGAGGCAGCCGCGCACGGCGTCGATTCGCGGGTCGGGCGACGTGAACCGCGGCACGATCGGGAACTCGAGTTCCACGACGTCACCCGCCGAGAACGCCTTGGAGCAGGAGACCGTGCCGGGCTCGGCCTCCCACGTCTGCACGAGCTCCTCGCCATTGCGCCGCACGACGAGCTTCGCCGACTCCGCCCACGCGGGAACACGGAGCGAGAGGGTCCACGGCTCCGCGGCATCCGTCAGCACCCGCACTCGTACCGAGCCCTCGGCCGGGTACGCCGTCTCGACCTCGAGCGCGATCTCGCGGCCGTCGTCGAGCGTCGTGCGGATCGATGCGGGAGCGTACTGGTGCAGCTGCACGCCGTCGGCATCGGCGGTCGCGACGTACCCGGCGAGGCTCGCGAAGGTGCGTGCCACGTTCGGCGGGCAGCACGCCACCTCGAACCACGGTGCGCGCAGCGACGACGACGCCCGCGGCGACACCTCGTCGGGATCGGCATGCTCACCGGGCCGGCGCTGGTGCAGGGTGTTCGCGTAGTAGAACGCGGTGCCCTCCGCCGACGGCGAGGTCGCGACCACGTTGAACAGGGTGCGCTCGATGAGGTCCGCGTAGCGCGCATCGCCCTTGGCCAGGAGCATCCGCCAGCTGAACATGACGGATGCCACACCCGCACAGGTCTCGGAATATGCGCGGTCGGGCGGCAACTCGAAGTCGTCGCCGAAGGCCTCGTCCTGATGATGCGAGCCCTGCCCGCCGGTCACGTACGTGCGGCGCGCGATCGTGTTCGTCCATTGCCGTTCGAGGGCGTCGAGCAGCCCCTCGTCGGCCGTCTCCACCGCGAGGTCGACGGCACCGGCGGCGAGGTAGTTGGCGCGCACCGCGTGCCCGCGCAGCACATCGGCCTCGCGCACGGGGATGTCGTCCTGGTAGTACGACCGCCCGAACTCGATGTCGGGCAGCACGCCGGTGCCATGTCGCTCGACGAACAGCTGCGCCTGGCGCAGGTACCGCTCGTCACCGGTGGCCCGTGCGAGCTCCACGAGCCCGATCTCGATCTCGGCGTGACCGCAGATGGACTGGATGCCGTCGTCGCCGAACACCTTGCACACGAGGTCGGCCGCGCGGCGGGCGATGTCGAAGAGCCCGTCGTCGGCGTCGGGACGAGTGCGCACCCTCGCGACCGCGGCCTGAAACAGGTGGCCGAGGCAGTACAGCTCGTGACCCCACTCGAGGTTCGCCCACCTGGGATCCTGCCCGGGGCGCCCGAACCGCGTGTTCAGGTACCCGTCGGGCTCCTGGGCGGCCGCGACCCGTGCGACGACGCTGCGGAACCGCTCTTCGAGCTCGGCGTCGTCACCGCGGCGCCCGATCTCCCACGCCACGGCCTCGAGGTACTTGTACACCTCGGAATCCGAGAACTCGCGTCCGCGACGGCCCTCGGGAAGGCGACCGGATGCCGCGAGGTCGAAGTTCCCGAGCCACCCCTCGCGCTCGAGCCAGCCGGCGATGTGGGCGAGGGTCGCTCGCCCGTTGACCTCTTGGCGGTCGCCCCAGAAGCCGCCGCGGATGGCGACCTCGTCGAGACCGAGCGGCCGCAGGCGCGAACGGGATGGCGCGACGGGCGCCGATGGAGTGCGAGTGCTGACGGTCATGTTCATCCCTTGAAGGCGCCCGACATGAAGCCGCGCACATAGTGTCGTTGGAGGATCAGGAAGAGCAGGATGCACGGCAGCGCGAGCACCACGACGCCGGCCTCGGTGGCGCCGTAGTCGACGACTCACTGCACCTGGCCCCTGAGGTTCGCGACTGCGAGCGGCAGCGTCATCCGGTTCGTGTCGTTGATGAGGATGAGCGGTGCGAAGAAGTCGTTCCATGCGGCGAGGAACGCGAAGAGGCCGACGGTGATGAGGCCCGGCTTGACCGCCGGGATCAGTACCCGCCACAGCGCCCCGAAGGTGGAGCATCCGTCGACCATCGCCGCCTCGTCGAGCTCGCGCGGGATCGACTCGAACGAGATGCGCATCATGAAGGTCGAGAACGGCAGCTGGAACATCGTGAGCACGAGCGCGACCCCCACGAGGGAGTTCGACAGGCCGACGATGTTGAGCAGCACGTACAGCGGGATGAGCAGCGTGGCGTAGGGAACCATCAGGATCGCCAGTGTCGCGAGGAACAGCGCGTCTTTACCGGGGAACCGGAACCGCGCGAACGCGTACCCGCCGAGGAGCGAGATCACGAGGGTGAGCAGCACGGTGAGCAGCGAGACGAACAGCGAGTTGCCGATGTAGACCCAGATGCCCGCCTGGTAGTTCGCGAGGGTCGCGTAGTTGCCCATGCCCCAGCCGTCGACCTGGTTGGTGCCGGCCCTCGGCGAGACCGACGAGATCGCCGTCCAGATCAGGGGGTACAGGAAGATGAGCGCGAGGGCACCGGTGAGCACCCAGCCGGGGGTGCGCAGGGCGATGCCCGCGAACGAGGCGGACGGGTGCTTCCGGGCGACGCGGTGCTCGCGAGTGCTCGGTGCTGCGGCATCCGTCACCATCGCCCGCGTCGTCGTCGGCTCGGTGTCGATGCTCATCAGTCCTCCACCTTCTTGCCGAACGCACGGATCTGCGCGATGTTGATCACGACGAGGGCGAGCAGCACGATCACCGAGAGGGCCCCGGCGACGCCGAGATTGTTCGGACCCTGGAACGCCACGCTGTAGATGAGCTGCACGATCGTGATGGTGGAATTGTCGGGGCCGCCCTTGGTGAGGATGTAGAACTGCTCGAACGCGAGCAGCGAACCCGTGACGCAGAGCACGGTCGTGAGGGCCAGCGTCGGCTTGAGCAGCGGCAGCGTCACGTCGCGGAACGTCTGCCAGCGGGATGCCCCATCGATGCGGGCGGCCTCGTAGACGTCTTCGGAGATGCCCTGCAGGCCCACGAGCATGAGCAGCATGTAGAAGCCCGCGTACCGCCAGACGATGAGGAAGATCGTCGACCACAGCGCCCCGTCGGGCGTGCCGAGGAAGGTGAAGCCCCACGACGCCATCAGGTCGGCGAACGGCCCCGCGATCGGCGAGTAGATCACGTAGAAGAGGAGCGAAGCGGATGCCAGGCCGAGGGCGCTCGGGATGAGGAACGAGGTGCGCAGCAGTCCCTTCCAGCGGCTCGACTCCTGCACGAGCAGTGCGAGGCCGAGGCTGAGGGCGAGCAGGATGATCGTGGTGAGCACCGTGTACTTCAGGGTGAAGACGACGGAGTCCCAGAAGAAGCGGTTCGAGACCGCGTCCTGGTAGTTCTCGGGGAAGTTCAGACCCTGGTTACCGCTGAGGAGGGGCCAGTCGGAAGCCGACATCTGCAGGACGAGCAGCAGCGGCAGCACGAACAGCAGGAGGACGAAGAGCGTCGTGGGGGTGGCGTAGAGCCAGCCGGCGAGAGCGCCGTGGGTGCGGCGCCGGCGGCGCCGGGTATCGGGAGATGCCGCGGGCGGCGCCGAGGGCGCGGCAGGGTGGAGCGTGGCAGTCATGGTGTGAAGCCTTTCAGAGGGGCGGGTGGCCGGCACCCGGCGGTCGAACCGAGTGCCGGCCGGTCGTCGTCGGGCTACTGCGAGAGCACCGCGGTGATCTCGTCGTTGTCGGCGTCGACGGATGCCCCGTCACCGAGCACCGCGTTGCGCACGAGTGTGAGCCACGGGCTGTTCGGTGCGTTGAAGGCCTGCTGGAAGTTCAGCGCGACCGGGGTGTCGCCCGCACCGGCGACCTCGTTGATCTCGACGAGACGCGGATCGGAATCCGAGTACTCGTTGCTCGACAGGTCGGCACGCGACACCACGTCGTGGTTCTTCGCGAGCACGCCGACCTGGGCGTCCTCCGACATCATCCAGTTCAGGAAGTTCCACGCCTGCGCGGCCTTCTCGGAGTCCTTCGAGATGCCGATGCCGTCGCCGCCGACGAACGTCGAGGCACCGCCTTCAGGACCGGGGATGCCCGCCACGCCCGCTTCGAACGGCGTCGACGAGAGCAGGGTCGCGGGGTAGAACATGAGTCCGACCTTGCCCTCGGTGAAGCCCGCGGTCCAAGTGGGGCCGGCCTCGTCCTGCGAGGACGGGAGCACGGCGCCCGAGTCCCAGAGGTCCTTCCACGTGTCGTAGACCGACTTCGCGGTGTCACTCGCGAGCAGCGACTCGCTGCCGTCGTCGGACAGCACCTCTTCACCGTCGGCCCACATGCTGGGGAACCAGGTGAAGACGAGGCATCCGCCGCAGTTCAGGCCCGTGGCTGTGCCGTAGGTGTCGGGCTTGTTCAGGGCCTGGATCGCCTTCGCGGCATCCGCGAACTCCTGGAGGTTCGCCGGTGCCACCTCGGGGTCGAGACCTGCCTCGGTGAAGAGCTCCTTGTTCCAGAACATCATCGAGAGGTCGAGCACGAACGGCAGCACGTGCTCCTTGCCGTCGACCGTTCCCGCCGAGAGGTGACCCGCGTTGATCTCGTCCTTGAAGTCGAGGCCGTCGATCTGGGGGGTGATGTCCTGGAAGAGACCCTGCTCGACCCAGTTCGGCACATAGACGATGTCTGCGGCGAAGAGGTCGGGCAGCCCGCTCGAGCCGGCTGCAGCGCCGACCTTCGCGACATAGTCGTCGTTCGGCACGACGGTGAGCTCCACCTGGTTCTCGTGCGAGTCGTTGTACGCCTCGACGAGGAGCTTCGCCTGCTTCTCGAGCGGAGCCCGCGTCCAGAGGGTCAGCGTCGAACCGTCGTCGACTCCCTCAGGGCCGATGCTCTCGGGTGCCGTGCCGCCGCCGTCGCCGCTGGCGCATGCCGACACGCCGGCGATCAATGCGCCGGCGATGAGGACACCGGCGATTCTTCGCGTACGGCGTTTGGTGCTGCTCATGGTCTCTCCTCTGACTCGTCGTTGAGCGGGCTACGGGTGAGCCCGGGTGCTGCGACACATTCCGGCGCAGAACTACGAAAATTCCGAAATGCTTTTCGGTACGTTACTCTTGGGATTCCGGCCACGTCAATAGCCGGATCCGGTAACGTTTGCGTCACACGAAGGGGGTCGCGATGGCGCGGGTCGAGAGCGGTGCACCAAGTCCTCGGGCGGCGACGCTGAGCGATGTGGCGCGGCTCGCAGGCGTCTCCATCGCCACGGCGTCGAAGGCCATCAACGGCCGCGACGAAGTCGCCCCGGCCACTCGTCGTCGCGTGCTCGAGGCCGCTGAAGAGATCTCGTTCACGCCGAACCAGCTCGCGAGGAGCCTGCTCGGCGGCCGCACGGGCACGGTCGGCCTCCTGACCAGCGACCTCGAGGGCCGATTCGTCATCCCGATCCTCATGGGCGCCGAAGACGCGTTCGGCGCCGGTCAGGTCAACGTGTTCCTCTGCGATGCGCGTGGCGACGCCATCCGCGAGCAGCACCACCTGAAGGCGCTGCTCAACCGACGGGTCGACGGCATCATCGTCGTCGGACGCCAGACCGATCCCCGGCCTTCGCTCGGCCAGACGCTTCCGGTGCCGGTCGTCTACGCCTACGCGCCCTCAGACGACCCCGCCGACCTCTCGATCACCCCCGACAACCGCGCCGGTGGCCGCCTCGCGGTCGAGCACCTGATCTCCTGCGGGCGGAGCCGCATCGCGCACATCAGCGGCGACCCCTCGTACGCCGCGGCTCGCGACCGGCTCCTGGGTGTGCGCGACGGCCTGCAGGCCACCGGTCTCGAACTCGTCGGCGACGCCATGTTCTCCGTCTGGTCCGAGCCCTGGGGGCGCGACGCGGCGGCGATGCTGCTCGCGCAGCATCCCGAGGTCGACGGCATCGTGTGCGGCTCCGACCAGATCGCTCGCGGCGTTCTCGACACGCTGCGCGACCTCGGTCGGCGAGTGCCGGAAGACGTCGCAGTCATCGGCTACGACAACTGGGAGATCCTTGCGACGAACTCGCGTCCCGAGCTCACGAGCATCGACGCGAACCTCCAGCAACTCGGCCGGCTCGCGGCGAAGCGCGTGTTCACCGCGCTCGACGACGAGATGCGCTCGGGCACCGAGTACCTGCCGGTGCGACTCGTGATCCGGGGGTCGACGATCGCGCGCCGCTGAGGCGGCGACTCCAGCGCGCGAGGCGGCCTGAGGGCTGTCAACCCCTTCTGGATCGCGTCCCATCTCAGTACCAAGGGGATGGGGCGCGACGGTCGCGCCGGAGGGAGTCGATGATGCGCATCACCGATCAACGTGTGATCATCCTGAACTGCACGCTCAAGCACGCGCCCGAGGCATCCAGCTGCCAGGTGATGGCGGAGCAACTGCTCGACGGCTTCGCCGCGCTCGGTGCGACCGGTGACATCGTGCGGGTCGTCGACCTCGACATCGCGCCCGGTGTGGAAGCCGACATGGGGGGACGCGACGAATGGCCGGCACTTCGCGCCCGGATCCTCGGCGCGGCGATTCTCGTGCTGTGCACTCCCACTTGGCTCGGGCACATGTCGAGCGTCGCCCAGCGGGTGCTCGAGCGCCTCGACGCCGAGCTCTCCTCGACCGACGACGAAGGCCGGCCCCTCCTCTTCGGCCAGGTCGCCGCGACCGCGGTGCTCGGCAATGAGGACGGCGCCCACAAGATCACCGCCGACCTGCACCAGGCGCTGAACGATGTCGGGTTCACGCTGCCCGCCCAGGGCGGGACCTACTGGAACGGCGCCGCGATGGAGCGGACTGACTACAAAGACCTCGAGGCGACGCCGGAGCCCGTCAAGCAGGCGAATGCCACGCTCGTCGCCAACGCGGTGCATCTCGCACGAGTGCTCCAGGAGCATCCGTATCCCGTGATACCCGCCGGGTGAGGCGCCCGTCTCAGT
>Ga0126313_10002318_pt1 | contig 10586 bp, 8 predicted proteins | sample Plot105A_FD_89954 | JGI IMG/M metagenome (GOLD analysis project Ga0126313, IMG submission 89954) | Serpentine soil microbial communities from UC McLaughlin Reserve, CA, USA - Plot105A | ecosystem: Environmental > Terrestrial > Soil > Grasslands | place: USA: UC McLaughlin Reserve, Lake County... | reverse complement strand
CCCTGCTCACCGCGATCCTCAGCGGCGCGCTCCTCGGTCTGCTCGGCCTGCGCCCGCTGAAGGTGGCCATCGGGCTCTTAGTCGGCGCCGGTCTGGGCGCTCTTCTCCAAGCTTTCGACGCCGGTCTCGAATCTGCGCTCGTGGCTGCGGCGGTGGCGATCGTCTATCGCGTGGTCGCCGCGATCGCCTACCGCGACCGGCCCCTGGTCCGTGTGATGGCCGAGGAGGTGCCGGCGGCGGAGCTGCGATACGTCGTGCCCTTCGAGGCGCGCTCGCGGTACGTCGGGGCCGACTACGTCGAGCAGCTCGCGAAGATCCGCGGCGGCACCTTCCGCCGCAATCCGCCGGACGTCGGAATTCTCGCCTCGCTCGACAGCTTGAACGGGCCGACCTTCGACGCGGGCCGGGTACACCCGCTGATCCGCGAGTTCTACGAGCACACCAGCCGGTTCAAGCTTTCGATCGTTCCCGAGTGGCGGCGCTGGATGAAACCCGGATACGAGATCTTCAAGCTGCTGGTCGCGCAGCCGCTCGGGCAGGCCACGATTCCGTCCAACATCGAAGAGGCCCAACGGGGGATGATCAGCACGATCGACACGATCGCCCTGGACGGCAACGAAGAGATCGACATCCGTGGCTGGATCCGGACCTTCGCGGACTCAGGCAAGCCGATCTACGTCGGCATCTACACGAGCTTCAGGCACGAGGGCCGCGGCTATGTGAGCGTCGGCTTCCCGATCCCAAGCGCCAACTTCACCGCCACCCTCCTTCCCGAGAACGCCGGGGATCACGACTTCGTCCTCACGTCGCGAACCGAGCTCGCTTTTCCGGGCCACTACCTGAGCTCCGTCGACAGCGAGAGAGACGCCCTGACCGTTCTCAAGCTGCTCTATTTCCAGGAATATATCTTCGTTCACGTCGCCGAAGGCGAGCTGAAGACCGACCACAGCTTCTACCTAGCCGGACAGCGATTCCTCACCCTCCGCTACCAGATCGAACGCCGTCATGTGGCTAATGCGCGCGCCTAGGTGACGGCTGGCGTGGCCTCGAGAGCAAGGCGGGCGCGCGCGAAGACGTCCTCGCCATGCTCGCCGTGCTGCCAGACGGCGATACCCAAACGGACGCGCGGGCCCGCGTGCTCGAGCTCCTCGAGCAGCCGGGTCCCCAGCTCCGACGCGGCGCTGTGCCCGCATCCCGGCAGGACCGCCGCGAGCCGGCGCCCGGCATAGCGCCCAACCGTGGCGGGCTGCCCGGCGGCGGTTCTCTCAAGCGCGCGGGCGGCCGTCTGCAGGGCCATGTCGCCCGCGGCGTAGCCCTCGCGGCGGTTGATCGACGAAAGCTCCGACAGCTCCACCATCACCACGGCGAATGGCTGACGAATGCGGGCCGCGCGCTCCGCCTCCCGGCCCGCGACCTCCTGCAGGTGACGATGCGAATGCAGGAGGGTCACGTTGTCGCTCGCCGCGGCGGAGGCGGCTCCGAGCCGGGCTGCGGCCAGTGCTTCCTCGGCAGGGGCGTGCGCCGGGAACCGAGTCTGCAGCGAGCCGTCGGACGCCGGCTCAGGCGGCCGCCGGCGGACCTCTTCCACGAACAGCGCCGCGATCCCCGGCTCGAACTGGCTCCCGGCACAGCGCTCGATCTCCACACAGGCCTCGGCCGGTGTGAGCTGCCGCCGATAGGGGCGCGAAGAGGTCAGAGCGCTGAAGCAGTCGACGACCGCCAAGACACGACACTCAACCGGAATCTCGTCTCCGCGCAGGCCGTCTGGGTAGCCCTGCCCGTCCCAGCGCTCGTGGTGGTGGCGGATCCAGCGGGCGAGGCCGGCCAAGCCGGGAACGCGCTCCAAGATGCGCGCGCCGATCACTGGATGGAGCTCGACCACCCGCCGCTCGTCCGGGGTGAGCCGGCCCGGCTTCAGCAGCACACGCTCGCTGATCCCGAGCTTCCCGACGTCGCGGAGCAGTGCCGCGAATACGAGCTGCTCGCGTTGACCGGGGTCGAAATCGAGCCGCCGCGCCAGGCTCTCCAGGTAGCTGCTGATCTCGATCGAATGCGAATCCCCGAAGGGATCCCCGCTCTCGACAGCGTCCGCGAGCAGTCCGACGACGGCCAGGTAGGAGGATCGCAGGCGACCGTGCAGGCGGTGGTTCTCGAGCACCGCGCCCGCGTGATCGCCGAGAGCGAGCAGCACCTCGTCGTCGAGTTCCTCGAAACCCCCGGGGCGGTCCGCGCAGATGACGACTCCCTCGAAGCCGTCATTCATGTACACGGGAATGGCAACGAGCGAGTCGATCTCGTTGTCGGCCGCCGACACTCCGTCCCCCGGCGCGTCCTCGCGCACGATTTCGTCTCGCTCGAGCACCCGCTCGGCGAACCGCTGTGCCACCGAGCTGTGCGCCGGGTCGTTGCGGAAGCCCCTGTGGCAGACGAGGTCGAGCTGGCCGTCGCCGTCGCCGTCGCGCCTCGACAGGAGCAGCCCCCGCTCGGCTTGCGAGAGACGGACCGCCACCTCGAGGACAAGCTCGCGGAGGTCGCCACTTCCGCCCTGGCTGCGGTACGTGCGGAGCACCTGCTCCCGAAGCTCCCGCGACCACTCGCGCTCGGCCTGGCGCGCTCTTTCCACGCGCAATCGAAGCCGCTGCTCATGACGGAGCGCCTCGCGCTGCTCGCGCAGCTGGCGCTCGAGCACCTCGCCGCGCTGGTCGCTCGCGCGTGCCGCGTCCTCGAGCGCGCGGGCCCGCTCGTCCATCTGCCCGCGGCGTTTCTCGTCGAGCGCCGCTCGCGTGGCCGATGAGCGCCGCTCGTGGGCCCAGCCCGCGAGCGCCGCCAGGGCCGCAACCGCGAGCAGGATGACCACCAGGTCGTCGGGGGCGTCCGCGAGGTCCCCGCCGGCCAGCGCAATGACGACTACGAGGAGAGCTGCCGCGCCGAGCAGGGCGGTTGCCAAGCGGATCAGCGTCCTGCTCCTGCTTCTCGGGCTAGCTCCCTCCATTCGATGCACGTACCCACGAGAGGGCGTGCGGACACCCCCTAGGGCGAAGCCGAGCAGCTCGGGTGTCGATGAGCATTCAGGTCCGCGACTCGGAGCAGCGACTTGATCGCGCCGCGTTCATCAGTGCTTCGCGTGCGAGCTCGCTGATCCGAGGGCCTGCTGCGGCTGGCCCCACTGCGCCATTCTGTGGCGCCGTCCCAGTCGAGCTCGCCGCTGTGCTGGGCCGGCTCCGCGAGCCTGAGGCGGGTGCCATCGCGCACGAGCACCACAGCCGGTAGCTCGTCGATCGGGACGATGTGCCATCCGGGGCCGGTGAGCGCCTCTCCAGACTCGAAGCGGTGCCAGCGGCCCGGCGGCAGGTAGATGCGTCGGCGCTTCGACGGTTCGAACAGCGGCGCCACCAACAGCCCGGTGCCGAGCAGGTACTGGTCCTCGACTGACCACGAGCCGGGATCGTCCGGGAACTCGAAGAACAGCGGCCGCAGCAAGGGGTGCCCCAGCTCGCAGGCGGCCTCCGCCTGCTCCACGATGTAGGGCAGGAGCGAATAGCGCAGCTCGGCCAGGCGCCGGAAGCGCGCCAGGAAATCGTGTCCCAGCTCCCACGGCTCGCGCGGCGGCGAGCCGTGGCAGCGCACGTGCGAGCTGAGCACCCCGAAGGCGAGCCAGCGCAGGTAGAGGTCGGCGTCCGGCGGCTTGGGGAAGCCGCCCACGAAGTGCGTCCAGAACGTGAACCCGCAGAGGCCGAGCGAGAGCCCCCCGCGCAGCGTGCCGAGCATCCCGCCGTCGCTCGTCTCGGGATCGCCCGAGAAGTGCACGGGGTAGCGCTGGGCGCCTGCCCAGGCGGAGCGCACATGCTGGATCCGGCCGCCGGTCATCTCCTCGGTGACCTCGGCCACGGCCGCCGCGTAGCGCAGCGGGTAGAGGTTGTGCTCCTCGAAACCGGCCGGGTCGCGGCGATAGATGCCGCCGAACGGCGCCGCCTCGCCGAAGTCGGACGTGAACACGGCCACGCCCTGCTCAAGCAAGCGCCTGAGCTTCGCCTGGTACCACCCGACGGCCTCCTCGTTCGTGAGGTCGATGACGGCGTCGTCCACCGGCGGCTGGCCGTCGCTCGCCAGCACCACCAGCTCCTTCTCGATTGCCTCCGCGTGCAGGTCGTCGCGCGGGTGGAGATAGGGAAACTGCCACAGGCTGACTCGGAAGCCGTCGTCGCCGAGCTCGGCGAGGAAGCGCTCCGGCTCCGGGAAGCGTGTGCGCGAGAACTGGTAGTCCATCCGGAACTTGCTCTCGGTCCAGGCCGTGTCCAGGTGTAGGACGTCGCAGGGCACCCGCTCTGAGCGCAGTCGGCGTGCCACGGTCCGCACCTCGTCGGCCGATTCGTAGCTGTCGCGCCCCATCCACAGGCCGAACGACCAGCGCGGTGGCATCGGCGCCCGCCCGGTGAGCGCGGTGTACTCCGTGACGATCTCCTTGGGCTCGCCGAGGAAGAGGAACAGGTCCGCCACGTCGGCCGCGAGGTACAGCACCGCCGCGCTGTCGTGGGCGTGCCCGAGGTCGAAGGTGGCGGGCGCGGCGGTGTGGGTGAAAACCCCCCACCCGCGGCTTGAGAGGAAGAACGGGACGGGCTTGTACATGAAAGGGGTCTGGGAGCTGTAGGCGTCGCGCGTCCACATGTGAAGCAGCTGGCCACGCTTGTCGAGACGGGTGAAGGACTCGCCGCAGCCGTACAGGCGCTCGCCGGGCGACAGCCCCAGGCTGACCGCCAGGTGGCGGTGAAAGCTCGACGCGCTACGCGCGCAGCAGAATGGCATGGGATAGGTGTTGACGACGCTCGGCGACTCGCTGTGGTGCAGGGTCCGCGTCAGCATCCGCCCGTCGGCATCGCAGAGCTCGATGCTCCACGGCTCGCGCCTGATCGCAATCGACCCGTGTGGGCCGCGCCAGGTGGTGCGGTCCTCGGCGTCCTCGCGCCCCCACGGCTCGCCCGGCTCACACCGCTCGAGCATGAGCGAGCAGTCGTCACGGAGCTCATCCGGCCGCACCGCCACCCGCAGCCGGACGCAGCGCGGCGAGATGAAGTCGAGGGCGAATGGGAATACGTGTTCGTCGGCGTACTCCTCTGCCGGCTGGTCCTTCCAAATCGCATAGTTCTCGATCTCGAGCGTGACCTGGTGGTAGGAGACGCGCTGGATGAACGACATCCGTCTCCACAGCAGCTCGCCGCGGGTCCCGGTCGGGTCCAGGTTCTCCGCGCGTTCGGCGACGAAGAAGTGGTTCTGCTGCTTCCGGAACTCGCCGGCGGGATCGACCGGGTCGTTCTGGAAGGTGATCTCGTCCGGCATGCCCGATCGGGCTCTAGCTCGCCGTTCGTTCGGCTAGATGCTCAGGCGCCACGTCGAAGTCGTTACGCAGGCACGTCGCGAGCACCTGCCTGACCAGCTCGATCTTCGCGTGTGACATCGGACGCTCGCTATCGCGGGACGACCCGCGCTCATCACGGGTGGCTGCAGCAGGGGTCGCCCCATAGGTCGAGGCGATGGCCTCGAAGCGGCGAGCTCGTGCGTCGTGCGTGACGGCCTCCATCTCTGCCCGCCCCGCCAGGCGCAGGAAATGCTCGCGCAGGCCTTCATCGATCTGGCGCAGTGCGAAACGCCGCGCGGCTTCGCTCCGCTCGCGCGCGTTACGGGCGGATTCGCCCTCGCGTCGGGCGCGCTCGAGGTACCTCTCTGCCTCCACGAGGAGCTCCTACCCGGGACGCCACGCGAGAAGCCGCTTCGTTCAGGGGTTGTACCCCTTGCGCCGGCGCTAGACAGCCCGCGTCGCTGTGCCGCCGGCGGTCACGGCCTTCAGCTCGTCGAGCGACTCTCGGACGAGTTCGCGGAAGTCTTGGCGGTTGTCTTCGTCGAGCCAGCGCTCGAAAGCGGTCTTGAAGACGGCGATTCCCGCTTCGGCCGTGAGAGTCGCCGCCGGTTCGTCGACGCCGCGCCGGCGTAGGGCGTCGGCCATGTCCGAGGCGAGCGTTGCGAGCTTGCTCAGCGCGGCTCGCGAGCGAGGAGGCTGTGCGGGCTGAGCGCACCGACCTGCGCGCCCGGGCGATGGGGCTGCAGGGGGTCGCGCGCGTGAAGGGCGGCTTGTTCGAGGACGGCATGGAGACCGTCCGCGCCGGGCTTTCGCTGGCGCTCGAGCACGAGCTCACCGCCGAAGCGGGCGAGGTCTACCAGCGGCTCGGCACCGCGCACGAGGTCGCCGGGGACTACGGCGGGGCCCGCGACGCGCTCGGCGCGGCCATCGGGCTGTGCGAGCGTGGGGGCCGGCGCGCTCGAGCAGGTGTGCCTGAGCTGCATGGCCTATGTGCTGCGCGAGCTCGGCGACTGGGACGAGGTGGTGGAGCTGTCGGAGGGCCTCCTCGTGCCAGGGGCCACACCGGACGACACGCTCGCCGCCGACGGCGTGCTCGGCGCGGTGCTCGTCTGGCGCGGCGCGCCGGAGCGCGGCCGGCCGCCCCTCGAGCGCTGCCTGGAGACGACCGGGCGCCTCGACGTGGTCTCGATGCACTGCGACAGCGCCGCCGCGCTCGCCTGGCTCGCCGCCGACGAAGGCGACACCGACGCCGCCGTCCGTCAGTACGACCGTGCGCTCGCCCTGCACGACGACCTCGATATCCCGTTTGAGCGCGCGCAGATCCTCCTGAGGGGGGCGTCGCGTTGATCGGCGCTGGCGAGCTCGAGCGCGGGCTCGCGCGGCTAGCCGACGCCCATGAGGTCGCGCGGGGCTCGGAGCCGAGCCGCTGGCCGCGGCCGCCGCCACCGCGATCGCCGCGACCGGCGCTCCGCTCGAAGACCACCTCGGGAGCCGCGCCGCGGCTCGTCACGCGGGGGCCGGGCTCTCCTCGCGCGAGCTCGAAGTGATGCGCCTCGTGGCCGAGGGCCTGACCAACCGCCAGATCGCCGAACAGCTCGTGCTCAGCATCCGCACCGTCGACATGCACGTGCGAAACATCCTCACGAAGCTCCGCTGCCGCACCCGGACCGAACCGGCGAGCCGGGCCGCCGAGCTCGGTCTGCTCGTCAGCTGAGGCCGACCGGATCTCGACTCGGCCACCTGTCCGCCGCTGCGCGCCCGACAACGGACCCGGCCCGCTGGACCGGCAGGGCTCCGCGACAACTCAGTCCCGACCGGCGCGATGGCGCAGAGGGGCCTAAGCCTCGCCCGGATAGGGAAGCCTGTGCGGGTGCTCGATGTCGGGGAGCACGAATGCGACCTCGTCCACGTAGCACCACGTCCAGTCCTCGCCCGGCTCGAAGGAGGATGCGACCGGATGCCCGTGGGCCGCTGCGTGCTTCGAGGCATGTCGGTTGGGCGACGAGTCGCAGCAGCCGACCTGGCCGCAGCTCAGGCATAGCCGCAGATGCACCCAGCGGCTGCCGCTGGCGAGGCACTCGGAGCAGCCCTCCCGCGAGCTCGGAGTGACGGGCCGGACCTGGTCGAGATGGCTGCATCCGTTCATCGCGCGACCCCGAAGGCGAGCGAGAGACCGCCGAGGTCGACCAGATCGAGGCGACGCAGCCGGGCGGCGAGCAGCTCCATGTTCCACGGATCCTAATGCCACAGCCTGGCCGCGACCGCCTTGTTGCTCAGCGCGGTGGCTCAGCGGCGCTTCTGCGCGAACAGCTTGCGGACGAAGGGGTGGGTGTCCGTCTGCGACTCGAGCAGCGTGCCGCTGTGGTCCGCGTCGTAGCTCTTGAACGTCAGCGGCTGGTGGTTGGCCCTCAGCTTGTCGACGTAGGGCTTCGTCAGGGCGTACGGCACGTCGGCGTCCTTCAGGCCGTGGCCCATGAAGAAGGGCTTGTCGAATCCGCTCTCGGGCATCGCCATGTAGCTCCTGGCGGTCCGTGCGAAATGCGGCAGCGTGCTCAGCGGGCGGCTGAAGAAGCTGCCGAGCTTCGCGCCTTCGAGGTCCTTCTCGAACGGCCCGACGCATGCGGTTTCCGCGAGCTTGACGTACTTGCGGCCGGCGCTCGTGAGCACGCCGTCGATCCCCAGATCCGGGTGGGTCCAGCGCATGCCGGCCAGGATGTACGACATGTACGCGGTGATCCCGGAGGACAACGGGGGGAAGTCCGGCGCAAGCTGAGTCACGATCTCCTCGACGTAGGCCGGCGTCCCGGTGCCGACCGCGCCGCGGTAGTCGAGCGCGCGGCCGCCGAACCTGGTCGCGTAGCGCGCCGTGTAGATCGCCGCGCCGGCACCCTGCGACTGCCCGATGGCGACCCATTTGCGCGCCAGCCGGCTGCCCGGCGACAGGGTCCGGCGCGCGAAGGCGCGGCCGGCCTTGACGATGTCCACGACGTTGTGCGCTTCGGAGCGCCCGTGGAGGTAGGCCATCAGGCCCGGGGTGCCCAGGCCGGCGTAGTCGCTCGCCACGATGGCGTACCCCTCGCGCATCCAGTTCGCCAGGTAGGGACGGTCGCGGCGCGGGAGCGCCGGCCCTACGAGCGAGGGCGCGCAGCGGTCGCCCAGTCCTGAGGTGCCGTGTGCCCAGGAGATCACCGGCCACCCGCCGCGCCGTGGTTTGCCCTTCGGGAGGAACAGCGTTCCGGTGCTGAGCGCGCGCTTCCCCCGCGCGTTCGTCGTCACGTACTTCAGGCGGAACGCCGCCCGCGTCGTCTTCGGAATCCAGAGGCGGTGCTTCAGCGGGGCGGCCGAGACGACCGCTCCGGGAGCGCCCAGGGAAGGACGTGCGCCGGCCTCTCCGGCGGGGCCGAGCAGGATCGAGCCAGCCGCGACGAGGACGGCGAGCGAACGAGGGCGGGGTAGACGGGAGCGAACTGGCTCGACCATGCCGTAGTTCTACCCGGCTGGCGGTGCTGCACGCTTGGATGCCTGGTTCCGGGTACGAGGGCTGTGGCTCGGGAGCGGATCGCTGATTCCGGCATGCAGGGGGTTTGGTGAGACGCCCCCGAGTCCCTGTAGGCGAGGGGGAGCTCCAAGAGGAGATCGGCATCATCCGCCCCGACGACGAGGGGTGCTGCATCTCCGTCACCGGCCAGGCGACCTTCGCCGGGGATCCGCCGAGAGCGGTCCGCATGCCAGGTGTCGCCATCGACCTCACCGAGCGAAGGCGCGTCGAGGAGGCGGCACGCATAGCACCGGGTCGGGCGCGAGCGCGGAACGCTGGCGCGACTGGTGCTGGCGACAGGCGAAGCCGGATGACGCCGGCGCCTTGAGCGCACCAGCGCCGCTGCCGCGCCCAAGGACGGGGCATGCCGGCCGAGGGGGGATTTGTGCATCACATTGATGTCGAAATCCCACCTCGGCGATGACGCCGCCCGCGCCCGCCGCCGGCGCGGCGTAGGGTTTCGCCGGCAGGAGAGCGAAGACCGTTGTCCCTCATCTACGTCACCGGGCACCGGAGCCCGGACCTCGACTCGATCGCCTCGGCGCTCGGATACGCCGAGCTGAAGGGCCGTCTCGACCCGGGCAGCCGGTACGTCCCCGTGCGGCTCGGCGAGCCGAACGCCCAGACCGCGTGGTTGATCGAGCGAAGCGGCGCCCCGCTGCCGGAGTTCCTGCCCCACGTCCTGCTCCGGGTCTGCGACGTGATGCGCGACCGCTTCCCGACCGCACGCCACGACGAGCCGGTCCGGGAGGTCGGACTGACGATGGCCCGGGAGGGCGTCGACCTCGTGCCGATCGTCGACGACCGGAAGCTCGTCGGCGTCATGACCGAGCGCGCGCTGGCACGCCGGTATATCCGCGAGTCGCGGGAGGCGTCGCGGCTCGATGCTCCGACCGCGGTGAGCGCGATCGTCGACGTCCTCGAGGGCACTCTCGTGGTGGGCAACGCCGACCGTGAGATCGCCGGGCGGGTGTGGGTGCTGGCCATGGACGTGTCGTCCCCCACGCGCGTCGAGGCCGGTGACATCGTCGTGGTCGGAGACCGGCCCGACGTCCAGCGCCGGGCGCTCGAGCGCGGCGCCGCTTTGGTCGTCACGACGAACTCGACCGCCCCCACCGACGACCTGCTGGAGCTCGCTCGCGCCCTTGACGCGTGCGTGGCGACGTCGTCGCTCGACTCGTACGTCAGCGCCCGCATGATCACGCTCGCCGCGCCCTGCCATGCGCTCATGGACACGAACCCCTTGACGGTCCGGACCGACGACCTCGTCAGCGACATCGCCGAGGAGGTCAAGGACGTGCACTACCGCGCCGCGGTCGCCGTCGATGCCTCCCAGACGCCGGTCGGGCTGATCACCCGCGCGGATCTCGTCTCACCTCAGCCGCGGCGGGTGCTGCTCGTGGATCACGCCGAGCAGGCGCAGGGGGTCCCGGGCGTGGAGCAGGCCGAGATCGTGGAGATCCTCGACCACCACCACATCGGGTCGATCGAGACGCGGGTGCCGGTGGCCGCCACCTTCGATCCGGTCGGGGCCACCGCGACGCTGGTCGTCGAGCGCTACCGCCAGGCCGGCATGGAGCCCACCGCCTCGACCGCGCTGATGCTGCTCGGGGCGATCCTGTCGGACACCGTCATCCTCAATTCCCCGACCACGACCGATCGCGACCGCGCCGTCGTACAGTACCTGGAGCGGGT
>Ga0126313_10002317_pt1 | contig 10587 bp, 7 predicted proteins | sample Plot105A_FD_89954 | JGI IMG/M metagenome (GOLD analysis project Ga0126313, IMG submission 89954) | Serpentine soil microbial communities from UC McLaughlin Reserve, CA, USA - Plot105A | ecosystem: Environmental > Terrestrial > Soil > Grasslands | place: USA: UC McLaughlin Reserve, Lake County... | reverse complement strand
GCCGGCAACGCCGATACGTCGGTTTCCGTCCTCGGCCTGACCGGCGTGCCGTTCATCAACGTCGAGAACGGCTGCGCCACCGGCGGCTCCGCCCTCACGACCGCGCATGCGATGCTGACCGCCGGCTCGGCGGAGATCGCGCTGGTCGTGGGCTTCGACAAGCACCCGCCCGGCGCCTTCAACCCGCTGCCCGAGGAATGGGGCCTCGGCGCGTGGTACGGCGAGACGGGCTTGATGCTCACGACGCAGTTCTTCGCCATGAAGATCCAGCGCTACATGGCCGAGCACGGGATCAGCGCCTCCACGCTCGCCAAGGTCGCCGCGAAGGCGTTCGCGAACGGCTCGCGCAATCCAAATGCCTGGCGGCGCAAGCCGCTCTCGGAAGACGAGATCCTGGCCTCGAAGATGGTGAACCCCCCGTTGACGCAGTTCATGTTCTGCTCGCCGGGCGAGGGAGCCGTTGCGCTCGTGCTCGCGCGCGGGAGCCGTATCAAGGAGCTGTCGCGCGCGCCGGTGTACCTGCGCTCGGTGGCCTTCCGCACTCGCCGCTTCGGCTCCTTCGAGGTGTTCAGTCCGTCCGTCCCGCTCGAGGCGGCTCCGTCCCCGACCGCCGAGGCCGCGGCGGCCGCCTTCGAGCAGGCCGGCATCGGACCGGAGGACGTCGACGTCGCACAGCTCCAGGACACGGAGTCGGGCGCGGAGGTGATGCACCTGGCCGAGAGCGGCCTGTGCGAGCACGGTGAGCAGGAGTCGCTCATCCAGAGCGGGGCGACGCGGATCAGCGGCCGGCTTCCCGTCAACACGGACGGCGGTTGCCTCGCGTGCGGCGAGCCGATCGGCGCCTCCGGGCTACGTCAGGTCCACGAGGTCGTCCTCCAGCTCCGCGGCGAGGCGGGCGAGCGGCAGATCCCGGGGCCGTGCCGCGTCGGCTTCACGCAGGTGTACGGCGCGCCCGGCGTGAGCGCCTGCACCGTCCTCAGCGTCTGAGAAGGGAGCATCCGATGGTCACGGCGAAGATCGTGCTGGTGACAGGCGCAGGCCAGGGCATCGGGCGTGCGATCGCCATCGAGATGGCGGCGCAGGGCGCGGCTGCCGTGTCGGTGGCCGACCGCGACCACGCAACCGCCGCGGAGACGGCACAGCTGGTCGGGCAGGCGGGCGGCGACGCGGTGGCGATCGGATGCGACGTCCGCGACGGCCGCCAGATCGAGGCGATGGTGCAGGAGACGGTCGCGCGCTTCGGCGGGCTCGACGTGCTCGTCAACAACGCGGGCATCATCGAGACGACGCTCACGGGGGAGACCACCGTGGACACCCTCTCCGAGGAGATCTGGGACACCGTCCAGGCGGTCAACCTCAAGGCTCCGTGGCTGGCCATGAAGGCCGCCGCGCCGCATCTCCGGCGGTCGGAGCGCGGCCCGAACATCGTCAACGCAGCTTCGGTCTCCGGCATAACGGGCTTCCCAGCCGCGCCTGCCTACTGCGCCAGCAAGGGCGGCCTGGTCCAGCTGACGCGGGCCGCAGCGGCGGACCTCGCGCCGACGGTCCGCTGCAACTGCTTCTGTCCGGCGACGATTCGGACGCCGATGGCGCAGGCGTTCATCGAAGAGTCGGACGACCCGGCCGGGCGCGAGCGGGCGATGACCGCGCAGCAGATGATCGACCGCCTCGGCACGCCGGAGGAGGTCGCAAAGCTCGTCTGCTTCCTCGCGTCCGACGACGCGGCGTTCATCACCGCCTGCGCGTACTACATCGACGGCGGCGCGCTGTCCTGGATGGGCCCCACCTGATCGGCCTCCGGCGCGGACCCCGCGTCCGATGGCATCACCGCGCCCCGGTTGGCTGGGTCGCGGGAGCGCCGGCGGCCGCGGCGGTGGCGCGCGCCCGGCCGGCGAGCTCGTCCCGCAGGAAGTCGGCGCAGCGCTCGGCCATCATGATCACCGTCATGTTGGGCGGGACCGCGGGGATCGTCGGCATGATCGACGCGTCGACGACGTGCAGGCCGTCGAGCCCGTGCACCTTGCCGCGCTGGTCGACCACGGCCCAGTCCGCCTCGGCCTGGCCCATCGAGCACGTCCCGAGGACGTGCGCGTAGGTCGTCGGGGACGCCATGATCGCGTCGGCGATCGCCTTGTCGCTCGCCGCGTCGGTGCCCGGCCACAGCTCCTCGCCGACGTACTCCGACAGTGCGGGCTGCGCGAAAATCTGCCGCAGGAGCTTGACGCCGGTGACGGTCCGCTGGAGGTCCTCCGGGTGGCTGAACAGGTTGAGGTGGATGAGCGGCGCGGCGTCGGGATCGGCCGAGGCGAGCTCGAGGTGCCCGACCGAGTACGGCCGCACGAGGCCCAACCCGATGTTGATCGACCCCGGCTCGAGCGTGAAGGGCACGAAATTCAAGTCGATCTGTGACTCCGCACGTGCCCCTGACGACGCGCAAACGCAGAACGCCTGCAGCGGCGGGTCCAGCGGGCCGACCGCATCGGCATCCGCCGACCACGTGGGGTAGAGCATCGGATGGTCGCGCAGATTGCGCCCCACCCCGGGCAGCGCGTGCAGGACGTCGATGCCGTGGCGCTCGAGGACGTCGGCCGGACCGACGCCGGAGCGCTGCAGGATGATCGGGCTGCCGATCGCGCCGGCCGCAAGCACGATCAGGTCCGCCTCGACGCGCTCGCCGGTCATCAGGACCACCGCCTCTGCGCGGCCGCCCGCCAGCTCGACGCGGTCTACGGTCACCCCCGCCCGCAGCTCGAGGTTGGGCCGCGCGAGAGCCGGCATGAGGTAGGTGATCGCCGTGCTCTGACGCACGCCGTCGACCTGGTTGACGGGAAGCGAGCCGGCTCCGATCGCGCCCGGCGCGTTGAGGTCCTCCGCGCGTGGATGGCCTGCCTCCTCGCAGGCGTCGACGAACGCGTGCATCACCGGCCGCAGCGCGTCGCCGGTGAATCGCCGGATCGGCATCGGCCCGTCGCTGCCGTGGAGCGCGCCGCCGACCGGGTCGTTCTCGAGCCGGCGGAAGTAGGGAAGCACGGCATCCCAGGACCAGTGATCGTTGCCGAGCCCGACCCAGCGGTCGAAGTCGCTGGGATAGGCGCGAAGCGCGTTCGAGCCGTTGACCGCGGAGGAGCCACCGACGACCTTGCCGCGCGGCACGGGGACCGCGCCCGCCTCGCCGACGCCCCACTGGGCGCCTTCCGCGGCGACGACGACGCCTGAAGCGCTGTAGCCCCAATCATGCGCCATGCCGCCGAAGCGCCACGCCAGCCGGACGTCGTCGGGCATCTCCTCGACCGTCTGGTAGTGAGGACCCGCCTCGAGCAGGAGGACGGAGACATCGGGATCCTCCGTCAGCCTGGCCGCCAGGACGCCGCCCGCGGACCCGGCGCCGATCACGATCACGTTCGGCATGGCGCCCGCTCCCTATGCCAGCGACGGCCCGGAGACCGCAACGGATTTGTACTCGACGAAGCCCTCGAGTCCCTCGACGCCCATCTCGCGCCCGATGCCGGACTGCTTGTAGCCCCCGAACGGCGTCGTCGGGTCGACGGTATACGTGTTGAGCGAGAAGGTGCCGGTGCGCACCCGGCGCGCGACGTCGAGCGCCGCCTCCTCGTCCTCCGTCCACACGGTTCCGGACAACCCGAACGGGGAGTCGTTCGCGATGGCTATGGCGTCGTCGATGCCGTCGTGCGGGATCGCGACCGCGACGGGCCCGAAGATCTCCTCCTGGGAGACGCGCATGTCGTTGCTGCAGTTGGTCAGCAGCGTCGGCTCGAGATACCAGCCGCGCTCCATGTGCGACGGCCGGCCGCCCCCGACCTTGACGGTCGCCCCCTCGTCCCGGCCGATGCCGATGTAGCCCTCGACCCGTTCGCGATGCTGCCGCGTGATCATCGGCCCGATCACGTTGTCGCGGTCGGCCGGGTCGCCCACGGGCAGCGCCGCGATCTGCTCCGCGAACGCGTCGACGATCTCGTCGTAGCGTTCGCGCGGGACGAGGATGCGCGACTGGGCGGTGCAGATCTCGCCCTGAAGCATCCCGACGCTGCACGCGACGATGCCCGGCACGGCCTTGTCGACGTCGACGTCGTCGAGCATGATCGCGGCAGACTTGCCGCCGAGCTCCAGCGTCACGCGGCGGATGTCGCGACCGCACAGCTCGGCGATCCGCTTCCCGACGGGCGTGCTCCCCGTGAAGCTCACCTTGTCCACGCCCGGACGCGTCACCAGGCGCTCGCTCTCCGCGACGTCGGCGACGAGCACGTTGACCACGCCCGGCGGAAGGCCGGCCTCCTCGACCGCCTCGGCGAAGACGTAGCACGCGAGCCCGTTCTGGATCGGCGCCTTGAGGATCACGCTGCATCCCGCGGCGAGCGCCGGGGCGGCCTTCTGGGTCCCGAGCGTCAACGGACCGTTGAACGGGGGGATCAGCACGGCCACGCCGACCGGCTCGCGGAGCACCAGCGATCTGGCGGCCGGGCCCTCCCGCTCTTCCTCGAACGGGTAGCTCTCCGCGATGTCGGCGTACATCCGGAAGTTGATCGACGGCATCACCGCCATGTACGACTCCGAGAAGCCGATCGGGTAGCCGTTCTCGTCGACCCCCAGTTCGACCAGGTCCTGCTGGCGCCGATCGAGGGCGTCGGCCAGCCGCCGCATGGCGGCCGCCCGGTCGGAGGGAGACATGCGCGGCCACTTCCCCTGATCGAACGCGCGCCGCGCCGCGTCGACCGCGCGATCGACATCGGTCGCGCTGGCGAGCGGCACGCGTCCGATGATCTGCTCGGTGCGCGGCGAGACAATCTCCGCGTAGCGGTCGGCGTCCGAACGGACGAACTGCCCGTCCACGAACACCGTGTCGTACGTCCAGGTCCGAGCCCCGATCGTCACCGTTCTTCTCCTCGCCGAAGATTACTGAACTGACTTCAATGTAAGGCTCAGGACCCCATTCGTCAACCCAGAGATCGACTCGTTTCTCGATACGACTTCAGTTCATAGAGCACAGGCGGCTACAGCGCGCCGCCGACAGCCTCCATGTACCGGCGGGTGTAGACGAGCGCGTCGTCGATGTGGTGCCGGATCGTCGCCGTAGCCGCTTCGAGGCTGCCGGACTCGTAGGCCTCGAGCAGCCGTCCGTGGTGGCGGTATGCGCTCTCCGCGGCCGCGGCGAACGCGCGGTGCTCCACCGCGCGATCGCCCGTGACGCTCATGATCATGGCGGCCGGGTCGACGCGCCGGTGGGCGTCGACCAGCGCGGCGCTCCCTGCGAGACCTACGAAGTACTCATGGAACGCGACGTATTTCCTGAGATGCGCGTTCATGTCGAAGTGTGCGGACGCCTGCTCCTCGACGGCGGGGCGCGTCGCTCGGACGGCGGCACGGAACTCCTCCAGCTGGGCGTCCGAGAGCCGGCCTACCGTGCTGGCCGCCACGCCGAGCTCGATCGCCCGGCGAGCTTCGAGTCCGTCGACGACCGCCGCCATCGTGAGCGGCGTGACGACGAAGTGCCCCGTCCCCGTGCGGTTCACGAGCCCCTCACCGGTCAGCTTGGTGAGCGCGTGGTACGCCGATCCGCGGGGCACCCCGACGCGCGCAGCCACGTCGTCAAGCGGAAGCGGCTCGCCGACCGGGAGCTGACGGCTCAGCACGCGGGCGCGAAGGTCTCGGAAGGCTTCGTCGTCCTGAGCGAGCTCCAGCCGGCCGAACTGTCCGCGGAAGTAGGCGAGCGGTGCGCCAGGGCGGCCGGTCGCGTGCTCGACCTCGGCGAGGAACACGGAGTGCGTACCGCCTGCGACCTCCTCGACGACACGGCATTCCAGGTTCGCCAGAGCGTCGGCGAGCAGCGGCGCGCCCGCGTCGCCGGCAAGGACGTGGCTACCCGAGAACTTGTCCGCGCCCTTGCTGGCGAACCGCATGGCGGCGTCCGCCTGGTCCTCGCCGAGGATGTTGACCGCGAAGTGCCTCGCCGCGGCGATCGCCTTGCCGGTCGACGAGGCCTTGTTGAGGCAGACCAGCAGCATCGGCGGGTCGAGCGACAGCGAGCTCACCGCGCTCGCGGTCGTCCCGTACGGCCGGTCCTGGTGCTGCGCGGTGATCACCGTGACGCCACTGGCGAAGCGGCCGATGATGTCGCGGAACTCGTCCGATGAAAGACGGCGGCGGACTTCGGGCGCCGTCGACGCCGACTTGACGCTCATCGCGGCACCTACTCGAGCCTGAACCCGATCTTGAGCGTCACCTGGAAATGCGCGACGGCGCCTTCGTCGAGATGTCCGCGGAGCCCCACGACCTCGAACCACTCCAGGTTCCGCAGCGTCTGGCTTGCCTTGGCGACCGCCCTTCGAATCGCGTCGTCGACGCTGTCCTCCGACGACCCGGTCACCTCGACGGTCTTGTAGACGTGATCGCTCAACTGCTTGTCCTCTCGATGTCCCGCAGCAGATGCCCCATGCGCCGGCGCTTGGTCTCGAGGTAGGTCAGGTTCTCGGCCGTTGGGCGAGCAGGCAACGCCACGCGCTCGACTACTTCGGCCCCGTAGGCCATGAGATCGTCGCACTTCGCGGGGTTGTTCGTCATGAGACGGACCCGCCCCAACCCCAGCGCCATGAGGATCTGGGCGCTCGTGCCGTAATCGCGGCCGTCGACCGGCAATCCCAGGCGGAGGTTGGCGTCGACCGTGTCGTGGCCTCCGTCCTGGAGCCGATAGGCCTTCAGCTTCGAGGCGATCCCGATGCCGCGGCCCTCGTGCCCGCGCAGGTAGACGACGACGCCGCGGCCGGCGTCGGCGATCGCCTCGATGGCGTCGTCGAGCTGGGTGCCGCAGTCGCAGCGTCGGGACCCGAAGACGTCGCCGGTGACGCACTCGCTGTGCACTCGTACCAGCACCGGCTCGCCGCCGGACACGTCGCCATGGACGAGCGCGAGGTGGTCGACGCCGTCGGCGACCGACCGCCACGCCTGGCAGATGAACGTGCCGTGGCGCGTCGGTACAGGAGCCTCGGCAATCTTGCGCACCTGGCGCTCGGCGCGCAGCCGGTGGGTGACGAGCTCGGCGATGGACACCTTGTGGAGCCCATGCGCCTCGGCGAGCGCGTCGAGCTGCGCGCCGCGGGCCATCCCGCTGCGGTCGGGCGTGACAACCTCGCACAAGACGCCGGCGGGCTCGAGCCGCGCGAGCCGCGCCAGGTCCACGGCGGCCTCGGTGTGGCCGGGTCGCTCGAGAACGCCACGCGGTCGGCTGCGCAACGGGAAGATGTGGCCGGGCCGGACGAAGTCCTCGGCCACCGCGTGCGGATCGGCCAGCGCCCGGAGGGTGAGCGCACGGTCCGCCGCGGAGATACCCGTCGTGATGCCACCGGCCAAGTCGACCGTGACCGTGAAAGCGGTGCGCTGATGCTCGCGATTGTCGCTCACCATCAGCGGCAGCCCCAACTCGTCGAGACGGCTTCCTGGGAGCGCGGCGCAGACCACACCGGACGTGTGCTCGAGGAAGAACGCGAGCTTCTCGGCCGTGACCGCCTCGGCGGCCATGATCAGATCGCCCTCGTCTTCGCGCGCCTCGTCGTCGGTGACGATCACCACGTCACCGCGCCCGATCGCACGGATCGCGTCCGCGATCTTGGTAGACACCGCTCGAGCTCCTCTCGATTCAGCCTGACTTGACTTCAGTTTAGACGATAGGGCGAGCATCCGCCGTCGTCAAGGCTCGATGCCCGGCCCGGCGTTCGCGGAAGCGGCACCGGTCGAGCGCGCGGGCGCCCGGCCGGTGCCGCCCAGCTCAAGCGCCCATCGGCGCTGAAAGCGCCGGCCCCGATGCGGGGGTGAGCGCCGCGACGTCGCGCGCGGCGAGGTAGCCGAGCATGAGGCCGCGCGCGTTGGCGGTGCCGCTCTGGTATCCGCCGGTGTCGAGGCGCGCGGCGGCGTTGCCGGCCGCGTAGAGGCCGGGGATCGCGGCGTTCGTGGCATCCAGGACGCGACCGATGGTGTCGACCTTGAGTCCCGCCGAGGGAATCCCCATCCCGACCCGCGTCAACTTCAATGCGTGATACGGCGGCTTGTCGATCGGACCCATGACGGGGTTGGGCTGGAGGCGCTTGTCGCCCCAGCTCTGCACTGCCCACGGCCACGAGCCGCGAGCGAACTCCTCGTCCACGCCGGTCTCGCAGAAGCCGTTGTAGCGCTCGACCGTCTCCTCGAGGGTGTCCGCGTCGATGCCGATCTTGTCGGCCAAGCCGCGGATGGTGTCGGCCTTCTCCGTCGTCCCCTCCGGCAACGGCTGCCCCGGGGCGACGAACCCGAGCACGTACTTGTCGCGAAAGCTCTGGTCGAAGATCATCCACGTGGGCCGGTTCGGATATTCGTTCTTGAGCCGGTCGTAGCGGGAGAGCTCGCTCACCACCGACGGATAGAACGACTCGTCGCAGAACCGCCTGCCGGTGGAGTTGACATGGATCAGGTGGGCGCCCGGGAACGAGTGCCCGTGATAGACCGGTCGACCGTCGAGCTCCTCGCCCGGGATGTGGAAGCCGACCAGGATCGGGTTCGCGACCGTCGGCGTGGCGGCGATCATCCCGCCGACGCGCGTCGCCATGACGATGTGGTCGCCTTCGACGGTGGGCTGCGTCATGCTCTGCATCTCGGGCAGGAGCTCGAACGAGCGGACCAGATCCGGGTTCCAGTCGTAGCCGCCCGTCGCCAGGACGACGCCCCGGGTGCGGATCGTGCGAGTGCCCTCAGGCGTCTCGACCTCGATGCCGGCGATACCGCTGTCGTCCTTGATGAGTCGCCGGGCCCGGTGGCTCACGCGCATCTCCACGTGGCGGTCGGCCGCCATCCTCACCAGCCAGGCGCTGATCCCGGTTCCGGCCAGGACCTCGTGGTTCTCGACGTGTCGGTTGATCATCTCGCCGAGAACGGAGAGGTCACCGCTCGCCTCGATGATGTCGGCGTTCGACATGTAGCCCCAGCCGTGAGGCGAAACGAGGAACTTCTCGCGCAACTCGCCGAGCTCTCGCAGGTCGAACGCCTCGACCTCGACGTAGCGACCCTCGGCCTTGGACCCGGGGGCGCGCGGATAGTAGTAGTCGGGGCAGTCCCGGATCACCTCGACCGCGAACCCAGCGTCGTGGAGGTATTGCAGCGCCTCACGAGCGTGCTCGATGAAGCCCTGCTGGCGGACGCGGTCGATCAGGCCGGCGGCCAGGAAGTCGAGGTACTGGCTCGTCTCGGGCACGGTGTCGGCGATCCCTGCCGCCTCGGCGAGATGGTTGTTGCCCAGCCAGATCTGCCCCAGCGAAAGCGCAGTCACACCACCGAGCAAGGGGCCCTTCTCCAGGACGACGGCACTGGCACCGGCGTCCGCCGCCGTGATGGCTGCCGACAGACCCCCCGCACCGGATCCGACGCACACGAGGTCGAACTGCTCATCCCAGGACATCAAGCGGACCTCCGTCTGAGGGGACCGGACCCCGCCACGACCCGCGCGCGCGGTGCGGCCTAATTGAACTCATTTCGGATCCTAGCGCCGGGCACGACGCGGTTCAAACTCGCCGACGCAGTCCCCGCTCGCGAGGCGCTCGCCGCGCGAGACGTCAGGCGTCGTCGCTTCATCCGTTCGGCGTGATGACGGCACGTCCCCTCAGCCTGCCTTGGCGCATTCGATCGTAGGCCTCCGCGGCCTGCTCGAGCGGGAAGTGCTCGACGTGCGCGTGGATCTGGCCCGTGCGCGCGAGGTCGAGCACCTCGGCGAGCTCGATCGCGCTGCCCCAGTAGGGGTAGGTGATGCTCGCGTCGAACGGCATCGTGCCGAACGTGAGCGGGAGAGTCCCGCCCGCCACGCCGATGAGCATCACGGCGCCCCCGGCCTGCACGACCTTCGCGTCGAGGGCGATGGTGGCGTCGTTGCCGACGCAGTCGAGGACGAGCGCTGAGCCGCGGCCGCCGGTGAGCTCGCGGATCTCCGCCGCAGCGGTCTCGCCGGAATGCACGGTGGCCATGGCGCCGACCTCGCGCGCGAGTTCGAGCTTCGCCGGGTCGACGTCCATTGCTATGACCTGCGCGGGCGTCATGGCCCGCACCAGCTGTACCGCCATGTGTCCGAGGCCGCCGACGCCGATGACGAGCACGCTTGTCCCCGGGACGAGCTTCGGCAGCGCCAGCTTGATCGCGTGGTAGGGCGTGAGGGCGGCGTCCGACAACGGGGCGGCGTCCCGTGGATGGAGGTCACCGAGCGCCACCAGCAAGCGCGCGGCGGGGACGAGCATGTATTCGGCCATGCCTCCGTCGCGGCCGAGCCCGCCGCCCGCCGCGCCAATCTCGGCGGAGCGCTCGCAGATCGTCTCGAGCGTCGTGCGGCAGGCGCGACAGCGGCCGCAGCCCCACGGCCCGTAAACGGCGACCGCGTCGCCCGGATCCCACCCCGTCACGCCGGCGCCGACGGCCTCGATCCATCCGGCGTTCTCGTGGCCGAGCGTGAACGGGAGCTCGTAGGGCAACACTCCGCCCGGCCACTCCATGACGTGCAGGTCCGAGTGGCACGCACCGGCGCCGCCGACCTTGATGAGGACCTCCCCCGGGCCGGGCTCGGGC
>Ga0126313_10002316_pt1 | contig 10588 bp, 10 predicted proteins | sample Plot105A_FD_89954 | JGI IMG/M metagenome (GOLD analysis project Ga0126313, IMG submission 89954) | Serpentine soil microbial communities from UC McLaughlin Reserve, CA, USA - Plot105A | ecosystem: Environmental > Terrestrial > Soil > Grasslands | place: USA: UC McLaughlin Reserve, Lake County... | reverse complement strand
GCGCTCGCCGCCCGAGAGGTCGCGCACGAGCGTGCGGCCCTTCTCGCCGCGGAACCCGAAGCGCTCCGCGAGCTGGCCGGCGGTCAGCTCGCTCCCGTCGCCGAGCCGCGCGCGGCCCTTGATCTCCTCGAGCGCCTCCAGCACGCGCAGCCCGCCGGGGATCTCGGCCGTGTCCTGGGAGAGCAGCGCGAGCTTCACCGTCGCGCCGCGCTCCACCACGCCGGCGTCCGGAGCGAGATCGCCGGAGAGCAGCCGGATCAGCGTCGTCTTGCCGGAGCCGTTGACGCCGACGAGCCCGACCCGCTCGCCCGGCCCGAGCCGCCACGTCGCCCCGGCCAGCACCGGCGCGCCGTCGTAGGCGACGGACACCTCGACGGCGTCGAGCACGCGGTCGCCGAGCCGCGAGCTCGCGAAGCGCAGCAGCTCGGTCTTGTCGCGCGGCTCGGGCTCACCGGCGATCAGGGCCTCGGCGGCGTCGATCCGGAAGCGCGGCTTGGAGGTCCGCGCCGGCGGGCCGCGGCGCAGCCAGGCGAGCTCCTTACGCAGCAGCCCCTGGCGGCGCTCCTCGCGCACCGCCTCGATCCGCTCGCGCTCGGCGCGCGCCAGCACGTAGGCCGCGTAGCCGCCCTCGTACTGGTGCACGCCGCCGTCGGCCACCTCCCACGTGGCGGTGCAGACGGCGTCGAGGAACCAGCGGTCGTGGGTGACGACCAGCAGCGTGCCGCGGCGCGCGGCGAGGTGGCGGGCGAGCCAGTCGACGCCCTCGACGTCGAGGTGGTTGGTGGGCTCGTCGAGCAGCAGCAGCTCGGGGTCGTCGAGCAGCGTGCGCGCGAGCGCGATGCGGCGTCGCTCGCCGCCCGAGAGCGGCGCGATCGGGGTGTCCACGCCCTGCGGGAAGCGGCGCAGCTCGACGCCGCCCAACAGCCCGTCGAGCACCGAGCGGAAGGCCGGGTCGCCGGCCCACTCGTGGTCCGCGCGGCCGCCGACGAGCTCCTCGCGGATCGTCCGCGCCGAGTCGAGGTCATCGCCCTGCCCGAGCAGCTCCAGCGACACCGAGCCGGTGCGCGTCACGGTGCCCGCGTCGGGCTCCTCGTGCCCCGCGATCAGCCGCAGCAGCGTCGACTTGCCGTCGCCGTTGCGCCCGACGACGCCGATCCGGTCGCCCGCGCTGACGCCGAGCGTGAGGTCGCGGAGGATCGTCCGTGCCGCGTAGCCCTTGCCGGCGCCGCTGAGATTGACGAGGTTGCGCGGGCCGCTCATGCCGCGCGGCGGTGCTGCACGGGGTGGGCCGTGCGCTCAGGCAGCGCGCAGCACGGAGTCGAGCAGGCCGGGGAAGCGGGCGTCGAGATCCCCGCGGCGCAGCGAGTTCAGCCGCGCCGTGCCGTGCTGGCGCTGGCTGATCACGCCGGCCTCCCGCAGCACCTTGAAGTGGTGGGTGCAGGTGGACTTGGTGACGGGGAGGTCGAACGCGCCGCACGAGGGCTGCTCCTCGGTGGCGGCCAGCGCCGCGACGATGCGCAGGCGCATCGGGTCGCTGAGCGCGTGCAGCACCGCGGCGAGCTCGAGCTCCGAGCGGCCGGGCTGGGCGATCTGGTCTTGTGCTTGTACGACGTTCATCGAACTACCTGCTACGGTACGACAACCATCGTACAAGGAGGACCGATGACCGCCAAGACCCCCGCTACGCGCCACCTCACCGCCACGGTTGCCCAGTACATCCACGAGCTCTCCGAGCGCCACGCGAAGGATCGCGCGGCCGTCGCCGTCGCGGTCGTGGCGCCCGCTCCGCGCCCGGCATAACCCCCGGTGCATCCCGCGTCACGACCCCGGTGACGCGGCCTCCAGCGCCGCCCGGGCGCGGAGCGCCGCCTCGAGCCGCTCGAGCGCTGACCCCACCCCGGCCAGCGCCTCGGGCTCGAGGCCCCCTTGGATCGCCGAGTTGGCCGCATCCGCGGTCGCCGCGCGCAGGGCGGCCAGCTCGTCGATCCGCTCGCCCATGTCCGAGCGCCCGCGCCAGCTCTCGAGCTCGGCCACGGCCGCCTCGAGCGCCAGGTGGAGCTGCATAGCGGCCTCGCGCTGGCGGCCCGCGCCCAGGTCGGCCCGCGCCCGCAGCGCGAGCTCCTCGCAGGCCAGCGCGACGTCGCGTCCGCCCAGCAGCGCCGCCAAGCGCTGCTGCGGCACGAGCGCCCGCGCCCGCCTGCCGCCCGCGGGAGGCAGCTCGCGCGCCTGCTCCCACTCGCCCTCGGCGACCTGCTCGCCGGCGCCGTAGCCGACGCGCGTGACGAGCGCCCGCTCGGGGTCGGCGTCGGGCAACAGCGGGTCCGCGGCCGCGACGCGATGGCCCGCGACGGCGCGGTTGAGCACGGTGAGGGCGTCCGCCACGATCTCCTCGGCCCGTTCGCCGGACGCCCCCGCCAGCCACGCCTCGGCGGCGTCGCGGTCGTAGATCGGCGTCGCGTCGATCACCGTGGCCCGCGTCACCTCGACCGCGCGCTCGACGGGGGCCGGGACCGCCTTCGCCCGGCGCCGCTGGGTCCGTCGCGAGCGCCGCGGCGCCTCGAGCCCGCCGATCACCACGATCTTGCGCACGTCGTCGCCCGCGAAGCGGCGCACCGGGTAGCGCCCGGGGTCAGGGCCCAGGCGGCCGGCGAACTCCCACTGGACGAAGCCGAAGCGGCGGTCCGTCACTCGCCCTGGTGGGCGTGGGACGCGCGCTCGGGCGGCTTGGCGTCCAGCGAGAAGCGCGACGGCGTGCGGCGCACGGTCGGGTTGTCGATCTCGCCCAGGCGGTCGATCAGCTTGATCCACTGCTTGGGCTTGAGGATCGCGTTGACCTGCTTGGCGGTCTTGGAGTTGCTGCCGTAGAGCGAGTGGAAGCCGACGTGGATGTGGTCCGCGTGGTCGCCCATCGCGAACGTGTTGTCCGTGTTGTCGAACTTCATCAGCGAGATGATCTGGTGCGGCTTCATCGTGCCCTGCAGGGTCAGCAGCCGCTGGATCGTCAGCTCGGTGATCGAGCCGGGGCCCTGGTGGCCGACGATCGGGATGCCGTTGACGGCCGCGATGTCGACCGCGTTGCCGGTCGAGTGCTCCGACACGTTGCCGGAGGCCGTCATCAGCGAGTGGCCGCAGCGCAGCGAGGTGACGGTCGGCTTGAAGCCGGAGGCGGCGAGGAACTCGAGCGTCGCGAGCACGCGGCGGTCGATCTGGCCCGTCTGGATGTCGCGCTGACCGCAGCCGTAGATCTGGATGCGCGGGTTGTTGACGACGCGCTGGACGAGCGACTCCTTGCTCATCAGCAGGATCTGGCCGATCGACGGAGCGCCGGACTCGGAGCCGAAGAACGGGTTCTTGCCGGCCGCGCGGTAGATCGCGGTCGACTCGAGCAGCTTCCAGCCGTCGAGGATCGGCTTCGGGTCGATCCGCGGGGCGCCGCGGCCGGCCGGCCGGATCTCGAACAGGGTGTGCGGTGCCGAGCGCGTCGTCTTGCCGATCCGGCCGAGAACGGTGCCCGCCACGACCCGGGACCCCTTCTTGAGGGTCTTCAGCCGCACGTCGGAGCGGTCGAGCCCGTAGACGCGGGTCAGGTAGCCCTGGAAGGTGGAGATGCCGTCGATGCGGCCCGTGCGCTGGAACTCCTGCTGGGCGCCGCCCGCGTCGGCCGCGTTCTTGCGGCGCGGGTTGGCGAACAGGCGCTCCTTGCCGGCCTTGCCGGCCTTCTCGGCCTCGGCCGCGGCAGGAGGCTTGCCCGCCGCCTGCTTGCGCACCGGCGGGGCGGCCTTGCGCGCGGTCTCGCGCTTCGGGGCGCGGGCGGCCGGGGCCTCGGCGCCGGACGCCTCGACGGACGGCGGCAGGTCGGCGGCGGGGAGCTCGAGCTCCTTCTTGATCTCGCGCTTGGAGACCTTCTCCGGCTTGGGCGCCGGGTAGCGCTGGGAGACCCTGCCCAGGTGCGCGTACGTGTAGGTGTTGCCGTAGACGTCCTGGAGCTTGACGAAGCGGCCGAGGCGCTTGCTCGTGCCGATCGCGGTGACCTTGCCGTCGTTGACCGCGACCACGCGCGCGCCCCTGCGCGAGAAGATCTTGATCCCGCGGCGGTCGGCGCCGGACTCGACGACGACGGCCTTGTTGCCCGCGCCCTTGAGCTTCTTGATGTCGCGCTCGGAGATGTCGTCGGCGTACGTGGCCTTGGCGGCGACGGGGAAGCGGCCCTGCGTGAGGCCCGTCAGCGAGCCGACGAGGTTGCTCGGGATCCCGCCGATCACCCGCGCGCGCAGGAGCACGGAGTCGACGTACCAGTCGGCGTGGTTGTAGGCGAAGATCGCGCGCCGGATGTCCTGGTCGGCGCCGGCGGCGCGCAGGTAGCGAGCGGCGGCGAAGATCGCGTCGACCGGGTTGAAGGGGTCCTTCTTGCCGTCGCGGTTGGCGTCGACGCCGTACATCTTCCACGTGGCCGGCATGAACTGCATCCAGCCGACGGCGCCGGCGGAGGAGATGTTCAGGTTGCGGCCGTAGTCCGTCTCGATCTCGTTGATCGCCGCGAGGACCTCCCAGCGGATGCCGTACTGGACGCCGGCGGCCTGGTAGATCGAGAGCAGGAACGGCGGGATCCTGAACTTGTCGATGAAGAAGTTCGGGACGCCGATCGGGGCGGCGCCGGGCTCCGACAGGGAGAAGGTCGGGTTGTTGAGCGTGGGCGTGCCGTCGAGGTTGCGGCCGGGGTTCTCCGGGTCGGGCGCGGACCCGCCGGCGATGTCGCGCGCCTTCTCCCTCACCTTGTGCTTGAGGTTCTCCGTGTTGGCGCCGGGACGCTTCTGCTTGCCCCTCGCCGGCGCGGTGGGATCGGTCGTCTGGCCGCCGTCGCCGCTGTCGCCGCCGCCGGGGGTGACGGGCGTCTCCGGCGTCTGGGGCGTTCCGCCGCCGCCTCCGCCGCCGCCCGGAGTGCCGGGGAGCTCAGGCTTGTCGACGGAGGGCGTGGGGATCGGGAGCGGCGGGACCTGCGGCGTCGCGGTCGGCAGCGGGACCTGCGGCGTGGGCACCACCGTCGGGACCTGCACCGGGCCGAGGTCCTCGACCGTCTGCACCGGATCCGGCAGGCCTGGGATCTGCGAGGCGGTCGCGGTCGCGCCCTCGGCCACCTCGACCTGCATGGTCAGAACCTTGCCGGTGACCAGCGTCACGCGCACGTTGTGCAGCTGCGCGGACGCCGTGCCGACGAGCACGGTCGCGTAGAGCGCGGCGGCCACCGCGGCGGTGAGAAAAGGGCGTCGGATCATCCCGCGAGGTAGGGGAAGCTATCGAGGGGGACGGGGCGCATGCAATTCAGAACGATGGTACGGGCGCATCCTTGCGGTCAATTCTGGGCCAAAGGCTGGGTTGTTGCGGCACCTGACCCTCGACTTGAGGTTCAGAACAGTGCTCCCCCGTCCCGGTCGGCCCACCGGGTGTGCGCTAGCGTGCCCGCTCTGACCGGAATTCGAACGTAGCGCTTGGAGGGACACCATGGCAGACGAGGGGCTCCGGGGTCGGCTCGCCAAGTCGGGCGAGGACGCCCTCGGCAAGCTGGCGCAGGACCTGCTGGAGAACCCGCTGGTCAACACGGCGCTCACGCGGGCCTTCGAGGCGCGTGAGAAGGCCACGCAGGCGCAGGAGGCCGCGATGGGCGCGCTGAACATCCCGTCCGCGGCCGACGTGGAGCGGCTGACGCGGCGCCTGCGCTCCGTCTCGCAGCGTCTCGAGGGCATCGAGGACGGCGTGGACCGGCTCGACCAGCGCCTCGCGCAGCTCAAGGGCGACGGCGCCAACCCGCTGACGGCCGTCGAGGAGCGGCTCGGCGCGATCGAGGGCCAGCTCGCCAAGCTCGCCGGCGACGTGGCGCTGCTGGCGCGCGCCTCCGATGCCGCGCCGGCGCCCGTGCCGCGCGAGCAGGAGCGGCTCGCCGTCGAGAAGGCGGACAAGCCGGCGGCCAAGCCGCGCGCGCCCCGCACCAAGAAGTCCGCTTCCACCTAGTCCGCGAGCGCGGCGAGGCCGGCGCGGCCGAGCTCCGCCTCGGCCCGCTCGAGCACGTCGTGCTCGATCCGCGTGCCCGCGGCGACGACGTCGGAGACCGCGAGCACGATCGCGGCGGCGGCGCCGCGGCGCGCGGTGACCGCCAGCAGCGTGGCCGCCTCCATCTCGACGGCGAGCGCACCGGCGTCCGCCCATGACCGCGCGCGGTCCGGGTCGGGGTCGTAGAAGAGGTCGGACGAGACCACGAGCCCGGAGGCCGCCTCGGGAGCGGCTTCCCGCAGCGCGGCGTGCAGGCCGGCGTCGGGCCGCAGGGTTCCGATCGCGCCGAGCGCGCGGCTCGTGCCGTCCTCGGCCAGCACGCCTTCGGCGACGAGCAGCGTGCCGAGCGCGAGCCCGTCCGCCAGCGCGCCGCAGGTCCCGACCCGCACGATCCGGCGGGCGCCGAGCTCGATCAGCTCCTCGAGCACGATCGCCGCGCTCGGCCCGCCCATGCCCGTGCTCTGGATCGTCAGCGGCGCGCCGTCCTCCGCCACCCCCGAGTAGCCCCACAGCCCGCGGTTGTGGTTGAGCATCTTCGGCTTCTCCAGCAGCAGCTGGGCGAGCCGCAGCGCGCGCCCCGGGTCGCCCGGCAGCAGGACCCGCTCGGCGACCTCCTCGTGCGGCCGCAGGTGGATGGTCGCGGGTGCGCTCATGGGGACGTAGACTGGCGCAACCATGCCCAAGAAGGACAAGAAGGATTCAAAGAAGGACAAAGGCCGCGAGCCCGCGGACGTCGTCGAGGCGGTCCGCGGCGCGGTCGAGCGGACCTTCCAGGCCACGACCGGAGGCACCGAGGGGGCCCGCGACCGCGGTCGCAACCTCCTCGACGACGTCGCGTCGGCGGCGCAGCGGATCCGTGAGAGCTTCGACGACCTGCGCGTGCTCGAGGACGTGCGCGGGCTGCGCGCGGAGATCGAGGCGCTCTCGAAGCGGGTCGCCGAGCTCGAGAAGAAGCAGGCGGCCGCGCCGGCCCGCAAGCCGGCGGCGCCGAAGACGACCACCGCGCGCAAGCCCCCGGCCAAGGCGCCCGCCAAGCCGAGCGCCGCGAGCACGGCGGCCAAGACCACCGGCCCGAAGGCCAAGCCCGCCACCGCCCCCCGGCGCAAGCCCCCCGCCTCGCGCAGCACGCCGGCGGGCGGCAGCTGATGGCGAAGGTCGAGTTCGACTCGGAGGACGAGTTCGTCGAGGTCATCGACGAGGTCTTCACGATGATGGACACCGATCCCGAGATGGGCCCGAGGCTGCGGGACGCCGACGTCCCGCAGCGCTTCGAGTTCACCGACCTCGACCTCGTGGTCAACATCCGCGCCGCCGAGGACGGCGAGGCGGGCAACCTGCACTGGGAGTGGTCCGACGAGGTCGACTGGGAGCCCAAGGTCAAGATGGCGATGTCCTCGGAGACCGCCAACAAGTACTTCCAGGGCAAGGAGAACGTCGCGGTCGCGCTCGCCCGCCGGCGGATCAAGTCCGGCGGCGACGTGAAGGCCGCGCTGAGCCTGATCCCGATCACCAAGCCGATCTACGCCCGCTACCGGGAGTACCTCGAGCGCGAGCACCCGCACCTGCTCGTCTGACTGCGGACGGGCGCCTATTAATCCCGATTGACAGGAGCGGGGGCGGCCGGTACACCTTGGATCACCGACCAAGGCAATAGGCCGGGAAGTGGGTCGCTCCATGTGGGCGCCCGCAAGGCGTCGCCCTTGACGAACGCCGCCGGCCGAGGCAGCGGGCCGCATTGCCCGCGACAGCGGCGGAACCAATGGTTCCGCCGCTTTATTCTCCGGGCCCGGATGTCAGAGCCGTCGCAGAGCGAGGTCGCCCGCATGCTCGAGGTGTCCCCGGACACCCTGCGGCGCTGGACGCGCCACGGGATCGTGCCGCTGCGCGACGGCGAGTGGACTCCCGCGGCGGTCGCCCAGGCGCGGATCGTCGCGCGCCTGCGCGAGCGCGGCCACTCGCTCGACGAGCTGCGCGAGGCGGCGCGCACCGGCCGGCTCGCCTACGGCTACATGGAGGAGCTGTTCCCGCCGCGGTCGGAGATCTCGAGCCTCGAGGACGCGGCGCGCGAGACGGGCCTCGAGCCGGCGCTGATCCGGCGCATCTGGTCGGCGGCCGGCTTCTCGTCGAGCACGCTCGACGAGGGGATCTCGGCGGACGACGTGCAGCTGCTGCGCTACATGGCGGCCGTGCTGTCGGCGGGCTTCCCGCTCGTCGCGTTCCTGCAGCTCGTGCGCGTCTACGGGCAGGCTCTGGCCGCGATCGCCGACGCCGAGGTCAAGCTCTTCCACCTGTTCGTGCACGAGCCGCTGATCCGCGACGGCGTCGACGGGCTGGAGATCGCCGAGGAGATGGAGGGCCTGGCGTCCGAGTTGCTGCCACTGGCGGCGCCGATCATGGAGCACGTCCACCAGCGCTGGCTGCAGCACTTCATCGAGCAGGACGCAGTCGGCCACCTCGAGCTCGGGGTCGACTCGGACGCCGAGTTCGGCCGGCTGCGCGTGGCGATCGCGTTCGCCGACCTCGCGGGCTACACCCGGCTGACCGAGGAGGCCGGTGAGGAGGAGGCGCTGGACATCGTCGAGCGCTTCGTGGAGTCCGTCGAGGAGACGCTGCCCGGCGACGCCCGCGTGATCAAGACGATCGGCGACGAGGTGATGGTGGTCGGCACGGACCCGTCCGCGCTCGTGGACTGGGCGGTCGGCTTCCAGCTGCTCTACGGCGAGCGGCGGCCGCTGCCGCGGATCGGCATCCACGCCGGCGGTGCGCTCTACCGTGACGGGGACTACTACGGGCGCGCGGTCAACCTCGCCTCGCGGGTCGGCGCGCGCGCCGCGGGCGGGGAGGTGCTCGTGACGCGGCCGGTCGTCGAGGCCGCGGGCCGGCACCTCACGTTCCGGCACATCGGCGAGGTGCGGATGAAGGGCTTCGCCGAGACCACGGAGCTGTTCCTGGCCTTCCGTGAGGAGGAGTCGTGAGCGTCGAGGCCCGCGTGCGCGCCGGCGGCCTGTTGCGGGCGGGCGAGCCGCTCGTGGTGATGCTCTCGGGCGGCCGCGACTCCGTCTGCCTGCTCGACCTGGCGGTCCGGAGCGGCTGCGACGCGGTCGCGCTGCACGTCGACCACGGCCTGCGGCCCGATTCGGGCGAAGACGCCGCATTCTGCGCTGATCTGTGCGCGAAGCTCAACGTCGACCTGACGGTTAACGAGCTGCCGCCTCCGGGTGGCGGGAACGTGCAGGCCTGGGCCCGCGAACGGCGCTACGGCGCGGCAGCCGAGCTCGCGGGCCGGCTCGGCGCCGCGGTCGCGACCGGCCACACCGCGACGGACCAGGTCGAGACCGTCCTCTACCGGCTGGCGGCGTCGCCCGGCCGCCGCGCGCTGCTCGGGATGGCCGCCGAAGGCCCGGTGCCGGGCGCCGGGGCGGCCGTCGCGGGCTCGGCCGGCGCCCCCGTCGCCCGGTTGCTGCGACCCCTGCTGGAGGTCACGCGCGAGGAGACCGCGGCCTACTGCGTCGAGCGCGGCCTGCCATACCGCGACGACCCCGGCAACGAGTCCGGCGCCTACGCGCGCAATCGCGTGCGCGCCGACCTGCTGCCCGCGCTGAGGGGCCTGCACCCCGCGGCCGAGGCCAACGTCCTGCGCACGCTCGCGCTGCTGCGCGACGAGGCGGCGGTGCTCGACGCCGCCGTCGCCGCGGCGCTGACCGACGAGCAGGCCGCGCTGGCCGCCATGCCGCCGGCGCTCGCGCGGCTGTGCCTGCAGCGGCTGGCCGACGACGCCGTCGATCCCGCGCCGGCGGTCGGCGCTCGCGCGGACGAGCTGCTGGCGCTCGGCGGCGGCGCGGGCACGGCCGCGCTCGACCTCGTCGGCGGCCTGCGCGCGGTCGCCGAGTACGGGCGGCTGCGCTTCGAGCGAGCCGACCGCGCCGCGGGGCGCGCGGGCCCGGACTCCACGCGGCTGGAGGTGCCCGGGCGCGCCACGTTCGCCGGCGGCCGGCTGACCTGCGAGGTCGGCGCGGAGCTCGAGATCGCCGACGGCACGCTCGACCGCGACGCGCTGGCCCCCGAGCTCGAGATCCGCGCCTGGCGCCCCGGCGACCGGATGCGCCCGCTCGGCCTCGGCGGCAGCCGCTCGCTGCAGGACCTCTTCACGGACCGCAAGATCCCGCGCGAGCGTCGCGCGCGCACGCCCGTGGTGCTCTCAAGGGGCGAGATCGCCTGGGTGCCCGGGGTCGCCACCGGCGAGCGCTTCCGCGTCGGCGACGGCACGCGCCGGCGCGCCCGTCTCGCCTGGCTGCCACCGTCGCTCCCGTCTATCTAGACTGCGCGCCGTGCTCCGCGACGAAGCCATCGGCGAGATCATCGTCCAGGCGGACGACCTCCAGCACCGCATCCGCGAGCTGGGCGCCGAGATCAGCCGCGACTACGCCGACAAGGACCTGCTGCTGATCGGCGTGCTCAAGGGCGCCGTGTTCTTCCTCAGCGACCTGATGCGGCAGATCGACGTCCCGTGCGAGGTCGACTTCATGGCCGTCGCCTCCTACGG
>Ga0126313_10002315_pt1 | contig 10590 bp, 11 predicted proteins | sample Plot105A_FD_89954 | JGI IMG/M metagenome (GOLD analysis project Ga0126313, IMG submission 89954) | Serpentine soil microbial communities from UC McLaughlin Reserve, CA, USA - Plot105A | ecosystem: Environmental > Terrestrial > Soil > Grasslands | place: USA: UC McLaughlin Reserve, Lake County... | reverse complement strand
GTGATTGAAAGGACGGACGGGCGGCCGGACGTGGTGCGGGTCGCCCTTCGAACCTCGGCCGGCGTGGCAGCGGACGAGACCAGCGAGCGGCTTAACGCTGCCATAGTTGCCGTCGCGGCCGCGAATGTACCGGTGCTCTCGTACGAGATGGAAGGGGCACGGCTTACCGACGCCTTTCTGCAAATGACCAGGAGGGCAGCCTCATGACGACTGTCGTGAAGTCGCGAGACCTGAGAGCGCCGCGGAATGCTCTCGATCGCCCGGCCGGGAGGTCGGGCTGGCTGGTGGTCGCTGGTCAGGAGGTCCAGGACCTGTGGAAGAGCGGACGCGGTCCGCTGCTGTTGTTTTGCTTCAGTGTGCTGCTCAGCGCCGTGACATACCTCGCGTCGACCAACCAAGCGCTGAACTTTCTCGAGCGCCGGGAAGCCGTCAACCTGCTGCTGCAATTCGCAGTGGCCGTAGGAGTTCTCGTCACGTTGATCGTCAGCGCCGATGGAATCAGCGGTGAGCGGGAACGCGGAACGCTGGAGAGCCTCCTCGTCACCCCGGTGTCACGTCGCGGGATCATTGCCGGGAAGCTGATTGCCGCACTGTCCCTGTGGCTTGCGGCGTTTCTAGTGAGTGTTCCGTATGTCTGGGTGCTGGCTCGAGCGGTGGGCATCCTCAGCAAGGCATTGATCCTCGGTCTGGTCGTTGGCACGATCGTCGCGATCGGTATGGCGTCGATCGGGTTGTTGATCAGTGCGGTCTGCAACTCGAACAAGACAAGCCTTGCTGCCAGCGCATTCCTGCTGCTGATTTTGTTTGCTCCCACGCAGCTGCCGAGCGGGCTGCCGCAGGGCTGGTTCTTCGACGTCCTGCAGCTGGCCAACCCCGTGGCTTCTGCTCTGAGCTATCTGACCACGCAGCTCGTGCAAGGGGCGCACTGGACAGAAGACCTCGTCTATCTGGTCTCGCCAGTGATCACGGTTGTCCTCGCTGGGGGCGCGCTGATCCTCTTCGGTCCAGGGATCGTTCGGCTCCGAGCTGGCGGAGATGCCGGGTGACGAGAGGGATCCTGCTGACCGTCATCTTGATCAGCTTGTTGATGCTCACGCCGGCGGCGGCCGTCGCCTCGCCCGTCGGCGTGACGGTTGCTCCAGATCGATCCGACGTCTCGACAGTGCTCGGCGGCCGCTTCACCCTCAAGACTGAGGTGACTAATACCGGCAGCGTCCCAACTGGTGTCCTCCTGGCGCACCTCAACGTCGCCAGCGTCCAGGGCGATATCTATGTCGATCCCGAGGACTGGTCGCCAGCCCGCAGCCAAGAGTTTTCGCTGCAGCCAGGGGATAGCCGGATGCTTTCATGGGAGATCCAAGCGGTCAATTCTGGGAAGTTTGCCGCGTATGTGGTGGTGCTTCCCTTCGGCGAGGAAGTCGCCGGCACAGAGGAGCTGGTGGTCAGTCCGCTGGTCAAGCTCGACGTTGCTCCACGTTCTACGGTCAGTGCAGGGCTTGCCCTGCCCGTCGTCGTGTTGATCCCCCTGGCCCTTGGAGCAACAGCAGCCGTCACATTGATTCGAGCTCGCCGCCGCACCTAGAAGCGGAGATTGAGCGACCAGCATTGGAGGGCAGTTCTGATGCCTAGAGGCGCGCCGGGTTGGGGACCGACGAATCACGACGGCATGCCGTCAGCCAGTGAGCGGGGGCCCGTGCCGTCGGTACCGGGTAGCCGGTTGATCGGATCTGCCGACCTTCAATGATCGGAGAAAGATGACCGTGACAACATTCCGCGAGTGGGCGTTCCAACGAGATCTGCTGCTGACAGTGATCTTGGCTGGTCGCCGGCAAGCTGCTCGAATCACGTACGTCCCAGCCCTTCTCGGCTTGACTCTGCTGGTCGCTTGCAGCGGCATGAACGCCCGGAGCGACGAACAGTCATATGAGGTGGCTGAGCAGGTCAAGACCCTGGTCATCGATGCACGCGCGGCGGCGGTCACTGTCCAGGCGGGCGACGGGCCAGTCAAGGTGACCGAGACCTACCACTACACCGAGGACAAGCCACGCACCTCCCATCAGGTCAGCGGCACAGCTCTGAACCTGACCGAGACCGGCTGCGGGAACACCGACGTCCGATGCGCCGTCGAGTTCAACGTGCGCGTGCCCGCTGCGACGGCTGTCGACATTACAAGCCGTGCCGGCGCCGTTAGCCTTTCCAATCTCACCGGCAATGTCACAGTTGTCACCGATGCCGGTGCCGTGGAGGGCAAGGGCCTTGGCAGTGACAATGTGACCGTCAAGACTGACGCCGGTGCAACCTCGCTGCAGTTCGCTGAACCGCCGGCGATGGTAGAGGCGTCGACCGAGCTGGGCGCAATCTCGGTGAAGGTGCCGAGCGAAACGGCGTACGCGGTAGATGTCTCAACAACGGCTGGTGGCTCTGATATCGGGGTTCAGCAGGACCCATCGTCCCCGTACAAGCTGTCGCTTCGCACCAGCGTGGGCGGAATCCGGGTGGAAAATGCCTAACAGCACCTCCATCGCGTTCGTACTTCAGCGGTACTCCTAACCCGAACGCCCCACTCCAGCGACCCAACCAACCCCTCGCGCTTAAGAGACGTAAGCGTGGCGCTCCTACATGCCGAGCGGCGTGGCAGGTGTGGTTGACTGTCCGACGGTCGGGAAGCTAGGAACCTCACTGGATCGTAGGACTCACATGGCGTCAGTGCCGGACATCACGCTCAACAATGGCGTGCAGATCCCACAGCTGGGTTTTGGTGTGTTCCAGATCCCGCCGGAGGAGACGAAGGCGGCCACGCTAGTCGCGCTCGAAGTTGGATATCGCCACATCGATACGGCCGAGATGTATCGCAATGAGAAGGAGGTTGGCGAGGCAGTCCGGGAATCGGGTGTCGATCGGGCCGAAGTCTTCGTCACGAGCAAACTCAGCAACGCCTGTCATGCCCGGGATGCCGCGCTGCGGGCGTTCGAGGAGACCTTGGCGACGCTTGACTTGGGTTATCTCGATTTGTTCTTAATCCACTGGCCACTTCCCGCCGTCGGCGATTATCTGGAGACGTGGCGGGCGATGGAAGAGATGTACGCGTCTGGCCAGGTGCGGGCAATTGGGGTGTCCAATTTCCAGGTGCCGCATCTGGAGCGCCTCACCGCAGAAACAGACATCGTGCCGGCAGTGAACCAAATCGAGGTGCACCCGTACCTGACGAACGAGACGGTGAGGACATACGACCGGGAGCATGGCATCGCCACCGAAGCCTGGTCCCCCATAGCGCAAGGCAAGGTGTTGGACGACCCGGTAATCGTACGGATAGCCAATCGCTTGCGCCGGACGGCAGCCCAAGTCACGCTGCGATGGCACATTCAACGCGGAGATATCGTGTTTCCGAAGTCGGTGACGCGGAGCCGGGTCGAGGAGAACTTCGACATCTTCAGCTTCGATCTCACCGAGCAGGACATGAACGACATCACGGCGCTGAACCGCGACGAGCGAACCGGCTCCAACCCCGACACCTTTAACTGATACCGAAGAACTAGCAGGCTTGCTGCCCGGCGACGCGCCCCGTTCGACGCCGGTAGTCTTCCAACGCTGGCGTCAGCTCGGCGGAGTGGAGCCGTTACGGCTGGGACTCGTTCTCCAGTTCGCCGAGGTATTCGGCACCGGCATCTTGGGCGGAGACCGCGACTCTCGGAACGCTCGGCATGAAGCTGAAATAGTCGGGTTCAAGGTGCTGGATATCGGTCATGAGCCATTGCCAGCCATGAAGCCGGCTGAACCTCATTGATAGAACGCCCGTGTTATCCCACCAACCCAGCCGGGTGAATCCGCGATACGCGGCCAGCTGGTCTGCAGTGTCGAAGCGAGCGACGGCGGTGAACATCAGATGGGCAAGCCAAACCTTCAGGATTCCGCCGTGGGAGACCACCACAATGCAGTCTTCTGTCCGCCACTCCAGATAGCCGCGGATCTCCTCTGCCCGTCGCCACAGATCGTAGAGGTTTTCTTCGTTGGAGTAATGGCCGTCGGGTTGCTCGGCGACCGCTAGCGCTGCGTGCTGGATCTCCCGAGCCTTGGGATCGTGGAACGTCAGGCCCTCAAGCTCAGAGGGAAGGTCAATCTCTCGCAGAAGCGAAGGGTAATTGCGGGCCTCGGGATCGTCTGCCAGGAGATCAACCCATGACGAGTTCTTCAAAACAGGAATGACATGCGGGGCGCCCGTCGCTTCGGCGATGCGGGCAGCCGTGCGGCGCGCACGCAGATAGCTGCTGCTCACGATCATGTCGACGGGCACTTCTGCCAGGCGTCGCCCGAGGCGTCCGGCGACCTCCTCCCCCAGTGGGGTGAGCGGGTCGGAGTCGTACTGGTTGCCAGCTTGGAAGGTGTTGGTGGCGTTCGTTTGACTCTCGCCGTGGCGAACGACAATGAACTGCTGGTAGTCAGTCATGCTGCCATCCGATCTAGGGTCGCGCGTATGAACTCGTGGGTCACCTCAACATCAAGGCTGTCAGTCTGGGTGTGGTTCAGGCGACGCTGCCGATGTTGGGCCTGGAGCACGGCCTGCACCAACTGTGCGGTGAGCATTGACTCCTCCGCGACTTCGCTCGAATAGCACTCCCAAATTCCGGCCAGCAGTTCCCGGTCACGCCTGAGAGGTTCTGGCGGCACCCGTTCCCATCGGAAGCGGAGCTCGCTGAACGCGGCGTTGTTCATTACCGGTGCGATGTCCCAGGAAGGGTCACCGCTCAAGGGATTGGGATCGAAGAGCCCTACCTCGATGGGTTCATATCTGTGCACTCCGACGTTGCGAATGGACACGTCGCCGTGTAGGAAGCGACCCTCTGCAACAAACGGACACGTCTCGATGAATCTGCGCGCTGCCTCGATCCGATCCTCCGCGATGCCAAACCCCTTGACGAAATCGGCATGCAGAACAAAGAAGTCCTCGAGGTAGGCGCTCCAGGTGCCGTAGGTACGCTCGCTCCCCGGCGAGTCGGCAAAGTTGCCGAAACCGGTCTTGTCCACCGCCTGATGCATGCGGTGCAGCTCGGCGCCCACAGCACGCCCGACCGGCCGAGCATGTGCTGGGGCACGTTTGAGGTAGTCCGCGGCGGTTTCCACAATTTCGTCCTGATCGTTCTTCATTGCCGTGAGGACGACGTACTTGATCGAGCGGTCCCCGGTCGAGGGCACCGCACCGAGGCTCAGCACCTCGGGGACCCGTTCGGTAAAAGGCCTCCAAGCGCGCAGCGCTCTTGCCTCAGCCTCGACACCGCTGGTGTTCAGCTTCACGACGACGTCGCGATCCGGGCACCTCACGAGATACGTGGCTGCGTCAACCCCGCCCCTCAACGGGACGACCTGCTCAGAGGTCAGGGAATTGAATGCGGGCAGGTCAGGAAACTCTCCGCTTTCCTCGAGCACCCACTTCAGATCGTCCGTTGGATTCCACGACCACTCCTCCCGAACGGTGGACGGTGGGCTAGCCCGAGCAGGGTCGGAGTTGTGCTTGCGCACTCCGCAAGCCTATTTGAGCGGACGAAGCCCCGTCGGGCACTAGCCCTTCGGACAGCGGACTGCGAGCACCGACTAGGTGGGAACTTGTCCCGGCCGCCGGCGGAGGGTTCGGAAGGTGAGCGAGTATCGGTCCGCCTCCACCGGAGGAATGCTGTGCTGCCAGCGATTCCTGGCTTGCTCGGCGAGGATGTAGGCCGAACGCGGTTCCAGGCGCTGCTGGAACACCCGCCGATCAGCTCCCGACCCCCGCTGGAAACGCAGCTCACAGCTTGAGCCGAGCGATATTCCCACTACGTCACCGAACGGAGGTGCGTCCCGGTGCCAGCCGATGGTTGCACCCGCTGGATAGTAGGTCACGAGAGCTTCGGCGAGTGCCTCGTCAGTTACCGTGAGCAGTCGTGCGGCACGACTGCGTACTGTCGTCAACCAGTTCGGGATCGGTTCACCTGGGCTGATGGCGGCGGATTCGAAGGTGTACTGCACGCCATAGTGGCGGACTCCGCGCCGGGCCACTTGGCCGTGCATTCGCACGTCGTCGAACCGCAGAGTTTGCATTCGATCGAGGAGTTCTTGTTCCTCCTCGCCACTCAGCAGCGATGGAAAGTGCCGGAAGCCGACTGGCTCCTCGGCGATGCCTCGCATCCGGCCCATTGCACCGACACTAGCCACGGTTCACGTGATGCCTATGGTCTTGCGACATCACCTGGCGGAGGCGGCGGGATTTGAACCCGCGAGAGGGTTGAGCCCTCAACCCGCTTAGCAGGCGGGCGCCATAGACCGGACTAGGCGACGCCTCCAATCGTGGTTCCGCCATCGCGGAACGCTGCGCAACACTACTCACGTGGCGATGCGCTGGCAAAGCCGTTGTGGTTGGTGGGAACCTGAATGGCAGGGCGCGGACGCCAAAAATGCCCAGCGATCCCGGTTGCCACTATCCGGGTCCGTTTTTGAGTCTTCAAGGAGGTATGGGAGAGAGGGTGTCGGACTCCAGAGAGAAAGGCTGGGATACGAAGGGCAGGGTCGCGGAGCCGCCCGATCAGTCGAGCTGGGATGTGCCCGGCCCCCAGCCGCGAGATCCTGCCTGGGAGCGCCGTACCGCACCTGCCAAAACACCTGATGGTCGAGGGCCGGCAGCGAATCGGACTCCGAAAACCCACCCCGGTCCCGGCACGGGAGATGACTTCCGCCGCACTGTGCTGTTCACGGTTGCCGGCACCGCGCTGCCGGGGCTCGGCCTGATCGCGGCCAGGCGCCGCGTAGCCGGCTGGATCATCCTCGCGGTTTTTCTGACTTCCATACTCGCGTTGGGAGTTTGGGCGGTCCTGGACACCGGGGGGCTGGCCTCTGTGGTGGTTCGGCCGACGGTTCTGCGTATGGTGACCGTTGGCCTGATCGTCCTCGCGCTCGCCTGGGTGGGCGTGGTGATCATCAGCCATTTGAGTCTGCGCAGCAACGTCACCAAAGTCCAGCGCATATCCGGCGGGATTCTGGTCGGCGTTCTGGCGTTTGTCGTGGCTGCTCCCATGGCCGTCGCATCTCGTTACAGCTTTGACCAGGCCAATCTGGTCAGCACGGTGTTCGGCAGCGAGAAGGACACCAAGAGCGCGACGCGACCGACCTGGCCCAACGGTCCAACTCAGGCTCCCGGTCAGCCACCTCAAGATCCATGGGCCAACAAGCCGCGGCTCAACGTGTTGCTGCTCGGCGGCGATGCCGGGCCGAACCGCACCGGCACCAGGACCGACACCGTGATCTTGGCCAGCATCGACACGAAAACGGGTAATACGACTCTGTTCAGCCTCCCTCGCAACACCGGCCGGATGCCGTTTCCCGCCAATTCGCCGCTGCACAACTACTACCCCAGGGGATTCACCAACGGCAACGGCAACGACGCGGAGTACTTCCTGAACGCGATGTACGACAACGTCCCAGCCAACGTTCCCAAGGACGTGCTCGGCCCAACGGACAATCTGGGCGCGGACGCGCTGAAATTATCGGTCGGCACGGCGCTCGGCCTGTCCGTCGACTACTACGTATTGATCAACCTGCAGGGATTCACCAAGTTGATCAATGCCCTGGGTGGGATCACGGTCGACATCAACACTTACGTTGCAATCGGTGGCATCACCGATCTCGGCATTCCGCCGAAGGAGTATCTGAAGCCCGGACCGAATCAGCACCTGAGCGGCCGAAAGGCATTGTGGTATGCCCGAGGGCGCTATGGCTCAGATGACTACGCTCGAATGGATCGGCAACGTTGTGTGATCAATGCGATCATCAAGCAGGCGAACCCGTCGAATATGCTGACCCGTTACGAAAACATCGCCAAAGCTGGAACGAGCGTCGTGCGAACCGATATCCCCCGGGAAGTGCTGCCGATCATGGTGGACCTCAGCTGGCGGGTCAAGGAGGGCAACGTCCGAAGCATCGTGTTCAAGCACGGCGAAGACGGCTTCAGCAGCCCTCATCCGAACTTCGCTCAAATGCAGCGGCGGGTGACCGTGGCTCTCGGCGAGACTCAAGCGTCGTCCTCACAACCCCCGGCGTCGTCCTCACCACCCCCGGCGAGCCCGAAACCGTCAACGGCTGCGGCGCCGAAGCCGGAGAGCGAAGACATTAACCGCACCTGCGCGTACGACCCAAAGGTGGCTGCGACGGCTCAGCCTGTGCGCTGACCGCTAGTGCGTTCCGGTGTTGCCGTAGCCGCGGCTGGTGTCGAGCCGCTGAGAAAGCGCCGCCATCAGCGACGTGAACGAGGGATCGGCCGCCGTCCGGGGGTTGATCACCACGACGTCCCCCTTCGAGTTGTTGACGTGCAGTATTAGCCGCCGACCTTCCAGCGAGACGTTCTTGATCTCGGGCCACTGCAGGACCTGTTGGCGGGGCCCGCGGCGGATCCTGATCGACCAGGCGTCGAGTTCGATTACGGTGCGGAGCCTGGCAAGGAACAACACGGCACTGCCGGCGAGAACGAGACCGAAGAGCAGCAGCGTGATGCCGACCGCGAGCAGGACTGCGCTACCGTTGCCAGTTCCGTCGATAGCCAGCAGACCGCAGCCGATGAGGGTTGCCGCAGCTGCGACAGCAAACGTGCCAACGGGCGGCCGGGGACGCAGGTCGTAGTGCAGAGTCGCCGGCAGTTCAGAGCCCGCATCGCCCACCGAGGCACCTTATCCATTGGCATCGAGGGAGTCCGACTTCATGCCGAGGGCGTCCGCAGGCGCCGGAGCAGACGATGCTGCGACGTCTCGAGGGTTGGAGATCCATAGCGGTCGAGGGGAGGCAGCCGCACCCGACCCAGGAGTGCAGCTCTGCAGGCCCCGCGCAGCCGCAGCGGGGCAGCTGCCTGTCGGCCGTTCAGACGCCGTCGTGGTGATCACCCGCTCCTTTCGGCGGCAGGAGCACTCACCAGATCCTCAGCGGCGGTCGACCCATGCTGTTCATCCTCACCGCGTGCTTGTAACCGGTCCCGGGAGCGTTGGGTCAGCTGACTCATCTGGGCTGTGACTAGCTGCTCCGGGCTGGGTTGGGGATTCCCCGACTCGGGCGCGGCCTGTACGACGGGCGCCGCGGTGTTTTGCTCCAGATACCGAAGCAACTCAACTGGAAATGGCAACACCAGCGTCGAGTTCTTTTCCGCCGCTACCTCCACGATTGTCTCGAGCAGCCGCAGCTGGAGGGCACCCGGCGTGTCGGCCATCGCCTCGGCGGCGCGCGCAAGCTTGTCCGAGGCCTGCAGCTCACCATCGGCCGATATAACCCGGGCGCGTCGCTCGCGTTCGGCCTCGGCTTGTCGAGACATCGACCGTTTCATCGGGTCCGGAAGAGCGACATCCTTGATGTCGACCCGATCGATGTGGACGCCCCAATCCACAGCCGGGCTGTCGATCATCAACTCCAAGCCTTCGTTGAGCCGTTCCCGGTTCGTCAGCAGGTCGTCGAGATCGCTCTTGCCAATCACCGATCGAAGCGATGTCTGAGCGACCTGCGACATGGCGAACCGATAGTCCTCGACATTGACAATCGCCCGTACCGGGTCGATAACGCGGAAGTAGATGACAGCGTCTACTTTGACGGTGACATTGTCGCGTGTGATGCCGTCTTGGGCGGGGACAGCCATCGTCACAATCTGCAGGCTTACCTTGTGCAGCCGGTCAACAAGGGGCACCAGCACCGTGAGGCCTGGTCCCCGCACGCGGTCAAGGACACGTCCGAACCGGAAAACAAGCCCACGCTCGAACTGCTTGACAACCCGTAAGCTCAGCCCCACAACGACTAGGATGACCAGGACTATCGCCGCGAGAACCTCGAAAACCATCTCAGGCCTCTGTCCGGTCTGGAAGTGGGCTCGAAGGGCTACCCGGAGTGGGCGCCGCGGAGTCCGAACGCACGACCACGACCACTGTCCAGCGTAGGTCGCATCGCCCAGATTCGAACAACACCTTACCTGTCGGTCGCACACCGGCCGCAGACTCCTCTCCAGACTAGGAAGGCATCGGTACTCGCTCATCGAGCAACCCTTCAGTGCAGAGATCACTCCACAGCTGAGTGGGTACCGCCGTCGCAGACGAGTTGACGTTCTGTCGGACCTCCACGGCAGAGCGCATTCCCAGAACAACGCCGGTCACCGCAGGGTGCGTCAGTGGGAACGCCATCGCTGCCTGGGGCAGCGTCACACCGTGCACGGTGCACACCTCTGCGATGCGGTTTGCTCGGTCCAGCACCGCCGCCGACGCGGTCTGATAGCCAAACATGGCGCCGGTGACGGGTCGGGGCTGGGCTAGCACCCCCGGAGTGGAACACTGCCGCGGCGATCACCGATACCCGACGCTCCTGGTAGGCCGGCAAGAGCTCGTCCAGCGCGGACTGATCGAGCAGGGTGTACCTGCCAGGCAACATCAGGACCTCAACATCGGTCTCCTGAATGAGCGTGGTCAGCAATGCGGCGTTCTCCATCCCTGCACCAATCGCTCCTACTACGCCTTCTGCCCGAAGTTCCGCGAGGGCCGGGTATCCGTCATGGAGCGCAGCATCGAAATGGTCGCCAGCGTCGTGGAGATACAGCACGTCCACCCG
>Ga0126313_10002314_pt1 | contig 10590 bp, 11 predicted proteins | sample Plot105A_FD_89954 | JGI IMG/M metagenome (GOLD analysis project Ga0126313, IMG submission 89954) | Serpentine soil microbial communities from UC McLaughlin Reserve, CA, USA - Plot105A | ecosystem: Environmental > Terrestrial > Soil > Grasslands | place: USA: UC McLaughlin Reserve, Lake County... | reverse complement strand
TACCTGCAGAACGGCTGAGTGCAGAACGGCTGACCGCCGCCGCGAGGCACACTGGGGCGGTGGAGAGCAGGCCGCCGTGGTCGGACCGCCGGCGGCGCACCCTGCTCGGTCTCGCTGCCGGCGCCCTCGTGTTCGGCGTCGGCGCGATCGCGCTGCCGGACGAATACGGCGTGACCTCGATGTTCCTGGCCGCCCTCTGCGGCTTCCTGTTCGTCGTCGCCCTGATCGTGTTCGTGGCCATCCCCGGGCCGGACACCCTGCGCACGCTCTTCCGCACCGTCCCGCTCGCGGGCGCCGTCCTCGTCGTCGCCGTCCTCCTGCTACTGTCCACGTCGGCGGACCTGCGCTGGCTGTGGTCACTGGTCGCCGTCGGCGCGGCCGGCTGGACCGGTGCCGCGGTGTGGGAGACCCGCCGCTCGGGCGGCTGAGCCGCGCGACAGACTGCAGGGCATGCAGCTGCCCGCGTCCCTCTACGTCCCCACGGGCGACGGCTTCGAGGCCACCGCCCTGACCATCGGCCCCTGGGACGCGGGCTTTCAACACGCCGGCCCCCCGGCCGCCCTGCTGTTGCGCGAGACGGAGCGGGCGGGCGGGATCGAGGGCGGGCAGACCGTGCGGCTGGCGTTCGACATCTTCGCGCCGGTGCCGGTCGGCCCGGTCCAGGTGCGCGCCTCCGTCGTCCGGCCCGGACGCCGGATCGAGCTCGTCGAGTCCGTGCTCACCGCCGCCGACGAGCGGCCGCTCATGCGACTGTCGGCCTGGCGGATGCGCACCCGCCCCGACGGCGCCGCCGAGCCGGAGGCGGCGGCCCACCCGGCCGCCGCCGGATGGCAGGACAGCCGCCCGGAGGTGGCCGCGTTCTTCACCGAGGACGTCGCCTACCACCGCGCCCTGGAGTGGCGGTTCGCCACCGGCAGCTTCAACGCTCCTGGCCCGGCGTCGGCGTGGACGCGGCCGGAGTGCGAGCTGGTGGCCGGCGAGCCGATGACGCCGCTGCAGCACCTGCTGGTGATGACCGATGCGGCGAGCGGCATCTCCGCCGCCCTGGACTGGAACACCATGAGCTTCGCCAACGTGGATCTCAGCCTTGCCCTGCACCGGGCACCGCAGGGCGAGTGGCTGGGCATGGACGCGCGCACGGTGCTCGGGGGCACGGGCGCCGCCCAGTGCTACGCCGTCCTGTTCGATGAGGCCGGGGCGATCGGCCGCTCCACGCACGCGCTGTTCGTGGAGCCCCGGTGAACGACCTGCGGATTTGGCACCCGGCCGCCGGACCGGTCAGGGTGGAAGCGATGACGAACCCACCGAGCGCGCGGACGGCGCTCCGATGAGTCCCCTGGCCGAACTGCGCGACTGGCTGTCCGGGCGAGGCCTGGAAGTCGTGCTGATCATCCTCGGCTCGATCCTGCTGGCCCGTTTCGTGGCCTGGATCGGCGGCCGGATCACGGACCGGATCGACAGCCGATCCACCGGCGGTGACGTGCTGGTGCGCTCCGAAGCCGCCAAGCATCGGCACTCCCTGACCCAGGTGCTGACCTGGGCGGCGATCGTGCTCATCTACTCGATCGCGGTGTTCTTCGTGCTCGACCGGCTGGGCGTGCCGGTGACCGGCCTGGTCGCACCGGCCACGGTGCTCGGTGTCGGGCTCGGCTTCGGCGCCCAGCGCATCGTCGGCGACGTACTGGCCGGGTTCTTCATCATCACCGAGCGCCAGTACGGGTTCGGTGACGTCGTCTCGATCACGGTGACCGGCGCGGGTGAACCGGCGACCGGGACCGTCGAGGACGTCACGCTGCGCGTCACCCGGATGCGCTCCCCGAACGGCGAGGTAATCACCGTCCCGAACGGGGCGATCGCGAAGGTCGTCAACCTGTCGCGCGACTGGGCGCGCGCCGTCGTCGACGTCCCGATCCCGACGACCGTCGACGTGAACCGGGTGAACGAGATCCTGCGCGACGTGGGCCGGGACGCCTTCCGCGACCCGGCACTGCGCCCGCTGCTGCTCGACCCGCCCAGCGTGATGGGCGTGGAGAGCCTCGGCCTCGAGCAGGTCAACGTCCGGATGGTCGCGCGCACGCTGCCCGGCAAGCAGTTCGAGGTGGGGCGGGATCTGCGTGCCCGCGTCGTGCTCGCCTTCCGCGACCAGGGGCTCAGCGTCCCGCCCCCGCCGCCCGTCGCGACCCAGTCCACCGCCGACGAGCTCGCGCGGGAGGGTGGGGTATGAGCGAGCCGACGCGCGAGCAGCCCGAGGTCGCCCCCGAGGTCACGACGGTGCCGGCCGGTTCCGGTTGGTCCCGGGTCCCCGACCACCTGGGCCCGGCCCGCACGTCGACCGTCGTCCTGGCCGTCCTGTTCGTGGCGATCTTCGCGCTGTACCTGAACATCCGTCCGGACACGACGGGCACCAGCACCGCGGGTACCGGTGACAACGCGCCGTCCCAGGCCCCCGCGACGCCGCCGGAGTCGACACCGACGCTCACTCCCACGCCGGAGACGACGGCGGAGCCGACGCCGACCGAGGAGGCGCCGACCACCAGCGCCCCCACGGACACGACGGTCCCGGAGGGGACGACGACGAGTGACGTGCCGGCACCCACGGAGACGGCGCCACCGACGCTGCCCACCCCCACGGTCACCACACCGGCTGGCTGATCAGCGCGCGCAGGTCTGCCGGATCGCGGCGGCGAATCCGGCGGGGTCGGCCATGAAGCCTCCGTGGTCGCCGGGGAAACGGACGGGCGGGCTGCCCAGCTGTTTCGCCAGCGCCTCGGCGGAGCGGCAAGAGATCTCGCCGTGCGAGGAATCGCCGACCGCGACGACGACGGTGGGCCCGGCCGAGCGCAGGACGTCGACGTCCGGCTCGTAGCGGGTGAACGGCTTGAGCATGCGGAGCAGGAACAGCTCGTCGTCGGCCTGCTCCTTCGCCGACCGCTGCGGTGGCGCGCCCTGGCCCTCGGGCTGCTCGGCCCCCGGTGGCGGCCAGGCGGCGGGCGGCACGCCGTCCTCGGTCACCGGGCCCTCGTGCATCACGATCGAGACGAACTTCCCGAAAGCCGCGCCCGGACCGTGGCTCCGGTAGGCGTCCTCCACGCCGTCGACCGCGGCCCGGATGTGCGCGGCGTCGGGGAGCAGGTCGCAGACGGGCGGCTCGTGGGCGATCAGGGTGGCGACCTTGTCGGGATGCCGGGCCACGAGGGCCAGCCCGGCGACGGCGCCACCGCTGCTGCCGAACACGTCCGCCGGCCCGCCGCCGACCGCATCGATGACGGCGGCCAGGTCGTCCGCCTCGAGCTCCGGCGTCACGTCCAGCGAGCGGTCCTCGACGGTGCTCTGTCCGACACCGCGCGGGTCATAGGTGACCACCGTGTGGTCCTCGGCGAGCAGCTCGGCCAGCGGCGCGAAGTAGCCGCTGGTCATGGGCTGCCCGATCACCAGCAGGAGCGGGCCGGATCCGCGCACCTCGTAGTAGATGCGTCCGCCGGGCACGTCGAGGTGGTGGCCGGTCACGGTCTGCGACTTCATGGGAGCTCCTTCGCGGGCGGTCCGACGCACATGAGACCGGCTCATCGGCCCGAACTGATCGGTGACGCTGGCAGCGCCGCGCATGGGGCTGAGCAAGATGACGGCGTCGTCGGCCAAGCAGCGACCAGCCCTCGCCCTGGAGGCGGCTTCCGGGACACCCGAACCTGTGTCAGGCCAACCAGGTGATGCCGTACTCCTGGGAGGCTCGCGCGTAGGCCTCCTCCATCGGTCCACCGCTCTGGGTGGCCTGGGCGAGGATCTGGAAGAAGCCCTCCAACCCTGCAGGGGTCAGGATGCAGAGCAGTCGCCCGACGCCCAGGACGCGGCGCCGGTGGGCGTGCGGGACTCCGCGCGGGAGGAACACGACGCCGCCCGGACCGACCTCGAACTCCTGTCCCCCGCACACGAAGACGTGGTCGCCCTCGAGGACGTAGTACATCTCGTCCTCACGGGAGTGCACGTGGGTCGAGGTGTCGAGCAGCGGTGGGGGTTCTTCCAGAAGGGTGAATGAGCCGCCGGTGGTGTCGGCTGCCGCTCGGACCACGATGGTGGTTTCACCGAAGACGAGCCGTTCCCCCTCGTCGGACGACACGGCGAACGGCGCCACCGGCGATGCTGACACGGCGCGGACCTTACATTCGCCCCCAGTCCACAGGAACCCGATCAGTGAGCAAGGCGCCGTCGGGTGCGTGGAGTCAGGTGTCCCTGAATGGGCCGCCCATTAGGGACGCAGGCCCCCGTCGTCTGAGCGTTCCCACGGGAACGTCGTCAAGCCAGCAACCTTGACCGCGTTCCCGGGGAAACGTCTTGGCATCCGGCCTGTCCTCAGAACGAGGTGACGACGGCGATGCCGGGCTGCCGGCCGACCTCGGCGAGCGCGGTGGCGGCGTCGTCGAGAGCGAGCCGACGGGTGATCAGCGGCCGCGGGTCCAGGCGCCCGGCCGCGATAAGCCCGAGCATCTCGGGATAGGCGTGCGCGGCCATGCCGTGGCTGCCGAGCACCTGCAGCTCCAGGCCGATCACCCGCTCCATCGGCACCTCGGGACGCCCCTGCGCGGGTGGCAGCAGCCCGACCTGAACGTGCCGACCGCGCGGGCGGAGGCTGTGGATCGAGTTGGTGCAGGTGACCGCCGCGCCGAGAGCGTCCAGCGAGACGTGCGCTCCGCCGCCGGTGAACTCGACGACCGCCGCGGGCACGTCCGCCCCGCCATCCACGGTGTGCTCGGCGCCGAGCTCCCGGGCCAGGGCGAGCGCCGCGGGCGCGACGTCGACCGCGATCACCCGCGCACCGGCCGCCGCCGCGATCTGCACCGCTGAAAGCCCCACGCCGCCACAGCCGTGCACCGCTACCCATTCGCCCGCCCGCACCCGCGCCACCTGCACGACCGCCCGGAACGCCGTCGCGTAGCGGCAGCCGAGCGCGGCGGCGGTGGCGAGGTCCAGCCCCTCCGGGACGGCGACGAGGTTGACGTCCGCGGCGTCGAGCGCGACGAACTCCGCGAGCGAGCCCCAGTGCGTGAATCCGGGCTGGGTCTGCCGGGCGCACACCTGCTGCTCGCCGGCCGCGCACTGTTCGCAGGTGCCGCAGGCGTTCACGAACGGCACGGTCACCCGGTCGCCGACGCGCCAGTTCCGCACGCCCGCGCCGACCGCGGCGACCGCGCCGGCCAGTTCGTGTCCGGGCACGTGCGGCAGGACGACGTCCGGGTCGTGGCCCTGCCAGCCGTGCCAGTCGCTCCGGCAGATCCCGCTGGCCGCCAGCCGCACGACGACACCGCCGTCCGGAGGCTCCGGAGTCGGCACCTCACGCACCTCGAGCGGACCACCGAAGGAGTCGAAGACCAGCGCACGCACGCCCGTCAGCCTGCCCTGGGGCGGTCTCTAGGCTCGGAGGGTGTCCACCCTGACCGTCGCCGAGCGTTTCGTCGGCCCGCCCAACACCGCGAACGGCGGTTACCTCGGCGGTCGGCTCGCCGCCCTCGTCGGCGGGGACACGGTGAGCGTCCGGCTGCGGCGGCCCACCCCGCTCGGCCGCGAGCTCCACATCCGCCGCGACGGGCCCGCGGTCGAACTGCTCGACGACGACGAGGTGCTCGCGACCGCCACCCCGGCCGACCTCGAACTCGACGTCCCGGCGCCGCCGTCCCCTGCCCTAGCCGCCGGCGCACAGGCCGCGCTGCCCCCGCGCGTCGGGCACCCGTTCCCGCACTGCTTCGGCTGCGGCCCGGCGCGAGAGCCCGGCGATGCGGTCGCCGCCTTCGTCGGCCCGCTCCCCGACCGGCCGGATCTCTGGGCCGGCATCTTCCGGCCGAACGCCCAACTGCCGTCGTCCGCGGCCGCCGCCGCACCGGAGACGGTCTGGGCGGCGCTGGACTGTCCGTCGTTCCAGCCGGCCGATCCCGGATCGGACGCCGCCTGGCTGCTCGGGACGATCACAGTGCGTCAAGAGCGCCTGGTGCGGCTGGACACCGACCACGTCCTGCTCGCCTGGCGGATCGGCCGCGAGGGTCGCAAGGCGATCACCGCGTCGGCCCTGATCGGGCCCGACGGGCAGGTCTGCGCGCGGGCCCGATCGATCTGGTTCGAGGTGCGGGCGTCCACTGCGTGAGACGCATGTTTCACGTGAGACATCTGGGTGCCTAGGATCGGTCCTGGCTCACGAGAGGCAGCGACAAGCACCTGGCTGGCTGCCCGGCAACCTCTACTCCGTCTGAGGTGCTCCAGGGGAAGAGCCGGCTGGACGGCGCCCGCCGTCCGGCAACGGACGGAGTTTCCTGCGCGCCGCGGGATCTCCTGCGAGCGTTAGGAGACGGCGCATGACCGACCCCGCAGCCTGGAGCTTCGAGACCCGGCAGATCCACGCCGGCACGAGCCCCGACCCCACGACCGGCGCCCGGGCGCTGCCCATCTACGCGACGACCGCGTACCAGTTCCGCGACACCCAGCACGCGGCCGACCTGTTCGCGCTCGCCGAGCTGGGCAACATCTACACGCGGATCATGAACCCGACGCAGGACGCGCTCGAGCAGCGCGTCACCTCGCTCGAGGGCGGCGTCGCGGCGCTCGCCGTGTCCAGCGGTCAGTCCGCGACGACGCTGGCGATCCTCAACATTGCCGAGACCGGCGACCACGTCGTCGCCTCGGCCTCGCTGTACGGCGGCACGTACAACCTGCTGCACCACACGCTGCCCAAGTTGGGCGTCACCGTCTCCTTCGTCGAGGACCCCGACGACCCGGAGGCCTGGCAGGCGCTGGTGCAGGAGAACACCAAGGCGTTCTTCGGCGAGACCATCGGCAACCCGAAGGGCGACATCCTCGACATCGAGGCGGTGGCGGCGGTCGCGCACCGCAACGGCGTCCCGCTGATCGTCGACAACACCATCGCGACGCCGTACCTGATCCGGCCGTTCGAGTTCGGCGCCGACGTCGTCGTCCACTCCGCCACGAAGTACCTCGGCGGCCACGGCACCGCGATCGCCGGCCTCATCGTCGACGGCGGCACGTTCGACTGGGCGAGCGGGAAGTTCCCCGGATTCACCACGCCGGACCCGACGTACAACGGCGTGGTCTACAAAGACCTCGGCGCGCCCGCCTACGCGCTCAAGGCCCGCGTGCAGCTACTCCGCGACCTCGGTCCGGCGATCTCCCCGTTCAACGCGTTCCTCGTCGTCCAGGGCATCGAGACGCTGTCGCTGCGGCTGGAGCGGCACGTCGCCAACGCCCAGCGGGTGGCGGAGTTCCTCGAGGCCCACGACGAGGTCGACTCGGTGAACTACCCGGGCCTGCCCTCGTCGAAGTGGCACGCGGCCCAGCAGAAGTACGCGCCCAAGGGCGCGGGTGCGGTGCTCACCTTCGAACTGCACGGCGGCCGGGAGGCGGGCCAGAAGTTCGTGGAGGCGCTCGAGCTGCACAGCCACGTGGCGAACATCGGCGACGTCCGGAGCCTGGTCATCCACCCGGCCTCGACGACGCACTCGCAGCTCACCGCCGACGAGCAGCTGACCACCGGCGTCACGCCAGGCCTGGTGCGCCTGGCCGTGGGCCTGGAGGGCATCGAGGACATCATCGCCGACCTCGAGGCCGGGTTCCGCGCCGCCAAGAGCGCCTGACATGGGCGGGTGGGTCGAGGGTGACCCGGCGGGCGACCGCCGATTCCTCGACCTGCCCGTCCCGTTCCGGCCCGAACGCGGCGGAGTGCTCCCGGGCATGCGGGTCGCGTACGAGACCTGGGGGACGCTCGACGGGGACGGCGGCAACGCGGTCCTCGTCGAGCACGCGCTGACCGGCGACAGCCACGTCGTCGGGCCGCCCGGCCCCGGCCACCCGACCGGCGGCTGGTGGGACGGACTGATCGGCCCGGGCCGCGCGCTCGACACCGACCGCTTCTTCGTCGTCTGCGCGAACGTGCTCGGCGGCTGCCAGGGGACCACCGGGCCGTCGTCCCGAGCCCCGGACGACGGCCCGTGGGGTGCCCGCTTCCCCGAGGTGACCGTCGGCGACCAGGTGCGGGTTGAGGCGTCACTCGCCGATGCGCTGGGGATCGATCGCTGGGCGTGCGTCGTCGGCGGCTCGATGGGCGGCATGCGCGCGCTGGAATGGGCCGTCGCGCTCCCCGACCGGGTCGAGACGCTGTTCTTCCTCGCGTCCGGCGCCGTCGCCACCGCCGACCAGATCGGGACCCAGACCACGCAGCAGACGGCGATCCGCTCCGACCCGCGCTGGCGGGGGGGCGACTACCCGCTCGACGATCCCCCCGTCGCCGGGCTCGGCATCGCCCGCCGGATCGCGCACCTGACCTACCGCAGCGCGTTCGAGCTCGGCCAGCGCTTCGGCACCGGGGTCCAGGACGACGGGCGCTTCGCCGTCGCCTCCTACCTCGACCACCACGCCGACAAGCTGACCCGCCGGTTCGACGCCGGCAGCTACGTGGTGCTCACCGAGACGATGAACAGCTGGGACGTCGGCCGCGGGCGCGGCGGGGTGGACGCGGCCCTGGCGCGGGTGACCGCGCGGGCGCTGGTCGCGGGCGTGGACAGCGACCGGCTATATCCCCTAGAGCAGCAGCGCCAGGTGGCCGACGCGCTCGGCGTCCCGCTGCAGGTGATCTCCTCCCCGTACGGACACGACGGCTTCCTCATCGAGGTCGAGACGGTCGGGCAGCTGCTGGGGGGCCTGCTCGACGGTCGGTAGCGTCCGGCGGCATGAGCTACGACGTCGCCGCCGTGCGCGCCCAGTTCCCTGCGCTGCGGGCCGGCACCGCCCACTTCGACGGGCCGGGCGGCACGCAGGTGCCCGAGTCGGTTGCCCGTGCGGTCGCGGACACCCTGACCTCGCCGATCGCGAACCGCGGCCGGATCACCGCCGCCGAGCGCACGGCCGACGACATCGTGCTCGGCGCGCGGCAGGCGATGGCGGACCTCCTGGGCGCCGACCCGCTGGGCATCGTGTTCGGCCGCAGCGCCACCCAGCTCACCTTCGACGTCTCCCGAACGCTGGCCGCCGGCTGGGCGCCCGGCGACGAGGTGGTCGTCTCCCGGCTCGACCACGACGCCAACGTCCGGCCCTGGGTCAGGGCGGCCGAGGCGGCCGGCGCCACGGTCCGCTGGATCGAGTTCGACCCCGCCACCGGCGAGCTGACCGCCGACGACGTCGCCGCGGTGCTCACCGACCGAACCCGGCTGGTCGCCGTCACCGGCGCCTCCAACCTGATCGGCACCCGCCCGCCGCTCCCGGCGATCGCCCGGCTCGTCCACGACGCGGGGGCTCTCCTGGCCGTCGACGGCGTGCACCTGACCGCGCACGCGCCGATCGACGTCGCGGCCCTCGGCGCCGACTTCTTCACCTGCTCGCCCTACAAGTTCCTCGGGCCGCACTGTGGGGTGCTCGCGGCCGCGCCGTCCCTGCTGGAGACGCTGTCCCCCGCCAAGCTGCTGCCGTCGTCCGACGACGTCCCGGAGCGGTTCGAGCTCGGCACGCTTCCCTACGAGCTGATGGCCGGCACCACGGCGGCGGTCGACTTCCTCGCGGGCCTCTCCCCCGTCGACGGCAGCCGCCGCGAACGTCTGGTCGCCGCGATGACCACGCTCGAGGCGTACGAGGACGAGCTGCGCGAGCACCTGGAGACGGAGCTCGGCGCGCTGCCCGGCGTCCGGCTGTGGTCCCGCGCCGCCCACCGGACGCCGACCCTGCTGATCACCTTCGACGACCACGACACGGCCGAGGCGTACCGCTTCCTCGCCGCGCGCGGCGTGAACGCCCCGGCCGGGTCGTTCTACGCGATCGAAGCAAGCCGCTGGCTGGGTCTCGGCGACACCGGCGGCCTGCGCGTCGGCCTTGCGCCCTACAGCGACAAGGACGACGTCGAGCGCCTGCTCACCGGGCTTCGGGAGTTCCTGGCCGCCTGAATCAGCTCATGTAGTCGCCGGGCACCGCGCCGGCCGGGGGCAGCGGACGGCGGACCACCGGCCGCACCTTGCGCGCGGACGCGAGCCGCTCGGTGTAGGTCGCCGCGTTGCCGCGGATGTGCGCCAGGTCGTCGTCGGTCGCCTGCCGCAGCACCTTGGCGGGGATGCCGCCGACCACGGAGCCCGGCGGCACCTCCGTGCCCGGGGTGACGACGGCACCAGCGGCGACGATCGAGCCGGAGCCGATGTGGGCGCCGTTCATCACGATGCTGCCCATGCCCACGAGGACGTCGTCGTCGACCCGGGCCCCGTGCAGGACGACGCGGTGGCCGACGGTGACGCCCTTGCCGATGAGCAGCGGGAAGCCGGCGTCGGAGTGCAGCGTGCAGCCGTCCTGGACGTTGGAGCCCTCGCCGATCTCGATCGCGTCGGCGTCGGCGCGGGCCACGGCGCCGTACCAGATGCTCGAGCGCGGGCCCATCGTCACCGCACCGACCACGACCGCCGTGGGAGCCACGAAGGCCTGGTCGTCGATCTGCGGCTTCCCGAACTCCAGCTCAGCGATGTAGTTGTCGTGTTGCACGCCGTCCTCCTCGTTGCGCGTCGTCGGCGGCAGTCTGGCAGTCAGCCGGTGATCTCGGCGAGTGCCCGGGGAATCTCCGGT
>Ga0126313_10002312_pt1 | contig 10595 bp, 10 predicted proteins | sample Plot105A_FD_89954 | JGI IMG/M metagenome (GOLD analysis project Ga0126313, IMG submission 89954) | Serpentine soil microbial communities from UC McLaughlin Reserve, CA, USA - Plot105A | ecosystem: Environmental > Terrestrial > Soil > Grasslands | place: USA: UC McLaughlin Reserve, Lake County... | reverse complement strand
TAGAGGTATTAATTCTAGAGAGTTGTTACTTTGGCACGATGGACACCTGCTGAAAAATACGCCATTTCCAAGGAGAGAAGCGCACCAGAAGCATGAGTCGCATATCACGAATCGCACTTTATCAATCATTTCCATTGACATTGCAACAATAGTTCTTCGTTCTAATTAGAGTGGATTAACCATGTTAATTTATGTAGTTAAGCCAAAGTTAGCTAATCTTTTGTAGAATTATAACAAGCGGTGAAATGAAATGAATTGATACCTCTACCTTCATCCGAATCGCCAGTCCTAGACTGGGACAGAGTAATAATACACACAAAGGAGTCAGGATGAAAGATGGTGCACCAGTAGGTGACATAGCCGCGGAGGACCAAGATTTTATTGTAATACTTGGTTCTCGTTCGAAGCAATGCCGAATACCAAAATCTTCTGTTGAAGATTTTGACGGGTCTGAGGTACGCTGAGGCTCAACAGGGAAGAGCTTAATAACTACCACAAGCTATAACAGCCACATATAACGGAGCAAAAAAAGTTCATCCAATTTTTTTCCTTTCAGAATTTCATCAGACAGCCATTAGTTGTTCCTAAAATCAAAGTCCTTGAACATGGTTAAGCTATTTTTAATAATCGTTATTCGTCTTGTTTACTACACACAGAGAGCATATCTACACACACATGCATAAGGTCCAGCAACCCTGCTCACACATCAGAACTGGGCCATGTTCAAAAGAGAAGAGGGATGGGGGTCGCTATCCTGATGTGTGGCAAGCCCACGCTGCTTCTGGCTCACGCAACAAGAGCGGGGCAAACCTGGCCATCCCTCTTCTGTATCATTTTAGTATTAGCGGCTAATAATAGTAATAGCTATTATAGTTATTTGCAATTTTTTCATGAACATGGTTAATGCAGACGTATATGTTGACATGCAGAAGACAAAGTATGGACTCGGTTGGAAGAAACGTCAAACTGGAGAATCCATTGAATGAGCTCGATGAAATGAGAAAAGAGTTTGACAGGCTGCAACAGTTGTATCGAACGATATTGCCAAAAGTCGATCCTGCCCTGATAAACGACCTGCTCAGCCGTCATGAAAAAACAAGAACAACAACAGGAGGCGAGCCATTATCATACACCATTGAGGTTTTCACTAAGGAAGGCATTGATGTAGAAGAAGCAAAAAACTATATCTCTGAAAAGACCGGCATGATGCCCTCCATTCACGACAATGGTACTCATTACGTAACAAACCAGATACTTACATTGGAGATGCTCAAGGAAATATGCGACTCAGATGATGTGGTAGACGTTAGAGGTAGCTATTGTGGCGGGGCAGGCATGAGAGCAGCATATTATGAACGGCGGCAATGATCGGTAGCAGCAGCAGCATAGCTGCTGAGCCGGGATGGAGGATCAGAGACAGACGGCAAGAAAGCTCTCATATATGAGAGCTTTCTTGCATCTTGTCAACTTATATGCTACCAAGAAGTGAGCCATTGCGGATGACACGCTCGCATATGCCATGCGTGCGCAGAGAATGGTGATTCCCTTCTATGCCACGAGCAATAATGCAGACTCAAAAGGCGAAAAAGAAGGAGTAAACCCTCTTAAACTGAGAGGTCTTGTCCAGGCAGCCTTCATTTTGTTTTGTTTTGTGAGATGGGCGTGCAAGAATTTGAAATTATAAAAAAGTTCAAGGGCAACTACGGGCTGGTGAAAATGTGGCTATCGTTTCTGCTGCACAATCATTACATGGCAAAAGAATTCCATCCAGATGTCGGCTTTATTTATTCTGTGACGGACAAGGGAAAGGAATTCCTTGATAGATATCGTCATGGCCAACAAAACTCTTCTAGCGACGTTTAAGAACAGGCATCCAACAAGCTAATCTGTCTTGGTAGCAGCAGTCAACCTCGGTATCCTAATCTCTGGCAGGGGAAGTAACATGAACGCGATTCTGGCTGCCATCAAATCTGGCAGGATAAAAAACGCCAAGCCGTGCGTCGTCATTTCAAACAAGCCCGACGCCGCCGGCCTGAAAATTGCTTCTGAAAAATACGGCATGCCAACTAAAGTAATATTGCCAAACGGCCTGAAGGGCTGGGACTATGACCAGAAGGTGGTCGCCGCGCTGCAAGAGTACGGCGTGACGCCCCAGTCAGGGCTCGTGTGCCTTGCTGGCTTTATGCGGATAATCAGCCCCGAGTTTGTGCGGTTGTATAAAATGCGCATACTGAACATCCACCCCGCGCTTCTGCCTTCTTTTCCTGGTCTGCATGCACAAAAGCAGGCGCTTGACTACGGTGTCAAAGTCTCTGGCTGCTCAGTGCACTTTGTCGATGAAGGCGTCGATTCAGGGCCGGTGATACTGCAAAAGGCTGTGCCTGTCATGGACAGCGACGACGAAGAAACCCTTTCCGCAAGGATACTCGAGCAGGAACACCAGCTCTATCCAGAAGCCGTCAGGCTGTTTGCAGAAGGCCGGATAAAGGTGCAGGGCCGCAGGGTCTTGGTAAGCTATTAAGAGCCGTACTTGAGTGCCTTTCTAAGCGCTGCAGCAAGCTTGTCCTTGTCGTCGATTGTGCTAACTAGTGCTTCAAGCCCATATGCCGGCACTTCGTCTTCAAGCCTTTTCTTTTCCTTCATTATCCCATACAATCTAGCAACTTGTGCCTAAAAGGAGTTACCTTTTCTTGCCGCTGAGAGGGCTATGGCTCCTGACAGGGCGCTCCCTATGATAAAGAGCGCAAGGTAGGGGCTGCTCGAGCCAAATGCGTCGGACGACAGCCCGACTGCTATCGGCCCGATGGTCCAGCCGACTCCAAAGAGCGCCTCGTAGACGCCAAGCCTCTCGCCCATCTTTTCAGCCGGCATGTTCCTTGTCACGATGTTGAGCGTGACTGGGTAAAAGATGCTGATGGCAAGCCCGACGAGCACGAGTGCAACCGCAAACGTCAGAAGTGAAGCAAACGCAAACGAGATCAGCATGCCTACGGCGGTGGCGGCCACTGCCATAGCAAGCGCAATCGTGCCGTACCTTGCCAGCTTGCCCACAAAGTACAGCGTAGCAAACCTTGACAGGCCGAACACAAAGAACAGGGTCTCGATATCCTGATCCGTCAGGGACGCTTCCCTCATGTACGCCGGGTAGACTGTGAGCACGACCCCGAAGGTGACTGCATAGTAGAGCAGGACAGAGCTTACCACTGGGTAGGTGGCGACCTCCTTGACCACCTGCAGCATCGAGCTGGCGCGAAACTCCACTTCTCTTTGCGCTACTATCGGCCTGCCGTAGCGGTGCAGCATCAGCGAAGGCACGAGCGCCGCAGCCACCGCTACCCCGGCGAGCTGGAATAGCGCGCCATAGTCATATGTGTCGAGCACCAGCCTGCCTATCAGGGGGCCCACCATAAAGCCGGCGACCCACGCGCCTGTAAATACTGCAATTCCTTTGACCCGCGTCTCGGCAGCCGAGTTGGTGGAGATAAGCACTTCTGATGACGGCCAGAAAAACGCGTGGGCGATGCCGGCAAGCGCCCTCCACAGCATTATCTCCGGCACCGACTGGACGGTTGATAGCATAAAGACTGAGAAAACGGCGAGTGCGATGCCGGCGGCGAGCATGTACGCCTTGTTGACCCTGTCGAGCACCATGCCAACGAAAAATGGCGCAAACATGTACGGCAGATAATTCACCATGCCTATGAGGCCGATCTCAGAGTAATCGGCGCCAAGAACGTCCCTTGCAAAAACGGGCACGATTGGCGAGTACATGCCGTAGGAGATGCCCACTATAGCGGCGCAGGCTGAGACGAACAGGATCGCGCGGTTTGTCATTGTGCGCTCTCTGCTATTTGTACGCCGCGATAATTACTGCGCCGCCCATCATGCCCTTGTCAAACTGCACCCGCGAAAATTTTTCCTTCAGCATTGCGTCCAGCTCCGAGTTTCTTGGCCAGCGCAGATATGTGCCGTAAAGCGTCCGGAATTTCAATCCCGCTCTGCCGGCGGCAAGGTAGGCAAATACTCCAAGGAAATACTTCAGGTAAAATGAAACCATAGCCTTTGCAACCGAGCCGTCGGGCTTGCCAAGGTCGACAATTATCAGCCGGCCGCCGGCCTTGAGCACCCTGTGCATCTCGGCTATCGCCTGCTTTAGCTGGATGGCGTCGCGGAGGGAATAGCCGCACATCACGGCGTCAAACGTGCCGTCGCGGAAAGGCATGAACTCAAAGATGCCTGATGACGGCAATAATGAAGCGTTGCCTTCAGGAAAGTAGTTCTTGACGTTTGCAAGCATCTCAGGGATCGGGTCATACATCACTATCTGCACATCGTCGCCTGCCTCTGCGAGCGCGACACGAGACATATTGCCATAGCCCGAGCCTGCGTCTAGCACAATGTTGCCAGGCATCACCCTGCCGCGGATGCCTCGCAACCTATACTCCTCGTCCTTGCCAAGCGAGATTACCCTGTTCACCCTGTCGTAGACAGGGATTATCGAGCGCAGTACCTCTATTACCTCGCCCCAGTAGCGGCTTTCAAGCCCGGACAAACCAGCGCAGCTTCTGCGGCGAGCCGTTATTATATTGTATATATACAGCTGGTAGTAGTATGGCAGAACTACTACTACTACTACTTTTTCAGGCGCTTTGACCAGTCAATCCTAGAATTGATGACGTTTATCTGCTCCTCGAGCAGCTTTTTATAGCCGGTCAAGAGCTTTACCTGCTCGTCGTATGGCTGCTTGCCTATCTGGGTCATTGTGTCTTCAAAAGCGGTGATGAGCACTTCGACTTGTGAGCCAAGGACACCAATGTCGCGGGCGTCCTGCGCCGCGCCAATGTCGCTTGCGTTCATTTCGCTCATCTCTTTTGTTTTCTCTTCAACTGCAACCCTCGCTTTCTCCCCGATAGCGGTGATAAGCTCCTTGAGTGCCTGCCCGGTCTCCTTGGCTCTAGTAGAGACCGACTCTTCCTCCTTCCTGCTATAATAATCCTCTGGAGGTGTGGTTACTGTAACCACTTTGCTGTTGTCTTCAACCAGGCCTTCTGCTTGCTCTTCTTCAGACTCGTTATTAGCCACGATCATAACATATACGCTGTCCGACTTTATTTGCATTGTTAACTATGTTCTCTATAGCAGTATAGACTTGGGACAATATCTCTGCGTCTTTAAAGTCGTCTCTATTTCTACAGACGCAGCCTGCTGCAGTGGCAGCAGCAACGCGAATGCCATTGCAACAACTATTATGTAAGGCGCTTTCATTATTAGATTTTTTTTAAACGCATGCAAAAAACAATTTATTCTTAGAGTGCGCAGGTGCCTGCTGCAAGCTTGGCCAATAATTACCCCTGCCCGCGCTGCAGCTCGCCTCATTCAGTAGGAGTCGACAGGATATTCGATGGCCGGTTGATATTCCGATGTAGCAAGTGCAGAATATGCTCCATCGTGCCTGCTGGGGCGAGCACAGACGAGGCGTACCTAGACTTTCTCGACCGCTACGAGAGCAGCAGCGGAGTGGCCGAAGCGGATAACCTGAAGCTATTGATGGAGCAGGAAAGGATAATCCGGCCCAGCGCAGAGGTAAATGCCCTTTTGTCTGCAAACAAGGCGGCAGGCGACCCTCTGCTTGAAGAAGTGTTGCGGTCGCAGCAAGACTATGTCGTCGATTTCCGCGCCCTTGAAGAGCCGCTGCCCGAGCCTGGCTTCGATGTCGAGCAGCTGCCGGTGGACGAAGCAATAGTCGGCGTCCTGCGTCAGAAAAAGATCGATAGCCTCTACAAATTTCAAGAAGACGCGGTAAAAAAGATCCTGCAGGGTGGCGACGTTGTCATCACCGCGCCGACCGCGTCAGGCAAAACAGAGGCGTTTTGCATCCCTATCTTGCAGAAAATCGCCGAAGAGGTGCCGCGCTTTGGCTCGCTCCGCACCAGCGGCGAAGAAGGCGGCAAGGTGTCCGCGATTTTCGCCTACCCGACAAAAGCGCTCTCGCGCGACCAGCTGCCCAAGATAGCCGAGCTGGCAGAGCCCCTCGGCGTCAGGGTGGCAGCCCTTGACGGTGACACGCCGGATAAAGAGCGCGCCTCCATATCGGCGTCGCCGCCTGACGTCATTGTCACCAATTTCGACGTGCTGCACTACCACATGATGCACAGAACAAAGTTCTCTCGCATGGTCAGGACCGCCAGGTTCTTGGTAGTGGACGAGGCGCATGTTTACACCGGCGTCTTTGGGGCAAACGTCCACCATATAATTGCCCGTCTAGAGAGGCTTGCTGGCAGGAAACTGCAAATAGTCGCGGCTTCGGCAACCTTGCCAAACGCGCAGGAGTTCTCTCAGACGCTCTTTGGCCGGAAAATGGACATGGTGCAGGGCAGGGGCAGGCGCGGCAGGATAAACCTTGCAATAATCTTCCCGTCGCTCCGCTCGTACCGCTCGCTGACGCTTGACCTCGTTAGGCAGACCACAAAGAGGAAGCACCGGACGATAGCGTTTGCCAGCTCGCATCTGGGCTCGGAGCTGATGGCCTTTTATGCATCCCGGCAGGGCGTCAGCATCAGGGTGCACAGGGCCGGGCTTGCGCCGGCGGCAAGAAAGGAAGTGGAGCAGCAGTTCAAGGCTGGCAGGCTGATGGCAATTTCTGCAACGCCGACGCTCGAGCTTGGGATCGACATCGGCGACGTCGATGCGGTGATCTCCAACATCGTGCCAGTCAACCGGCTCACCCAGCGTGTTGGAAGGGCTGCCAGGCGCGGGCAGGAGGGCTATGCATTCCTTGCCCTTGGCAACGACCCCATCAGCCAGTACTACAAGCAGCACCCTGCCGACTACCTTGCAGACCATGAATACGCCTACACCGACCCTTCGAACCCGTTCGTGCTGGAGTACCAGGTGCTTGCTATGGCATGCGATAGGCCGCTCTCGATGGCCGAGTCGCAGCCGGTGTGGGACACACTTCAAAAGCTGGTCTCAAAGGGGCTCGTCAACGCAGTGCGGGAGAGGTTCGTGCCCGATCCGAAGAGGGCGATGCAGATGTTGAGCGAGTATAGCATCCGGGGTATAGGGAGCCGGGTCGACATCAAGTTTGCCAACAAAATCATCGGCGACAGGGCACTCCCACAGGCACTTGAAGAATTGCACCCAAACGCGATATACTTCCTTGCGAGCAGGAGGTACAAGGTGCAGCAGCTTCATTTCGAGCAGAACCGCCTGCCGTACGCCGAGCTGGTATCGATACCGTCTGACTATCCTTATTACACGAAGGCGCTGACAGACGAGTGGCCTTCGATAATCGAGGTGTACGAGAAAAAGGTGGTCTTTGGCGTTGAAGTCGCCTATTGCGCTCTCCAGATAAAAAAGCAGGTGTTCGGGTACGCCAACATCGAGATCGGGCAGGAGGTAGCGCAGGGCAAGAAGGTAATGCTGGACAAGCCTCTTGAATACGAATTTCTGACAAAGGGCTTTGTTTTCAGGGCGCCCCGGCCGGCAGACATCCTGCAAAAGGTCGACGACGAGGAGTACGTCGAGATGAGCGCCTTCCATGCTTCCGAGCACGTCATAATCGAGGGGAGCGCCATGATAACCGGCGGTGCGTCGCAGGACCTCGGAGGCATATCGCTAGGCTCTTCAGGCCTGATATTCGTCTACGACGGGAGCGTGGGCGGCAACGGCGCCAGCAGGGCGCTGTACGACAGGCTTGACAAGGCGCTTGGCCGGGCGCTCCGGATACTATCCGAGTGCCCCTGCAAGAGCGAGAGTGGCTGCCCCCGCTGCACGTATTCGTACCGCTGCGGCAACAACAATGAATATCTGCACAAGGTGGCTGCTATCGAAGTTATGAACAGGGTGGTTGAGGGTGAAAAAACAGAGATAGGCGACACTATCGCCGGCGACCGCGCGCTAGTCTAAGCCGCAGGAGCGGTGGAGGAGGTATAGTCGGCTTTTCCTTCTGCCATCGCAGTTGCGCTCTCCTGCGTCTCCGGGCGGGGGCCTGACTCTATCACTATTTCCTTGTCTGCCACGCTCTTTGTGGGTATGACCACTCGCTTACCCTGATCGTCTCTTAGTATAATGTTGTACGCTCCCGCCTGCTCCACTGTGCCTGCATGGCCGTTGAGGATTATGCGCTGGCCCGGCTTGATGGCCGGCTGGATCTGGGTGCTCCCTCTTATCATCGACGGGATCATCTCCTTCAGCCCGTAAGCCATGCCTACCCCTAGGCCGATTGCCACCGCGGCTGCAATGCCCCACACAAGGGCCGAAATGACCGAGTTCAATATCTGCTGGCCTATGCCTAGCTGGGAGGTCGCCACGACGAGAATCACGGCGTAAAGGATGCCCGTTGCCCCCATCGCGATTGCCCTGCCGCCGACCACGCCTCTGGCAGGAAGCTCCCTCTGCATCCACTTGCCAACAAAGTCCGCTATTACGCCTCCAATTACCAGTATTATTATGAATGCAGCTACGTTGGGGATCCAGAGCCATACAGAGTTGATGGCTTCTGACACCTGCTGGAATTCAAGCGCGTTCACTGCGGCAGATATGAAGAACAGGTAAACGAACCACCTTGCGGCTACTGTCAGTATCCTAGATAGCCTCCAGCCTGCCTGCGATATCGACTGGCCAATTGTCGTCCGGTTCCAGTACTTGTCGACATTCATTTTTTCTACGACTTTTTTGACTACCCAGCCGATTATCCTGCCGACCAGAAGACCAATTCCTAGAAGGATGAGGGCAGCTATTATCTTGGGGAGCGCTTCTATAATGCCCTGCCCGAACTGGGTCAGCGAGCTGGTTATGGGTTCGGTAAAACTCTGTGCCGTCACTTGCATGGCTACAAACGATAGTATATCTAACATTATAGAAAATGCATTGTGCATAATAGTAAAAATAGGATGACGAAAAAGCTACTGGGAGCAGAACACCTTTCTTGGAAATAAGACAAGACACTGAATGGTTAATTCATAAGATAAAAACATACCTGCAATACTAGTGACAATTTGCCGGCGTTTCATTTTTGTTGCAGCAATAGAGCAGAGAGCTGTGACAGCCTTTCGACTCGCTCTTGACTCTTGATCGTCACTCTTAGCTCGTCGCCATGAAGCTTTTCTCAGCAATTGTTTCAGTGCTTTCGCCTTCGGAAGGCACTTTAGGACAAACGCCGCTTGCGCCAGACCCGATAACCTGTGAGGATCTCCGCTGCTGGCGTCATGCTGCGACATTTAGCCCTCCTAGAAGCAATTATTAGCATATGCTTGAGAGGCTTGAGAGAACTAATAAAATTTGCTGGTATATTTTATGATTTTTATCAGTTAGACATCTTCATGTGCGTTTTGCTATCGTTCGCTCCGGCTCTTATGGTATAATCTCCCACAGCCTTTTTAGACTGGCTGCGCGTCTCTGGTGCTACAAATGAGGAACAGAAGTGGGAGCGAAATCCTCTACCATATCCTGCTTGCAGCAGCCAACAATAGGCAGCGCATCACAAGGTCAGGAATAATGTACGGGGCGCTTCTGTCAAGCCAGCAGCTAAAAGAATACATGAAACTTGTCCTTGACAGCGGCCTGCTGCGCTACGACAGGGCGACTGATACCTATCGCATTACTGTCAAAGGGACCGAAGTGCTCACTATGCACAATCGGCTTGGCGAGTTTGCCGGGGCAAACTCGCAGATAGTAGCCAGACGGCCAGGAAATGCGCCACTGCGTGGCCACTCTACAGCGATAACAAAATTGCCATTCATGTGATGCAATCCGTCACGATCTGAGGAATACTCTATAATTGTTATATCCAAAGTGCAGCAGAGAACGCCACGGGGCCGGCGACATCAGAAATGTCATATGAAAGGCTAAAGACGTTCTACGTCTGCAAGAAATGCAACACCGTCTCGATATTTAGAGGAGACATGGAGGATCACCAGAGGATGACAGGGCATGCCGGAACTCTCCAAATCCCGCTAGATGGTAGGTTCTTTCTGCCCGGAAGGCGTGTGTATAGAGACAAGTAATGCAAAAAACGCCAATTCGATGCCCTCAAGAATTCACGCTACCATGTTTATTTTCACAGCTATAATATAATGAGAATATGACTCTTTTTAAGAGATTCTAGGCAAAGCCGTTTGACCGGTAAGGTTTAAGAATAGTTCCGCACGGTTTTGTAATAATAATAGAATTGGAAGAAGCAGCCGTTACTGCAGCAGCTACTACGCCAGCTGCACGCGTGAGGTGGCAGACGCTAGAGCATAAGGGCGTTGCGTTTCCGCCAGAGTACCAGCCAAGGGGCATCGTCGTTACCGTCAGGGGAGAAAAGCTGGCGCTCAACAAGGATCAAGAAGAGCTCATCTACGCATGGGCAAAGAAAAAAGACACTCACTACGCCCAAGACCCTGTGTTCCAGCAGAACTTTATGAGTGACCTCAAAAAGCTCCTGCCGGAAAAATACAAGAGCATCACGATAAAAGACATTAACTTTTCTACTGCTTACAAACTTGCCGATGAGGAAAAGCACATCAAGGAGCAGGAAAAAGAGAGGTTCAAGAACCTGCCAAAGGAGGAAAAGAAAAAGCTCTCACAGGCCCAAAAGGCAGAGCGGGAGC
>Ga0126313_10002310_pt1 | contig 10597 bp, 9 predicted proteins | sample Plot105A_FD_89954 | JGI IMG/M metagenome (GOLD analysis project Ga0126313, IMG submission 89954) | Serpentine soil microbial communities from UC McLaughlin Reserve, CA, USA - Plot105A | ecosystem: Environmental > Terrestrial > Soil > Grasslands | place: USA: UC McLaughlin Reserve, Lake County... | reverse complement strand
GACGTACGCCGTGGAGCCCCGCGTGGTCGACGCGACGCTCGACGTCTCGCGCATGACCGGCGGCGGCTACGCGTTGCGGCTGCGCTTCGAGGCCGGCCTGAGCGGGCCGTGCATGCGCTGCCTCGAGGGCGCCGCGCCGGTGGTGGCGGTCGACGCGCGCGAGGTCGAGCAGCCGGGCGGCAGCGAGGAGATGCGCAGCCCGTACGTCCGCGACGAGGAGCTCGACCTGTCGGGCTGGGCGCGCGACGCGTACGCCCTGGCCCTGCCGGCGCAGGTCGTGTGCACGCCGGAGTGCGCCGGGCTGTGCCCGGAGTGCGGCGAGAACCTGAACACCGCCGGCCCCGGGCATCACCACGAGTCGGCGCCCGACCCGCGCTGGGCGAAGCTGCGCGAGCTGCGCTTCGACACCTGACGCGCGTGCCCGCTCCCGAGGCCGAGGCGATGCTGCGCCGCATGTACGCGGCGTTCGACGCCCGCGACGTCGAGGCGATCGCCGACTTCATGCACCCCGACGTCGACTGGCCGAACGCCTCGGAGGCGGGCGCTGCGCGGCCACGCCGACGTGCTGGCGTACTGGCGACGGCAGTTCAGGCGATCGACCCGCGGGTGACGCCCGAGGGGTGCTCCGAGCGCGCGGACGGCGGGGTCGCCGTCGACGTCCACCAGGTGGTGCGCTCGTGGACGGCGGGCCGCTGGCCGACCGGCGGGTCGTGCACGTCTACGCGCTCCGCGACGGGCTGGTGGAGCGGATGGACGTCGAGGAGGCCTGAGGGCCGCGGGGGCGTGGGGCGGGGCGGCTCAGCGGCCATGCGAAAGCACCGAGCCGGTGAAGTCCCGCGGCACGGCGTCCATGATGACCTCGTCGACGCGCCGGCCGCCGGAGAGCAGCGCCTCGCGGCGGCGCCCGACGAGGCGGAACCCCGCCCGCTTGTAGGCGCGGATCCCGGCGGCGTTCCAGTCCATGACCTCGAGCAGCACGTTGCGCAGGTTGAGGAGGTGGAACGCCCAGTCGAGCGTCAGGCGCGTGGCCTCCGTCCCGATGCCCTGGCCGCGGCGCTCGCCGAGCAGGATCCCGTACTTCGCGCGCCGGTGGTGGTGGTCGATCTCGAACAACGAGCACGTGCCGACGGCCTCGCCGTCGCGGCGGTCGTAGACGGTGAAGTTCACCTGCGCCGGGCGCCGCTCGGCATTCGCCTTCGACGCCTCGGCGAGCCAGCCCTCCTCGGCCTCGCGGTCGAACAGGCCGAGGTGGGCCAGGCCGCGGCGGACGTCGACGCGGTTCATCCAGTCTGCGTATGTCTGCACGAGCTCGTGCCGGAGGGTGCCGAGCGCCGCGCGCTCGCCCTCGATCAGGTACTCGACGGGCACGGCGCGCGAGTCTAGTCGCGGATGGCGCGCTGATCCCGCTGCGGTGCCGGTCCTCCTCGTCGGCGGTTCGGGTCGTCGGCGTGCCCCTTCGCGTTGTGAGCGGTGCGCTTACGCTCGCGGTTCGGCGTCGAGGGCAGCGGCCGGGCGCCGTGGCATGCCCGGAGCGACGCGATCGGGCTTGACCGAGATATGCGCGGTCGATCCCGGTCGCGTCACACCGCCAGAGGCGATCGGTTATCGCGCCGTCGGATTGCCTCGCGTGGCTGATCGTGGTGCCCGGCCGGCTGTCGCGCGCCCGCTACAGGTAGGCGCCGCTGGGGATGTACGGGCGCAGCGGGCCGACGTCGCCGCCGATGAAGAGCGGGCCGTCGGGCGAGAGGCTCAGCCCGGCGTCCAGGCACGCCCGCACCGCCCAGTCCTGCCCGGCGGTGAGGAAGTCGACGGTGACGGTGGCGCCGGGCCTCGCGGTCGCCAACGCGCCGTTGAGCACGACCGTGGCGGCGTCCTCGTCGAGGCCCGCGACCAGCCCGACGCGGTCGTCGCGGAGCACGGCGAACGCGCGCTCCTCGTGGAGGAGCAGGTGCGTGTCGGGCGCGTCGAGCATCACGGCCAGGTCGGCGCCGTGGCCCGCGCCGCGGACGGCGCGGCCGATCGCGTCGGCGACGGGGATCGCCTCGGCGCCGGCGACGACGACGCCGTCGAGGGCCGGGCGCCGCGTGGGGTCGACGACCCCGGCTGCGGCGACGCACGGGCGCAGGCGGAGCCCGAGGCGTGCGTAGCGGCGCATGGCGGCCGGGCTCTCGGTGGAGAGGATGAGGTGGCCGCGGGCGTCGCGCCCGTAGTCGAACGACGCCTCGAGGAGGCGCCGGCCCACGCCGCGGCCCTGCAGCCCTCGGGCGACGGCGAAGAGCGAGAGCCCCCACAGGCCCTCGCGCACCAGCGCGAGCGCGACGCCGACGACCTCGCCCTCGTGCTCGGCCACCCAGGCGCCGCCCTGGTCGGTGCGCTGGAGGTGGGCGACCCGCTCCCGGCGGCGCTCGATCTCCGCCGCGTCGGCGTGGTCCGCGCCCGCATGCAGGGCGGTACGCGCGACCGCCTCGGTGGCGGCCACGTCGGCGGGTGTCATGGGGCGGATTCCGACGGGCGCGCGCACGCCGGTGAGTCAAGCAGGGCGGCGATGCTCTACCCTCTGCGATCGCCCATGGCCGTCCCGAAGCAGAAGCAGTCGCACAGCCGCACGAACAAGCGCCGCGCGCAGCACAAGATCTCCGCGCCGACGTACAACGCCTGCCCGCAGTGCCACAGCCCGCGGCTGCCGCACCGGGTGTGCCCGGTGTGCGGAACGTACGCGGGGCGCGAGGTCGTGCACGTGCACGACAACGACCACGACCACGAGCACTAGCCCGGCACGTCCGCGACCGGACCGCGCCGGGGCCGGTCCGCCGGCCTGAGTAGCCTTCGGCCGATGAGCATCACGGTCGCGGTCGACGCCAACGGCGCCGATCTCGGTCCCGCCGAGGTCGCCGCCGGCGCCGCCGAGGCGGCCGCCGACGGGGTGCGGGTCCTCCTGTTCGGGCCCGCGGACGAGATGGGCGAAGCGCCGGACGGCGTCGAGGTCGTCGACGCCCCGGTCTCGATCGCCAAGGCGGCCGACCCCGTGGCGGCGGTGCGGGCCGAGCCCGAGTCGTCGATCGTGCGCGCCACGCGGGCCGTGGCCGACGGCGACGCGGACGCGTTCGTGTCGGGTGGGTCGACCGGGCCCGCGCTCGCCGCCGGCCTGTTCAACATCCGCCGCGCCCGGGGCATCCACCGGCCGGCGCTCGCGATCCCGGTCCCGGTCCCCGAGCACCCGGTGATCATCGTCGACGTCGGTGCGAACACGGAGGTGCGTCCGGAGCACCTCGTGCAGTTCGGCTTCATGGGCGCGGCGCTGGCCGAGACGATCCTCGGCGTCGAGCGCGCCCGGGTCGGCCTGCTGTCGATCGGCGAGGAGGAGACGAAGGGCACGCCGCTCGTCGTCGAAGCGCACGCCGCGCTGCGGGCGCGGATGGCCGAGGGCGGGACGTACGACTTCGTCGGCAACGTCGAGGGCAACGAGGTGCCGATGGGCCGCGCGGACGTGATCGTCACCGACGGCTTCACCGGCAACGTCGTGCTGAAGCTCATGGAGGGCGTCTCCGAGGCGATGCTGCGCAACATCCGGGCCGTCGCGACGTCATCGCCGCGGGCGAAGGCCGGCGGGCTGCTGCTGCGCCCGGCGCTGCTCGAGTTCCGCGACGTGATCGATCCCGAGATGGCGGGCGGGGCGTACCTGCTCGGGCTGCGCCGGCTCGGGGTCGTGCCGCACGGGCGCTTCTCGCGGCGGGGAATCGCCCAGGCGATCCGGCTCGCCGCGCGCGCGACGGAGGACGACGTGGTCGGGCGCACGCATGCGGCGCTGCAGGCGGCGCACGCGCTGCGCCGCGGTGGCGAGACATCCGCGGCGGGCTCTACGGTGTCCGCGCCATGACCCGCGAAGAGGTCTTCACGCTGATCCAGGCGCACCTCGCCGACGAGCTCGAGGTCGACCCGGCGCGCATCGACGACACGACGCGCTTTCGGCAGGACCTGGAGGCCGACTCGCTCGACCTCTACACGCTCGTGCAGGAGCTCGAGGACTCCTACGGCGTGAGGATGTCCGACGAGGAGGCCGCGCGGATCACCACCGTGGGCCAGGCCGTCGACTTCGTGGTGGACCACGCCCCGGCCAACTCGTAAGCGCCCACTAGCTCTGGAACGCCTCCGACAGCTGCTGGACGAGCTCCCCGAGGAACTGCGCCAGCAGGTCTTCACGCATGCCTCGTGGACCGACCGCCGCAGCGACTCGTACTCGCGCCTGGCGTTCCTCGGCGACAGCGTCCTGGGGCTGGCGATCACCGCGCACCTGTACCCGCGGCTCGAGGCGGAGCGATTCGGGGCCGGGCGGCTGACGAAGATCCGCGCTCAGACGGTGTCGGGGCCGTCGTGCCGCGCGGTGGCCGAGCGCCTGGGCGTGCCCGACCGGCTGGCCGCCGCGGCGCCGCAGGGCGTGGGGCAGAGCGCGTCGACGCTGACGACGACCGAGCGGGTACTGGCGTCGGTGATCGAGGCGGTCATCGGCGCCTGCTACCTGCACGCCGGCTACGAGCGAACCGCCGACGCGGTGGTCGAGGCGTTCCAGCCCGAGATCGAGCACGCGCTCGAGCACCCCGTCGACTTCAAGTCGACGCTGCAGGAGCGCCTGGCCCAGCGCGGCGAGCAGGTCGACTACGAGGTCACCGCCGAGCTCGGCCCGCCGCACGACCGCACATTCGAGGTCGTCGCCTCGGTCGCGGGGCGGCCGGTCGGCGCCGGGTCGGGGCGCTCGAAGAAGCACGCCGAGCAGGAGGCGGCCCGCGCCGCGCTCGACATGCTCGACAGCCCCCACGAGGACGACGACGAGGACGAGGAGGGCTAGACCCATGCACCTGCGCTCGCTCAGCCTCAAGGGCTTCAAGTCGTTCCCCGACCGCACGCGCCTGGAGTTCGCCCCCGGGGTGTCCGTGATCGTGGGCCCGAACGGGTCGGGCAAGTCGAACGTCACCGACGCGGTGCTGTGGGCGATGGGCGAGCAGTCGCCCCTCGCGGTCCGCGGGCAGTCGATGCAGGACGTGATCTACGGCGGTGGGCGCGGGGTGCAGGCGCGCACGGCGGCCGAGGTCGAGCTCGTGCTCGACAACGCCGACGGCGAGATCGACCTGCCGGTGGGCGAGATCTCGATCGTGCGCCGGCTGGACCGCAGCGGCGACGGCGAGTACCGGCTCAACGGCGCGAGGTGCCGGCTGGTCGACGTGCTCGAGGTGCTGTCCGACACCGGGCTCGGCAAGGAGATGCACTCGGTCGTCTCGCAGGGGCGCGTCGAAGGGATCGTCACCTCCAAGCCGCGCGACCGGCGCCTGCTCATCGAGGAGGCCGCGGGCCTGGGCAAGCACCGCAAGCGCCGCCGCCGCGCTCAGCTCAAGCTCGAGCGTACGCAGGACAACCTCGACCGCGCGCTCGACGTCGAGCGCGAGGCGCGCTCGCGGCTGCGGCCGCTGAAGCGCCAGGCTGAGGCGGCCGAGCTGCACCAGCGGCTCGAGCGCCAGACCGTTGAGGCGTGCTGGGAGCTCGCCCGTGACGCGGTGCGCGCGCGGCGGGCGGAGCTGGCCGGCGCGTCCGAGGCCGCCGCCGCCGCGCGGGCGGCGCGCGCCGAGGCCGAGGGCGAGCTCGCCGAGGTCGCGGCGCGCCGGCAGGAGGCCGAGGAGGCGCTCGCCCGGCGCACCGAGCAGCGCGAGGCGCTGGCCCGCCGCGCGTTCACGGCGCGCTCGGCGGCCGAGCGGGTCGAGCTGCGCCTGGAGCGTACCCGCGACGTTGCCGCCTCGGTGGCCGAGCGGATCGAGCGCCGCGAGGCGCAGCTGCGCGCGCTGCGCGCCCAGGCCGAGGAGGACCGGCCCGACGCGGCGGGGCGCGAGCGGATCGAGGCGCTCGAGGCCGAGCTCGAGCGGCTCAACGCCGAGCGCGCGGCGGAGCTCGAGCGCGAGCTCGAGGCGCTGTCGGCGGGGCGGAACGCGGCGGCCGGGCGGGTGGCGGAGCTCTCCGCGGTGGTCGAGGAGCGCCGCGCCGCGCTGCGCGCCGCGGACGAGACGTGCGAGGTGGCGCGCCGGGCGCGGCGCGCGGCGGAGACGTCGGCCGAGGCGGCGCGCCGGGAGGCGGCGCGGGTCGGTGGCGAGCTCGCGGCGGTCAACCAGTTCCTTCGCTCGCAGGCGGGCGCCCCGGGCGGGGCGCGGTCGCTCGCGGACGACCTCGAGGTGGAGAGCGGGTGCGAGCTCGCGCTTGCCGCCGCGCTCGGCGGCCGGCTGCGCGCCGCGCTGGTGGACGACCTGCCCGCGGGCCGGGGCCTGCTCGACCGGGCCGGCGCGGACGGCGGGCGGGCGCTCGTGGCGGGCGACGGCGCGCCGGGCGGCGCGGGCGATCCGGTGCCGCCGTGCCCGGGCGCGCGGCGGCTGGCCAACCTCGTGCGCGGGCCGGACGCCGCGGTCGGGCTCGCGCGGAGACTGCTGGCCAACGCGTGGCTGGTCGATGACGTCGAGTGCGTGCCGGCCGCCTTCACCGGCGTGGCCGTCACGCGGGGCGGCCGCGCCTGGTACGGCTGGACGCGCGAGCTGCGTCAGGCCCCGCAGGGCGGCGCCGACCGCGTGCTGGCCGAGCGCAACCGGCGCGACGCGCTCGTGCGCTCGTCGGAGGAGGCGGTGCAGGCGGAGCACGGGGCGCTGGCGGCGGTCGAGCAGGCGGACGCGGCGGTGGCGGCGGCGGACACGACCCGCGACGGCGCCGAGCGCGCGATGCGGGAGGCCGAGCGCGAGCGCTCGGCCGCCGTGGAGGAGCAGCGCCGCGCGGCGTGGCTGATCGAGGAGCGCCGCAAGGCGCCGGAGCAGGGCGGCGCGGCCGTCCGGCGGGCCCAGCTCCTGGGCGAGCTGCAGGCCGAGCGGCGGGTGGCCGAGCGCGCCGCGCGCGACCGGGCCGAGCGGGCGGCGCGGATCGCGCGACTCGAGGCGGCGCTGCGCCGCGACCGGGCCCTGCACCCGGCGGCCGCGCGGCTCGTCGGCGTGTTCGCCCGGGCGCTGGACGCGGTGCGCCGACGGGCCGAGGCGCTCGAGGCGGAGCTCGCGGCCGACCGCGAGGCGGGCGAGGGCGTCGCCGCGGCGCTGCGGACGTGCGCCGCGCAGGAGGCCCAGATCCAGCAGCGCCTGCGCGAGCGCGGCGAGGCGGTGACCGCGGCCGAGGTCCGCGCGCAGCAGGCGCGCGACCGGGAGGCCGAAGCGTCGCTCGAGCTGCGCGGGCTGGCCGAGCGGCTGGGGCTCGAGGCCGCGCCCGCGGTCGAGCCGCTCGAGCCGGCGGCGGCGGACGCGCTGCGCGGCCGCATCGAGCGGCTCATGCGCCGGCGCGAGCAGCTCGGCCCGGTGAACCCGCTGGCCAAGGCCGAGTACGAGGAGGCGCTCGCGCACGTCGAGGAGCTCGAGCGCCAGCGCACCGACCTCGAGACGGCGCTGCGCGAGCTTCGCACGCTGATCCGCGACACCGACCGCCAGATCCGCGAGACGTTCGAGGAGACGTTCGCCGCGGCGGCGCGCAACTTCGAGGAGCTCGCCGAGCGGCTGTTCCCCGGCGGCCGCGGGCGCCTGCGGCTCGTGCGCGAGGACGCCGGGCCGCGGCCGGTGCTCGGCGGCGCCGACGTCGATGGCGCGGATGCGGATCCGGGCCAGTCCGACGCCGCGGCCGACGAGGACGCCGCCGCCCGGGCGGAGGGGGCGGGGCTCGACCCGGCGGACGACCTCGGCGTCGAGATCGAGATCACGCCCGCGGGCAAGGCGATGAAGCGCCTGACATTGCTCTCGGGCGGCGAGAAGTCGATGACCGCGATCGCGTTCCTGTTCGCGGTGTTCCTTGCCCGGCCGTGCCCGTTTTACATCCTCGACGAGGTCGAGGCCGCGCTCGACGACCTCAACATCGGGCGCTTCCTCGACCTCCTGCGGGCCTACGCCGACCGCGCCCAGTTCATCGTCGTGACGCATCAGAAGCGCACGATGGAGGCGGCGGACACGCTGTACGGCGTGTCGATGGGCGACGACGGGGTCTCGAAGGTGGTCTCGCGCCGCCTGCCCCGAGACGCGGCCGAGACGGCGGCGGAGGCCGAGGCCGCGTAGGCTGGGCCGGTGGCCAAGAAGTCCAGCCGGAGGGCCAAGCGCGACGACGCCGCCGAGGCGCAGGACGGATCGGCGCCCGATGCCGGCGGGCCGCCGCCCGCCGTCCGCCTCGGGCGCCCGAAGGCGGACCCCCGGTTGCGCGAGGTCTCGCTGCTCGTCGAGGAGGCCGACTACCTCCTGCACCTCTACCGCTGGATCGTGCTGGCCGGCGAGCCGCCCAGCGCCCAGGACTGGCTCAAGACCGAGGACTGGCCTCACCCCGACATCGTGGTGGAGGTGTTCGGCTCGTGGGAGCGCTTCCTCGCGGCGGGCGAGGTGCCCGACTCGCCACTGCTCGGGCGGCTGCGCGAGGCCGAGCGCCGGGCTCGCGACGTGGATGCCCGTGCGCGCGAGCTCGAGCGCGAGCTCACGCGCGTGGACGACCTCCGCCGCCAGGCGGAGACCGCGCGCCGCCGCCGCGAGGCGGCCGAGGCCGAGCGCGACGAGGAGGCGCGTCGCGCCGCGCGGCTCGAGCGCGAGGTCGAGCGCGCCGAGGCGCGCGCGGGGCAGGCCGAGGGCCGCCTGGCCGAGCGCCGCCAGGAGGCCGAGCAGACCGCGGCCGGATCGTCGGCCGGCGAGCCGTCGGACGAGTGGCTGGCGGCGCACGAGGCGCTGCTCGGCGAGCTCGAGGCGGTCCGCGCGCACCGCGAGGACCTGCTGCGCCAGGTCGAGGAGCTCGGCGAGGCGGCCGAGCGCGACCGCCAGGCCGTCGCGCGGCTGAGCACCGCGCTGGCCGAGTCCGGCGGCCGCGCCGACGAGGGCGCCGACGAGGCAGCGGGCGGCGCGGCACCACCCGCAACCGTGCTCGAGGCGGTCGAGCGCGCCGCGGGCGAGCTCGAGCACCTCACGTTCACGCGCTCGGCGTTCGAGTCGGCCGCGGACAGCCCGTTCCGGCGCCCGGGCGACATCCTCGACACGCTCGAGCGCATCGACCGGCTCGCGGCGCTGTACGCCGACCCGTCCGGCTTCGGCACGTCGCTGACCGAGGCGGCCACGTCGCTCGGCCTGACGTGGCGCTCGGACGTCTCCGAGCTCGCCCGCAGCCGCCACCCCGACCGCTACACCGTCGCGCACGACGGCGCGCGCCTCGACCTCGGCCCGCACGTCGCGATCGGCTCCGGCTCCGGCGCGGGGTTCATCGCGCGCATCTACCTCCACGTCGCCGACGGTTCGGGCAACATCCCGCGCGGCATCTACGTCGGGCACGTCGGCCGCCACCTGCCGGACACGACGACGTAGCGCCGGCGCCCGGAGCGGCGTGGCCCCCAACGCGAAACGGGCGGGCGCGACGACCTGCGTCGCGACCCGCCCGTCCGCTCCTCGGGGAGAGGCCTAGCGGCGGTCGGTGTCCACGTCGATGCGCTCCTGGCGCACCTCGTCGGACACCGTCTCCTCGTCGGTGACGACGTCCTTGTCGAGGCGCACGCGCTCCTGCGGCACCGCGCGCTTCTCGACGACGGGCTCCTCGGTGTGGAGCGTGACCTCGTGCTCCTCCTCGGAGATCGCCGCCCGTCCATCGCGTCGTTCGCGTTGGTGTCCGTGATCGGCTCGCGCTCGATCCGGACCTCCTCGCGCTGGACCGGGACCGTCTTGGTGACGTTCTCGGTCACGACGTACTTGCGCAGGCGGGCCTTGCCCGTCTCGCGCTCGCTCGTGCCGACGCGGAGCTCCTCCTCGGAGCGCGTCATCGCACGGTCCGTCTCGGGGCCGCTCACGTCGTTGCCGACGACGCCGTCGGAGCCGTCGGGCGTCGGGTCGCCGGAGCGGTCGGGGCGGCGGCCGTTGCGCTCGCCCTGGGCCAGGCCCGAGTCCGAGCGGGCCTCGCCGTACTCGAGGCCGTAGTGGCGGTACAGTTGAGCCTCCTCCTGCTGGGAGAGCTGGCCATCGGCCTCCGCGTGCGGGGCCTCCTTGACCGTGGCCTTGTCGTACGGCACCGTCACGGTGTCACCCTCGAGCGACGCCTCCGCGAGCGGGACGAAGCTCACGCGGCCACCGAACAGGCCGGTCTTGACGGCCAGCCACTCCGGCTTGCCCGTCTCCTCGTCGAGGTAGATGTCCTCGATCTTGCCGAGCTTGCCGCCGTCGCTGCCGAGGGCCTCGTGGCCACGCCAGGTCTTGATGTCCTCTGTGGTTGGCATCAGATGCCTCTCCTTCGTTGTGGGTGCTGTGTGTGAGTTCGCCGCCGGAGGCCCGGCGCGGTGTGTGGGCCGCCGCCCCCGGTCCGGGGTCAGATCCGGTCGGTCGAGCGCGCGCCGCCGTTGACGCCCGTCTCGACGCGGTCCTGGTGCTGGGCGGCCGTCTGCTCCGCGCGCTGCTTGCCCTGTTGCACGTCGCGCTTGACCTGATCCTTGTTCTGCTGGCCGCTGTGGTAGGCGTTGCGCAGCAGGTCGCCCGCCACCTCGCGGCCGCCGAGCCCGAACGCCAGCGCGCCGGCGAGGGCGAGCATCCCG
>Ga0126313_10002309_pt1 | contig 10598 bp, 10 predicted proteins | sample Plot105A_FD_89954 | JGI IMG/M metagenome (GOLD analysis project Ga0126313, IMG submission 89954) | Serpentine soil microbial communities from UC McLaughlin Reserve, CA, USA - Plot105A | ecosystem: Environmental > Terrestrial > Soil > Grasslands | place: USA: UC McLaughlin Reserve, Lake County... | reverse complement strand
GCTGGGCGAGTCGATCGTCGTGACCGGCGCGACCGCCGCGGGCGAGGAGCTCGGCGCCGCCCGGCTCGCCGCCTTCTCGGTCGCCTTCCTCGGGACCGCCGCGATGTGGTGGCTGTACTTCAACTACGTCGCGCGGATCGCCGAGCGGCGGCTCGAGCTGGCGGCGAACCGCACGATCCTGGCGCGCGACGCCTACACGTACCTCCACGTCGTCATGGTCGCGGGCGTGATCGTCGCCGCGGTCGGCGACGAGCTCGCGATCGCGCACCCGAGCGAGGAGCTGCCGGCGAGGGAGGTGGCAGCGGTCGTCGCCGGTCCGGCGATCTACCTGCTCGCGCACGCGCTGTTCCGCTGGCGGATGGCGGGGTCGATCGGCTGGAAGCGGCTCGGCGGGGCGATCGCCTGCGTGGCGGCCGGCGCGCTCGGCGGGGTCGTCTCGGGCCTCCTGCTCGCGACGCTTGTCACCGCGATCCTGATCGCCGTGATCGCGGCCGAGCAGGTAGCGGGCGCGCGGCGCCGCGCGCGCGGCGAGCCGACGCCGATCGAGGCGCTGGAGGCCGGCGCATCATGAGCGCGTGCGGTCCCGGCGTCATGAGCGATCCGAGCCCGCGCGCGTCATGAGCGGCCCGCGGGAGACGGTCTTCACGCTCGAGGCGACGCCGGTCAAGTTCGGCCCCGGCGCGGCGGGCGACGCCGGCTGGGAGCTCGCGCGGCTCGGCGTCACCCGCGCGCTGCTCGTCACCGATCCCGGCGTCGCGGCCGCCGGGCACCCGGACCGCGTGCGGACGGCGATCGCGGCCGCCGGCATCGACGTCGTCGTGTTCGACCGCGCGCGGGTGGAGCCGACGCTCGCCTCCTTCGAGGAAGCCGCGGCGTTCGCGCGCGACGCGCGCGTGGACGGGTTCGTCTCGGTCGGCGGCGGCTCGGCGATGGACACCGCGAAGGTCGCCGACCTGATCGTCTCGCACCCGGCGCCGGTGATGGAGTACGTCAACCCGCCGATCGGCGGCGGTCGCCGGCCGGCGGCGCCGCTGCGGCCGCACCTCGCGCTCCCGACCACCTCCGGCACCGGCTCCGAGGCGACCACGGTCGCCGTGCTCGACATCCCGGAGCTGCGCGTGAAGACGGGCATCTCGCACCGCTACCTGCGCCCCGCGCAGGCGATCGTCGACCCGGAGCTCGCGCGCACCGCCACCCGCGAGGTGACGGCCTCGTCGGGCCTCGACGTCATCTGTCACGCGGCGGAGTCGCTGCTCTCGCGCCCGTACGACCGGCGCCCGCGGCCCGCCACGCCGGACGAGCGGCCGCCGTACCAGGGCGCCAACCCGGTCGCCGACGTGTGGTCGGCGAAGGCGCTGGAGTACGGCGGGCGGTTCCTGCGCCGCGCGGTCGCCGATCCGGACGACGTCGAGGCGCGCGGCTCGATGATGCTCGCCGCGACGATGGCGGGCGTCGGGTTCGGGTCCGCCGGCGTGCACATCCCGCACGCGTGCGCGTATCCGATCGCGGGGCTCCGGCACGAGTACCAGCCGCCGGGCTACCCGGACGACCACCCGTTCGTGCCGCACGGGCACTCGGTGATCGTGACCGCGCCGGCCGCGTTCCGTTTCACGTACCGGGCGATGCCCGAGCGCCACGAGCATGCCGCGACGCTGCTGACGGGCAAGCCCGCCACCGGGCGCGACGCGCTCCCGGACGCGCTGCTCGACCTCATGCGCGACGTCGGCGCGCCGAGCGGGATCGCGGAGCTCGGCTACGGCGAGGACGACATCCCGGCGCTCGTGCAGAGCGCGCTCAAGCAGCAGCGGCTGCTCGTGATCGCCCCGCGCGAGGCGGGCGCGGACGACCTCGCCGAGATCCTCCGCACGTCCCTGCGCAACTGGTGACGACCCCGCTCTAAATCCGGAGCGTCGCCTTGACGCCGCCGAACGCGAACGCGGCGGCAAAGTCGTCGAGCCCCGTGCGCAGGCCGACGAAGCGGTCGAGCGCGTCGGGCCACCGGCGCCGGGCCGCCTCGAGCTGCTCGACCGCGGCGTGCCAGTCGACGACGTTGGCGTTGACGCTGCCGATCAGCGCGCGGTTCCCGAGGATCGCGTCGACCCCGATCACCGGGCCGTGGAGGTGCACCTGCTGGTCGTGTCCGTCGATGCCGAGCAGGCACGCGACGCCGTTGCGGCGCAGGAGGCCGAGCGCGTCGAGCGAGAGCTGGGCGCTGCCCGCGGCGACGATCACGACGTCGAAGCCGCCGGCCTCCGTGGCCAGCGCGGCGGGCGGCGTCTCGGCCGCCTGCGCATAGCGGGCGCCGGCCGCGCCGACCACCTCCGCCTTCTCGCTGCCGGGCGGCTCGAGCGCGGACGTCCATACGTCGAGCCCCTCGAGGCGGAGGAAGTACGTGCACAGCATCCCGATCGCGCCCGCGCCGAGCACGAGCGCGCGCGCGGGACGCCAGGGCTGGCGGCCGCCGACGGCGTGCACGTGCCGGATGGCCCGGGCGCAGATCGAGGCAGGCTCGGCGAGCACGCCCAGCCGGCCGAGCGCCTCGGGAATCGCGACGAGGTGCTCCGCGGGCACGGCGGCGAGCTCGGCCGCGAAGCCGTGTAGGCGGGTGATGCCGTGCTCGGCGTAGTCGCCGGTGTCGCACGCGTCGGGCGCGCCGGCGGCGCAGGCGTTGCAGTGCCCGCACGAGCGGCGCACGGTCGCGGTCACGAGATCGCCGCGCGCGAAGCCGTGCCCGTCGCGCTCGACCCGGGCGAGCACCTCATGGCCGAGGATGAGGAGCTCCTCGCCCGCGGGCGCGATGCCGAACCACCCCTCGGAGATCTCGCGGTCGGTGCCGCACACCCCGACCTCGACGGGCCGGACGAGCACGTCGGTGCCGGCCGGCCGCGGGTCCGGCATCGTCGCGACCGCGGTGGAGCCCCGCACGCCGGGCCGCGTGACGAGGGCCTGCATCAGGCCGCACCGGCCGAGGCCGGGACGCCGAGCACCGCGCCGTCGGCGGCCGAGCCGACGCAGGCGCGGTAGCGCGCGAGGACGCCCGTCGCCGGACCGTCCCCCGGCGGCGTCCAGTCCGCCATCCGCCGTGCAAGCTCGTCGTCGTCGACGTCGATGCTCAGCACCCCGGCGTCGGTGTCGATCGTGACGACGTCGCCGTCCCGGACCGCCGCCAGGGGGCCGCCGCGGAACGCCTCCGGCGCGACGTGGCCGACCATGAGCCCGCGCGTCGCGCCCGAGAAGCGGCCGTCCGTGACGAGCGCGACCGACTCGCCCAGCCCGACTCCCACGACCGACGACGTCACGCTCAGCATCTCGCGCATCCCCGGCCCGCCGGCCGGGCCCTCGTAGCGCACGACCAGCACGTCGCCCGGCGCGATGCGGCCGTCGCGGACGGCGGCTACGCATGCCGCCTCGGCGTCGAACACGCGCGCCGGCCCGGTCTGGCGCGTCCGCTCCGTCCCGGCGAGCTTGACGAGGCTCCCTTCCGGCGCCAGGTTCCCCCGCAGCGTGCGCAGCGCGCCGGCCGCCTTGTACGGCGCCGCGCATGAGAACAGCACGTCGCCGTCGGGCGCGGCCGCGCCCGCTGTCGCCGCGCCCAGGGGCGGGCCGGCGACCGTCGGCGCCGCGCCGTCCACGTACCCGCCCGCGATCAGCTCGCGGATCAGCGCCGGCGTCCCGCCCGCCCGGTGCAGCGTCTCGGCGACGTGGCGCCCGCCGGGCGAGAGGCTGGCGAGCACCGGCGTCTGCGACGCGAGCGCGGTCAGCTCGTCCTGCGTGAGCTCCACCCCCGCCTCGCGCGCCACCGCGAGCAGGTGCAGCACCCCGTTCGTCGAGCCGCCGCTCGCGGCGACGCCGGCCATCGCGTTGCGCAGCGCGCGGCGATCGAGGAACGCCCGCGCCGTCACGCCCGAGCCCGCGATCGCCACCGCGCGCTCGCCCGCGCGCGCCGCCGCGGCCGCCTTCTCCTCGCGATCCTCCGCCGGGATCAGCCCGTCGCCCGGCTCGGTCAGCCCCAGGCAGTCGATGGCGACCGCCATCGTGTTCGCGGTGAACTGGCCCGCGCACGTGCCCGCGCCGGGGCAGGCGGCGCGCTCGATCTCGTCCAGCTCGCCGCGATCGAGCATGCCGCGCTCGTGCGCGGCGACCGCCTCCCACACGTCGAGGATCGTCAGCTCCCGCTCGCCTAGGCGGCCCGCCCGCTGCGGCCCGCTGTAGAGCAGCACCGCCGGCTTGTCCACGCGCGCGAGCGCCATCAGCGCCGCCGGCGTCGTCTTGTCGCAGCCGACGATGCACAGCAGCGCGTCGAAGTCGTGCGCGAGGCACATCAGCTCGATCGAGTCGGCGATCACCTCGCGCGAGATGAGCGACGCGCGCATCCCCGGTGTGCCCTGCGACTGGTTGTCGGAGACCGCGATCGTGTTGAACGGGAGCGCGACGCCGCCGGCGCCGTCGACCGCCGCGGCCGCCGCGTCGGACAGCTCGCGCTGCGTCAGGTTGCACGGCATCGTGCCGGTCCACGTCGACGCGATCCCGACCACCGGCCCGCCGAGCCGCGCCGGATCGATCCCCATCGAGCGGAAGTGCGAGCGAGCGCCCGCGCGCTCGGCGCCGTCGCGCAGCCCGGCGCGGGCGGCGCGCCGGCTGGCGTCGAGATCCTCTCCTCCGGCGGGCACGCCGGAGAGCCTACGTCAGCCGTAGATCGACCGGCCGGCGCCGGGCCGCGCGTTCTCGCCGTACGGCTCGAGGTCGGCCATGAAGCCCGGGAGCGCGCGCATCCGCGCGAACCACCCCGCCACGTGCTCCCCCGGCGCCAGGCCCGCGTCCTCCGCGACGTGGCCGTAGCCGAACACCGCGATGTCCGCGATCGTGCAGCGGTTCCCCACGAGCCAGTCGTGCTCGCGCAGGTGGGCGTCGAGCCGCGCGAGCGCCTGCTCGCCGACCCTGAGCCGGCCGTCGATCGGCGGGCGGCCCGTGAGCCGGCGGAAGCGCGGGCCGCCGATCCCGCCCATCACGCGCTCCTGCTCGAACGCGAGCCATTGCAGGACCTGGGCGCGGCCCACCCGGTCCGCCGGCAGGAAGGGCGTGTCCTCGGCCAGGTACCAGAGGATCGCGGGCGACTGCGCGATCACCTCGCCGGAGTCCAGCTCGAGCACGGGCGTCTCGCGCAGCGGATTGAGCGCGGCGAACGCATCGGTCAGCGTCTCGCCGGCGAAGATGTCGACGGGAACGCGCTCGTACTCGCGGCCCAGCAGGGCGAGCAGGAGCCGGACCTTGTAGCAGTTGCCGGAGCCGGAGTAGTCGTACAGGCGCACGGACATGCAACGTATCGGCCGCCGTGAACGTGAGACCGGCTAAGAGCGGGCGACCGGGCGCGACCGCATGCGCCCGACCGTCTCCGCCTCGGCGCGCTTGCAGACGACCGGCGGCAACCCGCGCAGGATCAGCTCCAGGTCGGCGACGGCGAGGCGGCCGATCTCCAGGAACGCCTCGGGCATCCCGCCCGCGCGGTGCGGCGAGAGCAGCAGCCCTTCGAGCGCGCGGGCGGGGTGATCGGGCGGCAGCGGCTCCTCCGGGAACACGTCCACGGCGGCGCGCAGCCGTCCCCGCGCCACCTCGCGGAGCAGCGCCTCGAAGTCGACCACGCCGGCGCGGCTCATCAGCAGCAGCGCGCCGCCGTCCGGGATGAGGCCGAGCTCCCGTACGCCAATGAACTGCGCGTTCTCCGCCGTCGCCGACGCGAACACGAACACGACCCGCGACGCCTGCAGCACGTGGTCCAGCGCGGCCGGCTCGGCGCCCTCGCGCCGGATCGCCACCTCCGGCAGCCAGGGATCGTGCACGAGGACGGGACACGCGAACGGGACGAGCAGCCGGCGCAGCGCCCGGCCGAGGTCGCCGAAGCCGACGATCCCGACGGGGCTGCCGGAGAGCAGGAACGCCCCGGCGTTGGACTCCAGGCCGTAGGTCTCGGTCCCGGCGCGCATCGCGCGGTCCGCGGCGCCGATGCCGCGCGCGAGGTCGATCGCCATGCCCAGCGCGGCCTCCGCGACCGGCGTGGCGAACGCGGGGCTCGCGCACAGCACGTGGATCCCGCGCTCGCGCGCGGCGGCGTAGTCGACGTTGGGGAGGAAGTTGCCCTCGATGTTGACCACCGCGCGCAGGTTCGGGGCGCGCGCGAGGCGCTCGGCCGGTAGGTCCGTCTGCCCGACGATCGCGACCGCGTCGGGCAGGTGCTGCTCCACGACCCCGTCGGGCATCGGCTCGCGGTCGGAGACGATCAGCCGGCCGAGCGTCTCCAGCCGCCGGCGCGTCGGGCCGTCGCAGATCATGTCGAGCGTGCGCGGGAGCGGGTCGACGAGGATGAGCGGCGCCACGGCGCACATGCTCGCAGCGCGAGCCCTACCCGGTCAGGTCAGAGCGCGCGCGGCGACGGGGAGCCCGAGAGCGCGGCGCGCAGGGCGTCGCGGCAGAGGTCCTCGAGCGGGTCGATGAGCGCGCGCACGCGCGCGAGCGGCTCGCGGTCCTCTTCACGGATCCAGTCCGCGTCGTCGCGGGTCTGGACGAACCGCGCGATCGCGGTGCGGAAGACCGATAGCCGCGCCGGACGGAGGACGACGGTGCGCATGCCCGGACGCAGCGCGAGATCGGCGAGCTCGTCGGAGAGCGCCGTCAGCTCGCGCAGCTCGAGCACGTCGTCGACCGACATCTCCGCGGTCCGGTACTGCTCCGCCGAGCCTGCGGCCACGGCGTGGGCCGAGGCGGCGAGCTGCTCCTCGCCGAGGTCGAAGCATGCGAGCACGACCGGCTCGCCGTCGAGGCCCTGGGAGATGTCGATGTGGGCGTTGACCATGTCCCTACTGACGGTATCGGCTCCTCGTTGCTTCCCACTTGATACCCGACTTCAGTCAATCAGGCCCCGGGAAGGATGTGGAGTCCCCTGCGGCGAAGAAAACCTCCGCACAATCCCCCTTAGCGTCTTGTCTGGAGGAAGCCGTTCATGCCTGGCCGGCGCATCGCAGTTGCGGAGTTCATCGGGACGTTCGTCCTGGTCTTCGGCGGAGTCGGCTCCGCCGTCATCGCGGGAGAGGTGATCGGGGCCCTCGGAGTGGCGTTCGCGTTCGGACTCTCGCTCCTCGCGATGGCCTACGCGATCGGGCCGATCTCGGGCTGCCACATCAACCCGGGCGTCACCGCGGGCCTCGTCGTGTCGCGCCGCCTCACGCTGCCGGAGGCCGTGAACTACTGGATCGGCCAGATCCTCGGCGCGATCGTCGCCGCGTTCGTGCTGTTCGTCGTCATCAAGGCGCGCGAGGGCGGCTACGACCTCTCCGACGAGGGCTTCGGGGCCAACGGCTACGGCAGCCACTCGCCCGACGGCTACCCGCTCGGGGCGGCGCTGATCATCGAGATCGTCCTGACCGCGCTGCTCGTCTTCACCGTCCTGTCGGCGACCGACCGGATCGCGAACGTCGCGTTCGCCGGCATCCCGATCGGCCTCGTGCTCACGCTCATCCACCTCGTGGGCATCCCGGTCGACAACCTCTCCGTGAACCCGGCCCGCAGCATCGGCCCCGCCGTGTTCGTCGGCGGGTGGGCGCTCGGCCAGCTGTGGCTGTTCATCGTCGCGCCGCTCATCGGCGCCGTCGGCGGCGCGCTGCTGCACGGCTTCCTGTTCACCGGCGCCGAGCCGGTGGAGCCGGAGGCCTCGGCGGTCGCGGCGGAACCGCCGCTCGTGTAGTCGCCGCCATGGCGCGCCCGGCCGCCGGGCGCGTCATGGGGCCAATCGCGCGCGGCGAACCGGGACCAGCCGCCGGAGCGGACGCTCGCGCGCGATCATCGGTCCATGACCGTCCACGCTTCCCCTCTCGCCCACGCCTACCACCAGCGCCGGGGCGAGTTCGTGTCCGACGAGCGGTTCGGCGACTGGCGGCTCAAGCTCTACGGCCTCGCCGCGCCGGAGAAGGGCGTGCGCCCCGAGCTGCTCGAGCGCACGCGCGAGCTCGCCGCCCGCAGCCTCCCGCCGATCGACGACCGGACGTACGGCACGGCGTTCGCGATCGCCCACGACGCCCGGTTCCCGATCGCGCTGATCTACTGGTGGCAGGACGAGAACGAGCTGCGCTCCCGGATCTATGCGGGCACCGATCTCGACAGCCTCGAGCCGCTCGACGCGACGGCGTTCGGCTGCGTCTGGGAGCTGGGGATCGTCGACTTCGAGCGCCGCGCATGGATCGCCGACGTGATCGGCAACCCGGACGGGCCCGACCTCGATCAGTACATGAGCCGGCGCTTTGACGGCATGATCTAGTCCGTGCGCCTCGCCGAGCTGGTCGACGCCTCTGCCGCGGTCGCGGCGACGCCGGCCCGCAACGCGAAGATCGCGGCGCTGGCCGAGCTGCTCGCGCGGGTGGAGCCCGAGGAGATCGGGCCGGTCGTGTGCTGGCTGTCGGGGGAGCTGACCCAGCGCCAGATCGGCGTCGGCTGGGCGCTGCTGCGCGACCGGTCCGCGGGCGCACCCGCCGAGGACCTCGTCGCGCCCGACGGCGGCGCCGCGGACGAGCTCGTCACGCTCGCGACGGAGACGCCCCCCGCGACCGGAGCCGCGCTCACCGTCGCGGACGTCGAGTCCGCCTTCACGGCGATCGGCGCACTTGCCGGACCGGGCTCCGTCGCGGCACGGCGGGCGGCGGTGCGCGACCTCTTCGCGCGCGCGACCGGCGACGAGCAGGCGTTCCTCACCCGCCTGCTCCTCGGCGACCTCCGGCAGGGCGCGCTCGCCGGCGTCATGGCGGACGCGATCGCCAAGGCCGCCGGCGTCCCCGCCGCCGCCGTGCGCCGGGCGCTCATGCTGCACGGCGACCTCGCGGCGGTCGCCGGCATCGCGCTGCGCGACGGCCGCGAGGGGCTCTCCGCGGTCACGCTGCAGGTCGGCCGGCCGCTGGCCCCGATGCTCGCCGGCACCGCGGCCGACATCCCCGCCGCCCTGGGGAAGATCGCGCCGGCCGCGATCGACTGGAAGCTCGACGGCGCCCGGATCCAGGTCCACCGAGACGGCGACGACGTGACGATCTACACGCGCACGCTCGACGATGTCACCGAGCGGCTCCCGGAGGTGGTCGCCGTCGCCCGCGCGCTGCCCGCGCGCACGCTCGTGCTCGACGGCGAGGCGATCGCGCTGCGCGACGACGGGCGCCCGGAGCCGTTCCAGGTCACCGCCGCGCGGTTCGGCACGCGCAAGGACCGCTCGCACCCGCTGGCCTCGCTGTTCTTCGACGTCCTCCACGTCGACGGCGAGGACCTGCTCGACGCGCCGCTCGCCGAGCGCACCGCGATCCTCGAGCGCGTCGTGCCCGCCGAGCACCGGATCGCCCGCGCGATCGCCGGCGACGCCGCCGCGGCGCAGGCCGCCTTCGACGCCGCCGTCGCGGCCGGGCACGAGGGCGTCGTCGTGAAGGCGCTCGACGCGCCGTACGCCGCCGGCCGGCGCGGCGCCGCGTGGCTCAAGGTCAAGCCCGTCCACACGCTCGACCTCGTCGTGCTCGCGGCCGAATGGGGCCACGGCCGCCGCCGCGGCAAGCTCTCCAACCTGCACCTCGGCGCCCGCGACGAGGAGACCGGCGGCTGGGCGATGCTCGGCAAGACGTTCAAGGGCCTGACCGACGAGCTGCTCGCCTGGCAGACGGAGCGGCTGCTCGCCCTGCAGACGCATCGCGAGGGCATCGCGGTCCACGTCCGGCCCGAGCTCGTGGTCGAGATCGCCTTCGACGCCGTGCAGACGTCGACCCGCTACCCGTCGGGCATGGCGCTGCGCTTCGCGCGCGTGAAGCGCTACCGCGAGGACAAGATCGCCGCGGAGGCCGACACCGTCGCGACGGTGCGCGCGATCCGCGACGGCGGGCACGCCTGACCGCCGGCGGCCGGGCCCCTGGTCCCAACGCCCCTCAAGCCCACGCGCCTGTGGCGTGCCGCGGCGGCCGTCACGGCGATCGGCGCGCTCGACGTCTACTACGACCGCGCCACCGGCAGGAACTGCGCGAAACTGAGCCACGCCGGCTCGACCTGGGGCGAGAGCCTCAAGACCCGCGTCTGGATCGGGATCTGCGCGGAGCGCAAGCCGGGCGCGAGCGTGTGCCACTACGACGCCGCCACCGACGCGGTCGACCTCGGGGACTACCGCTACTACGCCGGTCCCGCGACCACGACCACCTCGGCCCGCGGGCGCTGCATCGCCGCGAGCGGCTACCTGTGGATCAAGGGCGTCCGCTACGCGGTCAGCACGCAGCCCTGGGTCGGTCACTGCGGCAGCTGATCGCGCGGTTCGTGGGGGCGCCGCTCAGGCGGCGCCCCTCGCGAGAGCAGCTCCGCCGCGTCCACGGGCGCGAACAGCGCACAGCCGAGCTGATCGTTGCGGCCCAGGATCGCGTTGGATGCGACCGTCACCTCGCAGCCCCCGCTGCGGCGCGCCGCCGCCAGCAGCATCGATCCGCCGTAGAACAGCAGCGCCCCGCCGGAGGTCGGCGGCGCGAACAGCAGCGGAATCGGGATCAGCGAGGGCCGCCTCGGCGCCGACGCGGTCGAGCTGATCGCCGCTGACGGCGCCG
>Ga0126313_10002306_pt1 | contig 10602 bp, 13 predicted proteins | sample Plot105A_FD_89954 | JGI IMG/M metagenome (GOLD analysis project Ga0126313, IMG submission 89954) | Serpentine soil microbial communities from UC McLaughlin Reserve, CA, USA - Plot105A | ecosystem: Environmental > Terrestrial > Soil > Grasslands | place: USA: UC McLaughlin Reserve, Lake County... | reverse complement strand
GCGCGGGCGGGCTCGGTCGTGCCGCTGATGGCGCACAGCGGGATCTCGCGGATCCGGCGGCCGGGGGTCGCGCGACCGACGTGCCGCGGGTCGTAGACGGCGAGGGCGCCGCGCGTCCGGGCCTTGCCGCGCACCGTGCGCATGATCGTGCCGAGCCGCCGCGCGCGGGCGACGCGCGCGAACGCCCGCTCCGCGTCGATCTGGGGGGAACCGGTCATGAGCATGCGACCATGCTCGCGCGCGCGGCCCCGTCGCACATCGGGCGAACGGAGCGACTTCGCGCTTATCTTGCCCGGGACGGGCCTTAGCGCCGGTCTGCGACGCTACGCCGCATGAGCGGAACGTACGTCCACGGGTATCGCGCGCGGGAGCACGAGCGTCTGCAGGACCAGGCCGGGACGCTGGTCGACCTGCTCCACGCCGACACGGCGTACCCATCCGGCAGCAGCGTGCTGGAGGCCGGCTGTGGCGTCGGCGCGCAGACGGTCACGCTGGCCCGGCGCAGCCCGGAGGCGCGGTTCACGTCGGTCGACGTCTCCGCCGAGTCGGTCGCCGAGGCACAGCGGCGCGTCGACGGCGCCGGCCTCGCCAACGTGGAGCTCCGGCAGGCGGACATCTTCGACCTGCCGTTCGAGCCGGCGTCGTTCGACCACGTGTTCGTCTGCTTCGTGCTCGAGCACCTGTCGCGACCGGTCGAGGCGTTGTCGCTGCTCGGCGGGCTGCTGCGCCCCGGCGGCACGATCACCGTGATCGAGGGCGACCACGGGTCCGCGTACTTCCACCCGGACAGCCCCGCGGCGCACGCGGCGATCGCATGCCAGATCAGGCTCCAGGCGGAGGCCGGCGGCGACGCGCTGATCGGGCGCCGGCTCTACCCCCTGATGGTCGAGGCGGGGTTCGACGCGGTCGGCGTCTCGCCCCGCATGGTCTACGTCGACTCGAGCCGGCCCGACCTCGTCGACGGGTTCACGCGCAGGACGTTCACCGCGATGATCGAGGGCGTCCGCGAGCCGGCGCTCGCCGCGGGCCTCGTCGACCCCGCCGGCTTCGACGCCGGCGTGCGCGCGCTGCACCGGACGACCGACGCCGACGGTGTGTTCTGTTACACGTTCTTCAAGGGCGTGGCGACTACGCCGTCGCGGTAACTCGCTGCGCGACCCGGAGATCGACCGCCGGGCGGCCGAGCAGGAAGCCCTGCCCGCCCGGAAAGAAGTCCGGCTACGCCACGCGCACCCGGTCGCCGACGCGGATCGTCCCGTCGCCGACGACGTCGGCGCGCAGGCCGCCGCGGTGGACGAGCGGGCGCAGGACGGACCGGCCCGCGTAGCGCTCCACCACCGTGCACGGCTCGCACAGCCGCATCCCGCGGCAGCGGACGTCGCCGATCGCGAACTCGCGGCCGACGAGGCCGTTGAGCTCGATGCCGCGGGTCACGACGTTGCGCCGGTGCTCGTCGGGCGCGAGGGACGGCGTGAACGAGTCGCAGACCTCCTCCTCGATCAGCGTCAGCGCGCTGCCGGGCAGGCCGGACGGGAACGTCCCGTCGCCCGTGACGTGGCGGTCTCCGTCCAGGCCGCGGCCGGGCAGCGCGGTGGCGGCGTCGAGTCCCTGTGCCGGCGCCCCGGCGGTGGGGGCGACCCAGATCGACGCGACGGTCCCTTCGGTGGCCGGCGCCGGGGGCGCGGCCGGGCGCGCGAGCGCGATGTCCAGCGCGGCGACCACGTAGCCGCCCTCCAGCCGCCAGCCGTCCTCGGCGGTCGCATCGGCGGGGTCGAACGCCACGCCGGAGGGAACCCCGTACATCACGACCGCCCGGTGGTCGCTCGCGCCGGCCGGCCGCACCCGGCCGATCCACGGGCCGGCCCAGGAGAACGACGCGGCGTCGGACACCCCGACGAGGCCGAGCCCGAGCCCGCCCAGCCAGCGCGAGATGCGCCATCCGGCGACGTCCTCGCCCGGCGGGAGCTGCGGCACCGCGTCCAGCGGCAGCTCGAGGATGGTCGCCAGGCAGGCCGCGAACGTCGCGCGTTCCGACGATCCCGACGACTCGACCTCGCGCATCGCGATGAGGCTACTGCTCCGCCGGCTAGAGGGTGCGGATCGTCGGCGAGCCTTGTGTTCGCCCGCCGACGCTCTAAGGTCAGCTGTATGGACGACGTCGAGATCCGCGAAACCGTGGTCCGCCTCTCGCGGCCGCACAAGTCCGGCGGCGCCGTGATCGAGCGCGCCGCGATTCTCGCGGAAGGCCCGGATTTCTCGGACATCCTCACGTGGATCACCGCCCATGCCGGGCTTCCCGAGACGGCGGCGGCTCCCGCGCGCAACGGCGGCGGGCTCCACAGCGCGCGACTCGCCGACACCGCGGGAGCCGGCAGCCCGCCGGCCCGCTACGTCCTGCCGGCCGGCGCGCTCGACTAGACGCGGTACAGGAACGTGTAGAGCGCGGACGACCCGCTCTGCATCCAGTCGGCGAGGCAGTAGCGGCACACGGTCCCGTCGTCGGCGGGCACGTCGATCGTCTTCGGCGGACGACCCTCGACGGTCTCCGTCTCGATGTGCCGCCCGCTCAGCGGGCCGTCTTCCAGTACTGCCGTGATCGTCGCCGCCCCCTTCCTGGCCGGATCCGATCAGCCTACTCCCGGTCGCTTACAACGTCCCGCGCGGCACGAGCCATTCGCTCTCGAATCGCAGGTCCGTCCTCTCGGCGATCAGGTCGTAGTCCCGGTCGTAGTGCAGGATGCCCAGCTCGTGGCGGTCCGCGAGGGCGGCGACGAGGAGGTCCACAGGCGGTAGCCGGTGGTGGCCGACCCGCGCGAGTTCGCGCTGCGTGTCGACCGCACGCCGCTCCACGAGTTCGTCGATGGGGAAGTGGGGGAGAGCGAGCAGTTCGTCCATGAGGTCTTCATGGTCCCGGGCGTTGCGCGCCGAGCAGCCGGCCTCGAGCAGGAACGGCAGGCAGGTGGCGACCTGGCCGGCCTCGACTGCGGCGGCGAGCTGCGCGGCGCGCTCCTCCGGGACCGTGGCGTCCCCGAGCCGTGCCCAGGCGGAATTGTCGAGCAGCAGCGTCCCGATCACGGGCGGGCCCAGCCGGAGCGGCGGACCTCGTCGGCGGCCGCGCGGTCGGCCGGGATGTCCCGCCGGCGAATCCGGTCCGCGAGCTGCCGCCGCCGCGCGGCGGTGCCTTCCCGTTCGAGACGGAGCTGCGCCACCTTCTGGTGCGCGCCGAGGATCACCAGCTCACCCAGCTCGATCCTCGCGTCGCCCATCTCGCCGCGAAGCTCGTCGAGCGCGGCTCGGACGGGAGGTGTCTCCGTGATGGCGTGGCGGGGGTGCTTCGTCGGCATGAGAGGGGAGTGTAACACTGGTGTTGCACCTCGTCGTCGTCGCGAGTCGCGGCGAAGAGCATCCCATCGGCGAGCGTCGGAGCACCGGCCGTCCGTACAACGACAAAAGCCCCTCGTAAGCAGGGCCTCGTAAGGAGTGGCTGAAGGGACTCGAACCCTGGACCTTCTGCATGGCAAGCGGTGGAGAATCTAGCCACGGTTCCTCGTTAGTCCCTGCAAACGGGCCCAAATCGGCAACCGCCCATGGCACCTGAGTGTCCGCATTTGTCGGCGCCGGTGAGAAACTGACCCCCTTCGCCGGTTGAGATTTGACCCCCTCTGAGGGCCGTGGCGAGGCGTGGTGGGCCTGGCTCGATCGGTTGCGATCGAGAGCCAGGAGGAGGCGTGCTGGACGCGGGGCGTTGGGCCGAGTTGCGCCGGGAGCATTTCGTGCGCGGCGTGTCGATCAACGAGCTGGTGCGCCGAACCGGGCTGGCGCGCAAACGATCCGCGCGGCGTTGCGTTCGGATCGCCCGCCGGTGTTCCGGTGTCCGGAGCGCCGGTCGAAGCTCGATCCGTTCAAGGACGAGATTCACCGGCTGCTGAACGACGATCCAAGGTTGCCGGGGGTGCGGGTGCGCGAGTTGATCGAGCCGCTCGGGTTCGACGGCGCCAAGACGATCGTCGATGACTATCTGCGCGAGGTGCGGCCGCTGTTTGTCAAGCCGCGCACGCATCAGCGGACGGTCTATCGGCCGGGCGAGATCTGCCAGTGGGATCTGTGGGAGCCCTCCAATCTGGTGCCGGTCGGGCACGGGCAGCTGCGCCGCGCGTGGGTCGTGGTCGGCTGCCTGGGCCACTCGCGCGCGGGCGCGGGCGCGCTCGTGTTCTCCAAGGAGGCGCCGGACGTGCTGTGGGGCATGGGCCGCTGCTTGTGGTCGTTCGGGCGCTGCCGCAGTTGATGGTCTGGGACGAGAGGGCTGCCTGCACGCCGGCGGCGGCCGACCGACCCAGGTCTATGCCGGCTTCTGCGGGCAGCTGCCGGTCGACTGGCACTTCTGCGGTCCCGCTGACGCGCCGGCGAAGGGCGCCGTCGAGCGTCTGCAGGGCTATCTGGAGACCAACTTCGAGCCCGGGACGGCGGTTCGCGAACCAGCTCGACTTCCAGCTGCAGCTCGATCAGTGGTTCGAGAAGGCCAACGCCCGGACGCACAAGACGCTCAGGGCGCGGCCGATCGACCGGCTGCTCGAGGAGCGGCAACTGATGCGGCCGCTGCCCGCCCGGGAGCCCGACGTCGATCGCCGCTGGGTGACCCGGGTCGCGCCGGATCCGCATCTCCGGTTCGACACCAACGACTACTCGCTGGACCCGAACCTCGTCGGCCGCCGTGTCGAGGTGCGCGCGAACCAGCGCGAGATCACCGCGGTCGTCTTGGACACGCGCGAGCTCGCATGCCGCCACGAGCGCAGCTTCGCCAAGAACCGGACGATTACCGCGCTCGAGCACGCCCGGATACTGCGCGAGCGCCGCGGCGAGCGCGACCATGATGTCGTAGTCGAGCAGCGACCGCTCGCCGTCTATGACGAGCTGATCGCATGAGCACGACCTCCGAGCTCGCGCATCTGTTTCGCGCGATGAAGGCGCCGGCCGCCGCCAGGGCGCTGCCCAAGCTCGCCGACCGCGCCCGCCCTTAGCCGGCGCTTTCTCACCGCTCGGAATGGAGGCGGCAGCGAAGTACGCGGTTGGCCCCCTTGGGGCCAATTGGCGGTTCGCAGGGCGTTGCAGCAAATGCCGATCCATTCCGGGCTCGGCTTTGACGCGCCAAAGCCGCAGCGCTATTCTGGCTGAACTGAGTTCAATCCAGCGAAGGAGATAGGTGTCCACGGGTGCGCTGGGCTCAACTGAATTGGTCCTCGACGTGTCGGCCGATCTGCCGTTCAAGGAGCCATCAGTCGTGGCGTCATCCGTCCACCTCCCAGAAGGCGAGGACGAGGCACCGCCAGCAGTCCTGATCTGCTGGCCGGGAGGCTCCTATGCGCGCTCGTACTGGGACATGCAGATACCCGGGCATCCCGGCTACAGCTTCGCCGAACACCTGACCGCCAAGGGATTTGTCGTGCTGGCCGCCGACCACCTCGGCGTGGGCGCAAGCAGCAAGCCCGCCGACGGGGACCGGGTCAATTTCGAGACGATGAGCGCCGCGGCCGCATCGTTCGTCGCGCACGTGCGGCGGATGTTGGCGGATGGCTCGCCAGAGCTGGGCGGCCGGCCGCTTCCATCGGTACCGATCATCGGCGTCGGCCATTCCCTCGGCGCCTGTCTCACCGTCGTGCACCAAGCGCAACATCGCTGCTACGACGCGGTGGCGTTGCTCGGCTTCACCCACGGGCAGAAGGAGGTCTCGGTGACGGCCGTCGGCGCCGCCGAGCGCGAGCCCGTCGACGACGACAACACGTTGCGCGAGACGGCAATTGCGCAGGCGAGGGCATTCTTCGGAGAGACGTGGGACGACGTCTACGGATCCGCCCCTCGCGAGCCCAACCATGCCTGGCTCCATAACCCCGACGTCCCCGCGGCAGTCATCGCGGCCGACGATGCCAAGGCGGCCCGATGGCCGCGCCAATCCTACGTCGAGGCGCTACTCGCAGGACACAGCGCCCGGTTCGCCGCTGAGCTCGATTGCAACGTCTTCATCGGATTCGGCGATCGCGACGTTCCACCCGTCCCCCACGCCGACGTGGCCTACTATCCCCGCAGTCAGGACGTCACCCTGTACGTCCTGCCCACCTCCGCACACTGCCACAACTTCGCCTCGACCCGAACTCAGCTCTGGGACCGCATCGGCCTCTGGGCTGGCCAGCAGGGCAAGACCTAAGGACGGTCGAAGAAGCCGGCAGCGCAAGCACGTAGGCGCCGGCACGGAGTTGCGCTCACTTGCGCTTCGGGCAGGCGGTCGTCGGCACGGCGCCAGCCGGCGCTATCGCATCGAGGCAATCGCGATAGCGCGCGCAATCCGGCGCGAGCTGGCGCATTCGCGCGTCGCGATGATGCCTGGCCCCGAGTCACGACTGCTGGTCGTCGTCCGAGGGAGCAGTGAGCCGCGGGTCGAGCCGTATGCCGGAGACTGCCGGTTTCACGTGGAGCAGCCGTCTCGCCATGCGCTCCCATAGCTCGTCCGCAGCGAGCGTGTGCGGCTCAATCGCCGACGCGCCCGCGTCTGCGAGAAAGAGCAGGGCCGGTCGGCTCGGCGCGCGTGGTGTGCGATGTTGCTGGGACGTCCTGTGAAGCCAGTGCGGAGCCAGTGGATCGGGCACGATCGCGGCGCGCGACCGGTTGTAGTCGCGGTTCCGGCGGGTAATGGTGTCCTGTTCGGCAGCTCAGGGAGAGGGGGAGCCATGCGTGCGCGGCGTGTCCGACGAGCATTGATTATCGGCGGGGTGATGCTCGGGGCTGTCGTGGGTGGTGCCCCGGCGGGCGCCACTCCGTTCACGACGACGGGGCTGACGCAGGTAACCGGAGCGAGCCCGCTCGCCGGCTGCCTCGGTGATCAACCCACGTCGGGTACGAACTTCGTGAACAGCGAGGTCGAGCCGTGGGTGGCAGTCGATCGATCCGACAACGACAACATCGTCGCCGCCTGGCAGCAGGATCGCTGGAACAACGGCGGCTCGCGCGGCCTCGTCACCGCCTTCAGCGATAACGGCGGGACGAGCTGGACCATCAACGCCGCCACGAAGTCGTCGATCTGCACGGGCGGCACCGCCGCCAACGGCGGCAACTACGAGCGCGCGTCGGATCCGTGGGTCGATGTCGCTCCCAACGGCGACATGTATCTGATGAGCCTGTCCGTCGACACGAACCCGGGTGGGTTCGGGACCTACCCGAACGCGATGCTGGTGATGAGGTCGACCGACGGGGGCGCGACGTGGAGCGATCCGATCACGCTCAGGCGCGACGAGAACCCAAACGTGCTCAACGACAAGAACAGCCTCACCGCCGACCCGCTCGACTCCGACTTCGTGTACGCGGTGTGGGACCGGCTGGTGTCGCCGCCCGGAGAGACCCCGCAGCCCAACGCGTTCGAGAATTCCGTCGCCTTCCGCGGCCCGGCGTGGTTCTCGCGGACCACCAACGGCGGCGCGAGCTGGGAGCCCGCGAGAAAGATCTTCGAGCCGGGGACGCTCAACCAGACGATCGGCAACCAGATCGTCGTGCTCCCGAACGGCGACCTGATCGACTTCTTCGACCTCATCCACGGCGCCAGGAACGCGCCGCCCGGATCGCGCGGTTTCAACATCGCGTTCATCCGCTCGACCGACCAGGGAGAGACGTGGTCCAGGCGCGCCAGGATCATCGACAAGCACTTCGTCGCGGAGGTCACTGACCCGGACACCGGGCAGCCGCACCGCACCGAGAGCATCCTGCCCGAGGTGGCGGTCGACCCGAGCAGCGGCAACCTGTACGTGGTCTGGCAGGACCTGCGCTTCACCGGCCGCTCGGCGGTCGCGTTCACGATGTCGACCGACGGCGGGGCCACCTGGTCGCCGACCGTAAAGATCAACAAGACGCCGGCGCTCGGGAACCTGAACGACCAGGCGTTCACGCCGTCGGTGCACGTCGCCGACGACGGGACGGTCGGCGTGACGTACTACGACTTCCGCAACAACACCGCCGGTGGAGGGACTGACACCGACCACTGGCTTGTGCACTGCCACGCCGACTGCTCGGATCCGGCCAACTGGAGCGAGAACCACGTGGCCGGTCCGTTCGATTCGCGGCAGGCCCCCGTGGCGCGCGGGTTCTTCCTGGGCGACTACGTCGGGCTCGACAACATCGGCAACGTGTTCACGCCGTTCTTCATCCAGGCGATCTCGCCGGCCGACCCGACGAGCGCGTTCTACGCCGAGGTCGGTCCGTAGCAATCCGCGCCCGATGCGGCCGCGCCCGAGCGGCGCGGCCGCGGCGGCCGCCCGCCCAGCCGAGTCGCCGCTCGGCCTCGCAGCGATCGCATCGCGGAGCGTCCCAGCGCAAAAGGGGCGCGAAGGCCACGGGCAGGCGGGCAGCGAGCGCGCTGGGAAAGACACGCTGCGCTCCGCGTTTGGAATGCGCTACCAGAGCAGCGAGATCACAGCCAACTGCGGCGTCACCTTGATCCGGTAACCGGGTGAAAGCCGCGGCCGCGGATCGTCGACGCCGCCCCGTCCGCTGCACCACCGCGGCGTGCGCGAGGTGCGGCCCGCGCATGGCCCGGCACGTTCGCTGACCGCGGGACGTCGGCGCGGCGAGGCAGCTCGCAGGAGCGGCGACGGCTCGCCCTTCCGCACCGTGCGACGGGCGGGCGTGCGCGGTAACCCCCGCCAGGCCCCAGCTCGGGACGAAAACCAGGCGTCCGCCGGAGCGCCATTGGACCCCGCGACGCTCCTCCTTCGGCGGAAAGGCAGCAGCGGCACCTCCGCTATTGAGTTCCATGCAACTCGGGCGCGCCGGCGGTTATCTCTCACACCCGCGGCGCGCTCCTGCTTTCGTGCGTGCGAGCGAGCGTCGCCGAGCTCAGGCGTGAGACGCTCGCCACGGACGATGAGCACTCGTTCCGGCCGTTGCGTCAAGACGGTCGTTTGCGAGGGCGGAGCGGGAGCGCCGTGGCGCTCCCGCTAGCTGGTGACCGGACGCCGCGATCAGAGTCGCAGGCCGGCGCTGGCGGACATCATCGGCGCTCGGCGCATGTGGACCGTGGCGATGATCTCCTCGGGGTCGATGCCTTGCAGGTAGATCGACGTCGTGCCGAGCTTGGCATGACCGAGCTGTCGCTGGATGATGTTCAGCGGCACGCCCTCGCGGGCCAGTTCGAGCGCGTGCGCGTGACGGAGCTGGTGCGGGGCGAAGCGCCGCCTAACGCCGGCGCTGGCCGCGAGCCACCGGAACTCGGTGCGCACGGCGGCGCCTGTCCACGCTCGTCCGCGGGTCGGGCCATCGATGACGCAGAACAGCGGGCCGACCGGTAGCTCGAGGCGCGCGTTGAGCCACGGCCGCAGCTGCTCCCAACCCCACTCGTCCATGCCGACCTCGCGTCGGCGGCCGCCCTTGCCAGCGCGGACGAGGATCGATCCGCGCCGGTGGTCGAGGTCATGCTCGGTGAGCGCGAGCGCCTCCTGAATGCGCAGACCGGCCCGCCAGAGCACGACGATCACGGCTCGCACGCGCCAGCCGTGACGGTCATCGGCGGTGTGGCGCATGACCGCGACGATCTCGTCGACGGTGGGTGGGTCAGCGGGGTAGTGCAAGCCCTTGTTGCGGGGCGGCCGGCCGGCGTGGTAGCCGGGCAGCGTGGCCGGCGAGCGACGCCGTCCTGCCGCGTCGAGCGCTGAGAAGTCGGTCATGAGACCTCCTCGGATTGGACAGCCGGTACGGCGCTTCCCTACAGCGGCACGCGAGGGCCAGCTACCGGTCGCGCGATGAAGCGAGTGCCTGCTCGAGCGGAACGTCACGCGTCAAGACGACCGATGCTCGTCCCGACCGAGCGCCAGTCGGAACTGCTGCGAACGCCCGAATACGTGGGACAGCGGGCGCGGAGTCAGGTAACTGGATCCTTCACCGGGACGTCCTCATCTGGACCGCCGGTCGAGGGCGAACGTCATCCGTGGATGCGCTCGCCGCGGCGCAGCATGTCGAGGTACTTGGCGACTCGTCTGGCGCGGGTCTCGGGTCGCTTGGCGTCGTTGATCCGCCAGACGATCGAGTAGCGGTTCTGCGCGTCGAGCTCGGCGAACGCGGCGGCAGCCTTCGGGTCGCGGTCGAGCTCGTGCGCCAGGTCGTCAGGGATCGCGGCACCCCGTTGCCCTTCGTAGGCGGCGGCCCAGCGGCCGTCCGTGCGTGCGCGGTCGACCTCGGTGAGCCCGGCGGGACGCATCCGGCCGGCAGCGATGAGCTGCTCGGCCTTGTCGCGGTTGATCTTCGACCACCGGCTGCGGGTTGAGCGCGGCGTGAAGCGCTGCAGCCAGTGCTCGTCGTCGCCGCGCCGCTTCTGCCCGTCGACCCACCCAAAGCAGAGCGCTACCTCGATCGCCTCGGCGTAGGTGACGGAGCGATCGCGCGAGCCCTTCTTGGCAATCTCCAGCCAGATGCCGGGGTTGCGGTCGCGGTTGGCGTCGAGCCACGCCTCGAGCTCGGCTGCCGTGGCAAACCGGAGCACCGGCTCCGGGGCGCTGCGCGGCTTCGTCACGTGGTCCACCAGTCGGCGACCATATCGCCGTCGGCGACCTCGGGAGGGCCGTCCAGGAG
>Ga0126313_10002305_pt1 | contig 10604 bp, 9 predicted proteins | sample Plot105A_FD_89954 | JGI IMG/M metagenome (GOLD analysis project Ga0126313, IMG submission 89954) | Serpentine soil microbial communities from UC McLaughlin Reserve, CA, USA - Plot105A | ecosystem: Environmental > Terrestrial > Soil > Grasslands | place: USA: UC McLaughlin Reserve, Lake County... | reverse complement strand
GCGACCCAGACCCGATGAAGGCCATCGAGAAGTGCCTTGCCCAACGGCGATTCGACGAGATCATTCTCTCGATGCTTCCGCCGGGCATCTCCCGCTGGCTCGCATGGGACCTGCCACATCGCGTCCGACGCCGAACCGACGTTCCGCTGACAGTCATCACTGCCCCCAAGTAGCGCAGGCGGCGGTCGTCAACCAAGATCACAAAGCGCTTCTACGAGCCCATCTCCAAGGACCATATCCTCCATCGGCCACCAAGGGGTCGGCAATCACTCCTTGCTGAATCTGCCTGCTTCTCCATAGGACGGCTCCAAGAAATCAGGAGCACCGTCCGTTGGCCGTTCCGCAACCTGATCCGAGGGGACTGGCTCGCGCGCCTCAGGCAATTCGAGCAGAACGCGCCCATGCCCCTCATGTGCCTCAGCTGCAGCTCGGTGATACTCCTCGAGCAAATGAGCAAAGCTGGGATCGCCGTATGGCCTGCCATCTACGGCCGGCCCTTCCCGACCCTCGAGTACGGCTTCGACGTCCTCGCCGGTCAGCGTCCGATGGGTCTCCAGGGCATGCGCGAGCGCGAAGATCTGACGACGGTTTTCCTTCAGCAAGGACTCCACCCGGTCAAGCATGTCGGCCAGCTTGTCCTCGATCCGATCGGCGAGGGCTCGGCGCATCACCGCCTCAGGGTCCTCCGCCTTCTTTCCGCTGCGGCCCCCAGGAGCGCCGACTTCCAACTTCTTTGCGGTGGAATATGACGACACGGTCGAGCCCATGCCCCAGAAGCCCTCCATGTACGACGCGACAGATGTTGCAGACTCCAAGTCGCCGGAGACGCCGGAGGAGCTGTCGCCGCCGAAGAACATCCGCTCCCCAGCCAAAGAGGCAAGTGATACGAGGATGTCAGAGTCGTACTCTGTCCGCCATCGCGTGAACTGATCTTCAGGGGGGATGCTCGCGACCATCCCGAGATAGTCGCTGCCCTTCTCGATAGTCGCTACATCGATCTCCATGTGCCGGCGCGTCCGATACGCCGCGATTGCATGGCATGCCTCGTGCACGGCCACCGCGTGCCGCTCTCGCTCGATATACTCCACATCTTCAGGCGGTCCCAGGTCCCGCAGTTGTTTGGCTTTCATTACGTCGTTCCACGTGATCACGTCCCGACTGTCACGGATCGCCGTGATGAGCGATTCGTTGACCAGATCCTTGATGGTGGCGCCGGTCGCGTAAGGCGTAATCGTTGCCAACTTGTCCATATGGTCTGGCGTCAGCTCGTGCTGGACTTTGTTGAAGTAACCCTCGTAGGTCCGGATCCGGCCGGCCTTGCTTGGATAACCGACCTTGTAGATTCGGTCGATGCGGCCGGGCCGCAGCAACGCCTCGTCCAGCGCCTCCGGCATATTGGTCGCCATCATGACGAGAATGCGATACTTGGGCGGCGGCTTCGGCCGCATCCCTAGAGCCCGTCGCACGTACCGGTTGATTAGCCCACGCGGCTTTTTAAGCCCAGACAGCTCCGTTAGCAGCGCTTGCAGGGTTCCCATCCCGCCGCCACCACCCATGGCTGCGCCTGGCATGAATTGTTTCCAACGACCCGGCCGCTCTTGGTCGACGGCTGACGCGCCACTTTGCATGGCGGTACGCACGAGCATGAGCTGCGTGTCGGGCGTGAGGTAGGAAAACCCATGACAGCCTGCAGCCTGGAATGCCGATGGCGCAGCCCGTCCCGGACCTCCTCCGGGGCCGACCTGGCCGACGGCGCCTCGGTTTCCCAATGAATCCGCCTCATCGAAGAAGACGATCACGCCGCCATAGCGCAACGCCAGCTTCCGGAGCTTGCGAAACAGTGACTTCACCTTGAGGATGCCCACGCCGAAGAACATGTTGATAAAGGCGCCGGGGTCCACGAAGACGTACGGCTTTCCCGTCTCACCGGCGACCGCTTCAGCCATCAGCGTCTTACCCGTTCCCGGTGGCCCCCACAGCAAGAGGCCGCCGGGTACATAACCGCCCTTTTCCTCGATCTCGCCGGGGTTCTCAAGGAAAAGGATGTTCTCCTTTACGCGCGCTAGCACGTGATCCTGTCCCCATACGTCCGAAAACCGAGTCTTGATGTCGTCAGGGAAGTAAACGTCGACACCGCCCCGCGACAACAACCAGAACAGGCCAATGAATTGGAACGCGATGAAGAAGAATGCAAAGGCCAGCTGGAGGACAAAGGGCAGCACCTGCCACAGGATCGCGGGAGCCTCGAAGATCGCCACCACGGGCGAAGTATTGAGAATCCTGCCAGCGACTACGGCGTACAGCGCAATGAACGACAGAATCTTCAGGGCACGCGCGATACGGAATCGTGTCCAGTCTGAAAACCTTCGCCGAATCGCGCGATCGAAGCGGCCGAAGAGCGTTTTTGTCCAAAACAGGTGATACCCAGACCAGTGTTCACTAACCAGATAGTGAAGCTGCCGGATAGCTTCCAGGCCCATCAGCGCCAACAGCCACCAGCCGCTGCGTACCTGGAGCCGGACCGCGTCGGTGAACGGCAGAATTGGGTTATTCGCCATCGAAGCCCAGAGCAAGATCAGCCACGCTATTCCCACCAGCAGCAGGATCTTGGCGCGGTCCCACAACGGGCTCGGCTTGCGTGTCCTCGCCTCCGGCTCCAGCGCGTGCTTGCCGGGCGAGGGGAGGCCTTCGGGGGGAGGCCAGTTGGGATCGACCTCAGTAATTCCGCCTGGCGGCGGCTGGAACGGGCCGCCCGGTGGTGGGGCATTCGTGGTCATGAGCTCTCCCGGACCGTGAACGAGGTCGTCACGCTCGCTAACTCTGCCTGACGCGCCCTGTAACACTCACTCGAACAGCGTAGGAGCATCAGATACACCTTGCTCTTGTCCTTATTCGTATACGCCGTCTGATCAAACGTCTGTAACGGCCCGCCACCGACTCGGTATTGAAAAACCTGATGTACGCCACTGAGCCCCGATTCCGGTGTCAATACCGAGTCGCTGACCAACTTGAAGTCACTGAAGGTGGTGGAGGACCCTGCGGCCGAGCGAGCCGCAGCGGTCACTGGCAGCACCAGATCGCGAAGGTTGTCGAGTGAGGCCGGCCCCTGCGCCGCCGTCGGCGACGGCTGCACACTGACGTACACGATCGGGTCAGGGGTGTCGCGCGCGACCAGGTGCGCTGGCGATGGCACTTTGGAAGCGTCATAGGCAACGACCCACCCACTATCACTCTCCGGGTTGGGGCTTGCTCCGGTCGAAGCCGGCTTGAAGGCCTTTTCGTCAATTTCGTGCCAGGATGCCGGGACCTTGAAGTATGTCCGGTTGTCGCTGTTCGCCACATAGGTGTGCTTGGGAGCGGCACAGCCAGACCCAGCGCCGAGAACAGCGCCTCCTAGGATCATCGCCGCAACGGCCGCGGCGATCCGTACCATGCTCAGCATCTTGCGCCTCCCAGCCCTATCCACCGCAGCCTGGCACTTCCAGTATGCGGCGCTAACGCCCGCTTTCTGCGGCTGACCCTTTTGGTTGAAGACGCGATACGGGAGGGCGAAGGTTGGCGATTAACACCTTGCTGCTGGTCAAGTCAGGACGACACGTGCACATGTTCACACTGCACGGCGCCCGTCCAGGTTGCTCGCGTTGTGCCTAGGCTGGCAACGAATCGCTACCAAGAGGAGGAGCACCGATGACCGTGCTGATCGAGAGCTACCCCCTCAGCAACGGAAGCCAGATTCCCAGAGTGGGGTTCGGCACGTGGCTGCTCAAAGAGGGCGACGAGTGCTACAACGCCGTTGCTGACGCCTTGCGGCTGGGCTACCGCCACATCGACACGGCCCGGGCCTACTTCAACGAAGCGTCGGTCGGGCGGGCGGTGCGTGACTCGGGCATTCCGCGTGAGGAGATTTACGTCACCTCGAAGCTGCCGGCCGAGGCGAAGGACTACGACAAGGCACTAGAGGAGTTCGAGACCACAATGGGTCAGATCGGTCTGGACTACCTCGACCTCTACCTCATCCACGCGCCCTGGCCGTGGGACGAAGTGGGCAAGGATTGCCGCGAGGAGAACCAGCGGATCTGGAAGGCCATGGAGGAGTTCCTGGCCAGCCGTCGGGTCAAAGCCATCGGCGTGTCGAACTTCGGGCCAGAGGACCTAGACAGCCTTCTCCCAGCGTGCGAGACGAAGCCGATGGTAAACCAGATCCGCTGGTTCATCGGAGTCGACCCGTACGACACCGTTGAGAAGTGTGCTGAGCACGACATCGTCGTCGAGGCATATTCTCCGTTCGCGCACGGTCTTATCGTCAACCATCCCGAGATCACCGAGATCGCAGCACGCTACGGCGTCAGCGCACCACAATTGTGCATCCGCTACCTGCTGCAAAAGGGCGCCGTCGTGCTGCCCAAGGCGACCAAGACAGCACACATTCAGCAGAATGCCGAGCTCGACTTCGAGATCTCCGACGCCGACATGGGCGTCCTCAACGCCATGCGGGACACCGAGAAGCACGAGGACGCTAGCGAGGTTCGCTGGAAGTAACCGGCCCGCCTGGGTCGTCCCCGCGTTCACCTATCCCCTGGTCATCGGCCAGGCGACTATTCCCCGACACCGGCCCGGACATAGCGCTTGACCTGGCCGAATCCCGGGCCACCCTGAAGGGATAACGATCCAGGTCTACCGGCCCACTGGGCGCCCGCAGTAGCAACCGCACCATCGACCTGACCCACCTGACATAGCTGCCGCGGTCATAATCAGCGTCGTCAGCCGATCGACTCGTCTCGTGGCTTGGCGAAAGAGGGCAAGAGTCACGTCAGACCGCTCTCTCTACTCTGATCGGCAGCAGACCTGTCTACGTCTTGGACCCACGCCTCGGCATCAGGGACGCCGCGTAGAACTGGAGCATGGAAACCTGGGACACCATCCGGGCGCGTCGTAACGTGCGTCAGTTCACCGATCAATCGATCGCCGTTGGAGACCTCGAACGCATCCTCGACGCGGGACGGCGGGCGCCGTCCGCGAGCAACTGGCAGCCGTGGAACTTCGTGGTCGTGACCGACCACTCCCAGTTGACGGAACTGGCAAAGGTGTGGCGGGGCGCAGGTCATATAGCCAGGTCGGCGGCAACGGTCGCGCTGGTAGCGCAGGAGCCGGAGGACTCAAGACAGCGTGACCTGCTGATGTACGACCTCGGCCAGGCGACCGCGCTCATGATGTTGGCGGCGGCCGACCTCGGCATCGGATCCGGGCACGCATCCGTGGCGGACCAGGAGCAGGCGCGGCACGTGTTGAAGTTCCCCGACGGCTACTTCTGCGTGTACCTGGTCGGACTTGGTTACCCGGCCGACCGGCCGCTGCGACCGCTCGTCAGACCGAACCGTCGGCCCTTTGATGAGGTTGTGCACTGGAACGGCTGGTGAGAACGCCCAGCACTGCGAGCTAACTAGCTAGGATTCCTATTAGCGCCTACGTGACTAAAATTGCGCCGCGTCAAACGTCTCGACAGCGATGAGTCGAAAATCCGTACGACCCTTAAATTTTCGAACAAGCGCTTGTCCCTCATTCACGATAACCGGGATGAATGAGTATCCGATGCTCGTCAACCAGCGCAGCATTCGTGAGACATTGCACAATGTGTAGGGCTGCCAAAACGTAATGATGTCGCCACAGTCGCCCTCTTCGTCACCGCTGATCAATTCACCGGTGCCAGCGTAGAGAGCAGATCAAAGAACCACACGATTAACATATATCGGACGTTATGCACGTCACATTTCACACCTTCAGTCTGACCCCGACACAATCGACGAATGGCAACCACAACATGTGGCAGGTGCGGCCGCGCCGTTCACATGACCCAGCCTGCAAGCATCCCAGCGTGAGGCAAGTTGGCTGCCAGACGGGTTACGTAAGTACCGGCGGTAGCGACCATTGGATCCGGTGCTAGTGCTCTGTATCGCCTGAGCGATGGGACTCGCTGACTCATAGCCGCTGTACCGGCTGCAGAACCCTGTATCTGCCGCACTTCGCATGTCGCAAATGTGTGTCACCCGGATGTTCCTGATAGATGTCAGCGTCGGGACACCAGGTGTCCGATTGCAACGAATTGATCACGATAGTGGTGTGTTGCGGGTGGGACAGATGGGATCGATGAGGTCGGTGTGAATCATTCTCTCTGTCAGCGATGCCGCAGCCAGCGAGGGAGACCCATGACCACCGCAACAACCGCCACACCCATGTCAGCCGCCCGCCGGCTGCTGTCCATCAGCGCCGCCGCCACCATTGCCGCCGTCGGCGGCCTGGTCGCGTTCTCGGCGCCGGCGCACGCCGCCCCCGCCAGCTCGCAAGTCTGGGTGTGCAAGTACGTCGGCACGCCCGGCGATGACGAGAGGCTCCAGACGGGCAACAACCCGATCAGGGTCAGCGGTAACTCCGCCGACAAGGACAACGATGGCCAGGTCTTTGTCGGTGAGCAGTTCGCGGATGCCCAGGGCCGGTCGGTCATCGTGCAGATCGGCGGTGATAGCCCGGGTGAGGAGGCTTGCTCGCCGACTCCCTCGCCGACGACCACGCCGACGACCCCTCCGACCTCTCCAACCGACGGAAAGACGCCGGGCGCCGGCGCACCGGATACGGGTGGCGAGGGCGGCGACGTCCCCATCGGCCTAGTCGGGGGCGGGGCCCTGCTCGTCGGAGCCGCCCTCGTGGCAGCCACGGCAGAGCGCCGTCGCCGAGCGGCCACCCATCGGTGACGTCGACGCGTGCGGGCGGCCCGCCCCAGGACCGCCCCGCGCCCCAGGACCGCCCCGCGCCGCAGGGCCCGACCGACCGTCGGGCCCTGCGCCTGTCAAAAACGCCCCCAAAGGACAGCTCGCCCCGTCGACCGACCCGGATCCCACGCGCGGTCCGGCTCATGCGCACGATCTCGGCGGTGCTCGGCCTCGTTGGTGTCATCCTGGTCATGACCAATCTGCACGCTCACACCGGCAAAGACCTGGCCCTCGGCCAACGCCCGCCGGCCGTGCCGTGCCAGCCGGGATCGCCCACCCGGATGTCCATCCCGGCCCTGGGTGTTGACGCCCCGATCGAGACGATCGGCTTGGACCACCGCGGGCGGCCGGACGATTCGGTCCAGGCTCCGCTCGGCGCGCCGGTGGACCAACGCAAGACCGGTTGGTACGCCGCCGGCCCGAAGCCTGGGTCAGGCATGGGCACCGTCCTGACCAACGGACATACCTACCGGGACGGCTCAGCGATCTTTCAGCAGGACTTCGCCGCCCTGGTCGCCGTCGGCCAGCAGATCGATCTGCTGCTGGACAACGGCACCACCTGCAGCTACCGGATCTCCACGGTGTGGCGCAATGTCGACGCCGTCCAGGACTACCCGCAGCTGGTAGCCAGCGAGCGCCTGTACGACCAGCAGGGCCCAGAGCAGCTCTTCCTTGCGACATGCGGCGGCCCTTGGGTCGAAAGTGCCCGGATGTTCAAGGACGTCAATGTCGTCCTTGCCACCCCCGTGCCCAGCTGAGCGGGACGACCGACACAGCCGCGCGCCGCTGACACCGGGGGTTGTTCTCGCCTGAGCGCAACGTCTGGCTGGTCCGTAATCCCGCCGTTCTCTTCATGCCGCCCCGTGAACACGGCCCCGTCGCGGAGCTCGTCGAGGTCGCTCCGAGCGGCGTAGCGCGGCGTCGATACCATCAGATTGAGGTATCTTCCGAATGACTCACGTCACAATTTCGGGAGCCTGGCATATTCCCGTTGGTGCGTCGCGGTTACGTCATTCGGGCGATCAACCGTGGCAGACTGCGCCAGCTGGGCTGCACCTGGAAGTCGACGAGCCCAGGGGCCACGCGTCCGCCCTTCGGGTTGTCGGTGAACCAGGGAGGCGTCGGCCGAGCGGTCAGGCCAGCTCGAACCACACCTTTGTCGATCTTGCCGAGCATCAGGGTGTTGCGCACGAAGCCGCTGCCGCTCTGGGTGACCTGGCTCGTGACATCGTCGTACCCACCCCACGGAAGGGAGACGATCGAGGAATTCACGGCCGGCCAGGCGTTGATCGCGACATTGCCGTAGCGAAGATCAGTAACAGCTCGATCGAGCGCAGCCGCCACTGCGCGATCACGCTCGAGCCGCGGGGCGATCACGATCCCCGCGCACAGGGTTCCCCACAGCACGTCGTTCATGAAGCCGGTGGCCGAGTCCAGGAACTCCGCCGGATCAGGGCTGCCGACCGAGACCTCGGACACCACACTGCAGAACGGTTCGAGATGGAACAGCGGGTCGTCGGTGGCAGCAGGATCCAATTCAGGAATGAGACTCCACGGCAGCTCACCAGTGCCTGGGTCGCCCACACTTCGCATCTCGCGGCCCGACGTGAGCCGACGGTAACGTTCCTGCGCCCCCGGATAGTACGCATAGCGGGTCGGCGTATCCGCCAGAAAGCGCATCAGCAGATCGAGAAACGCACCTCGCTGCTTCCAGCCGTTCGCCGTCACCAGCATCTTGGCCGACGCGCAGTTGAAGGACGCGTTGTTGGTCACCATGGTCGCGATGCTGCGAGCCTGGAATGCCAGCTCCTCAAGCCTGTATGAGTCGGGCACGATCGCAACGGGAGTGATGTTGCCCAACTCGGCGCTGATGGGCACGCCGATAAGTGGCGGCAGCTCCCCGCTGCGACGACGATCATGATCGGGCCCCGGAGGACCCCACAGCAGTTGATCATGAGTAGCCGCAGAGCCGGTAACGTGGATCCAATCGATGCCGGGATGCGCCGCCAAGTACTGCCCGACGTCGGCACCGCCATAGACGACACGCAGGAACCCGGCGTTGACCAGTGGCTGAAGCGCCCGCACCAGGAGTGGGCCGAACCACTCGTTCACGGGATTCATCTTCAGCAGACAGACCCGGCCCTCGTTGAAAACCTGGGTGAGCACATCGGTGGTGGGAATGCTCGAGACGTTGCCCGCGCCGAGCACGAGCGCAACTCCGAGGTCAGGATCACTGCGATCGTACAAGGCCGCCTGCGCCTCCAGTGCGGCATCACGATCGACGCCCGCTTGCAGCAAGACGTACGCGCTGAGGCCCCCCGCGAGCACCCGGTCCAGATTGCTTGCAGGGAACACCGCCACCTCGAGCCGGCCGTCATCGCGCTGACGCACACCGGTGCCAAACTCGGGCGGCCGCGAACCGCGATCCGATCAAGACTGTCGGCCAGAAGCCGCAGCTGAAGCACCGTCGGCAGCGGGCCGGCAAGCCATTCCTCGGCACTGTCGGCCGGCAGTCGCTTTGCCGCCAGACCGAGCCTCGACCACTCCGCCATCATTGGGCGCACCGAGGCAAGGCAGGTTCTCACGAGTTCTGCGCGGGAGGCGGGGCCCAGCCGGGCAAGCTCCTGTGCTCCGGTCCGCAGCTCCGCCACCGCACGATCCAGATCTGCCTGCGGCGTTGGCTTGGCGCTCACCGTGACCAGCTCAATGCAAGGTGGGCCACGGCTCCTCGCTTCCAGCTGGCCTTTCGACTCGACGCGAAGAAGGAGACCCATGGCGGTTCGAATCTGGCCAGAGCAGCTCAAGCATCTGGATCAGTGAGCTCAATGCTGTCCCGGGCTTGCCCTCGAACGTTGATCTTCCATGGCTGATTCTTCGACTCACCGATCATATGGAGCCTCGGCGCCGCCTTGTTATTCGGGCAGACGATCGGGCGAAGGGTGGATTCCGTCCTGCCTTGGTCTGTAGACCGAGCGAATGGCTCGAATCATTGGAACGAATGCCACTCATCGTGACGCCGATCGGTAGGCCCATCACGTAACGGGATGCGCTACAGCAGTTACAGCCCTCTGCCTGCGCGCGTCACGGTGCTCCGTGTCCAGCTCCTGCCAGATACCCCAGGGTCAGCTAAATCAGGATGTTGCCCCTGGGGATGACGAGGCCACGTACATCGAAAGTTTCCGTTGTCAGCTCCGTCGAGGGTGGTGGAGGCTGATCACCCGCCAGTTCCCGCATCAGGGGGAAGACGACATCGGCGTTGGCGCGGTCGTATTGCTCCTTGGACTCCCAGATCTCCAGGGTCTGGAAGCCGTCGCTTGTCGTACGCCCGACGTGCACCAGCAATCCGTCGACGGATGTCCCTACCCGCTTGACCATCTCGGCATGCACTGCGTCGTACGTCTCGACGGGTGCTGGGACGGTGGTGACAACTCCGTACATTTCAATGTGCGCCCTGTCAATAGCAGCAAGAGCATTGCGATCGGTCCCCGCAGTTCTGCGCCCGCGCTGGCGGACCAGTCGGTGTCGGTGGCGCGCAGCAGCAGCCCGCGGAGTTGGCGGCGTGCCCAGAACGGCCATCCCATGGACCAAACTCTCGCGGCTCCGGCAGCCGCGGCAGCGACTGGCATCGGCAGATCTATGCCGAGCGGCATCGCAATGTCTTGCACGTGGACGAGAACATCGAAGAGGATATTGCGCTGGTTAGACACGATGGGGACCTTGCGTGAGCCAGCGTGCTGGCGCAGGTCTGCGATTAGCTGTTCTGGCGCGCGCTCCGCCCGACGCAGGCTGGCCATGGTGTTCAACTGATGAAGGCTGCCGCGGGCCCGGATGAGATCCACG
>Ga0126313_10002304_pt1 | contig 10605 bp, 8 predicted proteins | sample Plot105A_FD_89954 | JGI IMG/M metagenome (GOLD analysis project Ga0126313, IMG submission 89954) | Serpentine soil microbial communities from UC McLaughlin Reserve, CA, USA - Plot105A | ecosystem: Environmental > Terrestrial > Soil > Grasslands | place: USA: UC McLaughlin Reserve, Lake County... | reverse complement strand
GCCGCCGAAGCTGCGAACCGAGGTCGAGCGTGGGCTGAAGCGCGTCGCGAAGACGCACACCGGTCGTCCGCCGGCGATCGCGGACGAGCTTCCGAGCGACGAGCCCCAGCATCCGGAGCGTCTCGCCGGCCCGGTCGCGCCCGAGCGGTTCGGCGTCCTCCAGGCGCTGCTTGCTTACCTGCTCGACCGCTGCGGCGACAGGACGGAGGCCGAGATCCCGGCGTCCGAGCTCGTGGAGCGCTTCCACATCCCGCACGAGGCACTCGAGGAGCACCTCTCGCTGCTCAACCTCGTCAACTTCGGCGGCGGCTGCTACGCGATCTACGCGGAGCTCCGCGGCGACACCGTCTTCGTGCTCAAGGAGCTCTTCGGCGACACGTTCCGTGCGCCGCCGAGGCTGACGCCGCTCGAGGCGCGCGCGATCCGCCTGGCCCTCGACTTCGTCGGCCCGATGATCGCGGCCGACACGCGGAGCCCGCTCGACAACGTGCGGGCCAAGCTCGAGGAGACGTTCGGGCAGTTCGACCTCGGCGGGACGGCGGACAGCTCCGACTCGGCCGAGGAGCTCGTCGCAATCCTCAACGAGGGCATCAACGCTCACCGGCTGGTCGAGATCGAGTACCAGAAGGAGGGCGAGGACTCCCCGACCGAGCGCGTGATCGAGCCGTTCCACATCGAGCGCGAGCTGCCCCACTGGTACGTCCACGCGTTCGACCGGACGCGGAGCGCCCAGCGGAGCTTCCGGCTCGATCGGATGCGGAGCGCCACGCTGACCGACGAGACGTTCGAGCCGCGGCCGGGCTCGCAGCCGGAGCGGCTGCGCGGCGCCGCGATCGCGCGGGTCTGGTACGGCGCCGAGATCGCGCGCTGGCGGATCGAGCGCGGCGCGCGCCCGCTCGTCGACGGCGCCGCGCTCGCCGACCTCCCCGTCGGGAGCGAGGAGTGGCTCGCGTCCGAGATCCTCGCCGCACGCGGCCAGGCGGTCGTGCTCGAGCCCGAGAATCTCCGCCGTTACGTCGCCGAGCGCGCGCGGGCGCTGCTCGCCCAGCTGACGCCCGAGCGCGCGCCCGCCTAGCCGGCGGGCGGGTCGAGCGGCAGCGTCAGCGTGAAGGTCGCGCCGCGGTCCGGCGCGGAGTCGACGGCGATCCCGCCGCCGTGCGCCTCGGCGATCGAGCGGGCGATGAAGAGCCCGAGCCCGGTTCCGGGCTTCGTCTTGTCGCCGAGCTTGGCGCGACCGAACTTCTCGAAGATCAGGCGCTGCTGCTCCGGCGGGATTCCCGGACCGCGGTCGCTGACCGAGATCTCGACCCGCCCGTTCTGCGCGCGCGTCGTCACGCGCACCTCACCGCCCTCCGGCGAGTACTTCACGGCGTTGTCGATCAGGTTGGAGAGCACCTGGCGCAGCCGCTCGCCGTCGCCGCGCACGGTCGGCAGGGTGGCGGATACGTCGGCGCGGACCGCGACCTCGTCCTGCCCCGATTCGGCGGCCGCGGCGGCCGCGCGGACGAGACCGCCCATGTCGACGTCGCCGAAGGTGTAGGTGAACGTGCCGGCCTCGATGCGCGAGGTGTCGAGGACGTCCTCGACGAGCGCCGCGAGCCGCGACGTCTCGTGCGCGATCAGGGCGAGGAACGACTCGCGCTGATCGGCCGCGAGCTCGCGCCAGCGTTCGCGGAGCGTCTGCGCGGACCCGATCAGCGACGCCATCGGACTGCGCAGTTCGTGCGAGACGAGCGAGACGAAATCGGCGCGCAGGGCGGAAAGGCGGCGCAGCTCCTCGACGGTGTGGCGCTCGGCCTCGTAGGCGCGGATGTTCTGCACGGTGGCGCCGAGGAACCGCCCGAGGAGCGCCAGCAGCTCGATCTCCTCCTCGTCGAACGAGTCCGGCTCGCGGCGAACGAGCGAGAGCATCCCGATCGTCTCGGCGCCGGACAGGAGCGGCACGACGACACGGCAGCGGAGCCCCAGCTCGACGAAGCGCTTCTCTTCGGGGTGCACCGGGTCGACCATGTCCTGCCGGTAGACCGGCCGACCGCTGCCGACGACCTCGCCCAGCACCGAGCCGCGGACCTGCCCCTCGGTTCCGGGCGCGAAGACGTCCTGCGCTCCCACGCCGGCCGTCGCGATCACGCGGGCCGAGTCGCCGTCGGCAAGGACGATCGCCGTGCGGTCGAACGGGACCAGTCCGCGCAGCTCGCGGATGAAGGCGCCGAACGCCTGCTCGAGGTCCAGCGACGAGCTGAGCGCGCGGGCGCACGTGTTCGCGGCGTCGAGCAGGTCGGCGCGGCGCCCGAGCTCGTCGCGCAGCGCCTCCGCCTCGCCGGCACGCTTGACGGCGAGCGCGCTCTGACTTCTGAGGCGCTCCACGAGCCAGCCGACGATGACGCCGGCGATCACGAGCACCCCGACCGGCAATGTGACGTTGTCGAGCTGGAACGGGTCGTCGAAGCGCTCGGACCTGAGCTCTTCGAACGTCGCGAGCACCGGCGCGAACGCGAACGGCAGCAGGATGCCGCCCCAGAGGCCGTAGCGGAGCGCAGCCTCGATGACAGGGATGAACACCGCCTGGCGGACGGGCGTCCCGGCCTCGAACGAGTAGATCAGGACGTACGACGCGACGACGGCCGAGTCGAACAGGAGCGCGGCGAAGCCGATCCGGCGCAGCGCACGGACGCGCAGGTCGCGCCGGCTGAGCCAGAAGAGCACGAGCGCTCCGGCGGTGAACGCGGCCGTCGTCGTCCACGCCAGCCGCTCGTAGCGCGCGTTCGGGTAGTCGTCGCCAACGACGAAGAGCTGGAAGAGCGCGAAGGCGACCGCACCGAGGCGCACCCGGGCGACCCAGCGCTCCGTCTCGAGGAGCGCACGGAGGGTCACGTCAGTCCACTCCGGCGCGCTCGTCCAGCCTCGCGCAGGCCCACTGGGCGTATTTCTTCAACATCGGGTCCGTCATGGAGTGGTCGGCGATCGCACGGTCCTCCTGGCGGCCGGCGTTGCCGAGTGCCACCAGGGCGTTTCGCTTCAGGAAGCGGCCGTCCTTCCGCGGCACGAACAGCCGCTCGTAACGACGCGCGAGCTCGTCGGCGTCGGACTCGAGCCACTCCACGAGCGAGACATTGGCCTCGGCGCCTTCGGGCAGCGGTTCCTCGGCACGGCGCTTCTCGACGCCGCGGTTCCACGGGCACACGTCCTGGCAGATGTCGCACCCGTAGACGCTCGCTCCGAGCTCCTCGCGGTAGGCCTCGGGGATGTCGTTCGCCGTCTGCGTCCAGTAGGACAGGCAGCGGGTCGCGTCGAGCGTGCCCGCCTCGGCGAGCGCGTCGGTCGGGCAGGCGTCGATGCACAGGCGGCACGAGCCGCAGTCGAGGTCGAGCGGAGGCGTCGGCTCGAGCTCCGCAGTCGTGACGAGGGTGCCGAGGACGACCCAGGAGCCGAAGCGCCGGGTGATCAGGAGCGTGTTCTTGCCGTAGAAGCCGACGCCCGCGCGGGCCGCGGCCTCGCGATCGACGTGCTGATTCTCGTCGACGAGCACGCGGTACTCGCCGCCGAGGCTTCGCCCGAGCGCGTCGAGCCTCTCGCGCAGCTGGGCGTACGCGTCGCGCCAGGTGTAGCGCGGCAAGCGGCCTTCGCCCGGCTGCGGGTCGGGCGCATCGGCGTAGTAGCAGACCGCCGCCGACACGACCGCGCGCGCACCCTCGAGCAGCCTCTCCGGGTGACAGGACTCCTCCGGCCGGGCCATCGTGAAGCGCATGTCGGCGAAGAGCCCGCGAGCGCGCCGCTCGCGGATGTGCCGCTCAGTGTCCGCGTAGGGACCGACGGGCGCGGCGCCGACGACGTCGAGCCCGAGCTCCGCGCCGACCTGGTCCAGCTCTGCGGCCGTCATACCGCGAATTGTGCCTCCCGCGGCGGGTACGATCGCCGCCCTTGAAGGCGATCCGCATCCACGACGACGGCGGGCCCGAGGTCCTGCGCTACGAGGATGCGCCCGATCCGGAGCCCGCCGAGGGCGAGGTTCTGATCTCGCTTCGCGCCGCGTCGTTGAACCGGCTCGACGTCTGGGTCAGGCGTGGTCTCCCGTCGGTGCCGAAGCCGCGGATCCTCGGGGCTGACGGCGCCGGCGTCGTTGCCGGGCTCGGCGAGGGCGTGGCTGGGTTCGCCGGCGGCGATCGTGTCGTGATCAACCCCGGGCTCGAACACGGCGACGGCCGCATCACCGTGATCGGCGAGCACACCGACGGGACGCACGCCGAGCTGATCGCGGTGCCCGCGGAGAACGTCCATCCGCTCCCGGAGGGGCTGACCTTCGAGCAGGCGGCGGCTTTCCCGCTCGTCTACGAGACGGTCTACCGCATGCTCGTGACGCGCGCCGGCCTGCGCGAGGGCGAGTGGGTGCTGGCGTGGGGCGTCGGAAGCGGCATCGGCACGGCCACGCTGGCGCTCGCAACGGCTCTCGGGGCGCGCGTGATCGCGACGTCGTCCAGCGACGAGAAGCTCGCGCGGGCGGCCGAGCTCGGCGCCGAGGTGACGGTCAACCATGCGTCCGACGACGTGGCCGCGCGCGTGAAGGAGGCGACCGGCGGCCGCGGGGCAGACGTCGTCGTCGAACACGTCGGCGAAGCGACCTGGCAGACGTCGTTGGCGGCCGCGGGCCCGGGTGCGCGCGTCACCGTGTGCGGCGCGACCACGGGCCCGAACCCGAAAGCAGCTTTGCACCGCGTCTGGTGGAAGCAGCTCTCCATCCTCGGCTCGACGATGGGCACGAGAGCGGACTTCGCCGGCGCGTACGAGCTGGTCGCCGCGGGCCGTGCGCCGGTTGTCGTCGACTCGGTCTTCCCGCTCGCGGAGGCGCGCGCCGCGCACGAGCGCATGGAGCGCGGCGAGCAGCTGGGCAAGATCGTCCTGCGGATTCCCGATTAGCTCGGCTACTCGGGCGTTACATACGCCGCGGTCAGCCCGCCGTCAACGAGCAAGGTCGCCGCGTTGACGTACGACGACTCGTCGCTCGCCAGGAACAGCGCGGCGTGGACGATCTCCCGCGGCTTCGCGAGCCGTCCCATCGGCCAGTGCACCCGGCGGCGTTCGAGGGCGGCCGGGTCGTCGCCGAAGATTCGCAGCAGCAGTGGCGTCTCCACGGGCCCCGGGCAGAGAGCGTTGACCCGCACGCCCCGGCGCGCGAACTGCACGCCGAGCTCCCGGGAAAGCGAGAGGACGGCCCCTTTGGAGGCTGTGTACGAGATCTGCGACGTCGCCGCCCCGATCACGGCGACGAACGAGGCGACGTTGATCACCGAGCCGCCACCGCGCTCGAGCAAGTGCGGGATTCCGTACTTGCAGCAGAGGTAGACGCCCTTCGTATTCACGTCCTGCACGCGTTGCCAGGCGTCGGGATCGGTCTCGAGGATCGAGCCGTCGTCGGCCGGCGAGATGCCCGCGTTGTTGTAGAGGACGTCGATTCCGCCGTAGCGCTCGGCCGTTGCCACGTACATCGCCTCGACGCTCGGCGCGTCGGCGACGTCGACCTCGTACGCGAACGCGTCGCGTGCCTCCCCCGCGGTGGCTTCGGCCGCGGCGCCGTCGACGTCGGCGACGCACACGCCGGCCCCCTCGGCTGAGAAGAGAAGCGCCGCCTCGCGTCCCATGCCGCCGCCGGCGCCCGTGATCACCGCGACCTTGCCCTCGAGCCTCCCGGCCATCGCTACGCCTCCGTCGACACGAACACGTTCTTGACCTCGGAGTAGCTCTCGAGAGCATGCATCCCGAGCTCTCGCCCGAACCCGGACTGCTTGAAGCCGCCGAAAGGCGTCGCCACTCGCACGGAGCTATTGGAGTTGACGGAGAGGACGCCCGAGTCGATCCCCCGCGCGACCCGGAGAGCGCGCGCGCCGTCGCGCGTCCAGATCGACCCGGAGAGGCCGTACGGCGTGTCGTTCGCCACCCGGATCGCCTCGGCTTCGTCCTCGAAGGGAATCAAGGCGGCGACCGGGCCGAACACCTCCTCGCGCGCCACGCGGTCGGCGTTCGTCGCCTCCACGAGGGTGCAGGGGAACCAAAAGCCGGGTCCGTCGGGAACGTTGCCACGAAAGACAACGTTACCGTCGGCGTAGGACGACACCGTCTCGCGATGCTGCGCCGAGATCAGCGGCCCCATCTCGGTCGCGTCGTCCGCGGGATCGCCCACGCGCACCCGCGACGTCGAATCCACGAGCAGCTCGACGAAGCGGTCCCACGCGGACTGCTCGACGAGGATCCGCGAGCGCGCGCAGCAGTCCTGACCGGCGTTGTCGAAGACGGCGTACGGAGCGGCCGCGGCCGCCCGCTCGAGGTCGGCGTCGGCGAAGACGACGTTCGCCGACTTGCCGCCCAGCTCGAGCGTCACACGCTTGACCGTCTCGGCGGCGCCGCGCATCACCGACGCGCCGACCTCCGTCGACCCGGTGAAGGCGATCTTCGCCACGTCGGGATGCTCCACCAGGCGTTGCCCCACGACGCGGCCCGGCCCGGCAACGACGTTCACGACACCGTCGGGGATCCCCGCCTCCAGGACGAGCTCGGCGAGCCGCAGCGCGGACAGCGGCGTGAGCTCGGCCGGCTTGAGGACGACGGTGTTGCCGCACGCCAGCGCCGGCCCCAGCTTCCAGCTCGCGATGTTGAGCGGGAAGTTCCACGGGACGATCAGGCCGCAGACGCCGAGCGGCTCGCGGAACGTCAGGTCGACTCCGCCGTCCACGGGGATCGTCTCGCCGTGGTGCTTGTCCACGGCGCCTGCGTAGAAGTGGAAGACGCTCGCGACCATCGCGACCTCGGCGCGCGCGCCGGCGATCGGCTTGCCGACGTTCTCTGACTCGATTCGCGCCAGCTCCTCTGCGTGCTCCTCGACGAGCGAGGCCAGCCGACGCAGGAGCCGCGCTCGATCGGCGACCCCTACGGCTCGCCACGCGGGAAACGCCGCCCGCGCCCGAGCGACGGCCTCGTCCACCTCGTCGATGCCCGCCGGCTCGAGCTCGGCGATCGTCTCCTCCGTCGCCGGATTGACCACGGTGAGCGACATCAGCCCTGTGCCTCCCGGTACCGACGCGCCTCTTCGACGAGCGCCCTGAACAACTCCAAGCTTTCGCTGCGCTCCGGATGCCAGAGCACGCCGAGCGCGAACCTCTTGGCCGGATCCTCGAGCGCTTCGACCGTCCCGTCCGCCGCCCAGGCGACCTCGTCCAGCCCGGCACCGATCCGGCCGAGGGCTTGGTCGTGCTCGCTCGCCACGGGCGAGCGTCGACCGAGCAGACCCGCGAGACGGCTCCCCTCGCGGACGGTGACCTCGTGCTCGGCGGTCGTCCCCTTCCCGTCGCCGTGGAGGTACGGCGAGGCGTTGCGCCCCGCGAGGTCCTGGAGGATGTCGCCGCCGCGCAGGATGTTGAGCAGCTGCGAGCCACGGCAGATCGCGAGCACGGGCATGTTCCGCTCGAGCGCCGCTTCGAGCAGCGCGAGTTCCGCATGATCCTGCTCCGGTCGTGTGCCCGCCATTGACGGATGCTCGTCGCCGCCGTAGAGCGCCGGATCGATGTCGATGCCGCCGGTCATGACCAGCCCGTCGAGGCGATCGAGCGTCTCGCCGACCGCAGCGTCGTCCGGCGGGAGTTGCACCGGCCGACCGCCGGCGGTGGAGACGGCGCGAACGTAGGCGAACGGCGTCAGCGCTGCCGGCGAGTTCCAGTGGCCCCAGCGGACGCCTTCCACGAAGGACGTGACGCCGATCACGGGCTTCATCGACGCCGCTCCCCGAATTCACGCGCCTCGTCGACGAGCGCGCGGAAGAGCGCGAAGTCCTCCCCCTCTTCGGGATGCCAGAGGACCCCGACTGCGAAGCGCTTGTCCGGGTCCTCGAGCGCCTCGACGGTTCCGTCGTCGGCCCACGCCGCCTCGTGCAAACCGTCGCCGAGCCGGCCGTAACCCTGGTGGTGATGTGATTTCACCGGTGCGTGCTCGCCGAGCAGGGTTCCGACGCGCGAACCGGGATCGACCCGGACCGAGTGCTCGGAGAACTGACCCGGCTCGTGCTTGTGGCGCTCGTGTCCGAGCTCGTCGGGCAGGTGCTGGACGAGATCGCCGCCGCGCGCGACGTTCAGCAGCTGCGATCCGCGGCAGACGGCCAGGACGGGCATGTCTCGCTGGAGCGCTTCCTGAAGCAGGCGCAGCTCGGCCTGATCGCGTTCGCGCCGAGGCGCGTCAGTCTCCGCGTGCGCATCCGCGCCGTACAGGCCCGGGTCGACGTCGCCGCCGCCCGAGAGAATCAGCCCGTCGAGGACCCCGAGCGTCTCCTCGAGCGCATCCTCGCTCGGCGGCACGATGAGCGGCCGGCCACCCGCGTGCTCGACCGCCCGTACGTAGCTGAGCGGAATCAGCGCCGCCTCCTCGTTCCAGACGCCCCACTGAATCTGCTCGGCGTACGACGTGATGCCGATCAGCGGCTTCATCAGCCGTCTCCGGCGCGCAGCCCGTCGATCCCCACCATCGGCAGGACTTTATGCGAGCCGGCTGTACGGGCGACTACGTCGTCACAGGCCTCCGGCGGCGGCGCGCTCTCAACGAGACGCAGCCGGCGGCGAGCAGGAAGGCGATGCCCGCCGCACCCAGAAGCCGCTTCGCGAGGGCATCCTCGGAGCGGCCGGTTCCCGTGAGCTCCGTGGCAGGCGCCGCCTCGGGGTCACTGACCGCGAAGGTCTTCGTGTCGACCAGCGCCAAGGGCCTCGTCCCGTCGTCCAGCACGAGGCGCGAGCCGGCGCGGTCGACGCGGAGGCGCGGCGTGCGCAGGTCACGCACCGTCAACGAGTCCAGGTCGATGCAACGAGCGGTCCGGCCGCGCGTGTCGAGCGCATGGATGAACGGGTGCTCCCCGGCGCCGTCGTAGAGCGTGTAGGCCCAGCGCCCGTCCGCGCTCGTCGTCCGCGTCAGGGGGAGGCCGCGCATCGCCTCGTCCCGCTCGCGTGGGTCGACGATCTGGCCGCGGTTCAGGCGCGAGCGCGCGACGTCGTAAGTGCGCACGGCGTAGCGAGTCGGATCCTTCGGCGCGACGTACTGGATCAGGTAGAGGTTGCGGCCGTTCGGGGAGATCGCGTCGAAGCTGAAATCGCCCGGGAGCGTGACGATGTGCCGAACGCGGAGCCTGCGCGCGTCGAGAACCGCGAGCCTGGTCGCGCGCTGCGGAAACGAGACCCGGGGCCGGATCAGGACGAGCGTGCGGCCGTCGGCAGACAGGCCCGCAGGCGAACCGTCCAGCGCGACGGCGGGAATCGTGAACGCGCCGGGCAAAAACGTCCAGCCGAGCGCGCGGCCGCCGGCGCGCTGCACGCGCGCGACGACGCTGTGGCCGTTCCCGCGGAGCGCGACGTACCGGACTCCTTCGGTCGCGACGCCGTTCTGCGCGGTGATTCCTTCGCCGCCCGCGTCGTCGACCGGCACCGGCAAGCCGTCGCCGTGTGCGGCTGCCGCCATCGGTCCAAGCGCCATCGCGAGCGTGAGTCCGAGCAACGTGCTGCGCATGAGGTTCTCCTTCCGACTCGCCGTCGAAGGGAGTACACCGGCGCGGCCGCGAGAGGTCCCGGGCTCAGCCGCGCTCGAACAGCCGCTCGCGCTCGTAGCAGGTGACGACCTCGTCGAAGAGGCGCTGCTCCGTGCGCGCGTAGTTGAGGTAGTGGTCGACGACGTCGTCGCCGAGCGCGGGTCGCGCGATCCGTCCCTCTTCCAACGCCGCGATCGCGTCGCGGAGCGTGTGCGGGAAGCGCTCGGCGTCGGACTCGTATGCGTTTCCCTCGAGCGGCGGCGGCAGCTCGAGCCCGTTTTCGATCCCGTCGAGGCCCGCGGCCAGCAGCGCCGCGAACGCGAGATAGGGATTGACGTCGCCGCCGGGTATCCGCGTCTCGGTGCGCAACGCGCGGTCGTGACCGACGATGCGAAAGCCGCAGGTGCGGTTGTCGTGACCCCAGGCGAGCGTGGTCGGCGCCCAGCTCCCGGCGGCGTAGCGCTTGTACGAGTTGATCGTCGGCGCGACGAAGACCGCGAGCTCTCGGAGGCCGGCGATCTGGCCGGCGAGATACTGCGCGAACACCTCCGACTCGCCGGCGAATGCGTTCTCGCCGTCCCTCCAGAGGCTCGAGTGGATGTGGCACGAGTTCCCGATCCAGGAGTGATCGGGCTTTGCCATGAACGTGATCGAGCAGCCGTTCAGATACGCGATCTCCTTGGCGCCGTTTTTGTAGATCACGTGGTTGTCGGCCATCGTGACGGCGTCCGCGAAGCGGAAGTTGATCTCGTGCTGACCGGGCCAGGCCTCGCCTTTCGACGCCTCGACACGGATGTCGGCGGCCTGCATGCCGTTGCGGATCTGACGCATCAGCGGCTCGTCGTAGGTGGTCGCGAGGATGTGGTAGTCGAGGATGTACGGCACCGACGGGGTCAGGTCGCGAAAGTGCTTCGCGTGCGCCTCGGCGTAGCTCTCCTTGAGCAGGAAGAACTCGAGCTCGGAGCCGAACATCGGCTCGTAGCCGAGCTCGTTCGCGCGCTCGACCTGCCTCTTCAGAACCTGGCGCGGCGAGGGCGCGACGGGCGACCCGTCGT
>Ga0126313_10002303_pt1 | contig 10607 bp, 11 predicted proteins | sample Plot105A_FD_89954 | JGI IMG/M metagenome (GOLD analysis project Ga0126313, IMG submission 89954) | Serpentine soil microbial communities from UC McLaughlin Reserve, CA, USA - Plot105A | ecosystem: Environmental > Terrestrial > Soil > Grasslands | place: USA: UC McLaughlin Reserve, Lake County... | reverse complement strand
CGAGGAGGTCCAGCGCCTTGTCGACGTCGTCGACCTCGATCTCGCCGGCGACGTACGCGCGGCCGATGCCCAGCTGGCCGGGCGCCCGCAGCGCGTGGGCGAGCGCCTTGGGCGAGCGGACGGTGAACACCGGCCCGCCGTCGCCGTCCGTGGACGGCAGCGACGTCCCGTCCCACAGCTCGACGCGGAACGGGCGGTCGGGGAGCGCCTCCGCGAGCGCCTCGCGCAGCGGTGCGGTGCGGCTCACTGCGGCGCGGCGGGGACGGCCTTGCGCGCCATGCGCTCCGGGCTCACGCGCACGACGTCCCACGCGAGCCCGGTCTTCTCGAGCAGCCAGATCACGCCCGCCGAGATGTCTACCTCGCGGCGGCCGAGCCCGTGCGCGGCCGACGTCGGGAACGCGTGGTGGTTGTTGTGCCACGCCTCACCGAACGTGACGAGCGAGAGCCACGCGAGGTTGCGCGACTCGTCGGCGGTGGCGAAGCGCTGCCGGCCGAAGAAGTGGCACAGCGAGTTGATGCTGAACGTGGCGTGGTGCAGCACGAGCAGCCGCACCGCGCCGCCCCACAGCAGGCCGGTCAGGGCGCTCGTCAGGTCGCCGCCGATCAGCCAGCCGAGGCCGAACGCGGCGACCATGCCGCCGACCGCCCAGAGGATGAACGTGCGGTCGACGAAGCGGACGATCGGGTCGGCGAGCAGGTCGGGCGCGTAGCGGCGGCGGTTGCCGCGCTGGGTGTGGATGAACAGCCAGCCGACATGTGCGTGGGCGAGCCCGCGCAGCGCGCCGCGCCAGCCGACGCCGTGGTCGACGTGCGGGCTGTGCGGGTCGCCGGGCTGGTCGGAGAAGGCGTGGTGCTTGCGGTGGTCGGCGACCCAGGAGATCACCGGGCCCTCGATGGCGCTCGAGCCGGCGATCGCGAAGAACGCGCGGACGGCGGGCTTCGTCTTGAAGCTGCGGTGGGTGAACAGGCGGTGGAAGCCGACGGTCACGCCCAGGCCGGAGACGGCGTAGAGCAGCACGAACACGAGCACGTCGTGCCAGTGCAGGAGGCTGTTCCACAGCTGCCAGGCGACGATGCCCAGCGCGAGGAACGGCGCCACGGTCACGGTGCCGGTGATGATCCGGTCGCGGGTCTCGTGCAGGGCCGGCTCGATGTCGTCGGGCCCGGGCCCGGCATCCTCCGCCCGCGTCTCGAGCCGGCGGTCGCTCGTCGCTGCCATCCCATCTCCGTTTCGGGGTCGCGCGGCCACGCGCAAGGCGCGCGGACGCGATGGTCTGCTGCGCGTGCGAGTCTATGGATGCGAGGCCGCGAATGCGCCCAGCTTGGCCGGGCGCCGTCACGTCCGGCGCCCCGAGCGCTCTACGGGGATGGATGCTCGCTCGCCCGGAGCGCCGGCCGATCAGGGTCCTCGTCGTCGACGACCACGACGTCGTGCGCGCCGGCATCGCCGGCCTGCTCGACGCCGTGCCCGACATCGAGGTGGTCGGCACCGCGGCCGACGGGCTCGAGGCCGTCGAGCTCGCCGCCGACCGCGACCCCGACGTCGTGCTCATGGACCTCGAGATGCCGTACCTGGACGGCATCGAGGCCACGCGCCGGATCACGGACGCGGGCACCGCCTCGGCGGTGCTAGTGCTGACCTCGTTCTCCGACCACATCCGGGTCACCGCGGCGCTCGACTCGGGGGCGATCGGCTACCTGCTCAAGGACGCCGAGCCCGAGGAGCTCATCGCCGGGATCCGCGCCGCCGCCGCTGGCGCCTCGCCGCTGGCGCCGCGGGTGGCGCGGCGGTTCGTGCGCGAGCGGCGCGGCGCGCGTCCCGAGGAGGAGCTCACCGAGCGCGAGCGCGAGATCCTTGAGCTCGTCGTCGCCGGCGTGCCGAACAAGCAGATCGCGCTGCGGCTCGGCATCAGCGCCAAGACGGTCAAGAGCCACCTGACGCACGTCTTCCGCCACATCGGCGTGCGGGACCGCCTGCAGGCGGCGCGCTGGGCCGAGCGTCACGGCATCGCCGCGCCGACCAGGTCGCGAACGTCGTAGGACCAAGGGACCCTTGCAGGTCCGACCGGCTTGGGCCCAAGCTTCTCCCATGCCGGGCACGCCCCCCCTCGGGCCCGCGCCGCTTCGCCGTGCGCATCTCCGGGCCCCTGCCCCCCGACTCGCCCCCCTGCCGGTCGTGCTGGTCCTCGTCGTCGTCGCGCTCGCGGTGGCGGCGGGGCCCGCACGCGCCCAGGCGCCGACGGCCTGTCCCGCCGCCGCTGTGCCCCTCGGCATGGCGGGCGCCGTGGCCGTCGAGGCGGCCGTGAACTGCCTCGTCAACGGCATCCGCACGGGCCGCGGGCTGCCCGCGCTCGTGCGCTCGGCCGAGCTGCAGGGCGTCGCCCAGCGCCACGGCACCGACATGGTCACGCGCCGCTACTTCGCGCACGTCTCGCCGAGCGGCGGCACCGTCGACAAGCGCGCGCGGCGGGCCGGCTACCTCGACGGGCCGTGCTGGGTGCTCGGCGAGGACCTCGGCTGGGCGCCGTCGTCGATCGCCAGCGCGCAGGCCGTCGTCGAGGCGTGGATGGAGAGCCCGAGCCACCGCGCGGTCATCCTCGACCCGCGCTTCCGCGAGCTCGGCATCGGCCTCGTGGGCGCCGCGCCGGTGGGCGGCGGCCCCGGGGCGACGTTCGTGCTCGAGGTCGGCGTCGTGCAGTGCGGCGCCGGCGTGCGCGCCGCGGGCGTGCGCAACCGCGTCCGCGTGAGCTGACGGTTCCGCGATCCGGCGTGTCCGCCGCCCGGGGCGGCGGGTACGCACCGCGCCGATGGGGGGCGCAGCAGACACGGCAGGGCCGCCCCGCGTCGGCGTCGCGATCGCGACGCGCGAGCGGCGCGAGGCGCTCGAGGGGGTGCTCGAGCGGCTGCTCGCCCTGCCCGACCGGCCTCCGGTGGTCGTCGCCGACAACGGCTCGGCCGACGGAACGCCCGCCGCGATCCGGGCGAGCTTCCCGCAGGTCGAGGTGCTCGAGCTGGGCGAGAACCGCGGGGCGGGCGCGCGCAACGCGGCCGTGGCCGCGCTCGCCACCCCGTACGTGGCGTTCAGCGACGACGACTCCTGGTGGGCGCCGGGCGCGCTGAGCCGCGCGGCCGACGTCCTCGCCGCCCACCCGCGGCTCGGCCTGCTCGCGGCCCGGATCCTCGTCGGCCCGCAGGAGGACCTCGACCCGGTGTGCGCGCAGATGGCGCGCAGCCCGCTGCCCGCCGCCCGCGGCGCGGCCGGCCCGGCGGTGCTCGGCTTCGTGGCGTGCGGCGCGGTGGTGCGCCGCGAGGCGTTCGAGCAGGTCGGCGGCTTCGACGCGCGCTACGGGATCGGCGGCGAGGAGACGCCGCTCGCTGTCGACCTCGCCGCCGCGGGCTGGGAGCTCGCCTACGTCGACTCGGTCGTCGCCCACCACCACCCGGCGGGCGGCGGCAACCGCCCCGGCCGGCGCGCGGCGATGCTGCGCAACGAGATGTGGTCGGCGTGGCTGCGCCGGCCCGCGCGCGCGGCTGTGCGGCGCACCGCCGGCCTGATCGCGCGCAACGGCCCGCGGCCGCACACCGCGGCGGGCGTGGCGCAGGCGGTCCGCGGCGCGGCGTGGGTCGCGCGCGAGCGTCGGGTGGTGCCCGCGCACGTCGAGCGCGCGCTGCGAGCGCTGGAGCGCGCCGAGCCGTCCTGACCCGTCGGTTTCCAACTGCGGGAGCGGCTGGTACATTCGCGGCCGTACGGCCGGGCGCCAGGTCCGGCAAAGCAGTGCGGGCGGCGCAGTCGAAGCTTCACCGGCATCTTCCGCGAGACGCAGCACGAACACCCGTGGAGGATCGGTATGGCCACCGGAACGGTGAAGTGGTTCAACGACGACAAGGGCTTCGGCTTCATCACGCCCGACGAGTCGGGCAAGGACCTCTTCGTCCACCACACCGCGATCGTCGCCGACGGCTTCCGCACGCTGCCCGAGGGGGCGCGCGTGTCCTACGACGCCGAGGCGGGCGACAAGGGCCCGAAGGCCGTCAACGTCCAGCGCCTCTAGGCGCTGAGCTTCGCGCTGCCGCGCCCGGCGCTCCGCCGGGCGCGTCAGAGCTCCGCCGGCTAGCCCTTCACGACGCCGATCGGCCGCAGCCGCGCCACGCGGCCCGCCAGCCCGGCGCGTTCCACGACGCGGACGACCGAGTCCACGTCCTTGTAGGCCAGCGGCGCCTCCTCGGCCAGCCCGCGGCTCGACGCCGCGCGAACCGCGATGCCCTGCGCCTCGAGCTCGCGGCGCAGCGCGCCGCCGTCCACCTGCTTCTTCGCCGCAGTGCGGCTGAGCCGCCGGCCGGCGCCGTGGCACACCGTGCCGAACGAGCGCTCCATCGAGCCCTCCCGGCCCGCGAGCACGTAGCTCGCGGTGCCCATCGAGCCGGGGATGAAGACCGCCTGGCCGGGGAACGCGCGGGTCGCGCCCTTGCGGTGCACGCACACCAGGCGCCCGCCGTGCTCCTCGAGCTTGGCCACGTTGTGCGCCACGTCGTAGACCTGGCGTGTGCCGGCGGCCGCGTCGGCCCCGACGACGTCGGCGATCGCGCGGCGCACGCCGTGGGCGATCGCGTGCCGGTTGGCCCACGCGAAGTTGGCGGCCGCCGCCATCGCGCCGAGGTAGGCGCGGCCCTCGTCGCTGTCGAGCGGCGCGCACGAGAGCTGGCGGTCGGGCAGCGTGATGCCGTGGCGCGGCAGCGCGGCGTCCATGCGCCGCACGTAGTCGGTGCAGACCTGGTGGCCGAGGCCGCGCGAGCCGGAGTGGATGAGCACCGTCACCTGGCCCCGACGCAGGCCGAACCGCTCGGCGGCGTCGCGATCGAGCACCTCCTCGACGCGCTGGAGCTCGATGAAGTGGTTCCCCGAGCCGACGGTGCCGAGCTGGTCGGAGCCGCGCTCGCGCGCGCGGGAGGAGACGTGGGCGGGGTCGGCGCCGTCCAAGCGGCCCTCGGACTCAGTCGCCGCCACGTCCTCCGCGGTGCCCACGTCGCGGTGCTCGACGAGCCAGCGCGGGCCCTGCTCGAGCACCGCGTCGAGGTCGGCCCGCCCCAGCGCGAGCGGGCCGCCCTTGCCGGCGCCGGTCGGCACGCGCCGCGCGATGGCCGCGACGAGCGCGCCGCGGCGGCGGTCGTCGAGCTCGCCGGCCGTGAACGGTGCGGCCAGCAGCCGCACGCCGCAGTTGATGTCGTAGCCGACGCCGCCGGGCGAGACGACGCCGTCCGGCGCGGCGGTTGCGGCCAGCCCGCCGACGGGGAACCCGTAGCCCTGGTGGATGTCGGGCATCGCGATGGCGGCCTCGACGATCCCGGGCAGCGTCGCCACGTTCTGCAGCTGCTCGAGCGAGCGGTCGGTGAGGATCGCCTCGAGCAGGTCTTCGTCGGCGAACACGCGGGCCGGCACGCGCATGTCCTCGCGCGCGTAGGCGGGGATCTCCCAGAGCGTGTCGTCGACGCGGACGGGCGCGGAGGCGCCGCGGTTAGACATCGAGGACGACGTTCCCGCGCCAGCCGTCGCGGTCACGTCGCAGCTCGAGGTCGTGGTAGGTGACGGCCTTGATCAGGTGGCGGGGCTCGTCGAGACGGCCCGCGACCACCGCGGTCACCGAATCCTCGCCGACGACGAGGTCGCGGACCTCCTCGGGGACCAGGCCGTCCGACTCGGCCAGGAACACGAGCTCGGCGAGCCACTCGGCCAGCAGCGCGCCGCGGTCCGTCGCCTCCGCCTCGACGGTGCGCTCGGCCCGGTCCCCCCGCGCGGGTTGGTCGTCCTCGAGCAGCTCGCGCAGCGCCTCGACGGCCTGGCGGAACACGCCGGCCTCGCTACGCGCGTGGATCTCGAGCTGCAGCTCGGCGGTGTGCTCGATCCAGCGGTGGTTGGACTCCATGCAGACGATGCGGTTGCCGTCCCGACGGCAGCGCAAACGCTACGCCGGACGGCCGCCGGAAACCAGGTCGGCGGCGGCGATGGGATCGAGCGGCAGCCGCCGGGCACCCAGCCGCTCGGCCAGCGCGGCGCTCGCGCCGCGGCCGCCGACGTACAGCTCGCGCCCGGCGCCGACCGCGGCGAGCTCGTCGGCGATCCCGACGAGCGGCTCGGCGCGCACGGCGCCGAGCACGACGAGCTCGGCGTCGAGCTGCGCGGCCACGCCGGCGATCGCGCCGGTCGGCGTGTCGGCGCCGAGGTAGCAGACCCGCCAGCCGCGCCCGCGCAGGGCGAGCGCGAAGCAGAGCAGCCCGAGCTCGTGGCGCTCGTCGGACGGGCACGCCAGCACGGCGCGCGGGCCGACGCCCGCGTCCCAGCCGCGGGCGAGCGCGTGCAGGCGCCCGGCGATGACGGCGGTGGCGAAGTGCTCGTGGCCGACGGTCAGCTCGCCGCGCGCCCAGCACTCGCCGAGGTCGGCCAGGAAGGGAAGGATCGCGTCTCGCAGCACGGTGTCGAGCGCGAAGCCGGCGAGCAGGCGGTCGAACGCGTGCTCGGCGCCCGCCTCGTCGAGCCCGTGGAGCGCGCTGCGCAGGTCGGCGGCCAGGGCGGCGAGGTCGGCGGGCGGCGGCGCCGGCGTGCCGTCCGGCTCGGGCGGCGCCGCCGCGCCGGGCCGCTCGGGCTCGGGCCGGGCCTCCTCGAGCGCGAGCCGCGCGGCCACGGCCGGCGAGAACCCGCGCGCCATGTGGGCCTGCATGCGCCGGACGCGCGCCTCGTCGCCGGGCGCGTACAGCCGCTGCCCGGAACGCGAGCGCCGGGGGCGGAGGAGGCCGTAGCGGCGCTCCCACGCGCGCAGGACGTCGGGCGACAGCCCGACCCGGCGCCCGAGCTCGCCGATGCGCCAGCCCGTCGGCGGGTCATCAGCCGGCGCGCCGTCGCTGGGCATCCGCGTAGCCACGCGTGAAGGCTATTACCTGAACACTTACTTGACAACCTTTAGACAAGGTGTTCAACTTGGCGCCGTTGCCCATGTCGCCTTCGCGCCAGGACCGCCTCGACGACCCCTCCGCCTTCGCCGGCGTCTACGCGCGCCATTCGCGCGCGGTGTACAGCTCGGCCATGGCCGTGCTGCACGACCACGCGCGCGCGCAGGACGTCGTGCAGGACGTGTTCCTGCGGCTGTGGCGCCGGCCGCACGCGTTCGACCCCCGCCGGGGCGGCCTCGAGCCCTTCCTCCGCCTCATGGCGCGCTCGCGCGCGCTCGACCTGCGCCGCGAGGCGCAGGCGACCACGCGCGTCGGCGAGCGCCTGGGGCGCCTGACCGAGCGCACGGCGCCGGCGCCGCCGGGTGCGTCGTCCGCGGTCGAGCGCCGCGAGGTGCGCACCGCGATCGGCCGCCTGCCGCCCGGCCAGCGCGAGGCGGTCGTGCTGACCTACTGGGGCGGCCTGACCGCCGCCGAGATCGCCCGCCACGCCGACGTGCCGCTCGGCACCGCGAAGAGCCGCGTGCGGCTCGGGCTGCTCAAGCTGCGCGAGGCGTACGACGAGACGGACGCGGCGGCCGCGGCCTGAGCGGGGCGCTCAGCGCGTCGCCGCCGGGCGCGCGAGGTAGCGGCCGCCGGCGCGCACGCGCACGGCGCGCCCGCGCGCGAGGTCGCGGACGAGCGCGCTCCCGCGCGCGACGCGGACCAGCGTGCCGTCGCAGCGGTCCTCGATCAGCCACCGCGCGCGGCGGGCGGTCGCCGTCGCATGGCGGCCGATCGTGCGGAAGCTCCCGCGCACGGAGACCCACAGGTGCCGGCCGCCCACCGGCCGGCCCGACCCGGACAGAGCGCACACCGGGACCGGACCGGCGAGCCGCAGGTCCACCAGGCTGCGCCCCCGCCGCTGGGCGATCGTGAACAGGCCCGAGTCGGCGTCGGCGCTCTGCGCGGTCCCGAGCGTGTCGAAGTGCGTGGTGCGCGTGGCGAAGGTCAGCCGCACGCGGCCCGCGCGCGTGTCGATCCGCGTGCCCATCCGCAGCAGGCCGGGCGCGGACAGCTCGCTCGCGCCGCGCGCGCCCGCCCGGCGCACCATGACGGTCCCGCCGAGCGGCGCGACGAGCGCGCTGCGCCCCAGGACGGGCGCGAGCGCCGCCGGCGCCGGTGCGACGCCCAGACGCCGGGCCACCGGGCGGACCGGCTCGGGCGTCGCGGGCACGGCCGGGATCGGGGCCGCGCACGGCGGCAGCGCGGGCGGGCTCAGGCCGATCCGGTGGATGCGCCGGTGGCTGTCGTCGGACACCGCGACATTGCCGCGGCAGTCGACCGCCACGCCGCGCGGGTGCTTGAAGCGGTCCTTGATCGCGCCGACCGGCGAGCCGTCCGCAGCGAGGCGGACCACGATGTCGCGCTCGCGATCGGCGACGAGCACCGTCCCGTCCGGAGCCGCCGCCACGCCCTCGGACTCCTCGGCCGGCGCGGTCGCGAGCAGCGCGCCGGCGGCGGTGAGGTGCGCGATGCCGTCCTCGACGGCCACCCACAGCGTGCCGTCCGCCGCCACGGCGATCCCGTGCGGGTACTCGGCCGCGAACAACGCCCCGAGCGGAGTGCCGTCGGACGCAAAGCGCGCCACACGGTCGGGCTCGCTGACGTACACGACGCCGTCGGGGCCGACCGCGACTGCGGCCGGGTCGTCCGCGGCGAACGCGCCGGCGGGCGCCCCGTCGGATCTGAAGCGGTGCACGCCGGCCGCGTCGCTGACGAGCACGGCCCCGTCCGGGCCGACCGCGACGCCCGTGGGCCGGTCCAGCGCGCCGGCGCCGATCTCGCCGAGCGGCTCGCCGCCGAAGCCGACGATCGCGACGCGGTCGTGGTGCGTGTCGGCGACGTACAGCCGGCCGGCCGCGTCGAACGCGAGCCCGGCGGCGTGGGCGCCGATCGCGGCGGGCGTCGTGCCGCGAACGTCCGCCGGCTCCGATGCGCCGTCATCGCCGCGGGCCACCGGGCCGACCGCGAGCAGGCAGGCGGCGACGGCGATCGCGCCGCCCCAGCTGACCCTCCCTCTGATGTCGCGGCGCCCGGGCGCCATCCTCCCTCGAGTCTCCTTCTCGAGCCCCGTCGATCCGGGTTGCCGCGATCATGTTGGCGTTCGGACCCGGTGTCAACCGCTGTTAGGGTCGCCACCATGTCGGTGCAGACGCCCGAGGAGCTCGCCGCCCTGCGCCGCGCCGGCCGCGCGGTCGCCGCCACCCTGCGCGAGGTCGCGCGCCGGGTGCGCCCCGGCGTCACGACCAGCGAGCTCGACGCGGTGGCCGCGCGGGTGCTCGCGCGCCACGGCGCGCGGCCCGCGCCCGCGCTGCTGTACGGCTTCCCGGGGGCGATGTGCATCAGCGTCGACGACGAGGCGGTGCACGGGATCCCCGGCCCGCGCCGGCTGCGCGCCGGCGAGCTCGTCAAGCTCGACGTCACCGCCGAGCTCGACGGCTTCTACGCCGACGCCGCGATCTCCGTGCCGGTGGGTGCCGTCGCCCCGCGCGTAGCGCGGCTCGCCGCCGCCGCCCAGGCGGCGCTGCGCCGCGGCTTGGAGGCGGCGCGGGCGGGCGCGCCGCTGAACGCGATCGGCGCCGCGGTCGAGGACGAGGCGCGCCGCCGGCGCTGCACCGTGCTCGGCGAGCTAACCGGGCACGGCATCGGCCGCGCCATCCACGAGGAGCCGACCGTCCCGAGCGTGTTCGTCGCCGAGCTCGACGCGCCGCTCGTTGACCGGACGGTAATCACCATCGAGCCGATCCTCGCGCTCGGCTCCGCGGAGGTCCGCGCGGGCGACGACGGCTGGACCGTCCTCACCGCCGACGGCAGCGCGTCCGCGCACGCCGAGCACACGCTCGTGGTGTCCGGCGCCCGACCGCTTGTCCTGACCGCCGCCGGGTAGAGCGCCGAGGAACCGCGGGCTGACCACGACAGACGAGGAGGCCGCAAATGCAGGTGGGCATGATCGGACTCGGGCGCATGGGTGCCAACATGGTGCGCCGCCTCATGCGCGCCGGCCACGAGTGCGTCGTCCACGACGTCAGCCCCGACGCCATCGCGACCCTCGAGGGCGAGGGCGAGGGCGCCGTCGGCGCGGAGGCGATGGAGGACTTCGTCGCGCGCCTCCAGGCGCCGCGCTGCATCTGCATCATGGTTCCGGCCGCGGTCGTCGACCCGACGCTCGAGCGCCTCGTGCCGCTGCTCGATTCCGACGACGCCGTCATCGACGGCGGCAACTCCTACTACCGCGACGACCTGCGCCGCTCGCACGAGCTCGCCGGGCGCGGGATCCACTACGTCGACATGGGCACGAGCGGCGGCGTGTACGGGCTCGAGCGCGGCTACTGCCTGATGGTCGGCGGCGACGACACCGCCGTCGGGCGCCTGGAGCCGTTCTTCAGCTCGCTCGCGCCCGGCGTCGACGCGGCCGACCGCACGCCGGGGCGCGAGGGCGATCCCGCGCCGGCCGAGCAGGGCTGGCTGCACTGCGGCCCGAGCGGCGCCGGCCACTTCGTGAAGATGGTCCACAACGGGATCGAGTACGGGATGATGGCCGCGTTCGCCGAGGGCCTGAACATCCTGCAGAACGCCGACATCGGCCGGGCGGAGCACGAGATCGACGCAGAGACCACGCCGCTG